>Ga0190266_10000063_pt1 | contig 15152 bp, 13 predicted proteins | sample Popmic220T_FD_132448 | JGI IMG/M metagenome (GOLD analysis project Ga0190266, IMG submission 132448) | Populus adjacent soil microbial communities from riparian zone of Indian Creek, Utah, USA - 220 T | ecosystem: Environmental > Terrestrial > Soil > Riparian zone | place: USA: Utah | collected...
ATTTCCGCCTCGCCGAGGCGGATCCGGAGCGGCCGGACGAATGGAGGACCCTGATCCCCGGCTCCGACCGGGTCTATCTGCGCGGCCTCTCCGCCTATCGCGACCATCTCGCCATAACCGAGCGGGTCGACGGTCTCGACCAGCTGCGCCTTCGCACCTACGACGGCCGCGAGGAGCGGATCCCGTTCGGCGACGCCGCTTATTCGGCCGGATTCGGCGGCAATGCCGAATATGCGCCCGGAGCCTATCGGCTCTATTATTCGTCGATGGTCACTCCGACGACCATCTACGACTATCATCCGGCGGAGCGGCGCCTCGAGGTCCTCAAGGTCCAGGAAATCCCCTCCGGCTACGATCCGTCGCAATATGAGAGCGAGCGGCTGATGATCCCGGCGCGCGACGGCGCGAAGGTTCCGGTCTCGGTCGTCTACAGGAAGGGCTTCAGGAAGGACGGCGGCGGCAAGCTGTTCCTCTACGCCTACGGCGCCTACGGCTACGCGGTCCCGCCCAACTTCTCGACCGTCGCGATCAGCCTGCTCGACCGCGGCTATGCCTACGCCATCGCCCATATCCGCGGCGGCGACGACCTCGGCTACGACTGGTTTCTCCAGGGCAAGCTCGAGAACAGGGTCAACACGTTCAACGATTTCGTCGACGCCGCCAAAGGCCTGGTCGCCCAAGGCTTCGCCCGCCCCGGCCGGATCGCCATCTCGGGGGGGTCGGCGGGCGGCGAGCTGATGGGGGCCGTGGTCAACTCCGATCCGGAGCTGTGGGGCGCGGTCGTCGCCGATGTTCCCTTCGTCGACGTCCTCAACACCATGCTCGACGAGACCCTTCCGCTCACCCCGGGCGAATGGACCGAATGGGGCAATCCGATCCTGGACAAGGCCGCCTTCGAGCTGATCCGAAGCTACAGCCCCTACGACCAGGTCAAGCCGCAAGCCTATCCGCCGATGCTGATCACCGGCGGGCTCAACGACCCCCGGGTGACCTATTGGGAGCCCGCCAAATGGGCGGCGAAGCTTCGCGCCACCAAGACCGACGACAATCTCCTGCTCCTCAAGATCAACATGGGCGCGGGCCACGGCGGCAAGTCGGGCCGCTGGGAGCATCTGCGCGAGGGCGCCGAAGCCTATGCCTTCGTCCTGACCCAGATCGGCTAGGACGTTGAGGGATTGGATTGCAACCTCCAAGCCCGCTCATTGGAGCAGGTCCTTGAGAGCGCTCTTCCAGCCCGAGAAATGACGATAGCCGCCGGAGCGCCACAAGCTCCAGACCTGGCCCGCCCGACGTGCCGGCGCCACCTCCGCGATCCGCTGGCGCGCCAGCATCGCCTGGCGCTGCTCGCGCAACCGGTCGAGCGCCGCCCGAGCGTTGCCGCCGAAGCCGAGGCGGTCGAGCTCCGCCAGGCGTTCCTCGATCCTCCGGCTTTCGGCCCGGTTCGAATCGAGGAAGATCTGCCAGACGTCGACCGCGGCTCCGCTCGAGCGCCGGAACAGGCCCGCGGCCTCGCTGGCGAGACGTTGGGCGAAGCCGATCCTGCGCGGCTCGCTGTAGCTGTTCCGGGAGACGTTCGAGCCGTGCCGGCGGTAATATTGGAGAGGCTTGTCGCTGATCGACACCAGGCCGAGCCGATGGGCGAGGCCGACCAGCCAGGTGTCGTGGGCGATGGCCGCGGCCGGAATCGGCAGCGCGATCGCGAGCCAGTCGCGGCGGAAGGCTGAGCAGCAGCCGGCGACGAAGTTCGAGTCCGGGGAGCCGAACCCGCGGATGTTGCCGAGCATGGTCGCTCCGGTCGGGACGAGGTTCTCGTCGGCGACCAGCTTGTCGTTGATGACGGCGAGGGCGCCCGGGTTTTCCTCGAAGGCCTGGACGACTTCGCCGATCTTCTCGGCAAGCCAGACATCGTCCTGGTCCGACAGGAAGACGATGTCCCCTTCCGACAGCGAAAGCGCCTTCTCGAAGTTGCGCATCACCCCGAGGTTGCTCGGGTTGCGGTGGATCCGCACCTTGAACGGGGCGGTGAGCGCGAACTGCTCGAGCAGCTCGACCGTCCCGTCGGTCGAGCCGTCGTCGCAGACGACAAGCTCGTCCGGTCGGCGGGTCTGGTCGGCCAGGCTCGCCAGCTGCTCCGGTAGATAGGCTCGGCCGTTGTAGGTCGCCATGGCGACGGAGACGGTCGCGGTCATCGGCCTGCCGGGCGCCCGGAACCGGCCTTGCGTCCCTTGTACATGATCTGGAGCTGGAACAGGTGGGCGAAGCGGCCGCCGGTCAGCCGGTTGATCAGCCGCGCCTTGCGGGGATAGGGCGCGACCGGGCCGAGCGATAGGGTGGTGAAGCCGGCTTGCTCGAACATGTCGCGATAGCTGGCCGGAGTGAACCAGCGCACATGGGTCCGGTCCATCACGCCTTCCGCCTCATAGTCGAAGCGGCCGGCGAGCAGCGAGCGGATCACCTTGTGGTGGGAGATGTTGGGAGAGCTGGCGAAGACCCGGCCCCCCGGCTTCACGAGCGGAGCGAGCGCCTTCATCACCCCCCACGGATCGATCAGATGCTCGAGCACCTCGCTGAGGATCAGGACGTCGTAGCGATCGGCGATCAGCGCCGGGTCGATCGTCTCGACATTGGCGCAGACGACGTCGCTGAGGACCGCGCGGGCGCGCCCGGCCGAGTCCGGATCGAATTCGACGCCGCGATAGAAGCCCGCCCGACCGGACCCGAGAGCGGCCTCGCCGGTGGCGCCGGCGCCGCAGCCTATCTCCAGGATCCGCGCCGCCGGGTCCTGCGGAAGCTCCGCCAATATGTCGGCCCGGAGGCCCGAAAAGTAGGAATCGGTCTTGGCGGCGTAGAAATCGCGCAGTTCCTTCGCGCCCTCCGGGATGGTCTCGCCTGTCATGCGAAAGGCTCATGGTCGGCCCCGGCGGAGACTGTCAACCTCGCCCGTTTGCGCGAGCGGTCCGGACCGCTAAGAGGCCGTATGACCGAAATCCCCAACGATGCCGGCCCCGAGCCGCGACGGGCCGACCAGCTTCCGGCGAGCGCGATCCGATTCTCGATCTGCACGCTCGTCACCGATCGCGAGGAATATGCCGAGATGGTCGCCTCGTTCCGCGAGGGCGGGTTCGGCGGGCCGGACTGCGAGTTTCTCTATCTCGACAACAGCCAGGGCAACAGCTTCGACGCCTTTGCCGGCTACAATCTCTTCCTGGCCCGGGCGGCGGGCGACTATCTGATCCTGTGCCATCAGGACATCCTCCTGCTCGATGAGGGCCGTGCCGTGCTCGAGGCCCGCCTGGCCGAGCTGGACCGGACCGATCCCGCCTGGGCGCTGTGCGGCAACTCGGGCGGGACCCTCGACGGCGGGCGGGCGGTGCGGATCACGGATCCGTACGGTGCGGATCAGGCGATCGGCCCCTTCCCGGCGCGGGCGGCGGCGCTCGACGAGAATTTCATCGTCGTCCGGCGCGACGCCAATCTCGCCTTGTCCCACGATCTTCGCGGCTTCCATCTCTACGGGGCGGACCTGTGCATCGTCGCCGATATGATCGGCCGGACCGCCTATGTGATCGATTTCCATCTCCGCCATAAGAGCGCGGGCAACACCGATTCGGCCTTCTACGCGGCGCGCCGGGAGGCGATGGCCAAATATCGGCGCGCGCTTCGCACCCGCTGGATACGGACGCCCTGCACGAGCTTCCCGGTTTCGAGGATGCCCTTGCTGGCCCGGATCCTGGGCCGCCGCTTCTAGTTTCTAGGGCCGGGCGGCCGCCGCCCGGCCGGTCAGCCGGGCCAGCGCCGAGCGCAGGAACTGCTCCAGGGCCTCGGGCCGCCTGCGCCAGGAATCGAGCGTCCCGGCGCCGAGCAGGAGGAGGAGAAGAGCCCAGCGAAGCACCGAATCCATCGGCAGGAACAGGGCCGCCGCCGATGCGCACGCGATCAGCGCGGCCGGAAGCAGGAGCGGCGCCAGAGCGGCCATCGGCGCCCGGGCGAGGCGGACCAGGATCAGCGCGTCGGCCACGACCCGAAGGCTCCACGCCAGGGCCGCGCCGATCAGGCCGAGATAGGTCAGGCCGAGATAGAGCATCGCCGCATAAGGCAAGGTCTGGAAGAGGTGGGCCAGAGCGACATATTTCGGCTTTCCCTGCCCCTGGAGGATGGAGAGCGCCACCAGCCCGAGGCCGTTCGCCCAGATCCCCGGCAGGAAGATATAGGCGATCCCGGCCGCCGGGCCCCCGATCTCCCGTCCCAGCCAGAGCATGAAGAAAGGCCCGGCGCACAGGATCGAGACGAGCACGAGCGGCGTCATGACGACCGAGACCGCGGTCAGCGCGGTCGCGCACAGCCGCTCGAGATCCGCCTTGGAGGCGACGGCGAAGCGCGGGAAGAGGGCGTTGGTCAGGGCCGACGGCGCCATCAGGAGCCGGTAGGTGACCGAGAAGGGGATGACGTAGATCGAGATCGCCTTGGGACCGAGCATGGCGCCGATGACGAAGCGGTCCCACAGGGCGAGCAGCGGTCCGAGCAGGCTGGAGACGCTCACCCACCCCCCATAGCCGGCCAGCTGCCCGACGAGGTCGCGCCGGAAGCGAGGCCGGCCGATCGGGACGGCGCGAACGCACACCGCTCCGAGCGCGGAGAGCGAGACCAGCTTGGCGGCGAGCGAACCGGCGAGCAGGATCCAGAGCTGCGGTCCGAACGCCCAGGCGAGCGATAGCGGAACGATCGAGACGAGGAGGTTGGCGACGCCCTCGATGAGGTTGAGCTGGCCGAAACGTTCGCGGCCCGCGAGGACTCCGTTGAGCAGGGCTCCGATCAGCGAGAAGGGAACGACCGCGGCCAGCCACGGCACCGCCTTTCCGAGCTCGCCGTGAAGCGGACCGTTCGGAACGTCCATGAAGGAGAGGGCGAAGCCGGCCAGCGGAAAGATGAGCGGGACCGCGATCGCCGCCAGCGCCAGGGTCAGGGCGAGCCCCGTCCAGAAGGTCTCGCTGCGCGCCTCCGCGCTCTGGTCCCGAAGCGAGGCGAGCCTCTGCGACACAGCGCGGCTGATCCCGAAATCGAAGAGCCCGAAATAGCCGAGCAGCAACCAGCAGATGGACAGCAGGCCGTAGCGCTCGGGGCCGATCACCCGCAGGTAGAGCGGGACCGTGGCCAGGGCGATGCCGAGCGGAAGCAACGCTCCGAGGAGATTGTAGGTGGTGTGCCTCGATACGCTCATCGGCCGTCGGAATCGCCGAAAGCCTCGGCGGCGGCGAGCGGCGGAGCGGCGGCATCCTTGGCCGACAGGATCGGCTCGATGTCGAGGTCCCAGGCGATGCCGATGTCGGGATCGTTCCAGGCGACCGACCGCTCGCTCGACGGATCGTAATAATCGGTCGCCTTGTAGAGCACGTCGGCGGTCTCGCTGAGCGTCAGGAAGCCGTGGGCGAAGCCCGGCGGAATCCATAGCTGATTGCCCTTTTCCGCCGAGAGGACGATCCCGAACCAGCGCCCGAAGGTCGCCGAGCCGCGGCGCAGATCCACGGCGACGTCGAATATCTCGCCGGCGACCACCCTTACCAGCTTGCCCTGGGCTCTGGGCGGCAGCTGATAGTGGAGGCCGCGAAGAACGCCCCGGCTCGAGCGGCTGTGATTGTCCTGGACGAAATCGAAATCCGCCCCGGCGGCTTCGGCGAAGGCGCGCTTGTTGAAGCTCTCGGTGAAGAAGCCGCGCTCGTCACGAAAGACCCGCGGCGTCAGCACGAGCAAGGGGGCGAGAGCGGGCTGCTCGATCAGCACTGTGGTCGTTCCTTCGATGTGTCCGGTCCGCAAGCCGAGGCTTCACACCGCCTCGATATGCCTCAACGGCGCCGCCTCATCCTCCTCGGCCGGCCGGGCCGAGCTTCGGCGCGGCGCCGGCGCCACCATCAGCGCGCAGCTCATGGCGAAGAGGGCGACGATCGCCGCGGTACGGATCGGATAGTCGACGATCGAGTGGGCGAGGACGATCCCGATCACCACCGAGCCCGCGCGGGCGAGCGCGGCGCCCTCGAAGTCGCGGGTCCACGCCTGATATGCCCGCCGGCCCCACCAGAACAGGAAGGCCAGAATGAGCAGGAGGCCCGGCACGCCGAGCTCGAGCACCGCTTCCACATAATCGTTATGGGCATGATTGGCATATTGCCTCGTGACCCGGTTAGGATCCTCGTAGCGGCGGTAGACGGTCGAGAATGTGCCGAGCCCGGTTCCGAGCGGGGAGCTGTCCTTGATGATCTCGACCGTCGTCGAGGTCAGGACCCGGCGGCTCGACGGCTGGGAGGAGGACATTTCCGCCTCGAATGTCTCCTTGCCCAGCGGGCCCGCCAGGCCGGCGAAGGCGAATGCCAGAGCGAGCGCGGCGAGCGCGGCCCACCAGCCGGCCGCCACCCGGCCGGCGACGATCCGCCGGTAGATGAGGAAGCTCGCCACCGCCGCGGGCACGGCAAGGCCGTAGCCGGCGTTGGAGCCGACGATCGCGATCCCGGCCACGAGGAACAGCGCGATGGAGACGCTGACGATCGCGCCCCCGCTGCGCTTCGAGCGCGACCGCCGGGTCGCCATGCGGCCGGCCATCACCGCGGTCAGAGGCAGGGCGCAGACCAGCAGCGTCGCCTCGTGATTGGCGTTGGAGAAGAAGCCTACCGGCGACGTGCGGTTGGTGATGCTGTAGAAGCGCAGCGGCGAATCCGGCCCGCCCATCAGCTGGAAAGCTCCGAGGACCACCGAAACCCCCGCGATCGCCAGGACGACGATCGGCAGGAGCCGACGTTCCTCATTGGGCAGCCTGAGGACCAGCAGGAACATCGCCGCGGCCGGCAGGAGGTGAAGCAGCGAGGTCAGGGTCGAGGATCGCGCGAGCGAGGCGGAAAGCGAGGGCGGCGCCATTCCGACCAGCCGGAAGGCTTCGGCCACCTCGCCGCGCAGGGTCGAGTTCGATCCGAGGCCGCCCGGAAGCGGAACCAGGCTGAGCAGCCCGACGAGAAGCAGCGCCAGTCCGATCCAGAGGGGCCCGCGAGCGCCCTCCCCGAGCTTGAGCTGCCCGGACCAGAGCAGCGCGAGGATCAGGCCGAGCCCGACGAGCTGGATGAACGCATTCGCCGCCACCCCCGCCGCGCTGGCGCCGCCGAGCAGCAGGCAGGCGCCCAGGAAGGCGGCCGCGGCCAGGGTCCAGAAGCCGAGCTTCACTGGCCGATCTCCATTCGCTCGATTTCGAGATTGACGGGCGTGGCGACGTCTCCGGGCTCGGCGACCAGTGCCAGCGTCTGGCCGGGACAGCCCGGCGGCACGATGAAGTCCGCGCCGAACCGGCGGTTGTCGGCGACCGCCCGGCCCAGGTCGAGCAGGCCGATCCGGTTCCCCCCGGGAAGGCAGGTCAGCCGCCAGTAGAGCTTGCCCGAGCTGATCCCGCTCGAGCTGCGGGCGACGAGCCGAAGGGCGTGGCGGCCGGGCGGCAGGGCCAGCATCTGCTCGGCCAGGGTCACGCTTTGGCCGCCGAAATAGGCGACGTCGAGATAGGTGCGCTGGCCGTCCCTGGTCGGCTCGGCGCGGCCCGCTTCGACGTCCCGGAAGGTCCAGCCGAACGGCCCCGGAGCGCGGACTCCGCGGAAGGCGCCGTCGAACAGATTGCGGCTCGACTCCCGTTCGTCCCGAGGAAGAGCGGAGAGCCAGGTCCGGCGGGCGCCGACATAATCGCCCGAGGCGGCCTGGGTCTGCAGGATCAGCTGGCGTTCGAGCATCAGGTCGTGCTTCGGATTCAGCGCCCGGACACGCTCGTAGAGGTCGCGGGCGTCGGCCGCACTCAGCTTGCGCTGGCCGGCGGCGGCGAAGAAGTCCTCCCGCCAGACCGGCGCCTTGGCGAGTATCGTCGCGAGCGCGGCCCGGCCGCGCGGGTCGCCGATCAGCTTGGTGAGCTCGGGAAGCAAGGCGGGCCTCGCCTCCTCGCTCCGGCGCAGGATGAAGTCGATCTCGGAGAGAGCCTCGGGAAAGCGCTCGGCCTTGATGTAGTAGATCATCAGCTGCATGCGCGCCGCGGGGTGCGAATAGCGGCGCCGGCGCACTTCCTCCATCAGCGTGATGGCCCGGCGAAGGTCGCCTTTCTGCTCGGCCGCGCGGGCTTCGACGAAGAAGGGCTCGAAGGCGAGCGGCAGGCGGGCGAGCCCGTCACGGGCCGCCCTCTGCATCTCGGCGGTGACCTTGACCGTCGGCTGCTGGACCGCGCTCGCGAGGACCTTGAGGGTCGAGGCCGGATTTGCCGGCGGAAGCGGGGCCATCGCGACCGCGGTCGCCGTCGAGAAGCCCGCCGCGGCGGACTTGACGATCAGCCAGACGATCAGCGGCGACGCGGCGGTCGTCGCCCAGGCGGCTATCCGCCGCCCGGGACCCCGGCCCTCCCCCTGTGCGCCAGCGGCCATATCAGCCCTTCAGGAGCTCGATCTGCTTCTTCGGCGAGTCGCCCTCACGATAGGAATAGACGTCGTCGCCATAGCCGTAGCCGTAGCCGTAGCCATAGCCGACCTTGAGGGCGTTGAACTTGGTGAGGATGGCGCCCATCAGCCGGGCGTCGGACGCGCGCAGTCGGTTGACCGCGTTGAGCGCCGCGGCGCGGCGGATGGCGCCGGCCTCGATCACCATCAGCGTTCCCTCGGTGCTCGACGCCAGCATCGGAGCGTCGGCGAGGCCGAGCACCGGCGGGCTGTCGACGATGATGTGGTCGAATTTGGTGAGGGCTTCGTCCAGGATCTCTCTGAACCGGCCGGAGGCGAGAAGCTCGGCCGGGTTGGGCGGGATCGGGCCGCTGGGGAGGAGGAACAGCCGCTCCATCTGGGTCGGGTGGACGCACTCGGCCACCTTTTCCGACCCGGCCAGAAGGCTGGACAGGCCCTGGCTCGTCGAGCTCGGGCCGCGGAAGGTCGGCTTCCTGAGGTCGGCGTCGATCAGGAGCACCGACGCTCCGAGGCTGGCCAGGGTCTGGGCGAGCGCGAGCGCGGTGCTCGACTTGCCCTCCGAGGCCCGGGTGCTGGTCACCAGCAGGCTTCGGGGAACGCCGTGATCGGTCGAGAATTGCAGCGCGGTTCGGACCGACTGATAGGCCTCCGAGACCTGCGACCGCGGATCCTCGAGCTGCTCGCGCACGGCGATGCCCTTGCCGACTCCGGGGATGACCCCGAGCGAGGCGAGGCCGAGCTTGGCCCCGACGTCGTCGGGAGTCTTGATCGTGTCGTCGATCCACTCGATCGAGAAGGCCGTCCCGAGGCCGAGGATCACGCCGATGGCGAGACCGATCATGATGTTGAGCGGCAGGTTCGGCTTGAACGGCCCGCCGGGCACCTGCGCCCGGTCGACCACGGACACGACGTTGGCGCCGACTCCGCCGGCGACTCCGACTTCCTTGAAGCGCTGGAGAAGGGCGTCGTAGATGCTGCGCTGCGAGTCCACGTCGCGCTGAAGGATGGTGTATTGGACGCTGCGCTCGCGAAGCGCGAGGAGGGCGGCCTTGCCCTGGTCCACCTTCGCCTGGAGCGCATTCTCGCGCGCCAGGGCGGCCTGATATTCGGCCTGGAGGTTGCCGGAGGTCGAGCCGGAAACGTTGCTCGACTGCCTGCCGGCCTCCTTGGTCAGAGTCTCGATCCGGTTGCGCAGCTGCACCATCTCCGGGAAATCCGGTTTGAACAGAGCGAGCTTCTGCTGATATTCCGCCTCGAGCTGGGCGCGCTGCTGGTTGAGCGCCTGGACGGTCGGATCGCTGATCGCGGCGACCCTCGACTGGGCGGGCGCGGCCTGGCGAAAGCGCTGCTCGGCCTGGATCCGGTCGCTCCTCGCCTGGGCCAGCGCATTGTTGGTCGCGATCAGCGTCACGGCGTCGATCGACTGCTCCTGGCGGACGCTGCCGGCGCCGCCGCTGTCGACGCTGAGGGTGATGATCCCCTGCTGCTTGGCATAGTCGACCAGCGCCCGCTCCCTTTCCTCGAGCTTGGCCTTCACCGCGGCGATGCGCTGCTGGAGGAAGTTGCGGGCGTAGGAGGTGGCCTCGTAGCGGCGCTCCATGTTCGACTGGATGAAATTGTCGGCATAAGCATTGGCGAGCCGGGCGGCGAGCTCCGGATTGGCCCCCTCGACCGCGATGGCGATCAGGCTGCTGTCGCGCTGGGGCGTGATGACGACGCTGCCCTGGACCATGCCGGCCGCGGCGCCCTCGCGCGCCTGGCGCGGCTGATCCTGGTCGAACAGCTCCCCGTTGTTGGCGAGGTTGGTGCTCCGCGCGACCCGCTCGGCCAGCGACCGGCTCTTGAGCAGGCCGACCTGGGTGTTGAGGAAGGCGCGGCTGTCGATCTGGTCCGGCTGGACGTCGCCCATCTTCTCGCCGACGACCTTGACGCCCTGCGGATTGACCTCGATCGTCGCCTGGGCGCGATAGAGCGGCGTGATCATCAGCGAGATGACGATCGCGGCGAGCAGGCAGGCGACGGCGATGGCCGTGATCAGCCACCACCATTTCGCGATGATCCGCCAGATCTCGTTGATGTCGAAGCGCGACTCGGTCTTGGCGGGGCGCCCGAAGGCGACGTCGGTGAGGCCGGTATGGGTCGGCAGCCGTCCGCTCGGATCGAAAGGCAGAACGGCGCCCTGGTTCGGGAGATAGCCCCCATGGTTATTCATGATCTTCGAATCCTGTCTTCGAGTCCGGTCCGCCCTCAGAAGGGGCGCAAAATGGTAAGCAGAGGCAGAGTGCTCATCAGGTCGCGATAGACCGCCCGGGCGCGGCTGCCGTCGACGATGACGATGTCGTTGCCGTAGATGACGGGATCCTCGGCCTTGGCCCGGCGGATGTCCTGGAGGTCGAAGGCTCCGGCCATCTTCTCGCCGCGGATGGTCCGGAAGACGACGACCCGCGACGGGTTGGCGTCCTCGCTCGTGCCCTTCGCCATGGCGACGGCCTGGAGCAGGGTGGTCGGGCCCTTGACGATGAACTGGCCGGGGTTGCGGACCGAGCCGTCGACGGTGATGGTCTGCTCGGCGCGGTCCTTGATCGCGATCTGGAGGTTGGGCGACTGCAGATATTTCTGCGACAAAGCGGCGGCCATCTCGTCGCGCAGGGTCTGGGTCGTGCGGCCCTGCGCCTGGACCGAGCCGAGCAGCGGATAATCGATCTTGCCCTGGGTATCGACCTTATAGTCGCCGGACAGCGACTGGACCCCGAAGACGTTGACCGTGATCGTGTCGAGCGCTCCGATCGGGGTGGAGGCGTTGGCCACCGGCTGGGCCTGGGTGTCGGGCGCCTGGAAGCCCTGCGGCTCGTAGGGGACCGACCCGCCGCGGCCGGTGCAGCCCGCCGCCGTCACCGCAGCGATCACGAGCAGGGCCCGGCCGATCAGCCCGCTGAGGGAAAAATCACGCTTGTCATGCCGAAACGATCGCATGTTCATCTTTCTCCGGTCGGGGGCGACAAGCCCTCTACACAATCCATGGCTTCCGTGGAACAGCCCATAGCCGATTCGGCGCACACCGCTCCCTGCGGAACGATGACCGCGCCGACCCCATCAAGGCGAGCTGCCTTTATCTCGTTGCGCCGCTTAGCTTATTTCGCCCCGGCCGTCCAGAGTCGGGCGATTTGCACGGCTAAAAGCTTGCAACTGCGGGAAAACACCAAATATCCCGGCCCGAGCGCCAGCGGAGTTTTCGTCAGTGTTGAGTCGCCTGTTCTCGAAGAGCCGGACGTCCCGGGGCCGAAGCGGCCCGCCGGGCGGCCGCGCCTATGCGATCGGCGACGTCCACGGCCGGCTCGACCTGCTCGCCGATCTGCTCGCCCGAATCGAGGAGGACAATGAGCGGCGGGGCCCGGCGAAGACCTGGCTGGTGTTCCTCGGAGACCTCGTCGACCGCGGTCCGGACAGCCGCGGAGTGGTCGACCTGCTGGTCGGCCGCCCGCCGGCCTTCGCCCGCAACGTCTTCCTGAAGGGCAATCACGAGGAATTCTTCCTCGGAGTGCTCGGCGGCGACGATTCGAGCGTCCAGCACTGGCTGGCCTATGGCGGCACCGAATGCGCCCAGAGCTACGGGCTGACCAGCGGCTGGATGCTGAACGCGACGCCGACGGCGATCATGGAGCGGCTGGTCCGCCAGGTGCCCGAGAGCCATGTCCGCTTCCTCGACGAGATGCACGACAGCTTCCGCTTCGGCGACTATCTGTTCGTCCATGCCGGGATCCGCCCGGGAGTCGCGCTCGACAAGCAGGTCGGCCGCGACCTGAGGTGGATCCGCGAGGGCTTTCTCGAGGATCGAAGCGATCACGGAGTCGTCGTCGTCCACGGCCACACGATCGTCGAGAGGCCCGAGGAGCATCCCAACCGCATCGCCGTCGACACCGGCGCCTACCGCTCCGGAATCCTGACCGCGATCGGGCTCGAGGGCGAGGAGCGCTGGTTCATCGAGGCCCGCGAGCCGGGCGCGGCGGCGGCGGCCTAGCCTTTTTTCCTCTCCCGCTTTCCGCGGGAGAGGAGGGGCCCAAGCCGGAGGCTTGGGAGGTGAGGGTCTTGCCGAGTCCGGTGTACAGACCCTCACCTCCCACCGCTTCGCGGCGGGCCCATGACCCGCCACTAAGGCTTCGTCCGGGGGACGAAGCCAGGCGGGTCATTCTCCCGTGAAGGACGGGAGAGGGGTTTTGACGCCCGCATGTGCTTTTTGGATAGCCCCCGGGTCGCGATAATCTGGCGGGCGATGCCTCCCGTGAAGCGCCGGATCAGCCCGCATGCCGCGCCTTTGCGCCGCCTCGCCACCGACGCCGAACGCCTGCTCTGGTCGCGGTTGCGCGGGCGCCGCCTGGGGTGGAAGTTCCGTTTCCAGCACACGATCGGCCCCTTCGTCGCCGACTTCGTCTGTCTCCAGCGCAAGTTGATCATCGAGGCCGACGGCGGTCAGCACGATGCGCAAGCCGACCGCGCTCGCACCGCCTACCTCCGCAAACGCGGGTTTCGCATAGTCCGCTTCTGGAACCACGATATTCTCCAGAACATCGACGGCGTGACGGAGACCGTACTCATCATCCTGGAAGGCGGCGAGGATCCGCGTGACTAAACCCCTCTCCCACTTTTCGCGGGAGAGGGGTTTGGGTTGCCCGGCGGGTTGGCAGGGTGGCGGCCCGCCGGTAAGGGCCCGGCCATGAAGATCCTCGTTACCGGCGCGGCCGGGTTCATCGGCCATCACGTCAGCGCCCGGCTCCTCGCCCGCGGCGACGAGGTCGTCGGCCTCGACAATTTCAACGATTATTACAGCGTCGCCCTGAAGCGCGACCGGGTGGCGAAGCTGCGCCGCGAATATGACGGCTTCGATCTCATCGAGGTCGACTTCGCCGACGACGCGGCGCTGGCGCGGGCGCTCGACGGAGTCGGGTTCGACCGCGCCGTCCACCTCGGCGCCCAGGCGGGGGTGCGCTACTCGATCGAGAATCCGCACGCCTATGTCCGGTCCAACCTGGTCGGCCACGTCAACCTGCTCGAGCTCGCCCGCCACCGCGGCCTTTCACACCTCGTCTACGCCTCCTCCTCCTCGGTCTATGGCGGCAACGACAGCCTGCCGTTCCGGGTCGAGGACCGGGTCGACCACCCGCTCTCGCTCTACGCCGCGACCAAGAAAGCGGACGAGCTGATGAGCGAGACCTACGCCCATCTCTACCGGCTCCCGCAGACCGGCCTTCGCTTCTTCACCGTCTACGGTCCCTGGGGCCGGCCCGACATGGCGATGTGGCTGTTCACCAAGGCGATCTTCGCCGGCGAGCCGATCCAAGTGTTCGGCGAAGGGAATATGCGCCGCGACTTCACCTATATCGACGACATCGTCACCGGAGTCGTCGCGGCGCTCGACAATCCGCCGCCCGACGACGGAGCGGAGAAAGCGGGCGGAAGCCGGGGCCCGCACCGGCTCTACAATATCGGCAACAACCGCTCCGAGGAGCTGACCCGGATGATCGGCCTGATCGAGCAGGCCTGCGGCCGCGAGGCGGAGAAGAAGCTGATGCCGATGCAGCCGGGCGACGTCCGCGACACCTATGCCGACATCAGCGCGATCCAGCGCGACCTCGGCTTCGCTCCGACCGTTTCGATCGACGAAGGCGTGCCGCGCTTCGTCCAATGGTATCGCGATTATCATGGCCACGACTGAGTCCTGCGCCGCCTGCCGCGGCGCGCTCGAGCTGGTCACCGAGCGCCGGGGAACCGCCATCCGCCGCTGTCCGGCCTGCGGGCTCGTCATCGGCGAGTCGAGGAGGCCGGCGGAATCGGACGTGGTGGCGACGGCGCCCGGCCATTTCACTTTGCTTCGCGAGCATTACGGACGGCATCGCGACGTCACCGAGGGCCTGCTCGACAAGCGCCTTGCCCATTATTCGAAACATCTCGGCGGACCGCCGCGCCACTGGCTCGAGATCGGCCCGGGCAACGGCGTGCTCGCCGACCTGCTCGAGGCTCGGGGCTGTACCTGGCTGGGAGTCGAATATGACGAGGCCATGGCCGCCGCCATGCGGGCGGAGGGCAAGCCCGTCGTCCGGGCCGATTTCTCCGGAGTCGACCCGCAATCCCTCATGGACGAGGCGGTCCGGGCCAATGGCGGCTTCGACATGGTCAGCTTCAGCCAGGTCCTCGAGCATGTTCTTCGGGCCGACCTTTTCCTCGCCAACGCCTTCGCCGCCCTGAGGCCCGGAGGGCTCCTCCACGTCGACGTCCCCAACGATTCGGGGCTGACCGCGAAGCTGCGCCGGGCCAACCCGCGCTCGTCAGGCTATGGCGAGGTCGTCCCGCCGCATCACATGATCGCCTATTCGCCGGCGGCGCTGCGCTCCGCTCTGGAGGGGGCGGGATTCGAGATAGTGGAGCTTTTCGGCTGCCGCTACGACCATCCGGTCTTCGGCCTCCCCCACGCGCTGATGAACGAGTCCGCGAAGCTGAAGCTGGTCTGGGCCCTGTCGGGGCTGGTCGGGGGAGGCGGAAACCTGGTGGCGCTCGCGCGCAAGCGGCGGTAGAGAGCCGCTTCCCGCCAGGTCGTCCCGCCAATCGGAGCCGTTCCGTCACCGCCCTTCCCACGTCCATGACCAAGCCGCTCTCCATCCTCTTCGCGGGCGACGTGCTGACGCGGCCGCTGGCGCG
>Ga0190266_10000064_pt1 | contig 15145 bp, 15 predicted proteins | sample Popmic220T_FD_132448 | JGI IMG/M metagenome (GOLD analysis project Ga0190266, IMG submission 132448) | Populus adjacent soil microbial communities from riparian zone of Indian Creek, Utah, USA - 220 T | ecosystem: Environmental > Terrestrial > Soil > Riparian zone | place: USA: Utah | collected...
AGTCGTCAGAGTGACCGGCGAGCCGTTCCACAGCACCTGGCCCTGGGGCGTGATCACGATCTTGTTCTTGACCGGATCGATCGGCGGAGGGTTCGGGTTCGAACTCTGCGGCAGATCGAGCTTCACAGCGTGGCTCTGCACCGGGATGGTCATAATGATCATGATCAGAAGCACCAGCATGACGTCGATCAACGGCGTCGTGTTGATCTCCATCATCGGTTCTGCTGATTCGGGATTGAGAACGCTTGCGGACATCTGGGGTTACTCCTGTCTCGTCCCGATCACTGGCGGATGCCGCCGCGCGGCTCTGGCTCGGAAATGAAGCCGATCCGCGCATAGCCGGCGCGCTGCATGGTGAAGATGGCGCCGCCGACGCAGCGGTAAGGCGTGTCGATGTCGGCGCGGATATGCGCTTCCGGCATGTTTTCCTCGTTGAGGTTCTGCACGCCGCCGACGTTACGAATCTGCGCCTCGAGCTCCGCCACCGCGCGGTCCAGCAACTCCTGCGAGTTCATGCGCGTCAGATTCCAGTAGACCTCGCAAACGCCCCCCGGGCCGGCCTTGACCGTCAGGTTGACGTTTTCCGGCTTGGTGATCGTGGGCTCGAATTCCACCTTCGGCAGACGCACCGGCACCGACTGCAGCACGACGGGCACTGTGATCAGGAAGATGATCAGCATGACCAGCATGACGTCCACGAGAGGCGTCGTGTTGATGTCCGACATCGGGGAGTCGTCGTCTCCGGATTCGCCGACCTGCATTGCCATGTTCGTTGCTTCCTATTCTGTTTCAGCGCCGGCCCGTAGGCTGGCGCCGGGAAGGGCGCGGCGGGGCGGGCGACCGCCCCGCCGCCGACTTCCTTACGCCTTGGGCGCGGTCGTTGCAGCGCCGGTGGACGTCGCCGCGGCCGGGCGACCAGCCGCCGGGCGGGCAGCCGCAACCGACGGACGGACGGCGCCGCCGGACATCATGTAGCCGTGCACGTCGTTGGCGAACTTGTGGAGCTCCTCGCCGATCGACTTGTTGCGGCGCATGAGCCAGTTGTACTGCATCACGGCCGGAACCGCGACGATCAGACCGATGGCGGTCATGATCAGCGCCTCGCCGACCGGGCCCGCGACGGCGTCGATCGACGCTTGGCCGGCGGAGCCGATACGGATCAGCGCGCGGATGATGCCGACGACGGTGCCGAACAGGCCGACGAACGGCGCGGTCGAACCGACGGTGGCGAGGAAGGCGAGGCCGCTGGTGAGCTTCGCGGTGATCGCACCCTGGCTGCGGGCCAGCGAGTTGGTCATCCAGTCATGCTGGTCGATCGGATCGGTCAGCTTGTTGTGCTGCTCTTCGGCGATCAGGCCGTCGTCGACGATCTGGCGGTAGGCGCCGTTCTTGTCGAGCTTGTTGGCGCCCTCGCGCAGGCTCGCCGATTGCCAGAAGACGGTCCGGGCGCGGCGGCCCTCCTTGATGATCTTCTGCTGCTCGAACAGCTTCACGAAGAAGATGTACCAGGACCCGACCGACATGATGACCATGACGGCGAAGGTGAACTGCGCGACGAGACCGCCCTGCTGAAGCGCAGGAATCAGGCCATAGGGGTTTTCGCCGCCTGCTGCTGGTGCTGCCATTGTAATTTCCCTCTCAGTCTAAAAGAATAATTTGGTGAAAGCTGGTCGTTGGATCATTCCTCCGGGAGCACCCAGCGAATACGGCTGCTTACGGAATCGGTGGTCGGCTGCCCGAGATTGTTGCGGGCCGGCGTGAAGCGGGCCCGGCTGCGCATGATGCGGCAGACCGCCTGATCAAGCGCGGCGGATCCGCTCGACGACGTGACCGAGCAATTGGACACGCGCCCATCGGTGCCGACCGTCAGAGTGAAGCCCGTGGTGCCCTGCTCCTCGTTCCGGATCGCGGAGGCGGGATAATCGGCGTCCGAGACGTAGGAGGCGAGGTTGGCGCGGGCGCGAGCGGGCTCGACGGTGCGCGGCGGAGCCGGCGGGGCCGGCGGCGGAGCCGGCGGCGCGGTCGGCGTAAGCACCGGCGGCGGCGCGTTCGTCACCGTCTGGATGGGCGGCGCCGGCGAAGGCATGCGCACCAGCGGCGGCGGCGACACGACGGGCGGCGGCTGCACCTGCGGCTGCTCGGGGGGCGGCGGCTCCTCGGGGGGCGGCGGCTCCTCCTCCACGTCGAAGGTCTTCAAATCCTCGGCTACGTTCTTGACGAAATTGTAGGCGAGACCCGTGACGACCACGTAGGCGAGGACGGCATGCAACACCGCGACCGCGATGATCGAATACACCCTGCCTTGGGACATTCCCTGATCAACGTATGACATTAACCAGCCACGCTCCCTCTCTCAAAACCTGCCTGACCCCGATCCCGCGTCAACGCCGCGGACGGACATCGGTTCATCCGTGTAACGGATAATTGCGGTCGTGGTCTCTATCGTGACACTTGGGCGGAAGCAATCCTTCTGGTTACGGTATAACCCACGGCGGTTTTCCGCCGCAATCACTGGTTAATGCGTCGCCCCCTAGCCAGCCCTCTGAAAGCCAGCGAAGGACAAAAATGAAGGTCAGGATGCTTGCCGCCGCGGCCGCCCTCGCAATCGCGCAACCCGTTGAGTCACAACCGGTTCCCGTCGCTCCGCCGGCCCTCACCTATGCCGATCTCGCGGACCTCGCTCTGGCCGCTCCGGTCGCCGTCCACCTGCGCCTGCGGAGCGCGGAGCTGCTCGACGCCGAGCTCGCGCCGAACGTCCTGCCCGGCCATCGCCGCTTTCTGGTTGAGGCCGACGTCGTGACCCTGATTCGCGGCTCGGGCGGGCTGCCCGCCCGCGTCACCTATCTCGTCGACCTGCCCAATGATTCGCGCGGGCGTGCGGCCCGGCCTCCGCGCCGTGCCGAAATGCTGGTGCTCGCCAGCCGGGTGGCGGGCCGCGAGGGGGAGTTGAGGCTCGCCGCGCCCGACGCGCAAATCCCTTACAGCGCGGCCACCGCCGATGCACTGCGCGCCATATTGCGCGAATCGGCAGCTTCCGGCGCGCCGCCGCGAATCACCGGCATCGGCCGCGCCTTCCACGTCGAGGGCTCGATCCCCGGCGAGGGCGAGACCCAGATCTTCCTCCAGACCGCCGATCAGCGGCCGATCTCCATCAACATCCTGCGGCGCCCCGGCCAGCGGCCGCGCTGGTCCGTGGCGCTGTCGGAGATCGTCGACGAGGCCGCCGCGCCGCCGGCACCCGACACGTTGCTGTGGTATCGGCTCGCCTGCACCCTGCCGGCGCGCCTGCCCCGGCAATCGCTGAGCGAGGCCGGCCCCGAAGAAGCGCGTTCGATCCTGGCCGATTACCGGGTCGTGATCGACGGCCTCGGCCCTTGCGCGCGCACTCGCGTGCGCCGCTAAAAGCTGGAAAGCTCGACTCCGACGCCAGCGCAATCGGGATAGATATCGGGCTTGCGCGAGGAGACGCGCAGCGCGGTGACTCCGCGCCGGGCGGCGATCACGTCGTAGACCTCGCGCACGAACGTCTCCTGCAGGTTGAAACGACGGTCCTTGGCGAGGGCGCCGATCTCGGTCCGCAGAAAATCATAGTCCCACGCGCCGGAGCGCTCGTCCTGGTCCGCGAAGCTGCGTTCGTCGACCCACACCTCGACGGTGACGCTGAGCCGCTGCGGAGCGCCGATCTCGAAATCGTGGAAGCCGATGTCGACGGGGAGCTCGTAGCCCTCGAGCACGATCTTGCGCGTCTTGGGCGCGAGCCGGTCGGGGACGAGCCCGTCGAGGCTCACGGCGAAATTGGTCATGTCTGCTCCAGGAATTGGACGTCGCGCGGCAGGGAGAGGAAACGCTGCCCTCCGTCAAGCAGGATCGTCTGCCCAGTCATGCTGGGCGTGGCGATGATGAAGCGCAAAGCGGCGACGATCTCGCCGACTTCGACGCCGCGCCCGAGCGCGTTCAGGCCGTGCACCTTGTCGAAATTCTCCCGACTCTGGGGCCCGGAAACCATCGTCACCGACGGCGCGATCCCGTTCACTCGGATTCCCGGCGCGAAGGCGCGGGCGCAAAGCTCGGTGAGACCGGCCAGGCCGATCTTGGAGATCGTGTAGCTGAAGAAATCCGGATTGGGCGCCGCGAGCTTGGCGTCGAGCAGGTTGACGATCAGCCCCTTCCCCGTTTGCCCGGCGAAGGCGCGCGACAGCAAAGCCGGCGCCCGCAAATTAACGTCGAGATGCGCCGCCCAGCTGTCGACCGTGAGATCGCGGACGTCGTCATGGGCGAAGAGCGAGGCGTTGTTGACCAGCAGGCGGAGCGGGGGAAGGCCCTTGGCCGCATCGAGGACCGTCGCGGCGGCCATGGGATCCGAGAGATCGGCCGCGACCAGCGTAGCCTCGCCGACCTCGCGCGCCAGGGCCTCGGCTTCGGCCTTCGAGCGATGGTAGTGAATCAGCACGTGCCAGCCGTCGGCAGCGAGCGCGCGGACGATCTCGGCGCCGATCCTCCTGGCGCCCCCCGTGACGATCGCGGTCCGTGGCCCTTCGAACTCCATGTCCAGCCGATTAGCGGCCCGCTTTGCGCATGGCCAGCCGGGCGGCTACATCGCGCTCATGCCCATGGCTCCCGCACCCACCGATCTTGCCGGCCTCAGCCTCGGCGACATCGCGCGGCTGGCGGAGGAGCGGAAATTTCCGCCGGTCCATTCCTGGAACCCGACCCATTGCGGCGACAGCGCGATGCGGATCGCGCGGGACGGGACCTGGTATCACGAGGGCAGTCCGATCGGTCGGCCCGAGATGGTGCGGTTGTTCTCGACGATCTTGCGCCGGGAGAGCGACGGCCGCTTCGTGCTGGTGACGCCGGCCGAGAAGCTCGACATCGCGGTTGAGGACGCCCCGTTCGTCGCGGTCGAGGTGAAGAGCGAAGGCGAAGGCCGGGCGCGCAATCTCGCCTTTCGCCTCAACACTGGCGATCTGGCGGTGTCCGGGCCCGAGCACCGGATTCGCTTCGACGAGGGCCCCCACCCCTATCTCGAGGTGCGCGCGGGCCTCGACGCCCTCCTCGCCCGCCCGGTCTATTACGAGCTGGCGGCGCTGGCGCTGGCCGAGGGCGCCGATCCTCCCGGCCTGTGGAGCGGCGGCGTCTTCTTCCCGTTCGAACCCGCCGCATGAACCTCGCCGCGCGCCTGAGGACGGCCCTGGAGCTCGGCCACAAGGGCTTCCCCGAGCTGATCGCCGGCGACGTGCTCGACGAGGAGGAGCGCGGCGCTGGAATCACCCTGGCGGCCGTGTTGGTGGCGGTGGTCGATCGGCCAGAGCCGACCGTGCTGCTCACCTTGCGCCCGGAAACGATGCGCAAGCATCCCGGCCAGATCAGCTTCCCCGGCGGCCGGATCGATCCCGGCGACGATGGCCCCATCGGCGGCGCCCTGCGCGAGGCACAGGAAGAGATCGGCCTGCCGCCAGAGGCCGTCGAGGTGATCGGCCTCGCCGACGTCTATCGCACTGTGACGGGCTTCGAGGTCACTCCAGTGGTCGGCATCGTCCCCCCCGATCTCCCTCTCGCGCCGCATCCCGGTGAAGTGGCGGACCTGTTCGAAGCGCCCCTTCACTATCTGCTCGATCCGGCGCATCAGCACGAGCGGACCGCTTTCTGGCGCGGGCGGGAGCGGCATTATTATGAGATCGACTATGAAGGGCGCCGAATCTGGGGAGCGACGGCGGCGATGATCGTCAATCTCGGCCGGCGGCTGGTGCTCGCGTGAAGCTGCCCGACGCGCCCTGGCGGTCGCGCCCTGGAATGGACCGGTTGCTCCGCACGCTGGGCGCAGACAAGGGCGAAACCCGCTTCGTCGGCGGCTGCGTGCGCGACACCTTGCTCGGCCTGGAGGTCAGCGACGTCGATCTCGCCACGTGCCTGACGCCTCAGACGGTCCTGGCCCGACTCGAGCGCGCGCGGATCAAGGCGGTGCCGACGGGCATCGCTCACGGCACGATCACAGCGGTCATCGGTGGCGCGCCGGTCGAGGTGACGACACTGCGGCGCGACGTCTCCACTGACGGCCGCCGCGCGACTGTCGCCTTCACCGACGACTGGCGCGAGGACGCGGCGAGGCGCGATTTCACGATCAACGCGCTCTCGGCGAACCCCGCCGACGGTGCGGTATTCGATTATTTCGCCGGGATGGACGACCTCGCGGCGCGCACCGTCCGCTTCATCGGCGAACCGCTGCAGCGCATCGCCGAGGACCACTTACGCATCCTGCGCTTCTTCCGCTTCCACGCCCGGTTCGGCAGCGGGGAACCCGAGCCGGCGGGGCTGGAGGCGTGCGCTGCGCGCGCCAACGATCTGATGGCGCTCTCCCGGGAGCGGATCGCCGACGAGCTGCTCAAGTTGCTTGCCCTGCCCGATCCCGCGCCGACGGCGGCGCTGATGGTCGCGCGCGGCATATTCAGGCCAGTCCTGCCCGAAATCGACTCGGCGGATCGGCTCGCCGCGCTGGTCGCGGCCGAACGGGGGGCCGGCATCGCCCCGGAAGCCATCAGGCGTCTGGCGGCACTGGTGCCCGCCGATCCGGAGGTGGCCGCCGACATCGCGGCGCGGCTCCGCCTGTCCAAGCGGCTCGCCAGACGGCTGGTCTCGGCCGCGCGGACCGAGCTCGAGACGCCGGAGCTGCTCGCTTACCGGATCGGCGCGGCTGAGACGATCGACCGCTTCCTTCTTCACGCTGGGGCGCCCCCGCCCGATCTGGCTGCGTTGGAAATATGGAAACGGCCGCGGCTGCCGGTCGGCGGCGGCGACCTCGTCGCCATGGGCCTCGAGGCGGGCCCGGCGGTCGCCGCGACGCTCCAGGCGATCGAGCGCGACTGGGCCGCGGACGGGTTTTCAGGAGATGTAGAGATGGTTCGCGCGCTGGCGCGGCGGCACGTCGATCAGGCGCTGCGCGCGAGCCAATAAGCCAACGCATCGTCGGCGGTCAGCGCCTGCGAGAAATAATAACCTTGCCCATAAGTACAGCCGAGCTCGGCCAGGCCGTGGGCGAGTTCGGCGGTTTCGATCCCCTCGGCGGTCGTCTCCATGCCGAGCGCCTTGGCAAGGCTGAGGATGGCGTGGACGATGGCCGCGGAGTCGCCGTCCTCGATCATCCCGCCGACGAACCTTTGGTCGATCTTGAGCGCATCGATCGGCAGCAGCTGCATCGAGGCGAGGCTGGTATAGCCGGTGCCGAAATCGTCCATCGCGACGCGCGCGTCGAGGCGCTTCAGCGCATTGAGCGCCTTGGCCGCGCGCTCCGGATCCTGGATGATCGCGCTTTCGGTCAGCTCGACGGTGAGTCTTTTGCCCGAAATGCCGCTCGCGGCGAGCGCGGCGGACACGGCGGCGGCGACGTCGTCTCGGCTGATCTGGATCGGGGACATGTTGACGCTGACCCCGATCGGCAGCTCAACGCCGGTCGCGCGGTCCCATTCGGCGAGGGTTCGCGTCGCAGTGTCTAGAGCCCAGCGGCCGAGCTGGACGATCAGGCCCGATTCCTCGGCGACCGGGATGAAATCGGCGGGCGGAATCACTCGCCCCTCCTCGTCGGTCCAGCGCGCGAGCGCCTCGAAGCCAGAGACGCGACCGGTCCGCAGGTCCACCAGAGGCTGGTAGGCGAGCGTCAGCCGGTCGCTCTCGATCGCCACGCGAAGCTCGGTTTCCATGGAGAAGCGGCGGCGGACCTCGGCGGCTTGGACCGCCTCATAGACCTGGGTCGTGCCGAGCTTCTTGGCGTTCTTGAGCGCGAACTGGGCGTTGCGGAACACCTCGTCCGCGCTGGCCACGCCCTGGTTGAGCATCGCGCAGCCGATCGCGCAATCGACCCTGATCTCGAGGTCCGACAGGCGGAAGGGCAGGCTTAGAACCGTTTTGATGCGCTCGGCGGCGCGCAGCGCGTCGCCCGGGCCGCGGTCGAGCCGCATCAGGATGCCGAACTCGTCGCCCGAGGTCCGGGCGAGCAGATCGCTCGGCCGCAGCGCCGAGACGAGGCGGCGGGCGAAGGTGATCAGCAGCTCGTCGCCGGCCATCGCGCCCATGCATTCGTTGACCCGGCTGAAGCGGGTCATGTCGACCGCCAGCACGGCGTAGCTGCCCTCGCGGAAGGTCGGATCGGTCAGCACCGCGTCGACCTTCTCGTTGAAGGCGAAGCGGTTGGGGAGGCCGGTCAGGGTGTCGCGCAGCATCTCCGAGCGCAGGCTCCGCTCGGTCTCGATCTGCGCGGTCTTGTCGATCAGTGTGACGAGGTAGCGGGGCGGCTGGCCGGCGACGACCTTGAGCTGGGCGAAGCGCACGGTGAAATGGCGGCCGCCGATGCTTCGACCGTCGGCGGTGTCGAACTGGTGGGCGGTTTCGCTGCCGGTCAGGAAGGCCGCGAGGCGGGTGCCGACAGGGCCGGAGCGAAGCAGCGGCACCTGGCTGACATGCCGGTCGCCGAGCCGCTCGTCCCACTCGGCGATGAAGCGGAAATGATCGTTGGCGCACTCGATCCACGGCGCGCCGCCGTCCATGGTGATGATCGCCGCGGCGATCGGCAGGGCATCGAGATAGCCCTGGCGGACGGTTTCCATGATGCCGAGAATGTGATTGCGCAGGTCGTCGGGAATGTCGAACGGGGGCGCGGCCGTCTTGGCCGTCCCCTTTCCCTTCTTATGCGCTGCTGCAGCCTGCATGGAACGGGCGATAGAGGAACAGGGTTAACGCCCCGTTGAGGAATCGCCCGGTCCAGGGCGGTAATCTTACCGGATCAGAAACGATTGTCGCGCGGGAAACCGGTCGGCGGCATGCGGCCGGCCGCGCCGCGCGCCGTGCGCCACGGATCCATATTCTCGGTCCGCACGCGGCCGCCCTCGCCCCCCATCGGCCAGGACAGGCCCGCTTCCTTGTTGAACGCTTTCACGTCGGAGAGCCCGCCGTCGCGGTAGCGCTGCAGCTGGACCCCCTGACCCCGGCCCATTTCGGGCAGCTCCTCGCGCGGGAAGACGATCAATTTGCGATTCTCGCCGACCACCGCGACATAATCCTCGTCCGGGGCGAGCGGCCGCACCACCTTGAGCTTGGCGCCCGGCCGCAGATTGACGATCTGTTTGCCCTTGCGGGTCTCGGCAACGGCCCCAATCGCCGACGTGACGAACCCGCGGCCGTCCGAGGAGGCGACCAGCAGCTTCTCCGCGCCCGCCGCCCTGAGCAGAGCGACGACATTCCCCTCGCCCTCGATGTCGACCATCAGCTTGACCGGCTCGCCGAAGCCGCGCCCACCGGGCAATTTGTCGGCGGCGAGTGTGTAGAAGCGGCCGTCCGACGAGGCGAGCAGCAGCTTGTCGGTGGTGTGGGCGTGGAGCAGCGGGAAAGCGAGGCCATCGCCTTCCTTGAACTTCAGCGCCTCGGCGTTGGAGGCGTCGACATGCCCCTTCATCGCCCGGATCCAGCCGCGCTTGGAAAGGATGATCGTCACCGGCTCGCGCTCGATCATCGCTTCGAGCGGGATCTCGCGCGCCGGGCCGGCCTCCTCGATCAGGGTGCGCCGCCGGCCGATTTCGGTCCAGCCGCCATAGCGGTCCTTGAGCGCGGTCAGCTCCTTCTTGAGCCGGGTCTTCTGCCGCGCCTCCGACGCGACCAGCTTCTCGAGATCCGCCTTCTCCGCCTCGAGCTTCTCGCGCTCGCCGCGGATCTGCATCTCCTCGAGTTTGCGCAAGCTCCGCAGCCGCATGTTGAGGATCGCCTCCGCCTGGCGGTCGCTCAGCGCGAATTCGGCGATCAGCACCGGCTTGGGCTCGTCCTCGGCACGGATGATTTGGATCACCCGGTCGAGGTTCAGATAAGCGACCAGATAGCCGTCGAGCAGCTCTATCCGGTCGGCGATCTTGGCTAGGCGGTGGTTGGAGCGGTTGACCAGCACCTCGATCTGGAATCGGAGCCATTCCGTCAGGACCTGCCTCAGGCCCATCACCCGCGGCGTGCGGTTGGCGTCGAGCACGTTGAGGTTGAGCGGCACGCGCACCTCGAGGTCGGTCAGCCGGAACAGGCTGTCCATCAGCAGCTCGGGATCGACCGTGCGGCTGCGCGGCTCGATCACGATCCGGATCTCCTCGGCGGATTCGTCGAGCACGTCGGCGAGGATCGGCAGCCTCTTGTCGGCGATCAGCTGGGCGATCTGCTCGATCAGCTTGGATTTGGGCACCTGATAGGGAATCTCGGTGACGACCGCCGTCCAGCTGCCCTGGGAGCCCTTCTCGAGGGTCCAGCGCGCACGGACTCGGAACGACCCGCGCCCGGTCGCATAGGCCAAAGCGATCGCCTCGGGGCTGTCGACGATCTGCCCGCCGGTCGGGAAATCGGGGCCCGCGACCTTCTGCATCAGCGCGGCGTCGTCCGCGTGAGGCTCGTCGATCAGCAGGATGGCGGCGTCCACGACTTCGGCGACATTGTGCGGCGGGATGCTCGTCGCCATGCCCACCGCGATTCCGCTGGCGCCGTTGGCGAGCAGGTTCGGAAACAGGCCCGGAAACACCTCCGGCTCCTCTTCCTCGCCATTGTAGGTGGGGCGGAAGCCGACCGTGCCTTCGTCGAGCCCGGCCATCAGCTCGCCCGCCGCAGCGGTCAGCCGCGCCTCGGTGTAGCGCATCGCCGCGGCGTTATCGCCGTCGACATTGCCGAAATTGCCCTGGCCGTCGACGAGCGGGTAGCGAAGCGAGAAATCCTGGGCGAGGCGGACCATCGCGTCGTAGACCGACTGATCGCCGTGCGGATGATATTTGCCGATCACGTCGCCGACGACGCGCGCGCATTTCTTGTAGCCCGAAGCCGGATCTAGCTTCAGCAGGCGCATCGCCCAGAGCAGCCTCCGGTGGACCGGCTTCAGCCCGTCGCGCAAATCGGGCAGCGAGCGGGCGGTGATCGTCGAGAGGGCGTAGACGAGGTAGCGCTGGGAAAGAGCGTCGTCGAACGGGGCGTCGACGACGGAATCGGGAATGTCACTCATGCGGCTTCGCTAGCAGCGCCGATTCCCCGACGCGAGCCGCTTGTTTCCTATTATGATATATAATATCATCTCCTTTCTGAAGGGAGATGCGCGATGACCATGAACCGCCCCCGCCTGATCGCCGTTCTGCTCTGCGGGCTGATCGTCCTGATCCTCGGCTATCTGATCGTCGCGGCGACCGCGCCGCAACGCTATCGCTTCATGGGCAACCCCGCCGCTTTGATCGTGCGCGAATCCGCCATGCCGGCGCCGCCAGCGGCGCTGCCGCCGGTCGAGTTCGTGCCCGCCGACCCGCTGCCTGTCCCCGCGCGGATCGTCGTCGCCGGCCCCAATGTCGGGCCGAGCGCGGCACCCGGCGTCGCCTTCAACTATCGCTACGCGTTCCGCCTCCCCGCCCCTCGCATCGCCGCGGTGCAGGAGCAGCATATTCAGATGTGCGAGCGGCTCACGCTCGCCCGCTGCCGGATCACGGGCATGCTCTACCGGGTCGTAAACGATCGCGACATCGAGGCGACATTGGCGCTGAAGGTCGACCCCGGAATCGCCCGCCTGTTCGGCCGCCGGGGCGTCGAGGCGGTGGTCCACGCCGAGGGCATGCTGACCGAGAGCGAGATCGGCGGCAACGATGTCGCGGGCGAGATTCGCGCCGCCGGGCGCAGCCTCGTCGAGCTGGAGGCAAGCCTCGCCCGGCTCGAGGCGCGGCTCGCCCGAACCCTCTCCACCGAGGAGCGCGGGCAACTCGACTATGAGGCGCGGCAGCTGCGCGACCGGATCCGCTCGCTCCGCGACAGCCGCGAGGCGCAGCAGGAATCGCTGGCGACGACGCCGATGGCCTTCCGCTACGGCTCGGGCGACCTCGTCCCCGGGTTCGCCCGGCGGCCGACGATCGGCCAGACGATGCAGCGCGCCGGCGAGAATTTCGTCGACGGGGCAACGATGCTGCTGATCGTGCTGATCACGCTCATTCCCTGGCTGGCCGCGCTGGCGGTGATCTGGCTGGTTTGCCGAGTCGTCTGGCGGTGGCTGCCGGTTCCAGCCGCCACCGCCGAGTCAGCCTAAATAGCTTTAATTGCTATGGATGTTGCATGTTGCCTTTCTCAACTGATTTGATAGAGTAACGACAAACAAGCAGGAGACAGATCGTGCGCCGTTCGAGTCCTTTCCTGGTTCTGCTTCTCGCCGCCACGGCCCTTTCGGGCTGCGGCCAATCACCCAACAGATCCGAGCGATCGCCCGAATCGGTGTCGCCGCCGTCCGACTCGATGTCGAACGCGTCGGCCGACATGGCGGCGCCGGATTTCCAGGCCGAACCGCGGGGCGGCCAGGCCGAGCGCGCCGCCGCCGGCCCCAATGTCGGCGTGAGCGCCGCGCCCGGGGTCGCCTTTAACTATCGCTACGCCTTCCGCCTCGCCGCCCCGCGCATCTCCGAGGTGCAGGAGCAGCACGCGCTGATGTGCGAGCGGCTGACGGTCGCGCGCTGCCGGATCACCGGCATGTACTATCGCGTGGTCAACGACCGCGACATCGAGGCGATGCTCGCGTTCAAGCTCGATCCGGCCCTTGCCCGCGCCTTCGGCCGCGACGGCGTCGGTGCCGTGGTCCGCGCCGAAGGCATGCTGACCGAGAGCGAGATCAGCGGCATCGATGTCGGCACCGCGATCCGCCAGGCCGGTCGCAGCCTCGCCGAACTGCAGGCCGAGCTCGCCCGGATCGAAGGCCGTCTTGCCGGGCGCATCTCGGCCTCCGAGCGCGAGCGGCTCGCTTACGAGGCGCAGCAGCTCCGCCAACAGATCGCGGCGCTGCGCCAGACGCGCGAGGACCAGCAGGAAAGCCTCGCCACCACGCCGATGGTGTTCCGCTACGGCTCGGGCGACCTCGTCCCCGGCTTCGCCCAGCGCCCGACAATCAAGCAGTCGCTCGAGCGCGCCGGCGAGAATTTCGCGGACGGGGCGACGATGCTGCTGATCATCATCATCACCCTGCTGCCCTGGGCGCTCGCGCTCGGCCTCATCTGGCTGATCGTGCGTTACGTCCGGCGGCGCTGGTTCCCCAAGGCGTCGGCGGCGGAAACGGCGGCCTGATCAGCCTTCTCCCCTTCGCCGGGTGAAGGGGAAGGGGGGCGGCTGCGGACGGCGCGTTGCCAGTCCTCGCATGGCTTCGGCGCCACGCCGCCGCCCCCGACTTTCTAGACCCGCTCCGCGGGCTCCAGGGCGCAATCCTCGCCAGTCTCGACCTGGAAGGTCGCGTGACCGATGCCGAAATGGTGCTCGACGTCGTGGGCGCAGCCGGCGAGGAAGGCGTCCCCGGGAAAGCCGCTGGGGATGACGAGATGGGCGGTCAGCGCGAACTCCGTCGTGCTCATCGGCCAGATGTGAAGATCGTGGATCGCCACCACGCCGGGCCGCGACAGCAGATGCGCCTCGACCGCTTCGGGATCGATACCGCGTGGCACGCCGGCGAGCGCCATCGTCACCGATTCGCGCAGCAGGTCCGCGCCGGCGACGAGAATCAGCAGGGCGACGATCAGGCTGGCCACCGGATCGACCCAGAGCCAGCCGGTCGTGGCGATGAGGATGCCGGCCACCACCACGCCGGCGGAAACGAGCGCATCTGCGACCATGTGAAGATAGGCGCCGCGGATGTTGATGTCGCTGCTGCGCCCGCGGGCGAACATCAAGGCCGTCGCGCCGTTGATGACGATGCCGATGCCCGCGACGATCGTCACCGTCTCGCCCTCGACCAGGTCCGGGATGATCAGCCGGAACACGGCGTGATAGGCGATGAAGGCCACCGCGATCAGCAGCAGCACCGAATTGGCGAGCGCGGCGAGGATTGATGACGCTCTCAAGCCATAACTGAACCGGCGGGACGGCGGCCTTTTGGCCAGGATCGCGCCGACCCAGGCGGTGGCGAGCCCGAGCACGTCGGAAAGATTGTGTCCCGCGTCCGCGAGCAGCGCCATGGAATTGGCCCAGAAGCCGTAGGCCGCCTCGACCCCGACGAAGCCGAGGTTGAGCGCGATGCCGACCGCGAAGGCCCAACCGAAATCGGCCGGCGCATGGCTGTGGCCATGCCCGTGATGATGGCCGCCATGGGCGTGGTTATGGGAGTCAGCCACGGCCCGACGCTAACCGGTCAGGCGAGCGGGCGGAAGACCTCGGCCGGCCCGCGCGTCTTTTCTGCCTCCGCCTCGGCCAGGATCCAGTCGCGGAAGGCGACGATCTTGGGCTGGTTGCGACGCCCTTCCGGATAGCAGAGGAAGAAGGCGCGATCGGTGACGTGGACATGCTCGAAAGGCTGCACCAGCCGCCCCTCCGCGAGCTCGATGCGCCAGAACATGGGGCTCATCATCGCAATGCCGGCGCCGGCGAAAGCGGCATTGGCCTCCATCACCTGATTGTCGAGGACGAGACCCGAATCGGACGCGCCTTGCCGGGCCGCGACGTTCATGTCGCAGAACCATGAGGTCCACCAATCATCGGCGGGGCTGAGCCGCGGCACATTCAGCAGCTGCTCGGGTCGCTCGAGCTTGTGGAGCGAAGCGAAATCGGCGCTGCAGATCGGGCTGTAGTGGAGGCGGAACAGGAAATGGCATTTGAGCCCCGGCCAGTCGCCGCGACCGGCGCGCACGGTGGCATGATATTCGCCGGTCGAGAAATCGATCAGCTTGTTGTCGCTGCTCAACCGCACGGCGAGATCGGGATGGCGGATCTGGAAGCCGCCGAGCCGCGGGGCCAGCCAGGCGGTGGCGATGGTCTGCGCGGTGCTGATCGAAAGCAGCGCCTGATCCTCGGCCACCAGCCCTGAAAAGGCGTCCTCGAGCGTCTCGAAGGCGCTGGCGACGAGCGGGGCGATCCGGCGCCCCGCGTCGGTCAGCGTCACGCGACCTTTGGCGCGCGAAAAGAGCGGAACCCCAAGCCGTTCTTCCAACAAGCGAATTTGATAACTGACGGCGGCCTGGGTCATTCCCAGCTCGCCTGCGGCCTGGGTGAAATTCTGGCGGCGCGCCGCCGATTCGAAGACCCGAACGGCGCTCAGGGGAGGCAGGCGAGCCATAGCCGCATATATAAGCTGTGCTTATACCATCTGTCGAGAGTTTCGTTGGCGTCACGCATATCGAAATGCGATTTCCCCCAC
>Ga0190266_10000065_pt1 | contig 15020 bp, 19 predicted proteins | sample Popmic220T_FD_132448 | JGI IMG/M metagenome (GOLD analysis project Ga0190266, IMG submission 132448) | Populus adjacent soil microbial communities from riparian zone of Indian Creek, Utah, USA - 220 T | ecosystem: Environmental > Terrestrial > Soil > Riparian zone | place: USA: Utah | collected...
ATGGGCGGCTCCCAGCGCCTCACCCACGCGGTCGGCAAGGCCAAGGCGATGGAGATGTGCCTCACCGGCCGGATGATGGGCGCCGAGGAGGCCGAGCGCGCCGGCCTCGTCGCCCGTGTCGTCCCCGCCGCCGATCTGATGGACGAGGCGATGAAAACCGCCGAAGCCATCGCCGCCATGTCCCCCGTCGCCACCATGGCCAACAAGGAAATGGTCAACGCCGCGTTCGAAAACGGCCTCGCCCAGGGCATCAATTTCGAGCGCCGCCTGTTCCACGGCCTGTTCGGCACGGAGGACCAGAAGGAAGGCATGGCCGCCTTCGTCGCCAAGCGTCAGGCGGAGTGGAAGGGGCGCTGAACACGCAATATGTGCTCCTGCGAAAGCAGGAGCCCAGTCTGACTCAGAACTAGGCTCCTGCTTTCGCAGGAGCACTCCGGAGAGGCGTCATGTCCAAAATAGCATTCATCGGGCTCGGCAATATGGGCGGCGGGATGGCCGCGAACCTCGCCAAGGCGGGCCACGACGTCACCGCCTTCGATCTCAGCGAGGACTCGCTCCTCCGCGCCGAGGCGCGCGGCGCTTCGCGCGCCGCCTCCGCGCGGGAAGCGGTGGCCGGAGCCGAAGCCATCGTCACCATGCTCCCCGCCGGAAAGCATGTCCGCGAGGTTTACGAGAGTTCCGTCATCGGCCACGCGCCCGCATCGGCCATCCTGATGGACTGCTCTACGATCGACGTCGCCACCGCCCGCGAGGAGATCGAAAAGGCGGCCGCCGCCGGCTACGCGATGGTCGACGCGCCCGTCTCCGGCGGGATCGCCGCGGCCGAGGCGGGCAGCCTCACCTTCATGGTCGGCGGCACCGACGCGGCATTCGAGCGCGCCCGGCCCTTCCTCGAGCAGATGGGCAAGGCGGTGATCCACGCCGGCGATGCGGGCGCGGGCCAGGCGGCCAAGATCTGCAACAACATGCTCCTGGGTGCGACGATGGTCGCCACCTGCGAGGCCTTCGCCATGGCGAAGAAGCTCGGCCTGAACTTGCAGACCTTCTACGACATCTCGTCCAAAGCCTCGGGCCAGAGCTGGTCGATGACCTCCTATTGCCCGGTCCCCGGAGTCGGCCCCGAAACCCCGGCCGACCGCAATTACGACGGCGGATTCGCCGCCGCCTTGATGCTCAAGGATCTGCGCCTGGCGATGGAGGCCGCGCAGAGCGTCGACGCCTACACGCCGATGGGCGCCGAGGCCGAGACGCTTTACGCCCGCTTCGCCGAGAGCTTGGGCGGGGGCAGCAAGGACTTTTCGGCGATCATCAGGATGATCGACGATTCGTGGGAAGCGCCGGCGACCTAGGACAGCTCAGGCGTCATTGCGAGGAGCGCAGCGACGAAGCAATCCAGCAAGCCTCTGAAGCTGCACAGGATGCGCAGGTGCGGCCCGCCCCGCAGGCCGCAGCCATGTCCGGGGGACATGGCGACCTGCGCATCTTCGCTACGCTCGCAATGACGAACTTGCGTCAGTTCCCCGCATCCGCCGGCGCCGGACGCACCGAGCCGAAATCACTGCCGACCGGGATCCCGATCAAAGTCGTATCGGGGATCGAGCGGTCGAGCACGATGCACTCGGCGAAGCGCGGCCGGGCGCAGATCTGCCAGCGGTCGCCGGGATGGATGGCGATGCTGCGCGGGTGGTAATCCCACTCGAACATCCGCTTCGCCGCATCGACCTCATATTCCTCGCCATTATAATTGGTCTGGTTGTAGATCATCATCCGGCCCGCAACGACTTCGGGCGCGGCCCGTGTCGGAGCGGATGTTTGCGCCTGCATCGCGAAAGCCGGAACGGCCAGTGCCGTCGCGGCGAGCGCCGCAACCGTCAGAATCTTCATGATATTTTCCCACCAAGGATTAGACCATTGAATTTGTAGGGTTTTGCTCGCCTCTTGCCAAGCCGCAATTCAGCACGCCCTTGATCGCCCCGCGCCAGCCCTCCAGCCGCGCCGCGCGCGCGCTTTGATCCATCGCCGTCTCGAACCGGCGCACGTCCCCGCGCATCGCCGCCGCCTCCTCGAGCGAGCCGAACAAGCCGATGCCGACACCGGCCAGCATCGCCGCGCCGAGCGCGGTCGTCTCGACGAAGGCCGGCCGCTCGACCGCCACTCCAAGCAGGTCGGCGAGGTCCTGCGCCAGCCAGTCGTTGGCCGCCATCCCGCCGTCGATCTTGAGCCGCTCCCACGCCGCGCCGTCGCCCGCGAAGGCGGTCATCAGATCGTGCGTCTGGTGCGCCTGCGCCTCGAGCGCCGCGCGAACGACATGGGCGCGCGTGGCGGCGAAGCTCAGCCCGCTGATCGCCGCTCGCGCCTCGGGCCGCCAGTGCGGCGCGCCGAGCCCCGACAGCGCCGGCACCAGATAGACCCCGCCATTGTCCGCGACCGACCGCGCCAGAGTCTCGCTCTCGGCCGCGCTGGCGATGATCCCGAGCGAATCACGAAGCCACTGGATCAGGCTTCCGGCGACGAACACCGATCCTTCGAGCGCGTAGCGCCGCTCGCCGGCCAGCTGCCACGCCACCGTGGTCAGCAGCCGGTGCTGCGAGACCGGCGCCTCGGCGCCCGTATGGGTCAGCACGAACGCGCCCGTCCCGAAGGTCGCCTTGGTCTCGCCCGGCGCGAAGCAGGCCTGGCCGATCGCCGCCGACTGCTGGTCGCCGGCCATGCCGCAGATCGGGATCGGAAAGCCGAGCTGGCGGGTGCCGTCGAACCGCCCGGCGCAATCGACGATTTCGGGCAGCGCCGCTCGAGGCACGCCGAACAGGTCGCACAATCCCTCGTCCCAGCACCCCTTGTGGATGTCCATCAAGGCGGTCCGCGAGGCGTTGGTGGCGTCGGTGATGTGCGGGGCGCCCATGGTCAGCCGGTAGATCAGCCAGCTCTCGACCGTGCCGATCGCCAGGTCGTCCCCGGCCGCCTTGAGCGCGGGCCAATGCTCCATCGCCCAGGCGATCTTGCTCGCCGAGAAATAGGGATCGAGCAGCAGCCCGGTCTTCGCCTGCACCGCGGCCTCGTGCCCGGCCTCCTTGAGCCGCGCGCAGGCGTCGGCGGTGCGCCGGTCCTGCCAGACGATCGCCCGCGCCAGCGGCTCCAGCGTGCGCTTCGACCAGAAGCAGATTGTCTCGCGCTGGTTGGTGATGCCGATCGCCTTGATCCGCTCGGCACCGCCGGCCTTCTCCGCCATCGCCCGCGCGCAGGCGAGGCTCGACTCCCAGATTTCCAGCGCGTCGTGCTCGACCCAGCCCGGCCGGGGATAATATTGCTTCAGCTCGCGCTGCTCGGAGCCAAGGCACTTGCCGTCCGGCGCGAACAGCATCGAGCGCGTGCTCGTCGTGCCCGCATCGATGACGAGGATATTTTCGGCCGCCATCCCCCGTCATTGCGAGGAGCGCAGCGACGAAGCAATCCAGAAATGCGGCGGCCGAACTGGATTGCTTCGCTCCGCTCGCAATGACGATAAGGGAGCGCATGGATTCCTTCGATCTCCTCATCATCGGCGGCGGCATCAACGGCTGCGCGATCGCGCGCGACGCCGCCGGGCGCGGGCTCGACGTGCTGCTGGTCGAGAAGGACGATCTCGCCGCCCACACCAGCTCGGCCTCGTCCAAGCTGATCCACGGCGGCCTTCGCTACCTCGAGCAATACGAGTTCCGCCTCGTCCGCGAATCCCTGCACGAGCGCGCTATCCTGCTGCGCACCGCGCCCCACCTCGTCCGCCCGCTCAAATTCGTCCTGCCCGATCCGCCCGGCGGCCGCCCCTTCTGGCTGCTCCGCGCCGGCCTCTTGCTCTACGATTTGCTGAGCGGGCGCGACGAGCTGCCGCGCTCGCGCCGCGAGAAGGCGGCCGATCCCGCGCTGAAGCCCGGCTTCACCCGCGCCTCCTATTTCGACGCGCAGGTCGACGACGCCCGTCTGGTCGTCCTCAACGCGCTCGACGCGGCGGAGCGGGGCGCCGAGATCGCGGTCGGCGCCGAGCTGTTCTCCGCCCGCCGCGACGGCGAGGCCTGGACCGCGCGCCTGGCGGGCGGCCGCGAAGTGACCGCGCGGATGATCGTCAACGCCGCCGGTCCTTGGGTCGCCGAAACGCTCAACGCCCGCCTCGGCGTTGAGAGCGAGAGCCGCGTCCGCCTGGTCAAGGGCAGCCACATCCTCGTTCCGCGGCTATGGGAGGGCGACCACGCCTATATCCTGCAGAACGCGGCGGACGGGCGCGTCGTGTTCGCCATGCCCTATGGCGAGCATAGTCTGATTGGCACCACCGACGTGCCCGTCGCCACGCCCGCCGACGCCAAGGTCTCGGCCGAGGAAATCGCCTATCTCTGCGCCGCCGCCAACGCCTATTTCGTGAAGCAGACCGCGCCGGCTGACGTGACCTGGTCCTATGCCGGAATCCGCTCGCTCTACGACGACGGTTCCCGCAGCGCCAAGGACGTCACTCGCGACTATCATCTGGAGCTCGACGGCGCGCCGGGGGCGAAATTGCTCTCCGTCTTCGGCGGAAAGATCACCACCGCCCGCGCGCTGGCGATCGAGGCGCTCGACAAGCTCGGCGTCGGCGGCCTCAAATTCACCACCAACTCGCCCCTCCCCGGCGGCAATGTCAGCGAGGGCTTCAACCGCCGCCTCGACGAGCTCGCCGGCTGGCTCCCGGACGGCCTCCTCATGCGCCTCGCCCGCGCCTACGGCACCCGGATCGACGCGGCGATCGGCGAGGCGAACGCGCTCGCCGATCTCGGCCGCCACTTCGGCGCCGGCCTCTACGAAGCCGAAATCCGCTACCTCATCGCCACCGAATTCGCCCGCACCGCCGACGACATACTCTGGCGCCGCACCAAGCTCGGCCTGGCCATGACCAAGGCTGAGCAGGCCGCGCTCGCGTCCTGGATCGTTGCGTCGCCGCGCGCCGCGTCCTGACGGCCTAGTTCACCGCCGCCGCGGACCGGACCGGCTCGCCGAGCTCGAGGCGCATCGCGCGGAAATCGAGCGTGTAGCTTTCGAACGCCCGCAGCGCATTCGATCCGAGCACGCCGTAATTGCGCGGCGGCGGCCCGTCCGCGTTCGGCAGGGCCACCGGCAATTGGGGCAGGACCAGGCTTCGCCCGGCCAGCGCGATCGGCGCATTGGCCCAGGTCGCGACCCGGGTCCGCGCCGTGCCGCCGGCGCTGGACCGCTGCGCCTCGCTCGTCTGCAGCGCCGCGACCGCCGCCGGAGCGGCCTCGGCGTAGAGCGCGCTGAGCGTCGTCTGGTTCGAGCCCGTGTCGAGGTGGAGCGGAAGCGCGCGCCCGCCGACGCTGGCGGCGACGAACAGGTCGTTGCCTCGGGCGATCAGATTGGGCGCCCCCGCCCCATTTGGGTCGGCCGGAAGCACCGTGAAGCGCCCCGCCGCGCTTTCGACCCTCACCCGGCCCAGCGCGCGCATCACCGGCAGGCCGATGATCGCCCTGATGTCGTAGCCGCCCGGCACTTGCGGGAAGGTCAGGTTGGAATCGTCGATGATCAGGAAGGGCACGTTGCGGATGATCGTCCCGGCGATCTCGATCCGCTCCGCCACGCCGACCCGGACTCCGACGGTCCCCTCGACGCCGTTCGACACGCTCGTCTCGCCCGCGATCATTGTCACGCCCATCCGCCGCGCCGTCTCGGCGGAGAGCACCGAGAGGTTGGCCCCGGTGTCGAACACCGTCTCCTGGGCGATGCCGTTCACGGCGATGTCGATCCGCGGCAGCCCGACCTTGTCGATCCGCGCCGGAATCGTCCCCTGCGCGACCGTGCCGTCGACGGCCATCGCGCCCCGCCCCGCGAGCAAGGCGGCGAGCCGCCAGGTCTGCGCGCTGCCGGCCGCTTCGTGGGTGAGGCCGCGCGCCGTCTGCATCTCCGCCAGCGCCCGGCCCCAGCGCGCCGCGCCCGCATAATCGGCATTGGCGAAGGCGGATTCGGTGAGGATCGCCAGAGCGGTCTGTCGGGTGGCCGGATCGTGGCTCCCGGCGAGCCGGACCAGGGCCGGATCGGCCGCCGCGCCCCCCGCGGCCGCCGCGAGCCGCGCGCGGATCAACAGCGCCGCCTCGCCGCGTGCGCCCGGTAGCGCGCCCTCGAGCGACGCCAGGTCGCCCCGCCCCGCCGCCTCGAACGCGGCCTCCAGCGCGGTCTGCGCCGAAGCCGCCGGTGCGGCCTGCGCCTGCGCCATGGCCGGCGCCGCGCCGATCGTCGCGGCCGCCAGCAATATGCCCGTCGCCACTTCCCGCATATGCCTTTCCTCCATTTTCGCGCTTGCCCTTGGGCCGATACGCACATAACGTTGTTTGACGAATATCTCTTTTCGTATTACGATAAGAAATGGCTGTCAACCGATGACCGATCTTTCGCCAAGAACCATTCGCTCCGCGCGTCGGCTGCGGCTCGTGACGCTTGCGGGAATCGCCCTCCTGGCGCTCATCCTGATCGCCACTTTGTGGGTCGCCGCGACCGGCCGGATGGACTTGTTCGGCGCTCCGCTTCGGGTCGATGGCGGCGGGCTTCCGCCGCGCGGTGCGGCCGGCGCGATGGCGGTGCTCGCGCTGCTGCTCATACTCGCGCTTCGCCGCCTGGTGCAGATGCTGCGCCTCGTCGAGGCGAACCGCCCGTTCGCGACCGCCGGCGCGCTTCACGGCTTCGCCTTGTGGCTGTTCGCGACGGTGCTCGCCTCGGTGCTGCTGCCGCCGATCCTCCACGCCGCGCTGGGCGGGGGGGACGGCGCGCGGCATGCGACGTTCACGCTCAGCGGCGATCAGGCGCTGATGCTGCTCGTCACCGGCCTGCTCTTCTTCGTCTCCCGCCTGCTCGACGAGGCGCAGCGCCTCGCCGACGATCACGATCAGATCGTCTGACCATGGCGATCACCGTCCGCCTCGACGTCATGCTCGCGCTCCGCAAGGCGAAGTCGAAGGATCTCGCCGCTCATGTCGGGATCACCGAGACCAACCTGTCGCTGCTCAAGTCCGGCCGCGTGAAGGGCATCCGCTTCGAGACGCTCGACGCGATCTGCGCCTATCTCGATTGCCAGCCCGGCGACCTGCTGGTGCGCGAGCCCGACGCCTGAAACGAAAAAGGCCGCCCCGAAGGGCGGCCTCTTGCTTGTCCGGACAAGGACGGGGCGCTTTACGCGTCCGCGAACTCTTCCTCGTTCATCACCGGGCCCGAATCCTGGCCCTTCGCGGCCGGGTCGCGGTCGACCAGCTCGATGATCCCCATCGGCGCCGCGTCCGAGGCGCGGATGCCGGCCTTGAGCACGCGGGTATAGCCGCCGGCGCGCTCCTGGTAGCGCTTGGCCAGCACGTCGAACAGCTTCTGCAGCTGGACGTCGTCGAGCAGCCGCGCATGGGCCAGGCGCCGGTTCGAAAGGCCGCCCTTCTTGGCCAGCGTGATCAGCTTCTCGACATAGGGCCGGAGCTCCTTCGCCTTGGGAAGCGTGGTCGTGATCTGCTCGTGCTTGATCAAAGCGGCGGCCATGTTGCGGAACAGGGCGATACGGTGGCTGGAGGTGCGGCCGAGCTTGCGGCCGCCGACGCGATGGCGCATTTTAACTTCCTTCGTTCGTCCGGATGCCGTTTCAGGTACATCCGGCCAGGCTGTCGAGAAGGGGGACGGCCCAAACCCCAAATGAAAAGAACGGGCGCGCGGCCCGTCCCCTTGCGGGCGGTCCTAGAGCGCAGCGGGGCGCGAAAGTCAAGCCGCGGCGGCGTCTTCCGCGTCGGCGAGCAGCCAGGCCTCTGCCGCCTCGACGCTGTCGAAGCAATGGACTCCGCGCGGGCCGAGCGCGCGCATCAACTGGGCGCGGGCCAGCGTCGGCGCGGTCACGAAGGCGAGCTTGCGCGAGCGATATTGCGGCGTGGCGAGCATCGTGCGGAACTCGGCGACGATCTCCTGCGGCTGGATTTTGAGGCCGCGCAGATCGTTGAGCGTCAGGTGCTGGTTGGGCGCGCAGGCGAGTTCGGCATGCGCCGCGCGCCGCGCCTCGACGAAGGCGGCGACGTCGGCCCGGGTGAACAGCCCGGCCATGGTGATTCGCACCAGGCTGTTGGCGCGATCGACGCTGAAGGTGAATTGTCCGTCCATGACGCGACCCTAGGGATGCGCCGCCTTCCAGCGGGTTAAGTCCCGCCCTGCGCGAAACCGCTGGTCGCGCGGCTGAACCTTCTCCCCAGTCTTGTTATCAAAACCGCGGAGTGCCCCGGAGCTGATCAAAGTCACGGGCGCGCTGGATTTCCGCCGCGGCTCTTCCCATATCCACTTGAATGAGCGACGATTTTTCCATGGATCACGAGGGCATCACGGAGGTCCAGCTGAAGGCGCTGGTCGACCTGTTTTACGGCCGCGTGCGGCAGGACCCGCTGATCGGTCCCGTTTTCAACCGCGCGATCGGCGACTGGGACGAGCATCTCGACAAGCTCCAGGCCTTCTGGTCGTCGGTGATGCTGACCAGCGGGCGCTACAAAGGCCGCCCCCTTCCCGCCCATATCAAGCATGGCGACGAGATCACGCCCGCCGCCTTCGCCCGCTGGCTCGACCTCTGGCGCGACGCGACGGCGGAGGTGCTGCCGCCGCCGGCGGCCGCGGCGATGCAGGACAAGGCGGCGCGGATCGCCGAGAGCCTTTCGCTCGGCATCGCCTACGCCCGCGACGGTTCGGACCTGCTGCGCACCCGCGCTTGAAAAAAAGGCGATTTGTTTCGTCGCCGTTCAGGTTCAGCTAAGCCCAAATCGTTGAAACGGCTCGTTATCGGCCAGTGCGTACGAGTCGTAACCTGATCAGGGAGCAACGGGCAATGCTCAAGAAAATCTTCCTCGGCGTCGCGGTTTCGGCGCTCGCGGTGGCCACCATGCCATCTCCGGCCGATGCGCAACGCGGCGGTCGCGGCTATCGCGGCGGCGGCCATCATGGCGGCGGCGGCTATCGCGGCGGCGGCGGCTATTACGGCCGGGGCTATGGCGGCTACGGCCGCGGCTACGGCTATGGGCGCTATTACGGCGGCTATCCCGCTTACGGCTATGGCTACGGCTACCCGGTCGGTTACGGGGCCTATTATGGCGGCTATTATCCGCCTTATTACGCCCCGGCCTATTATCCGCCGGCCTATGCGCCCGGCTATTACGGCGCCCCCGGCTATTACGGCCATCCCGCTTATGGCTGCGATCCAGCCGCGGGCGCGGTGGTCGGCGGAACGGCCGGAGCGGCCCTCGGCGCGGTGATCGACTCCTCCAGCGGCCATCATGGGGGCTACGGCCATTACGGCCACGGCAGCAACGTGGAGGGCGCCCTGATCGGCGGGGTGCTCGGTGCGATCGTCGGCGCGGCTACGACCGGCTGCTAGGTCTCTTGCTCCAGGGCTTGGGCGAGGCCGCCCAGGATCGTCGTCCAGCCCTGGTGGGTCTTCTCGGTCCAATCCTCCCAGACGCCTTCATGGGTCAGCTTCAGGCGCGATCCCCCGCCGTCCGGCGCGATGTCGATCGTGACCCGCGTCCGCTCGTCCGAGAAGCTCGTCCAGAAATCGAAGGCGAGGCGCGACGGACGGTCGATCTCGACATATTCGCCATAATGCTCGGCGATTTCTTCGCCGCGCCGCTCGTCGATGCGAAAGCCGCCGCCGACGCGAGCGTCGATCTCGCAGCACTCGAGCGTCCCATCCGGCGTGCGGAACAGCCAGCGGCCGGCCTGATCGGGATCGAGCCAGGCGTCGAACACCGCCTCGGGCGGCGCCGCGATCGCGCGCTCGACGGTTACCGTGGCCATTTCAGCCCTCCTTCTTCCATCTTTCGCGCCGCTTGAGCTCGTCCGCGCTCGGCTCGGTCTGCGCGAAGGATCCGGTGCGGATGGGCCCCTTGGGCCGGTAGCGGCCGAAATACGCCCCGGTGGTGGTGACGAGGGATTCGGCCAAGGTCCATTCGCCGGGCTTGCCGTCGTCGCCGAACCAGCTTTTGCCCTTGCCGAGCATGACCGGGAAGACGAGCAGCAACAGCTCGTCGACCAGCCCGGCGGCGAGCAGCGAGCGGACCAGGGTCGCGCTGCCCTGGGTCAGCAGGTCCGGCCCCTCGCCTTGCTTCAGCCGCGCGATGGCGTCGATCACGTCGCCCTCCAGCCTGACGCTGTTCGCCCAGCCGAGCGGCTCGGTCGAGGAGGTGGCGACATATTTGGTCGCGGCGTTGAACGGATCGGCGATCGCACCGTCCTGATGCGGCCAGTAGGCGGCGAAAATCTCATAGGTCTTGCGCCCGAGCAGCAGCTCGAACGGCCTGGCGAAGGTCTCGCCCCACTTTTCGCCACCGGCCTGGTCCCAGAACGGAAACACCCAGCCGCCGAAGCGAAAGCCGCCGCTGGGATCCTCGTCCGGCCCGCCCGGCGCCTGCATGACGCCGTCGAGGCTGGTCATCATGCCGGTGACGACGCGCCTCACGACGCCAGCTCCCGCGCGACCTCGCCGAGCTGGTCGGCGCAGGTGCCCCAGCCATCGTGGAAGCCCATCTTGGCGTGGGTCTCGGCGTCGGCGAGGTTCTTGTGCTTGGCGATCGCGCGGTAGAGCGTCTTGCCGCCGGGCGCGTCCTCGATCGACATAATGGCGGTGAACAGGAAGCCGCCGCAATCGGCCGGCCCCGGATCGTTCGGCCGCCAGCCGGGCCCGAGCGCGCTGGTCCAGACCACCCGCTCCCCTTGCGCGACGTCAAGCACGCAGCCCGCGCCCCCCGTCCCGGTGTCGAAGCCGTCGGGGCCGATCATCCGCATGCGGAAGATCCCGCCCGGAACCAGGTCGAGCTCGATATCGGTCGTTTGATAGGGCCTCGGCGCCCACCATTTGCGGATATGCTCGGGGGTCGTCAGCGCCTTCCACACCAGGTCGCGGGGCGCGTCGAGCACGCGCTCGAGCACGAGATCATGGTCGCTCACTTCTCATTCTCCTTGGCTTTCAGCGTTTCGAGATAATCCTCCAGCCGGTCGAGCCGGCCTTCCCACAAGGCGCGCTGCTCGGCGATCCACCCCTCGGCGCCGGCCAGCGCCTTGGGCTCGATCCGGCAGGTCCGCACCCGGCCGGTCTTCTCGGACCTGACCAGCCCGCTCGCCTCCAGTGCCTGCAGATGCTGAAGCACCGCGGGCAGGCTAATCGCGAACGGTCGGGCAAGCTCGCTGACCGAAGCTGGGCCACGACTCAGCCGCGCCAGCATGCCGCGCCGCGTCGGGTCCGAGAGCGCCTGGAAGGCGAGATCGAGTCGGGCCGATTGGTTAAGCATATGCTTAAGTAACATGCGCTGTTCGATTGCGCAACGGCTTTACAGGCCCGTACCTGTTTCCTAGCCCCGTGCGGGCACACTCGATCCAAAGGGGGCAATATGGACAGCAGTGACGCAGCGGACCTGATCGCCGAAATCCACGAAGACCGCGAAGACAATGCCCGTGCGGAGAAGTTCCGGAGCCGCGCGGCGCTGCTGATCGCGTGCCTCGCCGCGGTGCTCGCGATCGGCGGGCTGGGCGGCGGCAACGCCACCGACGACATGATCTTCAACAACGTCCGCGCCAGCGACACCTGGGCGTTCTATCAGGCCAAGAACGTGCGGCAGACTCTCTACGAGCTGCGCGCGGCCGATCTCGAGGCGACGATGGCGGGCGCGGGGCTCGCGCCCGAAAATCGCGATCGCCTGACCGCCCAGCTCGCCGATGCGCGCGCCACCGTCGCACGCTACGAGAGCGAGCCCGACGAGGCGGCGCCGAACGATCCCTTGCGCGGCGAGGGCAAGGCGCAGCTCCGCGCCCAGGCCCAGGCGTTCGAGGCCGCGCGCGAGGAGGCTTCGGCGCGCGACGACAATTTCGACATGGCCGAGGTGTTCCTCCAGCTCGCTCTGGTGCTCGGCTCGGTCGCGATCCTCGCCGTCAACCGGATGATCCTCGGCTTCTCCTGTCTGCTCGGCGCACTCGGCACGCTCCTCACGGCCAACGGTTTCCTGCTGGCCTTCGCACTCCCTTTTTAGGGCGCTCAAACACCATTTCGCCATTGCGAGCGAAGCGGGACGAACCAGCGGACCTCCTGAACAGTGACTGCCCCTACGATTTCGGCGGAGGGGGCGGCGTGGGTTGGGGGGGCGGAGTCGGCCCGGGCGGCTGGGTGCCGGTTTCGGTTGGGGGCGGCGTTGGCGGCGTGCCCGTGTCCGGAATGGGCGGCGGGGTTGGTCCAGGCGGCTGTAGCCAGGGCGGCGGAGTCGGCGGCGTGCCGCCGGGAATGGGCGGCGGCACGAACGGCGGCGGCGGGGGTGGCGGCGTGAACGGTGGCGGCAAGGGCGCCATCGGCAAAAGCGGTTGCGGCGGCTCCGCGGGAGGGGGCGGACAAGGACGGGCCCAGGCCCAGGCGACGCTTGCCACCCACGCCTCCACCACGCCTCGAGGAAAGCCGCCGGTCCTGGCCTGTTCCGTGGCGATGCTGGCGATATAGACCTCGAGCGCGCCGAGCCGCACGTTGCGCATGCCGCACCTGCCGGCGAGGCGGTCCCTTTCCACCGCGGCGAATTGCCGATTCATGAAGAGCGCGAGCCGACCCTGGTTCAGGACGTTGGTCAGATCGCCTACCGGCGGGTTGGGCCACGGCACAGGCTGCGCCAGCGTGGGCGAAGCCGTGACGAGCAACAGGCCGATGGTCATCGCTCGAGTGATCGGTCGCATGGCGGTTCCTTTCCCTGGAGCCGATGAAGTGGTCAGCGGGAACGCAGAACGGGCCATTCATTCAATCGCGCGAATCTTCGCTGCGAGAATTCGTTTCGGCCGGGAGATAATCGCATTTTGCCGGGCGGGAGGTCAACGGCAGCGAGAGCGGGCGCGGGTTCGGCGCGGGGGCCGCCGCTTGGTGCGGCGCGCTTTACAGGCGGGCGGCCTCTGCTATCGCCCGGCCATGACGGCGCACACTGACTCCATCCTCATCGTCGATTTCGGTAGCCAGGTGACTCAGCTGATCGCGCGGCGGGTGCGCGAGGCCGGGGTCTATAGCGAGATCGCGCCGTTCAACCGCGCCGACGAAGCCTTTGCGCGGCTCAAGCCCAAGGGCATCATCCTCTCGGGCGGCCCTTCTTCCGTGATGTGGGACGATTCCCCGCGCGCGCCGCAGCATTTCTTCGACGCAGGAATCCCCATCCTCGCCATCTGCTACGGCCAGCAGACCATGGCCCACCAGCTCGGCGGCCGGGTCGCGCCGTCCGACCAGCGCGAGTTCGGCCGCGCGTTCATCGAGATTACCGGCGAGAGCGTGCTGTTCGACGGCCTGTGGAAGCAAGGCGAGACCCACCAGGTGTGGATGAGCCACGGCGACCGGGTCGAGGCACTGCCCGAGGGCTTCAGCGTTGTCGCGTCTTCGGAAGGCGCCCCCTACGCCATCGCCACCGACGAGAAGCGGCGCTTCTTCTCCCTGATGTTCCACCCCGAGGTCGTCCACACCCCCGACGGCGGCCGCCTGCTCGCCAATTTCGTCCGCCACGTCTGCGGCCTGCCAGGCGACTGGACGATGGCCGAATATCGCGCGACCAAGATCGCCGACATTCGCGCCCAGGTCGGCGGCGGCCGCGTCATCTGCGGCCTCTCTGGCGGCGTCGACAGTGCGGTCGCCGCGGTGCTGATCCACGAGGCGATCGGCCACCAGCTGACCTGCGTCTTCGTCGACCACGGCCTGATGCGCGCGAACGAGGCCGAGCAGGTCGTCTCGCTGTTCCGCAACCACTACAACATCCCGCTGGTCCACGTGGACGCCTCGGACCAGTTTCTCGGCGGCCTCGTTGGGCTCGACGAGCCGGAGGCCAAGCGCAAGCTGATCGGCAAGACCTTCATCGAGATTTTCGAGGAGGAGGCGAAGAAGATCGGCGGCGCCGATTTCCTCGCGCAGGGCACGCTCTATCCCGACGTGATCGAGAGCGTCAGCTTCACCGGCGGGCCCTCGGTCACGATCAAGAGCCACCACAATGTCGGCGGGCTCCCTGAGCGGATGAACATGCAGCTGGTCGAGCCGCTGCGCGAATTGTTCAAGGACGAGGTCCGCGTGCTCGGCCGCGAGCTCGGCCTGCCCGAGGCGTTCGTCGCGCGCCACCCCTTCCCCGGCCCCGGCCTCGCCATCCGCATCCCCGGCGAGGTAACCAAGGAGCGCTGCGACATCCTGCGCAAAGCCGACGCCATCTATCTCGAGGAGATCCGCAATGCGGGCCTCTACGACGCAATCTGGCAGGCCTTCGCCGTGCTGCTCCCAGTGCGCACCGTTGGCGTGATGGGCGACCACCGCACCTACGACAATGTCTGCGGTCTGCGTGCCGTCACCAGCACCGACGGCATGACCGCGGATATCTACCCGTTCGATGCGGCGTTCCTCAGCCGCGTGGCCACGCGGATCGTGAACGAGGTCCGGGGGATCAACCGGGTGGTCTACGATTATACCTCGAAGCCGCCCGGGACGATCGAGTGGGAATAGCGAAGCCAAACTGGCTGAAGCTGTCAGAATAAGCTTGTTTGCAGTCCAGTAGATTCCATGACACACCATGTACTGCAAATGTGCCGGCGAGAGGGTTATGAGCCGTATTTGGGAAGTACTCTCCGACCCAAACCGGTATCTCTGTGTCCAACAATCGGATCTGCGGTATTTTCGCGACCGTTTCATCGGCCAGCCGACGAGCGGGGATTGGGAACCTCCTGCCTTTGAGATCCTGAATCGGAGCAAGAAGGTCGCGGATTTCACGAGTTGGCAAATCCGTGGCCGGGTGCTTCTCGTCTCGGATCGAGCCCGCAAAGCCCTCCTGCCAGTCTGTCAGGACGGCGTGGAATTCCTGCAGTTTGCGACCATCAAACGCGTGAATCTCTTTGCGATGAATGTCTTGAAACTTGAGGAGCTTATCGATTTCGAGCGGAGCAGGATAAAAGACCACGTCGTAGAAAGTATCGTTTTTCGCGATATGCGAACAGAGCCGCCGGTCGTCTTCAAAGACCCGCGA
>Ga0190266_10000066_pt1 | contig 14927 bp, 15 predicted proteins | sample Popmic220T_FD_132448 | JGI IMG/M metagenome (GOLD analysis project Ga0190266, IMG submission 132448) | Populus adjacent soil microbial communities from riparian zone of Indian Creek, Utah, USA - 220 T | ecosystem: Environmental > Terrestrial > Soil > Riparian zone | place: USA: Utah | collected...
TACGGGTGGGAGACGGCTCCTGGCGTGCGCCGGTTCCGCTTCGCCTACGTCGAGGAAGGGAAAGGCAACGGGAAGAGCCCTGAGCTCGCGGGCCTCGGTGTGAAGGGTCTGAGCGGCGATGGCGTGCCGCGCGCCGAGATCTACTTCGCCGCTCCGAAGAAAGAGCAGGCGATGATCCCGTTCCGCGACGCGGTCGCGATGGTCGACCTGTCGCCTGCGCTCTCGAAGCGGATCAAGAAGAGCGGCAAGGATCCGGTCTACAACCTGGCGTACACGAGCAACGGCTCGTTCGCGCGACCGATGTCGAACGACGAGCGCGCCTCTGGGCCGCGGCCTTACATGTTCCTGCTCGAGGAGCTCCACGAGCACCGAACTCCCGACACCGCCAACCTCGGGATCGCCGGCGCGAAGGGCCGAGTGAACTTCCTCTGCTACGGGATCACGAACAGCGGCATCTACGGCGAGCCGTCGCTCTGCTGGGACTGGCGCGAGAAGACGATCGGCGTGCTCGAAGCGCTGAGTCCACGCGACGCCGGCTGGGACGACTCCTGGTTCGGATACATCGCGAGCCTCGACAAGGGCGAAGACCCGCTCGAGAACGAGGCGTGCTTCATCAAGGCCAATCCGAATCTCGGTGTCTCGGTGCCGCTCAGCTATCTGCGCGAGCGCGTCACGCTGGCGAAGACGATGCCGTCGCAGGAGGGTGTCGTCCGCCGGCTGAACTTCTGCCAGTGGATCGACGCGGTGAGCTCCTGGATTCCGCTCGAGCGGTGGGACGCCACGGCCGCGCCGATCGACCTCGCCGCTCTCGCTGGCCGGCCCTGCTTCCCCGGGCTCGACCTCTCTTCGACGCGCGACTTCACCGCGCTCGTGCTGGTCTTCCCGCCGCTCGTCGAGGATGGGCAGTTCGTGCTCCTGCCGTTCATCTTCTGCCCTGAGCAGGCGATCCGCCAGCGCACCGGCCGCGATCGCAACGTGCCGTACGAGGCCTGGGTGAAGAGCGGCCACCTGATTCCGACGCCGGGCGACACGATCGACCAGAAGTTCATCAAGCGCACCTTCCTCGAGCAGGCGCTGAAGTACCGCATCGTGGACACCGGCTTCGACAAGTGGAACGCGGACGCCGTCGTCGCCGAGCTCCAGGAAGAGGGCTTCTCGATGGTCGAGATCCGCCAGAACTACGAAGCGTTCTCGCCGATCACCAAGGCGTTCGAGACGGCGATCCTGCGCGGCCAGATCGCGCACGGCGGCCACCCGGTGCTGCGCTGGATGTTCCGAAACACGCGCGTGCGCCCGGGCGCCGACCCCGACACCTTCAAGCCCGACAAGAAGGGCTCGAAGGACCGGATCGACGGAATCATCGCCGCGATGATGGGTTTCGCCCGCGCGACCTCGACTCCAGTCCAGACCGGCTCCGTCTACGACGAAAGGGACGTGATCATCGTATGAGCGACTCGAAGAAGAAGCCGCCTCCGATCGGCATGCTCGAGCTGCACCTTTACGGCGGGCTGCTGTCGATCGCCGTCGGCGCGGCCTCCTGGTACGCCGGGTGGCGGCCGCTGAGCGCGTTTCTCACCGTCTTCGGTTTCGGCCTCTTCTACCTCGGCCGCTTCTTCGCCTTTCGAAAGGGCTGACCATGGGACTGATCGAGCGTCTCCGCACTGAAGCGCGGTCGATCGACACCACGACGTTCGGCAACCCGGCGCCCTGGCTGCTCGAGGCTCTGGGTATGAACAAGGCGAAGTCCGGCGTGACGGTGAACCCGCTCACCGCCCGCGGGCACACCGCGGTCTACGCGTGCATCAACGTCATCGCGCAGGACGTCGCCAAGCTGCCACTCAAGATGTATCGCCGCCTCGAGCGCGGCCGGCAGCTCGTGTACGACGATCCGCGCGCCTTTCTCCTGCACGACCAGCCCAACCGGCTGATGACCGCGTTCGCGTTCCACTACACCCTCGTGACTCACGCTCTCGGGTGGGGCAACGCCTACGCCGAGATCGAGTGGTCTCAGGACGAGCGTTCGATCCTCGGACTCTGGCCACTCCAGCCCGACCGGACTCAGCCCGAGATCCGCTTCGACGCGGCCGACCAGCCGGTCAAGCTCTACCGCACGACGATCAACGAGAAGGGCGGGCAACGCGAGGTCTTCCTGCCGGCGCACCGGGTCCTGCACTTCATGGGCCCCACGCTCGACGGGATCAAGGGCCGCTCGCCGATCACCGACTGCCGTGAGGCGATCGGCCTCGGCCTGGCGGCACAGGAGTTTGGCGCGCGTTTCTTCTCGAACGGCGCCCATATGGGCCACGTGGCCTACCACCCCGCGGCGGTGAGCGACAAAGCGGAGAAGCGGATCCGCGCCGGTCTCGAGGAGCTGAAGAAGGGGCTCGAGAACGCGCACCGAATCGCGGTGCTCGAGGAGGGCATCAAGCTCGAGCGGCTCGGGCTTCCGCAGCAGGACGCGCAGTTCATCGAGACCAAGAACGCCAACCTCGCCGACGTCGCGCGGATCTACCGAATGCCGCCTCACAAGATTCAGGATCTCGACCGCGCGACGAATAACAACATCGAGCACCAGGGCCTCGAGTACCTCACCGATTGCCTGAGCCCTTGGCTGATCAACTTCGAGCAGACGTACAACCTGGGACTCTTCCAGCCGGCCGAGCGCGGCACGATCTACGTCCGTTTCAACGCCGACGCCATCCTTCGGGCGGACAGCAAGACGCGGGCGGAGGTGCAGTCGGTGAAGATTCTCTCGGGACAGCTCTCGCCGAACGGCGCTCGCGAACAGGACGAGCTCAACCCGCTCCCGCCCGAGCAGGGCGACATCTACATCCTGCCGGCGAACTACACGCGCAGCGAGCTGATCGGCCAGCAGTTCGGCGCGCCGAAAGAGAAGACCTCGGCTCCGGCCGGCGATCGCACCGCGCTCGCCTCGGCCTGCCAGCGCGTGCTCGAGGCGGCGCTCGGGCGCGTCGTGCGGCGCGAGGTGAAGGCGGTCGGCAAGCTCGCGCGCGAGCTCGAGGAGCTAGGCGACGTGCAGCGGGCGATCGCCTCCGCGGTCGGCGAGCTCGAGCCGGTTCTCCGCTCCGAGCTCGCCGTCCTGGTCGAGGCCTTCGGCGACCTGGTCCCGGCCGGCTTCGAGACCTCGTTCGCGCGCAGCTACGTGGACGACTCGCGCGAGCAGCTGCTGGCGCTCGTCGCAGAGAGCCGCCAGGCGGTTCTCGATCGACTCACCAGCTGGGAAGAAACCAAAGCCGCCACCCTCGCGCGCCTCGCGCTCGAGAGCGTCACCCACGAGAGGAGCTGACGATGGAACCCACCGAAGCAGCACCGCTGGTCACCGGCATCGAGCGCCGGTTCGTGCCGCAGCAGGCGGCGCAGCTGCGCGCCGTCGAGAGGGACGGGGAGGACCCCGTCATTGAGGGCACGATCGCGGTCTACAACACCTGGTCTCCGGTCTACGGCTGGTTCCGGGAGCGGATCGCCTCGACCTTCTTCGAGAAGGCGATCGGGCGCGATGACGTGCGCGCGCTGTTCAACCACGACCCGAACTGGGTGCTCGGCCGCACCGCGGCGGGGACGATGGAGCTCTCGACCGACGACGCCGGACTGCAGGGCCGGATCGTCGTCGACCGGAGCTCCACGCTCCTGCGCGACCTGGTCGTGCTCCCGATCAAGCGGCGCGACGTCACCGGAGCCTCGTTCTCGTTCGACATGCCGCCGAAGAGCGTCGGCGAGGTCTGGGAGAAGGGCCCCGATGGCGTCTGGAACCGCACGCTCGTGTCGATCGGCACGCTGTACGACGGCGGGCCTGTCACCTTCCCGTTCTACCCGACCACGAGCGTTGCGGCGCGGTCGGCCATGGGCCTCGACGAAGCGAAGCGCTCGCTCGAGGAGTGGCTCGCGCGCGAGGCGACCACGCCGGAGGCGAAGCGCGATCTCGACGAGCTCGAGCACTTGCAGCTCCGAACGCGCGTCGCGGGCATGTAGCGGAAGAAATCGGAACGGCTCGTCACGAAAAATTGTAAAAAATCTTGACAGCCGTTCCGAACGCGTCTACCTTCCCGCACGAAATCGAGCGCGCCGACCACGGAAGACCTGAAGGTCGAACCGAGTCGTCGCTGAAGTAGCTCCTCTCCCGCTGAAGCTGGCGCGGGGCTACCAGCAACCGATCAACCGATCGGGCTGGTGGTTCCGCGCCTTCGCGTTTCGCGGCGGACACGGAGCGGCCAGCCCAGCGACCTGGGAGGCCGCACCGATGTTCGAGCGAATCCGCAGCCTGCGCAGCGACCGCGTCAAGCTCGTCGAGCAGAACAACGACCTGCTCAAGCGCGCGGCCACCGACAAGCGAAGCCTCACCCCCGAGGAGCTCTCGGAGTTCGACAAGCGCGAGGCGGACGCCAACGCGCTCAAGGAGACGATCGAGCGCGAGGAGCGCGCGCTCGAGTCCAGCCTCTCGCTCAGCTCCTCGCAGGGCACGCGCGCCGCCGGGCGTCAGGGCTCGATCGAGAACCGCGCTCTCCCGTCCGACGTGAAGGAGCTCCGCGAGCTCCAGATCCAGGGCATCACCGCCTGGGCGCGCGGCGCCGAGACGGAGGACGACCAGCGCGTCCTCGCGCCGCTGGCCTGCAACATGGGCCCGCAGCACCAGAGGGCGATCGGTGGCGGCGAGCAGCGCGCCACGAACATCGCGGGCACGGCCAACCTGGGCGGCTACAGCGTGCCGCAGGGCTTCTTCCCCGAGATGGACAAGGCGCTGAAGATGTTCGGCTCGGTCGAGGCGGCCGGCCCGCGCATCCTCAACACCGACGGCGGCGCGGACATGCCGATGCCGGGAATCGACGACACGTCGAACACCGGCGAGCTGCTGACCGAGATCCAGGACGCGACCGAGCTGGCGGTCACCCTGAGCCAGGCGACGCTCAAGGCTTACTGGTTCGGCTCGAAGGAAGTCCCCGTCAGCTGGGCGCTGCTCGAGGACTCCGCGTTCAGCTTCGATTCGATCATCGCTCCGATCCTGGGCGAGCGCATCGGCCGGATCATGAACAGCTACTTCACGACCGCCTCTGTCACCAGCCAGCCGAAGGGCATCGTTCCCGAGTCGGCTCTCGGCGCCACCACGGCAGCCGCCGCGGCGATCACCTACGCCGAGTGGCTCACCTTCTTCCACTCGATGGACCCCGCCTATCGCGCGGCGGGCATCAAGCTGGCTCTCTCGGACGCGGCTCTCAAGATGTTCCGCGTCGTGGTCGACGGCAACAGCCGGCCGCTCTTCCGGGCCGGCGGCGCCAACGACGAGCTCTCCGGCGCGCCGGACAAGATCGACACGGTCCCGATCGTCATCAACCAGGACATGGCGGTGCCGGCCTCGGCCGCCAAGAGCTGCGTCCTGTTCTACCCGCAGAAGTACGTCGTGCGGCGGGTGCGGAACATCGAGCTCTACCGGGTGATGAACGACACGGCGAGCGTCCGGTCGCGCACCACGCGTTTCGTGGCCTACGCCCGCGGTGACGGGCGCGCCATGCCGGCGAGCGCGGGCGCCTTCAAGTACCTCACGCACACCTGATCGAACGAGCTGGAAGGGGGCGGCCTACGCGCCGGGGCCGCCCCCGTTTCGCCTGGCGCACCAACGCCTGAACGAAGGGAGGACGGAACGACATGAAGTGCCACCTGCTCACCGCGAACGAGATGCACCGCTTCGGCACGAACAGCATCGACGAGGTCGCCGAAGTTCCGGACGGCGTCGCCAAGGACTTGATCGCGCGCGGGATCGCGTGCGAAGAGGGCAAGCTGCCGAAGAGCAAGGCGAAGAAGCCGGAGACCGCGACCGGGCCGGGCGGCAGCAACGCTGGCGGCAAGGCCAACCTGGAGCCGCCGAAGGGCTGACGCCCTGGGCCGCTTGAACGATGGGTCTCCGAGTCCTCGCTCGCGCGCTTCTCTCGTCCCTGGTCACCAGGGACACGGTGAAGCTGCTCCTGTCGATCACGGATGCGTCGCAAGACGCGATCCTCGATCGGCTCGTGGGCGGCGCGAGCGACGACATCGCCACCCACTGCGGGCGCACGTTCCTCCTGCAGAAGTACCAGGAGAGCGATCCGCAGACGTTCGACGCCGACTGCGAACGGCTCTACCTCTCGCAGTTCCCGATCGACCGCGATCGGGTCACCGTCACGATCGACGGCGTCGCGGTCACCGACTTCGAAGTGGAGGAGGCCGCCACCGGCCTGCTCTTCCGCGAGAACGGCTGGCCGGAGACCGGCCTCGAGATCACCTACTTCGCAGGCTACGTCTCGCCCGACCAGGCGCGGACCTGGTCGAACGGAATGACGGTGACGCTCGGGCATTTCGTGAAGCCGAGCGCGGCGGCCGCCTTCACCGCGCCGCTGATCTTCGAGGCGACCACGGTCACGGGCGGATCCGCCGCCGCGGCCGGCAGCGAGCCGACCTGGCCGACTACCGCCGGCACGCCCGTGGCCTCGGGCTCGAACGTCACGTTCACCGCGCGCGAGGTCGAGGAAGTCCCGCTCGCGCTCCAGGACATCACCTATCTCGAGGTGAAGACGCGCAACGACCGGCGGCAGCGGATGGACGGGCTGCGCGGGATGACGGCCGAGAGCTACAGCGAGGAGTACGGCGTCGAGGCAGCGGCTTCCGAGCTCGCGCCCGCGGTCCTTCGCTCGCTCGACCTCTGGAAGCACGGCCGATGAACTACCGGCGCGCCATGGTCGACCGGCGAGTCCGGTACGCGGGCGGTGGCCTCACGGTCACGCTCCGCCGGAACTCCACGCTTCGGCACGCGGTCACTCAGGCGGCCGTCGCCTCGCTCACGCTGGCCGCCGCGGCGAGCGCGGGCGAGACGTTGATCGATCTCGTGGCCGCGAACATGACCGGCGAGCTCGTCGCGGGCGCGCAGGTGACGATCGCGGCCGCGGTCTACACCACCTTGAACTCCGTGCGCGCGGCGGACGGCGGGCTCCTCGCGGGCGTGCAGCTCTCGCCGGTGCTCGCGGGCAGTGGGGCGATCGGCGCCGCGGCCGAAGTCACGCGCTCGTACTCGGACGCCGCCTACTCGGCGATGCGCACCGAGCTCGCCCAGGAAGGGCTCGACGGCTGGGTGGAGGGCGCGAGCAAGTCCTATCGGCTCTCGGCCGCGAACGACGTGCGCGCGCCGGAAGAGCGCGACGTGGTCTCGGACGGCGCGGCGCGGAAAGAGCTCGTGAAGCGCGTGCGGATCCTCGAGCCGGGCAGCGACGGCGCGATCGGCTGGCAGGTCTGGGTCGGGGTGGGAACGTGAGCGCCGGCAAGGTCTACAACTACGCCGACTCGCTCGAGCTGCGAAGGAAGCTCGCGCGCGACGCTGCGCTCGAGGTCAAGAAGTTCGGTTCGATCCTTACGACCGACGTCACCGAGCTCTTTCACGACTACCTCCGCGAGGGCACTCCGGTCGGGAGGAAGCCGAACCGCTCGAAGCGCTATGGCCACGCCCCCGGGCAGCTGCGGAACTCTTGGAGCACGATCGGAATTACGTCCGCTTCGGGGCGCGCCTGGGGAATCAGTAACCGGGCGGGCCACGCCAACATGGTCATTCCAGGGCGCCGACCCAACCTCCAAGGCTACTGGGTGCGGACCGACGACTCGTTCGATCGTCGCTTCGCGAAGAACCGGCATCGCAAGAACGAGGGCCGCTACTGGATCAAGAAGGGCGGCCGAATGCTGGGCTCGCTCCAGGCGCCGAAGAACGTCATCTACAAGGCGTGGATTCGAGTGAAGCGGCAGCAAGAGCAGCTCACGAAGCTCGCGATCGCCGCGTCCGAGGCGGCGTAGATGAACGACTCCGCCGAGCTGACTCGCCTGCGCGAGCTCTTCACCGACCACTGGCCGGCCTCGAGCTATCCCGTGCTCTGGGAGAACCCGGGCGACGCGGGGCTTCCGGTTCAGCCGGTGGGCTCGCGCGAGCTCCCCGGCTTTCCGGCCACGTTCGTTGCGATCGAGATCCAGTACGACTCGTTCGACCTGGTGACGTCGACCACCACCGAGGTGCGCGGCCGCGCCGTCGTCTCGGTGTGGGTGGAGGAGAGCGCCGAGGAAGAGGAGCTCCGCAAGCGCCTGGTTGAGCTGCGCGCGATGTTCCGCGACCACGGCGACGTCGAGGGCATGCAGTTCCTCGCCGGCATGGTCTCCGACAAGGCCTTTCCTGACGAGGACGCGCCCTGGTACGGGCGCGCGATCTCTTTCCCGTTCGTCCGCTTCGACGAAGCCGAGGTGCACTGATGCGACAGATCCTCCTCACGAAGGAGTGGGCCGGGCGCTCGAAGGACGCCGTGGTCGACGTCTGGCAGCCCGGCGACGAGCTCGTCGCCGGCATGGTGGACCCGGGCCGCGCCGCGCAGCTCGTGAACGACGGATTCGCCGAAGAGGTCGCGCAGCCCGAGCCGGCCGCCGAGACCAAGAGGGCGAAGACGCCGAAGACGCCGAAGAAGGCGCGGGGCTGACCATGGCCAAGGAAGTCGTCAAGAACCTGAGCCTTTTCGTCGGCGGCCTGAAGCTGCCGTCGAACGTCAACGCGCTCGAGGTCGGGATGTCGGCCGACGAGGTCGAGGTCACGAACGGCGCGAGCGCCGGCTGGCGTGAGGTGCTTCAGGGAATCCGGAACACCGACCTCTCGGGCGACGTCTGGCTCGAGAACACGGTCGATCCCGAAACCGCGCTCGCCAGCTACTTCGCGAACGCGACGGCGGTGCCGTGGAGCGGCACGAAGAGCTATCCGCCGGTGCAGGGCGATGTCGCCTTCTTCCAGAAGGTGGTCGCGCTGCAGTGGTCGCGCATCGCCAAGGTGGGCGAGGCGTGGCACGGCACGGTGAAGCCCACCGGCGCCTCGCCCGGTGTGCGCGGGCGCGTGCTCGAGAACGTCGTGCGCAGCGGCAACGGCAACAGCGCCGTCTACAACCTGGGCGTGGCCGTGGGCGCGACCGAGCGTCTCTGGGTTGCGACGCACCTGGTGGCGGCCACGGCGCTCACCTCGCTCGTTCTGAAAGCGCAGAGCGACGACGCGGTCGGCTTCCCGTCGTCGACCGACCGGCTCACCATCCCGACCTTCACCGCAGTCGGCGGCGATGTCTCGTTCGTCGACGGCCCGATCACCGACACCTACTGGCGCATCAACGCGACGCTCGTCGGAACGAGCGTCGAGTACCTCGTGCTGTTCGGCATCGCGCCGAAGACCTTCTGAGAAGCAGGGAGGACTGATCCATGGCAAAAGTCGTCATCAAGAACCCGTACCTCTCGCTCGGCGGAACCGACTACTCGGCGTACGTCGAGAGCGTCGAGCTGCCGCTCGAGGCCGAAGACGTCGACCTCACCACCGGCGGCTCCGCCGGCTGGCACGAGGGCGGCCAGGGCATCAAGCGCGGGAACGTCACCTTCAACCTGCGGATGGACAGCGACATGAGCGGCTTCAACGCCGCGATCTTCGCCGTCTTCAACCACGCCACGGTGAACACCTGGGCGTTCGAGATCCGGCAGCAGAACGCCGCGGTGTCGACCACCAACCGCAAGTACACGGGCACGCTGCTCGTGATCCAGGCGGGGCTCTCGCTGAAGGTCGGCGGCGCGTTCGAGAAGAGCTTCACCCTGCCCACGACCGCCGCGGTGGCGGAGGCGACTTCGTAACCAACGTGCCACGGGAAACGGACGCTTCGGGCGGCTCGTTCCCGCTCCAGATCCTGCCGGCGGCGCTGTGGTCCCGAAGCCGCCGCCGGCCCCGTGGCCTTTTCGAGGAGACGGAACGATGATGAAGCTCAAGCTCCACAGTCAGATCGGCCTGGTCGAAGACCTGGTCACCGTCGCGGATCCCTGGAACAGCGGCATGACGCTCGTCGTCAACCGCTCGGGCAGCCGGAAGGTGCTGCGCGCGCAGCGCGACCGCGCGCGCAAGAACCCGGTCGTCGCGCGGATGAACGCAGTGATGAATCGGGTGGCGACCCAAGCGCTGATGGAGGGCGCCGAGCAGGTGGACGAGGAGTCCGTCGCGCGACTTCTTCCCGCCGCGATTGAGGCCGAGCTGAACCGGCCGTTCGACGACAGCGAGGTCTCCGATCCGACTGCGCGCTCGGTCCAAGAGGCGGTCGATCGCCTCGAGGCGTGGTCGGGTCCGGGCGCTCCGGCCGACGACAAGGGCGCCACGGTGCCGTGCACCGAGGAGACGAAACGCGAGCTCCTCACCGACCCGACGCCGGTTCCGCCGGGCCACGCCTTCGCCGGCTACTCGCTCGGCGCGGCGCTGGTGGAGGTCGTGATGGCGGCCTCCGAGGGTGCCGACATCTTGCGCAACGCCTGGCTGAGGGAGGCGGGAAAAGGCTCCGGGCCTGGCTCGGATGGCAGCTCCGAGCCTGGCCCGGCGATCCCGCAGGACGAGAGTTCGTTCGCACCCGACTCGAACAGCTAGAGCAGGAGGAAGAGGAGCTCGCCGAACGTGATCCCTCGTTTCGACCGCGGGGCTACCTCGAGCGGCTGGCATCGATCGTCGGCGGATCGGTGCCGCCGCTCTCGGGCGTGCTTCCGTACGTCGCGCTCGGAGACGGTGAGGTCGAGCGCGACGCGAACGGGCGTCACCGAAAAAAGGCGCGCGAGCGCTGGCTCAATGACGAAGAGCTCTTCGAGCCCGGCACGCGCGACGCCTTCGCTTCGCTGTGGGACGCGATGCAGCTCGAGCGCGATCGCCTCCAGGACGAACGCCTGGCGGAAGCCACTTCGAAGGACTGAGGGCTCCGCGTCCGTCCGTCTGCGCCCGCAAACCGTTGTCAACGGTTTCAGCGGGTGCAGGCGGCGCGGCGTGGCCATTGTGGCGGGCTGACGATGCCGACTTTCAACACTCGCATCGCGGTCGAGTTCGCAGGCGAGAGCGCCAAGCTCGTCGCGGCGGAATTCAAGAAGCTCTCGAACGACGTCGGCGGTCACCTCTCCGACATCAAGAAGTCGTTCCGCGGGGTCGAGGGCGACATCAAGGGCTTCAAGAAGCTGCTGGGCGGAGCCCTGATCGGCAAGGTGCTGTTCCAGGGCGCGCTCGATGCTCTCGACGAGCTCGACGGCCGCTACAAGATCCTGGGCACCACCTCTCGCGAAGTGGTCGGCGGCATGCGGGAGTCGCTGAATGGGCTGATGTCGCTCGACATCGCCGGCTTTTCGAAGGGCCTGGCCGACATGGCCGCCGGGATCTGGAACGGCTGGACCGGCGTCAACGACGCGATCGACAAGGCCGAGGCGGAGACCAAGAAGCGGCTCGCCGATCCGAACCGCCGCAAGAGTCTCGCCGAGAACCTGGGCGCGACCACCGACCTGCGCACCCAGATCTTCGGCGATCCCGAGAAGCTGAAGAAGGAAGCGGCCGACCTGGCCAAGGCGATCAACCTCCAGATCCAGGGCGGCCTCTCCGGCATCGGGGGCGAGAAGTCGAAGAACGCCGTGCGCCAGATGCTCGACGATCTGCACGGCGCCGGGCTGAAGATCCCGGCGGACCTGCAGGCGATCGCCTCCTCGTGGGGCGTGATGTCCACGGCGCAGAAGAAGGCGACCGAGGACTCGGCTCGCGAGACCGAGAAGCTCAACCGCGAGCACGAGCAGTTCGTCGAGCGGGTCAACCGGATGCTGGACGCGCTGAACCCGGAGCGCAAGGCAATCCGCGACTACGCGCAGGAGCAGGTCGACCTCGCACGCGCGGCACAAGACGCCGCTGGCTGGACCGACGAGCTGCTCGACTCTCAGGCGGACTCGCTGCGTCGGTTCAAGGCGGCGCTGGAGAACGCGCAGCGCGCGAAGGAGATCTACGGCTCGAGCTCGGGCAAGGCGCTCGACCTCACCGTCGGCACTCAGGGCAACAGCCTCGCCGACGTTGAAGCGCTCCGCCTGGAAGAGGACCGCAGGCGCAAGATCGAGGAGTCGACCGCGGCTCTCGCGAGATTCCGCGCGTCGCTGGTCGGCTCGAAGCTCACCCAGGCAGAGATCAACGCTCTGCTCGACGAGTGCGCGCGCCAGCTCGGTCTCCTACCGGAGATGGTCAACAAGGTCGCCGACGACTGGCGAAAGATCACCCTCGAGAACTTCGCGCGCGGAGGCCAGTCCGCGCTCGCCACTTTCGCGGCTGGCCTACTCGACGGCTCGAAGGACGCCGCGCACGCCTTTGGTGACCAGGTCACCCAGCTGATCAACACGACTGTGGCGGAGGCGTTCGCCAAGATCGCCTACGACTTCGGGAAGGAACTGATCACCGCGGCCGCCAAGGCGGCTTCGATCTCGAAGAGCGGTGAAGGCCAGGGCGGCGCTATGTCTGGGGTGAAGGGGCTCTTCGGCGCGGGCGGGAGCTACAGCTGGCTCGCGTCGGCATGGCCGGTGCTGGCCGTCGCCGCCTTCGTGGTCGCCGCGAAGTACTACACCGACCAGAAGGACAAGAAGCGCTACGGCTCGTCGGCCGACGTCGGGATGAATGGGGCGGGGAACTTCTGGGCCACGGGCACGGGCCGGAACCCCGGTTCCTCGGGCGAGCTCGCGAAGGGGATTCTCGCGCTGCTGCGCGAGCTCGAGGGCGCGACCGGCACCTTCATCACCGGCATGGACCGGATCATCGTCGAGGTCCGCAACGACAAGAAGCGGTTCAACGTCATCGGCGTCGGCGTGTTCAAGACCATGGAAGAGGCCATGGTCGCCGCGGCGCGCGCGGCCTTCTCGAGCGCGCAGCTCTCGGGGGATCTCGCGCCGGCGATGCGCGAGATGGTCGCGAACTTCCAGGCCAAGACCGTCGAGGAGTTCTCGAAGGCGGTCCACGCCGTTCAGCAGATTGTCGACGAGGCCTCGGGCCTGACCGGCGTCGAGATCCACTTGCGCGAGATCCCGTCGCTGATCCGCTCGGTGAACCAGCAGCTGCTCGATTTCGGCGTGAGCGTGGGCGAGGCGATGTCGCTCGCGACGAAGTGGGGCGTGGTCCAGTTCCAGAACGCCTGGCAGCAGATTTCGGGTCAGCAGCTCACGCCGAAGCAAGAGCTCGAGCAGAAGAAGAACCAGACGCGCCTGCTCGTCGCGCAGATCAACCTCTGGAAGCTCGAGCTCATGGCCAGAGCGGCGTACCTCAAGGGCCAGCTCCAGCTCGCGCAGGCGGAGTTCGGCGGCGGCGGCGGTGGCGGCAAGGGCGGCGGCTTCCGCGGCACCGTGCTCACCGTCCAGGCGAAGCTCATGCAGGCGGAGATCCAGCTCTTCACCGACTACCTGGGCGAGAAGCGCGACGCGGTCAAGGCGGAAGCCAAGCTCTGGCAGGCCGAGCTCGACGTGATCAACGAGGCGCTGAAGGCGATCGACGCGCTGCTCGGCTCGATCAACGTCGACAAGATCAAGCTGGGCGGCGGCAAGGGCGGCGGAAAGGTGAAGGGCGGCGGCGTCGGCGGCGGGATGGACGACTTCTGGGACCTCCTGGTTGGCGACCTCTCGAGCCTCGATCCCACTAAGAAGCTCGCAGCTGCGGAGGAGCGCTACCGCACCGCTCTCGCCTCGAAGAACAAGGAAGAGCTCGAGGCCGCGCGCCGGATGTACCTCGAGCAGGTGAAGTCCTTCTACGGCTCCACCGCCGCCGGCGCCGAGATCTTCGAGCGCGTGATGAAGGAAACGTCCTACCTGGGCGCGAAGGGGAAGGACGAAGCGGCTGCGCGCCAAAAGGCGATCAACCAACTCTTCAACCTGGCCGACGCCTCGGGCGACGCGGCCGCGGCGATCTCGAGTCTCCTGGGCTTCGGCGGCGGGCGAAAGAAGACCGGTGGCGGGCGGAGCGCGGGTGCGGCGAACGTCAACACGCCGGGCGGTTCGAACTTGGGCGCGTACTTGGCGGCCGCGGTGGGGCAGATCGGGCCGATCGGCGTCAACGCGGCGATGCCGTACGACAGCGGGCTGGGTCGCAGCTTCTCGGCCGGCTCGAGCTCGATCCAGCGCGCAATCGAACGCAGCGGCCGCGAGACGGCCGACCAGCTCGAAAACGTGAGCCGCACGATCCGGCGCACGAGCCGCCCGCGCGGCGGCGGCGGCACGACCGGCGGCTACACGCCGGCACCGCCGCCTCCGCCGGCTCCGACCGGCACGGGCGCGGGCGGGCCGAAGGTCACGATCGACAGGGTGCGGTGAGCGCGTGACCGTCGCCGTCGACACGTTCATTCTCGAGGTCGGGCCGTATGACCCGGTGACTTCGGCCGTCGTCACCGTGCGCGCCGCGCATCCGGAGTTCACGACCGATCCGGGCGACACGCCGGCGTCGGAGCCCTACCACGCGGGAATGACGATCGAAGGCTTCGGCTCGTCGGTCTGGAGTCAGGACACGCGGCTCCTGGGCGGACTGCAGGACTTCAAACAAGGCACGATCCGGATCCCGATCGCGCGCAACACCTCCGCGGCGAGCGAGACGACGCCGGAGCTCCAGAAGCTCGGGCGCTACGCGTGGACGGGCGCGACGGCCACGGTTTACAAGATCGCCGCCGGCGCCAGCTACTCGGCGAAGACGGTCTACCTGAAGGGCACCGTCGTCGGCGTGAGCGCGAGCTCGTCCGAGGTGGCGCTCACCCTCGCGGGCTTCGATGCTCTCCTCGCCGAGCGCAAGGTCTCGAACGCGAAGTACTGGGGCCGGAAGTACGGGCTCCGCTTCCAGAACGGGAGCCTTCACTACGTCTCGGCGGGCGACAAGTGCGACGTCACCGGCTCGTTCACGATCGAAGCCCTGATCCGTCCGCGCTCCACCGGCACGACGAGCTTTCTCCTCGTGGCAGGGAAGACCGATCTCTCCACGAGCGGCTTCTACGTCGCGCACGACCGCAACACCGAGAAGATCAACTTCGGCCTCGTCGGACAGTGGCAGGTCACCGCCGCCACCGCGCTCGCGGACGACACCTTCTACTGGGTGA
>Ga0190266_10000067_pt1 | contig 14851 bp, 24 predicted proteins | sample Popmic220T_FD_132448 | JGI IMG/M metagenome (GOLD analysis project Ga0190266, IMG submission 132448) | Populus adjacent soil microbial communities from riparian zone of Indian Creek, Utah, USA - 220 T | ecosystem: Environmental > Terrestrial > Soil > Riparian zone | place: USA: Utah | collected...
AGTTCAAGGAGGGGTTCGACGAGGGCCGATGACCGAACGACGTCTCGTCCGCCCAGCCGCGCTCCAGCGGCTGCGAGACACGTACCGGACCAAGGGGGTGCTGCTTCCCGAGATCCAACGGCACGTGATGAAGCAGTCCAGCGCGCCGCGTCCTGACGACCACAGCCTGGAGCACATGCACCCGAGCGACCTGTGCAAGCCCGACTGGTGCGGGCGGCACGACTACTACCGCATCGTCGGCACGCCGGTGGAGAAGGAGTCCAAGGCCAACCCCAGCTTCCGGATGGAGAACATCTGGGCCGAGGGCACGTCGATCCATAGCAAGTTCCAAACCTGGCTATGGGAGATGGGCGTGCTGTTCGGCGACTGGACGTGCAAGGCGTGCGGTCACCGCTGGGGTGCACTCTCCCCCACCGAGTGTCAGTTCTGCCGGAGCGAGCGCATCGTGTACAGCGAGCTACCGATGCGCCACGAGCGCTACATGGTCGAGGGTCACGCCGACGCTGCGGTGCACGCCGACTGGTGGCGGGGCCTGGTCGAGGTGAAGTCGATCGGTGTCAACTCGTGGCGCTTCGACGCTCCGCTGCTGTGGAACCGGTACCAAGCGGGCGAGAGCGCCGAGGACATCTGGATGGGCATCAACAGGCCCTTCTCCAGCCACCTGCGCCAGGGCATGTTCTACCTCTGGATGACGTGGCCGCGGTACGAGCAGATCCTGTTCATCTACGAGGCCAAGTTCCACCAGCAGACCAAGGAGTTCCTGGTCGACTACAACAAGAGCCTGATCGAGCCGATCCTGGAGGAGGTCCGGGACGTAGCGCATGCGGTCAGGTCAGGGCGTCAGCCACCACCCCGTCCCTCGTGGGCGGAAGACCCAGTCAGCAGGATCTGCACCTCGTGCGAGTACAGAAGAGAGTGCTGGCAACTCGGAGCAACCCATGGCACGCAAGCTCACGCGCAAGAAGCGCCAGCCGTTCTCGTCACCAAGAGCACCGGCGCACGTCGGAAGCGGGCCCTTCGCAAGACCTGAGTTCGCCATCCCCGACCTGCCCTACGACATCACCGTCGTCTCCGACGACCGGCTGATGCAGTTGTTCAGCGAGTACGTGCAGTGGCAGAACTTCGCCGCCACTGAGTTCGCCCTGGCCGAGGTGGCCGAGGAGCGCGCCGAGGCTGACGTGCGTCGCATCGAAGCGCAGGGCTTCGTGCTGGCCGACCCCAAGTCCAAGGTCACCGACACCCGAGCCGCCATCAACACCACCAAGGAGATGCGCGAGGCCCGGGACCGCGTGCTCGACGCCTACGCCACGCGCAAGCTGACCGGGGTGATTAGCGCCAACTGCGAGCGCACCGCTGCCCTGCTGTCCCGCGAACTTTCGCGGCGCATCGGGGGCGCCGACATGATGCGGAGGCAGGCGAGATGGCAGCCCTGAAACAGGCACTGGCGATCGACCCCGGCTTGAAGGGAGCGTTGGCGTGGGTCAACGAGGCGGGCTTCCTCCTGGAGGTGGAGGACATGCCCGTCGTGGACAACAACGTCAGCGCTCCGCTGCTCGCCAACTTGATAGTTGGCTATGGACCGGTCGAAGTGATCATCATCGAGCGGCAGCAGTCGATGCCCAAGCAGGGCGTGGCGTCGTCGTTCAAGACGGGCACTGGCTACGGGATCCTCATCGGCATCTGCGCGGCGTTGCACATCCCCACCGTCTTCTGGCCCTCCTCGATGTGGAAGAAGACGCTGCGTCTCTCCTCGAACAAAGAGTACTCCCGGCAGCGGGCGCTGGAGCGCTGGCCTGATCAGACTTCCCTCTTCAAGTTGAAGAAGCACGAGGGCCGTGCCGAGGCGGCGTTGCTAGGAGCTACGTGGTTCCTCTCGAAGGAGCGCAAGGAGTTGCTACCGACACTCCGTGGTGAGGAGACAAGACCCAACTCCCGACGCCGACTCACGCGGCGGTACCCAGACGGAGCAGTTGCTACGGTGGATGCATTGGAGATGAGCTAGGTCTACGAATCGAGACGATCGACAACATCGCCGTGTACGTCATGCGCGTCTCGGCGGGCTCCACTCCCCAGTCGATCGCCAACTCCATCCGTGGTGCCATCTTCGACTCCAACCAGATGCCCACCATCCGAGCGATCGGTGCCGGTGCTGTCGCCCAGGCGTGCAAGGGCATCGCCATCGGTCGCAGCCACGTTGCCATCCGCGGCCTCGATCTCGGGTGTGCGATCGGCTTCGAGTCGATCCGCGCTGACGATGGCTCCCGTCTCTCAGCGATGACCTTCCGACTCTTCTTGAGGTAGCCGTGCCGGTCTTCCCAGGCGTGTACCAAGCCAAGGCGGTCAAGGTCAACCGCCTCAACGTCGAGGCGTTGATCCCCCAGGTGTTCGGTGAAGCCCCCGTCACCGTGCAGCGGTTCATGGGACCGCCGCCGTTCACGGTGAGCACCGGCTGGGTCATGTTCGTCGGCGGCAACCCTGAGTTCCCGGTGTGGTGCTCGGGAGTGACCACCAACATCACCAACGTCACCACTGGTGAGAGTGGTGAGTCGATCTACATCACGCGTGACTATCGATGGGTCAACACCGTCAACGCTGCCGATCCGGGCAGCGGCAAGGTCAAGGTCGACAGCTACGACCCCGAGGGTGCGAGCGAGATGTACATCTCGCTGTACGACCAGAACGATGAGGCCAACCTCATGTTGCTGTCGCTGACGACCGGCGATCTGCTCGCTGTCTACCTCAGCGGTGACATTCACACTCGCATCGAGTACAGGTTGGCAGGCCCACCGGTTAACAACACTGGGTGGTTCACCATCCCGCTGGACAGCAACCCGGTCAACTACGGCTTCAACACCAGCACGCCGAGCAACAACGCTCAGGTCAAGGTGACGGTGCAGACCGTCAGTGGTGGCGGTGGCGGTGGTGGAGACACCAACGAGGTGTGGATCGGTACCAACGATCCGATCGCCGCCAACCCGACCATCGAGTTGTGGTTCGACTCCGATGACAACTACACCACCGGCCTGACACCGACCGCCGTGGCGGGCAACGCCCTCGGCGTCGTGGCGACGGCGCTCCCGGCGGGCAGCGGTTACGTCACGGCGACCAACCCGGTCGGCACCAGCTACGTCAACTGCACCACGCCGATCACCTTCACGTTCCAGACCGGGCGGCGCTACCGCATCACCACGCGCTTCGCCGGAGCCAATGGTCCAGCGGGGTCGGGCATCAACTACATGATCATGGACGCCGCCAACGCGCTCGTTGGTGATGGCGACCTGTGGCTCAGCCTGCCGAACACCAACTACCAAGGCGGTGTCCTCGCCACCCATCTCGACGGCGACGGCACGACCAAGACGATCCGTTGCGTGGTCTACAGCGTGGTGGGCAGCGGCGCCACGGTCGGCACCTACATCAAGTCGCTGTTCATCGAAGACCTCGGTCCCAACTCGGCACCGGCCCTGCCGATCCCCGACATCTTTGCGAGCTTCATGCCGCTGACGCTGACCAACGGCTTCGTCAACTCAGGCTCGCCCCGGGCACCGACCAGCTACCGCAAGGTCGGGGACATTGTCGAACTGCGTCTGGCGGTCAGGAACGGGACCAACAACCTCGTCATCGCCACGCTGCCGGTCGGGTTCCGACCGCCCTACCTGCTCGACTTCATGGGTCGTGACGGAGGCGGTGCCGGGGTCTTCAACATCCAAGCTGACGGTGCCATCGTCTGGTACGGGTCGCTCGCCAACAACACCATCGTCTATCTCAACTGCTCGTTCTCGGTGACGCCATGACCGGCACGTTGAAGGCCCGAGTTGGCAGTGCGTGGGTGCCGATCCTCGGGGCCGGACAGGAGGCCGCGAACCTGGCCCGATGGAACACTGCATGGGGGCGAGTGGGGCAGTCCGCAGTCAAGGCGACCACGCTGCCCGCTGGGGCACCGCAGCTTGCCTGTACCGATCCGCTGACGGTGACGCTCACGAGTGGTCGGCGGTACCGGATCAAGGTCGTCTTCCGAGCCATCGCGTGCAGCAACAAGAATGGATCCGCTTCGTTCGCCCTCTTTGATGGCGGGTTCAACACTGGCCTCTTCGACGGCTGGATCTCGGTCGCCAACAACTACGGCGGCGGCACCATCGAGAACTTCTACGACGGTGACGGGATCACCCACGTCTACGACGTCCGGGGCAATGGTCAGTCCACTGACACCACCAGCCCGATGGTCATCTCGGCTGGTGCTGGGTCCATCTTCTACGTCGAGGACGTGGGGCCGACCGCCCTGGCCTCGGTCGCGCCGCCCACCGCTGGGCCACGTGTCGTTGCATCCGGCAACGCTCTCGGCATCGTGGCGATGGGTTCGCTGTTCCAGCCGAACCCGGTCATCGCGATCAACACCTACGGCAACGTGACCCAGGACATGAGCGTGTTCTGGGCGGTCGGTCGCCGCTACCGAGTGGCGCTGTCGGTCCGGGCCACGTCCAACAGTGTGTACCCGTCATCGTTCATGTGCCGCCTCAGCCTCAACGTGGGCTCACCGACGATCGAGAAGTGGCGCTCGCCATCTACGAGCTACGAGGGCGGTGAGTTCGAGTGGATCTTCGACGGTGATGGCATCCAGCACTCGTTGACCTGTCAGATGCAGTCGCAGCAGGGCACCCTCACCGTCTACACCGACTACAGTGGATGGTTCTACTGCGAGGACATCGGTCCGAACAGTTCCCCGGCCCTGCCGATCCCGGAGACGCCACCAGCATGGACACCGCTGACGTTGCAGAGTGGATGGACGGCGGTGGCGGGCGAGGTGCCGAGCTATCGCAAGATCGGTGACGTCGTGTCGTTGCGTGGCTCGGCCCTGATCACCGGGCCCTACCAGGTCGGGTACCCGCTGACCACGCTCCCGGCCGGGTTCCGGCCTGGTCGGAACTACTTCCGCATGGCCCTTCCGACCTTGAAGGCGAACGTTGGTGGTTGTTACTTCATCAGAGCCCACATCAACGGCTCGGATGGCACCATGCTCCTGAACGAGTACACCAACGCGGATCAGTCCAACCCGCAGACCACGCTCGACAACATCCAGTACTCGGTGACACCATGAGCACCGACTGGACTCCCGAAGAACTTCAAAGAATCATCGCCCGCAAGGTGTTCGTCCAGAACGTCTTGTCAGATCGCGTGGCGACGCTCACGATGGAGAACGTCGAGTTGATGTCGATCGTCGATGAGCTACAGACTGACCTGGCTGCCGCCCGCCAGGCGCTCACCGACTTGAAGTCTTCCGACGATCTCCTGGCACAAGTAGCATCCGATCATGCCGTCGTTCACCCCGTATCAGACGAGCAATCAGTACCCAGCGGGTGACGCACCCTTCCGCGTAGCCGAGACGTTCGGCCCCGTCCCGCGCGGCCACGACTACCTCGACAACCTCCGGATGAACTGGAGGCGAACGCCCAACGCTGAGTACCCCGATGGCTACCTCGGCACGATCAACACACGTCGTGGGGACCGGCTGCTCGAAGGGCTCAAGCAGCGGATGAACAACCGCCCCTACACGAGGGGCATCCACAAGGGCGAGCGCATCGATGCCAGTGACTACTTCTGGCCCCCCGAGTTCAACCAGTGGTCGGCGTTGGAGGCTGAGGCTGCGGGCATGCGCTTCTCCCCACCTGGCATCGGTGAGTGGCTGGAGGACGAGCGCTACCCCACCGACCGTCGCGTCGGACCACGGGGCACGCCTGCTGGCGACGGCAACCCGCCGCGTCCGTTCGCTGATCCCGATCGACTCCCGACGCTGCGTGGTCACGCTCCGCCGTGGTCGGTCGGTCCACGAGGTAACCCCGGCATGGCCGTGGCGTACCCCGGGAGGTAGTGATGGCTGCCAGCGATCACATCCATCCCGAGCAGATGAAGCTGTTCATGACGGGCACCGAGTTGAAGGGCGCGATCACCCAGTCGATCGACCGGGCTCCGATGGGGACGATGGATCAGATGTGGGACCGCAAGCGCAAGGAGTCCAAGCGCTCGGGCGTGGGCCACGGTCACGACACCCACGCCAGCATCAAGGAGCGTGGCTGGGTGGGTCCCGGTCCCGAGTTGTTCCACACCACCATCCCCGGTGCGATCCCCGAGTTCACGAAGCACGAGCTTGGTGTGAGTGATGCCCACCACCGCATCGCTGCCGCTGCGGACATCGAGCAGCGCAGCAAGGGCAAGCGCAACATCTGGATCCCGACGACCAACCGTTCGCAGTTCACCCGCGGTGAGGGCCGCAAGCAACCCACGATCCCCTCAGGAGAGATGTGATGCCCGAACGACATGGTGCTTCGCACCGCATCTCGCAGACGTTGCCCGGCGAGGTCCCTGACCCTGGTGTCCGCAAGACCAGGAACCTGCCTCGCTGGGACACCAACGTGAACATGGGATCGTCCACCCTCGGGCGCATGACTGGCGTGCGTAGTGATGAGCACTACGACATGTCGACGTGGTCCGGCGCCGGTGGGCACTCGGCCGAGGTGGAGGAGCGCACCGGGACCAACCGCTACGTCGCCGGGCCCTACCGCACGCAGCACCGAGCCCAAGTTGCTGCCGGGGCGTTGACCGATCGCGCTCGCACCGGTGGTGGCGACCAGTACAGGAGGAAGTGATGGCACGAGGAGACAACAGCGCCGAGCATCCCGGCCGCAAGGTGCATCGCGGACGCTTCCAGACGGAGTCGGGGTCGCACTCCAACTTCTCGGCAGCGCTCGATGCACGGGACCGGGACTACGAAGAAGCCGAGACACGTTCCCGGCTCGAAGATGAGTACGGCGGCGGTGCCGGGGACTGGGATCACTGATGCCCGGCGGCAAGGACCCCGGTCCATCGATCAAGCGCCCCGCTCAGTACGAAGCGCTCAAGGAACAGGGCATGAGCAAGTCGAAGGCCGCGGCGATCTCCAACGAGGCCAGCCACGGCAAGGAGGCTCGCTCGAAGATGGCGAAGAAGGCAGCCCGCACCCGGGCCAAGCGATAGCGAGGTATCACATTGAGTGACGAGTCCGTCGAGATCGGCGACATGGACGCCGACGACGCCCACGACGACGACGATCACACCATCGACTTCTCCAACGTCGAGGCCGTGCAGGAACAGGTCGACGCGATCAACGCCATCGAGGACGAGGACGAGCGGACCTCAGCGGCAGCGCGTTGGGCCAAGGAACTCGCGGGTGAGGAGATCGGCTAGTGGGTGCACGTTGGCTTCACGATTTTCCCCAGGCGCTGGCTGGGATCCCGGACGTCACGTACTACCCGGGCTGGCAAACGCGTTCCCGTTCTTCCGGTGGCTTCGACAACCTGTACGGCATCGTGTGTCACCACACGGCCACGAGCAAGACGTTCAGCTTCGACGGCTACTGCCGACAGGCGTGGACGACGCACCCCGAGCGCCCCGTCGCCAACATCAGCCTCGGCCGGGCCGGTGAGATCTGCGTCGGCGTGGCTGGAGCGAGCAACCACGCGGGCAAGGGTGGTCCCACTCGCATGAGCAAGGGCACGGTGCCGCTCGACTCGGGCAACCGCTACCTGATCGGCATCGAGCCGCTCAACGAGGGCACAGGCGAGCCGTGGCCTGACGTCCAGCAGGATCGGTACGTCGCCCTCGTGCAGGCGCTGTGCGCCTTCTACGGGTTCGACGTGAACACAGATGTTGTGAGTCACAACCTGTGGACTCCGGCTAGGAAGATCGATCCCGCCGGTCCGTCGCGCTACGGCAGCATCAACCGCAGCGGCACGTGGGACATGAACTTGTTCCGTAGTGCCGTATCAGGGGCTCCAGCGCCGCAGCCACCGGAGCCTGCGCCACCGTCCGCCGCTTGGTACGACCAGTTGATGCAGCAGATGCCGGTGCTCACGCCGGGCATCGACAACTTCTGGTACGTGAAGCGCATGCAGCACCTCATCGCGTCTGCTGGCTTCATGAACGAGGCCAACGTCAACAACTACGACGGCGCCTTTGGCAACGGCACGGCCAATGCCCTGAACCAGTTCAAGCAGGCGGCAGGTGGTAGTGCCGACAGCACGTGCGATGCATGGACGTGGGGGGCGTTGATGCACACGATCGACGGCATCGCCACGATCACCAAGGGCATGAAGGGTGCCGACGTCAAGCGCATGCAGCACCTGCTCGCTGCCAACGGCTACATGAACGAGGCCAACACGAGCAACTACGACGGCGTGTGGGGTAGTGGCACCGAGACGGCCAAGGTCAACTACGACAACGCGGCCGGGCTCACGCCCTCACCGCCCAGTGACTGCGGGAAGAAGTCGTGGACGTACCTGCTGACGGTGTAGACCCACCGCTTCCCGGCGAGGCGCCACGGATGACGCCGATCCGCTCGCTGTGGCAGCGCGAGCCGGTGCGGCTGATGAATGCGCTGTTCACGGCGATCGCCGGTATCAACGCCGTGCTGCTCGGTGCTGGCGTCTACGACGGCGCGGTGGCCGGTGTGATCACCGGCATCATCGCCGTCGTCGCCGCGTTCGTGAACGAGGTGTTCACGCGAGCCGAGGTGGTGCCTCTGCGGCCCTTGGAAGACCTGGCGGAGGCAGAGAGGGCTGCCTGATGGATGGACTCCGAACCGCCCCAGGAACCTGATCCGCGAGGCCGCCGTGCATCCGATCGTGTGCCGCCACCGCAGCCTGAGAAGGAGCGCGACCAGTGGATCCCCCGTCCTCCCAAGGGCGGGAACTCCAGCGACTTCATCGTCATCGTCTTCGCCATCACGGTGGCGGCGATCCTCATCATCCTCACGGTCGGCACCGTCATCGCCGGGATCCTGGGCTACGACATCGCCAACTACTTCGCCATCCTCAGCAGCATCATGACGAGCATGATCTCCGCACTTGTGGGCTACTTGGCCGGGAAGGGCGTCGGCAAGTCCGAGGCTGAGGGCGGGCCACCGGGACCGACGCCATGAAGGCCGTGCTACTGACCATCGGTGCGATCGTGGGCATCCTGACGCTGAGCGTCCTCAGCGGGCTCGTGGCCATCGCCGCTGGCAACTCGGACACCCCAACGTCGACCACCGTGGTCACAGAATCATCGAATGATTCCGTAGTGGGGCCTCCCGGGCCGGTCGGCCCTGTCGGGCCCGTCGGGCCCGCGGGGCCCGCGGGACCTGCGGGCGATACCGGGGTATCGGGCGATATCGGTGTGCCAGGGCCTCAAGGGCCCGTGGGTCCAGCGGGCGTTGACGGGGTAGATGGCCAAGATGGCGCGACGGGTCCGCGAGGAGCGACAGGCCCTGCTGGCCCGGCTGGCCCAGCGGGTCAGGACGGGCAGGACGGAACGTCGAACACGCCGGGCCCTGCGGGCGCGCCAGGACCACAAGGAGAACCAGGCCCACAAGGTGAGCCGGGCCCAGCGGGTAGTGATGGCGCACCGGGCGCGCAAGGCGAGATCGGCCCAGTTGGACCAGTAGGTGAAACCGGCCCCGCTGGCCCGCAAGGCGACGTTGGACCAGCAGGCCCAGCGGGTATGGCATGTCCCACCGGCTTCACAGCCCAACAAGTTGATGTCCACGGAAGAAACCCAGAAGACACGCTGACCCTTTGGGCCTGCGTCGCCGGATAGGAGCCCATGATGTTTGCTCAAGCTGTAGAAGACGGGATCAGTAGCAACCTTGACGCTGCCGATCTGTTCTTCCTCATCGCCACCATCGTCTTCGCCATCGCCTTGGTGATCCGGCTGTTCGCCCGACCGATCCCCATCGACGGTGTGGTCATTGCCGCTGGCCTGACGGCCACTGCACTAGGTTTGTTCCTGCTCTAGCCAGCCCAGAAGGAGTTGTCATGACGGACGAAGCAGTGGTTCCCGAGGACGAGGACGAGGTTGCCGAGGACGAAGAGGTGCTTGACGTCGTCAGCGCTCCACTGGTCGTTCCTGAACTCGATCTCGAAGGTGGGACCGTCTTCAAGGTCGGTGATCAGGAGTACGGCTCGATGTCCGAGGCGCAGGAGGCTGCCAACGAAGCCGGTGGTGTCGAGGTCGCTGACACCGAGGCCGAGGATGAGCCCGATCCGGAGACGCCCGAGGAGTGAGCAACGAGCCCGAAGTCGTATCCGACCAGGCCGATCCCGACGATCCCACCGTCGTCGGGGCCGAGCCCGATGTCGCGCCCGAGCCGCAGGCCGAGGAGCCTGCGCCCGGAGAGCCCGCCACGCCGAGGGTGACGAGCATCCTGCCCAACAACGTCAAGTGCGGTGGCGACGACTTCACCCTCGCGGTGTACGGCACCAACTTCACCGAAGACACCAAGATCCTCCTCGGGGAGGACGAGGTCGACACGGAGTTCGTGGACGCCACGCGCGTCACGACCATCGTGTTGCCGTCCGAAGTTGCGGACCCGAAGATGGTGGAAGTCTCGGTCAAGGGCGCGGCTGAGAGCCAGACCTTTGCCTTCATGCCTGCCGATTCCGAGGACCCGAACACCTACCCCGATGCGGACTCTCCCATCGGGGGCGGTCCGTTGGTCTGAGCGTGGCCGGTGCCTCTCAACCGGGGCACCGGCCACACACGACCTAAGCTGCCGCCATGGTCGTGCGCGTCGATCGAGAGATCTTTGATCCGGTCGGCGTGGGATCGACATCAGGAGGCGTTGGAACCGTCTACGAAGACGGTACCCGCCCCAACCCGTGGGAGCCACGGCCGTTCGCGACCAAGAGCGAGTACATCGTCAGCGAAGCGCTTCGCTTGATGTCGGTGCCTGCCGAGGTGATCCGCAACACGCGTCCGCCGGTGCCGATCGAACTGTTCCCCCCACAGTTGGGCTACGGCCCCGATGTGCAGTTGACGATCACCGACGTGCTCCAGACCGACCGTTGGACACCGACGATCCGTAGCTGGACGTCAGGCACACCTCGGGTGCCCCATCGTGTCGACACCGACATCGACAACTGGTCCGGCACCCTCCGCAACTTCCAATCATCCCCGAACATGGCAGGTTGAGATGTACATCGGTGGCGGGCTCATCGTCCTGATCCTCGTGATCCTCCTGATCATCTTCCTCGCAAGGAGAGCTTGATGGCTACCAACCAGAGCCGTTCCATGAACGTCGAGTTCGACCAAGGGTCGGTGGACAACACCTACATCCAGTTGACCCCTAACCGGGGCAACGTGGAGAACCCACCGATCGAGCGCTTGCAGTGGCCGCAGTTCCAGAACGCCGAGAAGTGGCCCGAGAGCCCGTTCCTGGAGGCCCACGTGCGTCGCGCGCCGCTGCCCCGCGAGATCAAGACCACGGGCGACGGCGACAGCCGCTACTGAGATGCCTCGTCGCACTGACGCCTTCGCGCTCGGGCAGGGCATCGAGCCCGAGCAGCACGTGTGCGCTGAGTGCGGCTACGCGCACACCAACCGCAAGAACTTCAAGCGCAGTGAGGACGGCTCGGGCTTCACATGCTCGACCGGTCACTACGAGGACCGCGACGGGAACATGAAGAGGGCGAAGAACACCTACGCTCGGCGCTGATGCCTCGTCTCGCCACCTGCCATGTCTGCCGTGTGATCGAGCGGATGCCTGATGTTCACCCCAAGACCCCCCTCGTACCAGCCATACTCGAATATCAGGACGGCCTCCGTCTCGTACTCCCCGACGAGGATGGACTCCCTCGAATGGTTCCAGCCTTTGATCCGATGCTGGAAGCCTTCGTGGTCAAGCACGACCATGGGCTGCCAGATCAGGCAGTCACTCATGGACAGCAGATCGAGGTGATGGCGGTCGACCAGAACACCTGGGAAACCATGGATGTGGTCACCAAGATCAAGGACGAGCTACAGCGGGTCCGCGGCGAGACGTACGACGAGAGCAACGAGTACAAGGACGCGGCGTTGAGTTGCTACAACGCCCACGGCAACCCTGACCTCACCAGCGGCTGCCCCGACTACATGGACGACTCGAAGATGATCGGCCAGTCGACCTACAAGGGCGACGACGGTGAGACGATCACCATCCCGCCCCCCTTCCGCCAGTACCTCTGCTTCCTCTGCCCCTTCCAGCAGACCTACATCCAGGTCGAGTTGCGGCGCCGCCGCGGCATGTACAAGGACGGCCTGACGCCGCGGCAGGTGGCCACGGCCAAGCGCCAGGAGAAGCACCGCCGCCCTCGGAGGTTCCTGTGAGCGTCCCCAGCTTGCCCCAGTTCCAGGCAGCCCAGGTACAGAGCGCAGGTGCTGCGCTCGTCCACGCCCTCTGTGGGGCCCAATACGGGGACCTGGAGTTCGATGTCGGCAAGTCGATCCGCTGGACCCAGTGGTTCGTGGACGACATGCACATCACCGACGTCAACCTGGGCAGCCAGCGCTACTGGGTCGTCAACTGGACGCTGACGTTCCCCAAAGCGTTCCACTCCGTCACCGGCATCAACTTCTTCTACAACACGGTGAACTTCCGCAAGGAGCAGTGGCGGCTGGCCCGGCTGGAGCAGGGCATCCAGTTCGATCCCGAGGACTGGGTACTGTTCCTCGACGCCCACGAGGGCATGGCCCTCGACACCCGCAACCCGCAGCCGCCCAACTTCGACGTCGAGCCTTTCAAGAGCTACCTGTACCGGGAGATAGACCGCGCCGAGGCAGCCAGCAAGGACCGCGTCGTGCTGCCGTTCTACGCCTTCGTCAAGCACGCCAACGTCACCACCGTGTACTACGACTCGCCCGCCTTCGCGGACGGCTCGATGGGCTTCACCACGGCGACGGCGAGCATGGGCACGCCCTACTACGTGCCATACCAAGGTATGACCAGGCTGATCAAGGTCAAGGTGCTCGACGATCCGGCCTTCAACTGGAGCACGATCGACCAGCCCAGTGCTCCGGCCACCGGGCTCAACATGGCCATCGTCAGCTACGGCTACGCCCACTGGAATCTCCAGGACATCGTTCCACCCGCAACGACCGTCGAGCCGTTGAACGCCGCCAACGACGACGGCTGGCGCATGCGCCAGTTGATCAGCGCAGTGCGCCCGATCACCGGGCTGCCCTACGTCGACCCGTGGAAGGACCCGGCTCAGGACACTGGCGCGCTCCCCGGGCCGTGGGCTGCCACCGACCAGTTCACGCCCGATCCCATCGTGGACTCGGGACCGTATCTTGATACGGGCGTCGGCTGGCTCAGCACGCCTGACACTCCCGATCTCGCGATCACCGGCAACGTCCGTTGGACCGCCCGAGTGCGACGGGCCTCGATGCCGGTACCGCCCGCCACGACGTTCCGCTTCCTCGCCCAGCACATGGGGTCGCAGGCCGGGTACTCGTGGATCGAGCGCAACGACACCAGCGGCACGATGCAGATCCGCGTCGACTCCAAGGTCGCTGCGCTGCAACTCAGCCGGGCCTACTGGAGCGCCGCGCAGACAGCGCAGGCGTCACCTCTGGACGTCGATGACTGGATCGGCGTCGAGTTGATCGCCACCCCGAGCGGCGGTGGGGGCCAGGGCACGTGGTACGGCCTCAACTCGGCGGACGGCACGGCCTGGACCCGCCTCGGCACGCCGCAGGTCGAGAACCGTCCCTACATCCCGCACGACCCTGATGGCCCGCTGCTGTACGTCGGCGGCACCACGCCGACCACGAAGTGGCCAGGTCGTATCTACTGGCAACAGTTGCAGGCGATCAACCGGGCGCAGTTGGTGTTCCCCGGTACCGGCGGCAACTACCTCAGCATCCCCCACGACGCCGTCACCCAGCAGATCCCTGCCGACAGTGAGTTCGTGGCCCGAGTGACGGCGCCGCCCGCCGGTTGGCCGAACAGCACGGTCATCGCCAAGAACGGCGGCTGGTACATCTGGATGGGCGCCACCAACATCTCGACCGGGTTCACGATCGGTGGGGGGCTCGGCTCGACGTTCCCGGGCTCGGCGGCGCACGGTTTCACCCCGGGGACCATCTACTGGATCAAGGTCGTCCGGAACGCCGTCACCGGCGCCGTGTCCTTCTACACCGCTCCCGACCAAGTGGCTGAGCCGACGTCGTGGACGAAGCTCGGCTCTGACGTGATGGGCGCCGCAGGCGCGGCTGCCTACCCGGCTCAGGTGATCACGGTCGGTGTCTACTCCGTCTTCGCCTCGCCCTGGAGGGGTCGCGTGCTGCGGGCGATCTGCCGCAACGGCGTTGGCGCTACGACGCCGCAGTTGGTGATGCCCGGCTTGGTCGGGAATTACCTGTCGGTCACGAACATCTGGAGCGGCAGTCACACTGCCATCGAGGTCTTGGCACGGGTTTCATCGAACTGGGCTGACACCATCACCGATTACCAGGCCATCGTCAGCGCACCGGGAACCTTCGGGTTCCGCCGTCAGGCCCCCAACTGGTGGAACTGGTACACGTACGCCGACGACAACACGCCGGTCACAGTGGCCGGGCAGCAGCCAGCGGGCCTGACGAACGGACAGACCATCTGGATCCGAGCGACCGCTAACGCCACGACTCAAACGCTGGAGTGGGCTCTCGATTCGGAGACGATCCCGACTGTGTGGACGGAAGCGCGTCCGCCAGGGACGCGGACCAGCCCTGGCATCCACACCTACAACGGAGTGGTCGCCATGGGGCAGGAGTCGGGGAGCCGTGTGTACAACGGACGCCTGCGACGAGCGATCGTGCGTGACGGGATCGCTGGGACCGCCGTGCTCGATGTCAACGAGTCCAACGCCACCGCTGTCGGACAGACCAGCTTCCCCGCCACCACAGGTGGCACGGTGACGGTGAACCAGCGGCCCCCACTGGCCTTCACCTTCCCCGGCATCGTCGGGAACTACATGACGCTCCCCGACGCGGCGCCGCTCAACATCACGGGTGACATCGAGATCGTGGCCCGCATCGCACCGAGCGA
>Ga0190266_10000068_pt1 | contig 14614 bp, 12 predicted proteins | sample Popmic220T_FD_132448 | JGI IMG/M metagenome (GOLD analysis project Ga0190266, IMG submission 132448) | Populus adjacent soil microbial communities from riparian zone of Indian Creek, Utah, USA - 220 T | ecosystem: Environmental > Terrestrial > Soil > Riparian zone | place: USA: Utah | collected...
AACTCCGATCGGCGAGGAAACGAGGGCCCAGGAAGTATGGCAAGCCCTCGCCAATCCTTCAACCTGGACTTGAGGGTTATGCCACCTCGACGTCGTCCTCAGTGCCCGCGACGATCTCCTCGACGAGCTTCAGAAACTCCTCCTCGAGCGAAGCGGCCTCCTCGGGCGTCTTTCCCTCCGCGTAGATGTGCACGAGCGGCTCGTCCGGGTCCGGGAGCACCTGCGCCCAGCCGCGGTCCTCGAAGACCTTGATCCCGTCGAGCGTGTCCACCTTCTTCCCCTTCATGCGCTCGGTGAGGATGCGCATGACCGCGCCCTTACGCGCCCACGGGCAGCGCACCTGCCGGTGGACGACGGTGGATTGCGGCAGGCCGGAGACGAGCTTCGAGAGCGGGCGGTTGACCGGAGCGAGGAGCTGAAGCAGATTGCACAGGCTCGCGACGCCGTCGTAGGCGGGCAGGAACTCGGGGAAGACGAAGCCGCCGCCTATCGAGCCCGCGAAGACCACGCCGTTGTCGGCAGACGCGCGTGTGAGCGCAGAGAGCGAGGCGGGCGTTCTGGTCACCTCCAGCTTCGATCCCTTGACGAGCGGCTCGGCCAGGCCCGTGACAGTGATCGGGAGCGCCAGCGTCCCGCTCTTCCCGTCCGAGGCGAGCAAGCTGAGGAAGAGGAGAAGCTCCTGCTCGACGGGGACCTCGTGCGCCTGCTCGTCGACGAGGTAGATCCGTTCGCCCGAGCGGTCGAAGACGACGCCGAAGTCGGCTCCCACTGCCGAGACGAGGCGTTTCGCGCGGCCGAGCGCCTCGCGAACGCCGTCGGTCGACTCGGCGGCCTGCTCGCCGCCGTAGGGATGCGCGGCGATCGTCTCGACGCCGAGCGGGCCGAGCACGACCGGGAGGACGATCGAGGCCGCCGAGTGCGCGTAGTCGACGACGATCCTGAATCCACGCGCCTTGATCCCCTCGACGTCGAGCGTCCGCAGGAGGTCGTCCGCGTAGGTCTCCGCCGCACGCGTGGGCGTAGAGATCTGCGCCACCTCGTCGTGTGCTGCTCGGCGGAACTCCTGCCGCTGGAAGTGCTTCTCGATCTCCTTGAGGAACTCGGGCGTCGCCTGGATCCCCGGCGGCTCGAAGAACTGGATCTGCATGATCTCGGGGTCGAGGGTGCTCGGACGCACGTGCACGCCCGCGCCGAGGCCCTCGCTCTTCAGGAAGTGGCGGTTGACCGCGGCTGGCATGACGTGGAGATCGGCGACCTCGACGCCGGTGGACGTGATTCCGGAGGCGACAGCGCGCTTCAAGAGCCGGCTCGCGGGACCGCCGTCGCGGCTCGTCACCACCCTGACGCCGCGCTTCAAGGCCGTCCCGAGCGCGATCCCGACGCGGAGGGCTGTTTCCGGGGTCAGGTCGACGTTCACGAGGCCCGAGACCGCGTCGCGGCCGAAGAGGCGCGATGCAAGCCTCGACTCCCAGATCAGGTTGCGGTCGACGAGGGCGCCGGCCTCGACCTCCTTGAACGGGTAGATCCGGACGCCCGGCATGACGACGCTCTGCTCGCCGATCGTGCAGCTGTCCCCGACTGCGACGCCTTCGTGGAGCCGGGCGTGCGGCCTCACGTCGCAGGACTTCCCGACGATCGCGCCCTCCACGAGCGCGCTGCGGCCGAGGTAGGTCGAGGAGTCGACGACGGAACGCGTCGTGCGCGCGTGCTCGCGGAGCGTCACGCTCGGCGAGAGGACCGAATACGGGCCGACCGACGCCTGCGGCGCGATGCGGCAGTAGTTCCCGATGAACGCCGGGCCTTCGACGGACTCGAGGTCGGCGAGCTCCACGCCCTCCCCGACCCACACGTTTCCGCGGAGCTTGATCCCGGCGACGTTCAGCGCGACCTTCTCGTCGAGCGCGTCGAAGTTCGCCTGCCTGAACTGGTCGAGGTTGCCGATGTCCTGCCAGTAACCGGCGGCGATGTAGCCGTAGAGCGGGCGCCCCATCTCGAGGAGGAGCGGGAAGAGCTCCTTCGAGAAGTCGAACGGCCGGCCGTCGGGCACGTGGCGCAGCACCTCGGGGTCGAGCACGTAGATGCCGGTGTTGATCGTGTCCGTGAAGACCTGGCCCCAGGACGGCTTCTCGAGGAAGCGCTCGATGCGGCCGTCCTCGTCGGTGACGACGATCCCGAACTCGAGCGGGTTGTCGACGCTCTTCAGGCCGATCGTGACGAGCGCCTCCTTCTCCTGGTGGAAGCGGACGAGCTCGCCGAGGTCGATATCGCAGAGCGCGTCCCCGGAAATGACGAGGAAGGGCTCGTCGAGCGCGTCTTCGGCGAGCTTGACGGAGCCGGCGGTGCCCATCGGGGACTCCTCGACGGAATAACGGATCGAGACGCCGTGGCTCTCCCCCGCACCGAAGTAGCCGCGGATCGCCTGCGGCATGAACGCGAGCGTGACGACGATGTCGTCGAAGCCGTGCTCCTTCAGGAGCTCGACGATGTGTTCCATGCACGGCTTGCCGACGATCGGGACCATCGGCTTCGGCTGATTCGAGGTGAGCGGGCGCAGGCGCGTGCCTTCGCCGCCCGCCATCACGACCGCCTTCACTTCCTCACCGCCTTCCAGACCGCCATGCCGTAGAGGATGCCCGCGAGCGACGCCAGCGCAACACCGCTCCAGAAGAGCCAAAGGGGCCAATCCGTGCCGGCTTCGGTGACGAGGATGAACGCGATCGACGCGTAGAGGATCCAGGTGGCCGCCTTGCCGAGGAAGCTGACGGAGAAGTCGTAGCCCCGCCGAAGCGCGAACGGCGTACCGAGGACGAGGAGCCCGTCGCGGATGACGATCAGGACGAGGGCCGGCCAGGGCAGCCGGTCGTACGCGAAGAGCAGGATGACCGCGATGTCGATCATCAGCCGGTCGGCGAGGGGGTCGGCGAACTTCCCGAACTCGGACTCGACTTCCCAGCGGCGCGCGAGCCAGCCGTCGACCTGGTCCGTGATCCCGGCTATGCCAAACACGATTCCTGCCGGCCAGCTCGCATCTCCGCCTGCATCCACGACCAGGACGACGAAGATCGGGACGAGCACCAGGCGGAGGATGGTGAGCGCGTTCGGCAGCTGCGCGAGGGGCGCGGGCACGGCTCGTGTCGCCATGGTGGGGCAATGGTAGCCTCGCGCGGATGTCCGACCGGCATCCGCTACCCGGATTCGTCACCGCGCACAGCCATGCGTTCCAACGCGCGATGCGGGGCCGCGCGCAGGGGGACGACTTCTGGGCCTGGCGCGAGGCGATGCTCGAGGTGGCCGAGGAGCTGACCCCCGACGGGGTCCGCTCGGCCTACGAGGACACCTACCTGGAGATGCGGGCCGCGGGCTACACGGCCGTCGGCGAGTTCCACTACGTCGGACTTCCCGAGGCGAAGGCCGCAGTCGAAGCTGCTGCCGCGGCCGGAATCGAGCTCGTCCTTCTTCTCTCCGCCTACGCGCGCGGCGGCCTCGCACGCTTCAGGCAGCCCTCGGTCGCCGCGTACCTCGAGCAGGTGGAGGAGCTGCGGGACTCGGGCGCCCGTGTCGGCGTCGCCCCCCACTCCGTCCGGGCCTGCCCGGCCGACTGGCTCGCGGAGATCGGCGCCTATGCCGAGCGCGAAAACCTTGTGCTCCACGTCCACGCGGACGAGCAGCCGAAGGAGATCGAGGAGTGCCTGGCAGAGCACGGAGTGAGGCCGATCGAGCTCCTCGCCCAGACCGGCTGCCTCGGCCCACGGACGACGATCGTGCACGGGACGCACGCCGACGAGACCGAGCTCTCGCTCCTCGCCTCGGCGGGCGCCCGCATCTGCGTCTGCCCGCTCACGGAGGCGAATCTGGGCGACGGCTTCCTCCCCGTCGCCCGCGTCCGCGAGCACGGGATCCCGCTCTGTATCGGCTCGGACTCGAACGTGCGGCTGGATCCTCTCGAGGAGCTGCGGGAACTCGAGGGAATCGCACGTCGTCAAGAGCTCCGCCGCAATGTCGTTCCCGTTCCGGAGCTCCTCGCGATCGGCTCGGCCGAGGGGGCGAAGGCGATCGGACTCGAGGAGTGGCCCGAAGTCGAGGCGAATCTCTCCCACCCATCTCTGGCGGGCGTGGCAGGAGAAGAGGTCGAGGCCGCGCTCGTCTTCGGCTCCGGAGCGGACGTCTTCGCCTAGGCGGGCTTCGGGAGCGGCTCGATGGCCGCCAGGGCGCGCTGGATCTCGTCCTCGGGCAGGGCGAAGTCCTCGAGCCGGCCGGCCAGATAGTCGTCGTAGGCGGCCATGTCGAAGTGCCCGTGGCCCGAGAGGTTGAAGAGGATGGTCCGCTCCACCCCTTCGTCATCCGCCGCCAGCGCGCTCAGGACGGCGCCGTGGATCGCGTGCGCCGACTCCGGCGCCGGGATGATCCCCTCGCTGCCGGCAAAGGTGACCGCTGAAGCGAACACGTCGTTCTGCGCATAGGCCTCGGCGCGCACGAGGCCGTCGAGGACGAGCTGAGAGATGAGCGGCGCGACGCCGTGGTAGCGGAGCCCGCCGGCGTGGATTCCGGCCGGGACGAAGTCGTGGCCGAGGGTGTGCATGGGCACGAGCGGCGTGAGCTGGCCTGTGTCCCCGAAGTCGTACGCGTAGGGCCCGCGCGTGAGCGTCGGACAGGCGGCCGGCTCGCAGGCGAGGACGTCGATCTCCTTGCCGCTGACCTTCTCCCGGATGAAGGGAAATGCGAGGCCGGCGAAGTTCGAGCCGCCGCCAACGCATCCGATCACGACATCGGGGAACGCGCCCGCGAGCTCCATCTGGGCCAGCGCCTCCTGGCCGATGACCGTCTGGTGCAGGAGGACGTGGTTGAGCACGCTCCCGAGCGCGTAGGCCGTGTCCTCTCGCCCCGCAGAGTCCTCGACCGCTTCGGAGATGGCGATGCCCAGGCTCCCGGGAGAGTCGGGGTCAGCCTCGAGAATCGTGCGGCCTGCCTGGGTCTCCTCCGACGGGCTCGCGACGACGCTCGCGCCCCAGGTCTCCATCATCGAGCGCCGGTAAGGCTTCTGGTGGTACGAGACCTTGACCATGTAGACCTTGCACTCGAGGCCCAGGAGCCTGCATGCGAGCGCCAGGGCGCTTCCCCACTGCCCGGCCCCGGTCTCAGTGGCGAGCCGCTCGCGGCCTTCCTGCTTCGAGTAGTACGCCTGCGCGACGGCCGTGTTGGGCTTGTGGCTCCCCGCCGGTGAGACGCCCTCGTACTTGTAGAAGATCCGCGACTTCGTCCCGAGCGCCTGCTCGAGGCGATGGGCGCGGAAGAGGGGCGTCGGGCGCCAGAGGCGGAGGATCTCCCGCACGGGCTCGGGAATCGGGATCTCGGGAGCCTCGGAGACCTCCTGGAGAATGAGCTCCATCGGGAAGAGCGGCGCGAGGTCGTCCGGGCCGACGGGCTGCCCTGTTCCCGGGTGCAGAACCGGCTGTGGCCGGTTCGGCATGTCGGCCGCGATGTTGTACCAGCGCTCGGGGAGCCCGGACTCCGGCAGGAGCACCTTCGTCTCCGTCATAGCGGGCGAGGATAGTCCCGTTCTGGGGCGAAAGAAAGCTGTCCATGGCTTTCAGAGCAGGTATTGCGCTGCTCGCGCTCGTCGGGCTGCTCGCGCTTGTCTCCGATGCGCGTGCCGGCCGGACCGCCAACGTCGCTGCCCTTCAGGTCGGGCTGCAAGCGCGCGGGCTCTACGGAGGCACGATCGACGGGATCATGGGCCCGGGGACGCGGCGCGGCGTTCGCGCGCTGCAGCGCCGCGCCGGAATCTCCGTCGACGGGGTCGCGGGGCCGCAGACCAGGCGTGCGCTCGGCCGCTACGCGAGACACCGCCTCGGCGATCGGATGGTGCACAGCGGCAATCGCGGCTGGGACGTCGCCGCACTCCAGTTCAAGCTCGCCTGGCACGGTTTTCCCTCCGGGACCTTCGACGGTGTCCTCGGCCCGCACACGGATGCAGCGCTGCGCCGTTTCCAGCGGTGGGCGGGGCTCGGCGCCGACGGGCTCGCGGGCCCAGCGACCATGCGTGCGCTCCGCCGCGGGCGGGCCCGTGTCCCGTACCGGCTCCTGCGCCCCCTGAGCGCTCCGGTCGGCGACCGTTTCGGCCCACGCGGGAACCGTTTTCACCCCGGCCTTGACCTCCCCGCACCACACGGAGCCCGCGTGCGCGCATCGAAACGAGGCCGCGTCGTCAAAGCGGGCTGGAGCGACGGCGGTTACGGCTACCTCGTCGTCATTCGCCACCGCCGTCACGTGCGCACCATGTACGCACACCTGTCGCGGATCGGCGTCCACCGCGGCGAGCGGGTCTTCGCCGGCCAGCGGATCGGCCGCGTCGGAGCCTCTGGAGAGGCGACGGGGCCGCACCTGCACTTCGAGGTCCGTCGTCGGGGAGCGGCGGTGGACCCCCTACCCGCCCTCCGCTAGCTCCTGCGAGCGCTTCATCGCGGCCTGGATGGCGTTGAGGAACGCTGCCCGGACGCCGGCCTGCTCGAGCTCGCGAATCGCGGCGATCGTCGTCCCGCCAGGGGACGTGACCATCTCGCGGAGCTCGACCGGGTGCATTTGCTCGTCGCGGAGGAGCTTCGCCGTCCCGAGCATGGTCTGGACGACGAGCTCGGTGGAGACTTCGCGCGAGAGACCGAGGAGGATCCCCGCCTCGATCATCGACTCCGCCAGAAGCGCGAAATACGCGGGCCCGGAGCCCGAGACCGCCGTGATCGCGTCCATGTAGCCCTCGTCCACCCGCACGGAGCGGCCGACGGAGCCGAGCACGTCCTCGGCCGTTTTCAGATGCTCCTCGGCCGCGTGCGTGCCCGCCGCGATGCCCGCCATGCCCTCGTGCACGGTCACCGGTGCGTTGGGCATCGCGCGGACAACCGGGACGCCGTCGCCGAGCCGGCCCTCGATGAGGCTCGTGGGGATCGCGGCGGCGATCGTGATGACGGTTTGCTCCTTCGCGAGCGTGCTCCCAACGTCCGCCAGGAGCGACTCGATGTCCTGCGGCTTGACGGCAATGACGACGATGCCCGCGCCCGCCGCGGCGTCGACGTTCGAGAGGGTGGTCTCGATGCCGTGCCGCTCGGAGAGATCGGCGAGCCGCTCCTCATGGCGCGCGGTCGCCGCGATCTCGGACGGCTTGCGCCAGCCCGAGGAAAGGAGCCCTGCGATGAGGGCCTCGCCGGCCTTCCCGGCTCCGAGAACGGCAATCTTCCTGCTCGCCATGCGAGAACGCTATCCCAGCTGGTGGTTGAGGTTCACCGCAGCGCTGATGAGGGCGAGGTGGGTGAAGGCCTGCGGGAAGTTTCCGAGCTGCTCTCCCGTGGGCCCGATCTCCTCCGAGAAGAGCCCGAGGTGGTTCGCGTACGTGAGCATCTTCTCGAAGGCGAGCCGCGCCTCCTCGAGCCTCCCCGCACGCGCAAGCGCCTCGACGTACCAGAAGGAGCAGATCGAGAACGTGCCCTCCTCCCCTTCGATCCCGTCCGGGGCGGCCCGCGCGTTGTAGCGGTAGACGAGGCTGTCGGAGACGAGCTCGTTCGTGATCGCATCGAGGGTCGAGAGCCAGCGCGGATCGGTCGGTGCAATGAACTTCACGAGCGGCATGAGGAGGAGCGACGCGTCGAGGACGTCGCTTTCGAAGTGCTGGACGAAGGCCTGGCGCTTCTCGTTCCAGCCCCTGCTCATGATCTGGTGGTAGATGGCGTCCCGGGCCGCCCGCCACGTGTCGATGTCGGCGGGAAGACCGCGGGAGCCGGCGATTCGGATCGCGCGCTCGATCGCAACCCAGCACATCAGCCGGGAGTACGTGAAGTCGTGGCGGCCGCCCCGCACCTCCCAGATCCCCTCGTCGGGCTGGTCCCAGTTCTCGCAGAGCCAGTCGGTCAGCGCCGAGAGCTCCACCCAGCCGTCGTGCGCGATCGGCCGGCCGTACTTGTTGAACAGGTAGACGGAGTCCATCAGCTCGCCGTAGATGTCGAGCTGAAGCTGGTTGTAGGCGCCGTTTCCGATGCGTACCGGCTTCGAGCCGCGGTAGCCCTCGAAGTGGTCGAGCGTCTCCTCGGTCAGCTCGCTCCGACCGTCGATCGCGTACATGATCTGGAGCGGGCTCGAGCCCGCGTCCGTGCGGGCGACGACCCGGTCGCGGAGCCAGTCGGTGAAGGCCTCCGCCTCGTCGGTGAACCCGAGGCGAAGCAAGGCGTAGAGCGAGAACGCCGCGTCCCGGATCCACGTGTAGCGGTAGTCCCAGTTGCGGCCGCCCCCGATCACCTCGGGGAGGCTTGTCGTGGGCGCGGCCACGATCGCTCCGGTCGGCCGGTAGGTCAGGAGCTTCAGGGTGAGCGCCGAACGGTTGACCGTCTCGCGCCAGCGGCCCTTGTACTGCGAGCGCGAGAGCCAGCTCCGCCAGAACGCGATCGTCTGCTCGTAGGCCGCGCGCGTCTCCGCCTCCGAGTACTCGCGCGGCACGTAGTCGGGCTCGACCCGCTCGAGGACGAAGGTGACGGAGGAGCCCGCGCGCACGGTGAACTCACAGTGGATGCCGGTCTCGTCGCACGCCACGGGCGTCGTGGCCTGGAGCGCGAGGCAGAGGTTCGGCGAGCGGAACACGACGCCGTGCTCGTACTGCTCGATCTCGTGCATGTCGCGGCCGTAGTTGAAGCGCGGTTGCATCTCGACGCGGAAGCGCATCTCGCCGCGGACTCCCTCGACGCGGCGGATGAGCCGATGGCGATGGATGTCCTCCTTCGACTCCGCGATCGGCATGAAGCCCTGGATCTCCCCCACGCCCTCCTCGGTGAGGAAGCGTGTGATGAGCACGTTCGTATCCGGGAAGTAGAGCTGCTTCGGCGTCCAGTCCTCCGCCACGGGGGCGATGCGGTAGTGGCCGCCCTTCTCCTTCTCGAGGATCGAGGCGAAGACGCTCGGCGAATCGAACGACGGGCAGCAGTACCAGTCGATGTTTCCGTCGGTACCGGTCAGCGCGACCGTGTGCAGGTCGCCCATGATCCCGTGCTCGGCGATCGGCAGGTATCCGGGCATGCGCTATTCAGCCCTCAGGCGACACCGCAGGTCAAGTCGGAAGCTCAGCCGCCGTGCGCGATGAGCGGCAGAGCGGCCATCAGGATCGCGGTCCCGAAGGCCGCGAGACCCGCTGCAAGGAAGCGCACGCTCATACCAAGCCAAAGGAAAGGCCGAAACCGGCGGCGGGCCTCCCCCCCGAAAGGGGGGTTTTTCATGAGTGGGCCGGTTCGATACTGATTCCATGGGGCTTAGTGAGGGGCTTCGACATTCACTCGAGTCGTACCTGAAGAAGAGTGCCGCAGATCTCGATGAGCGCGGCGCCGAGATCACGTTCCGCGAGAACGAGGTCGAGTTCGAGATCAAGCGGCTCGAAACGCTCGAGATCGAGCTCAACGAACGGAGCGCCCGTGTCGAGGAGCTCCGGCCGCAGCACGAACGGGCCGACGAGGCTCTTCGCCGCGCTCTCGGCACCCTCGAAGAGCGCGCGCTGGCCCTGGCCGCGAAGGCCGGTGAGCTACGCGAGCGCACGACCAAGATCGTCGAGGCCGAGGCGGAGCTCACGGAACGCGAGCGCCTCGCCTCTTACCGCCGCGACCGGCTCCGCTCCGAGCAGAAGCTCCTCGCCGAGCGCGAGCGGGAGATCGTCGAAGCCGACGGCGACCTCCTCAGCGCAGAGACGGCAACGCAGGCCACTCGCTGGATCGAGCACCGCGAGAAGCGGCTGAACGACAACGAGACGCTCATCCAGGAGCGGATCGAGGACGTCGGACGGCGCGAGAAGGCGCTCGAATCCCGCGAGGTACGCATAAACGTCGACCTGCAGGTGCGCCAGGACGAGCTCGACCGGCGCGAGCGCGAGCTGGCCGAGCTCGAGGAGAAGCTCGCCCGGAAGGAGCGCGAGCTCCGCGTGTACGTCGCGCAGATCCAGGGCGGCCTCCCCGTTCCGACGCTCGTCCGTCCAGAGGCCTAGGGCGTTCCTGGCCACCGGGCCGGCCACATGGAAGGAGGCCGGTGCTCGGTAGAAGACCTTCGGCGAGCACCGGCCTCCGACCTAGGGAGAGGTGGGCTGCGGACCCACGACCGGGAGAGGCGGCTCTTTGTGACCGCCGCGCCGAACCTAGAGCATCTGTCGTAGGACACGCCAGAGGCGGTTTGCGGAAATTGCGGGAAAAGGCGCGCAAAATTCCACAAAGCTCACAGGCGTCCACAGGGGTGTGGAAATCTCGAGGGAAGAAACCGGAGCGCGCGTCCGTCTCGAGAGCATGCTCAGACTCGCCGTGGCCCTCGTCCTTCTCGTCGCCCTCGTCGGCGCGACCGCGGATCTTGCACGCGGGCGCAGGCCGCTTCTGTTCGCCTAGCTAGAACCCGCCGCCGCCACCGCCGCCGAACGGGTTCGACGGCACCTTGCTCTGCTGGCGCGAGCGCTCGGAGTCCTGCTCGGCCAGGCGCGCTTCTTCGGCGGCGCGAAGCCTGCTCTCCTCCTCTTCGCGCAGCTCCTCGTCGGTCAGCTTCCGGCGACGAAACCACTTCGAGATGTTCATGCGCCGCAGGATACGTGAGAGCATGCTCAGGCTCGTATGGCCGACCAGCCGCAGATCACTGCGGGCGCGTACCTGCGCCTCGTCGCCCTCGGCGCCCTGGTTGGCATTCCGGCTGCACTCGCCGCAGCGGTCTTCCTCGCCCTCGTGCACGACATCGAGCACTGGCTCTGGCACGACCTTCCTGACGCGCTCGGTCATTCGGGTCCGCCCTGGTACCTGGTCATCGGGCTGCCGGCAGTCGGCGGCGTGATCGTCGCGCTCGTCCGGTTGCTTCTGCCCGGGGACGGAGGTCACCGCCCGCTCGACGGGCTCGCGATGGGAGCCACGCCGCTGGCCTACGGGCCAGGCATCGCCCTCGCCGGCCTCGGCACGCTGTCGTTCGGCGCTGTGCTGGGCCCTGAGGGGCCGCTCATCGCGCTCGGATCCGTCGTCGGGATGTCGATGACCCTCTTCTACCGCGCGAACCAGCGGGAGGAGACGGTGCTTGCTACGGCCGGGTCGTTCTCCGCGATCTCCGCGCTCTTCGGCGGCCCGCTCGTCGGCGGCCTGCTCATGGTGGAGGGCGGGCTGGCCATGGGCACGGCGCTGCTTCCCGTGATCCTGCCGGGATTCGTCGCGTCCGCGGTCGGCTACCTGATCTTCATCGGGTTCGGCGACTGGGGCGGCCTCGAGGCGCAGGGCCTCGTCGTCCCCAACCTGCCCCCGTACGACGGGACGCATCTTGCCGACCTACTCGTCGCCATTGCGGTGGGGGTCCTCGGCGCTCTCGTCGTCGTCGCGGCCCGTCGTCTCGCCGGGCCCCTCGACGCCCGCGCACGCCGGCGAGCCGACCTCCCCATCGTCCTGGTCGGTGGAGGGCTCGCGGTCGGACTGCTCGCCCAGACCGCCGACTGGCTCGGCGCGGATTCGCAGGACGTGCTCTTCTCGGGCCAGGCGTCTGTCCCGGACCTCGTGGCATCGGACTCGACGAAGATCGTCCTCATCCTCTTCGTCGCGAAGGCGATCGCGTATGCCATCAGCCTCGGGTGCGGCTTTCGCGGCGGCCCTGTCTTCCCTGCAATCTTCCTCGGGATCGCGTTGGCGACATTCGCGAGCGTGTGGTTCGACGTCTCCCCCACCCTCGCGGTCGCCGTGGGCACTGCGGCGGGAACCGCAGCCGTGACCCGGCTCCTCGTCACGTCGTCCCTCTTCGCCACGCTGCTCGTGGGGCCGCAGGGGACGGACGCCGTGCCCGCCGCCGTTCTCGCGGCCTGCACGGCCTGGCTCGTGATTCAAGCGGTCGACCGACGCAAGGCGGCATCGGTCGTCGACGTCAGCTGAGCCGGCGCTCGAGACCGTCGATCGCGGCTCGGATCTCCCCGAGAGTCTCGATCAGACGCTGAAGGTCCTGAATCTCCTGCGCGCGCTCCTCCTCGTGCCGCTTGTCCTGCGAGCGTTGGATGACCGCGCTCGTCACACCGGCTGTGAGGAACGAGATGAACGAGACCCCGAGCACCATCTCGATCCCGCCGATGACCTTCCCGGTGGCACCGGACGGGACGACGTCTCCGTAGCCGACGGTGGTCACCGTTTGAAGCGCCCACCAGACCGCCTGGCCGAAGGAAGGGAAGCTGTCCTCGTCGAGGAAGCGGATGGCGACCGCTCCCCCAAGGGCGAGCCCGACGAACGTCGTCGCCAGGGCGAGCGTGATCGAGCGCGCATTCGCGATCTTCCTGATCCGCCTCTCGATGAGCGCGGGGCTTTCGGTGCGGTGTTTCGGCGAGCGTTCGGTCATCCGGGGCACAATTCGACGGTCAGGCCCCGTCCCCTGGCTGGCGGAAGGCGTTTCTCGCGGCTCGAGAAAGGCCCTCTTGGCAGGGCCTTTCCTTCGATCGGGGCGCCGAGATTTGAACTCGGGACCTCTAGTCCCCCAGACTAATCAGAGGGCTGGCGCGGGTTGGCGGGAAGTGGCCGGAGGTGGCTTGGCTCCTGGGTTTCCGCTAACTCGCCCACGTAATCAAGCGGAACCGTTCTCCGAGGTTTGGGCCATGTTCGGGCCACGCAGCGCCCTGTCCTAGCCGGGGACAAATTGGCAGTGGCGGGATGGCTGAGGCCGTCAGCACAATCACCTCATGACAGAGATGCGAACGCAGAACGAGTCCTTGCCGGTGCTCTTGACGCCGAGGGAAGTGGCCTCAACCCTCCGCGTCGACCTGAGCACCGTCTACCGGTGGAACGACGCCGCGTGATCGACTACCGCGTACTCCGGGACGTCGCCTTCGAGGGGAAGGCTTACGAGGCCGGCGACGTTCTACGCCAGAGCAATCCGATCGAGGCAAGGATCATCAGCGAGTGGCCATGGCCGAGCTTCTTCACGGCCGAGACGATGCGCACCGTGACACGCGCACCTGTACGTCGAGAGCCGAAGCGGGACTGGCTCGCTGCGTCGACGTGAGCCCGCTCGCTCGGGTCTGCCGGCACGGGGAGGTCGTCCTTAGAGGAGCGTCTTGTCCTCGCTGCCAGGTCGAGAAGCTCGAGCGCACCCGCCGCCGTGGAAGCACGACGGCACGCGGTTACGGTGGCGCGCATCGGGCGCTGCGGAAACGGCTCGCTCCCCTCGTCGCCAGCGGGCAGATGCGGTGCGCCCGCTGCGGCGAGGTCATCCTTCCCGGCACGCCGTTCGACCTCGGCCACGCCGACGCAGACCGGACGCGCTACCACGGCCTCGAGCACGCCGCCTGCAACCGCGGCGCGAGTCGGATGGGAGGGCCGATAGGTGCCTAAGCGCGTGAGCGCATGAACCCTCGCCATCCATCTCGCCAAACGTACGGCCTGGAGCAAAAAGGGAGACGGCCCCCGTTACCCCCAGTGCGCGAGTGCCGTCTCCGGGCCGCAGCCTCCCCCGCTTTTGACGAGGCGCTGCATGAATGCTTTTATACCCTTGGAAGAGATTTCCAAACAGCCTGGAGAAACGCGGTCACCCGTCACCGGGTCGAGGACGAGCACGCGGCCTGTAACCCGGGCGCGAGGTCATGACTCGGGAGAAGAGAGAGGCCGGAGGCTGGGGGGACAGACGACAGCTTGCGGCGCACTGCCGCCCGCGCGTTCCTCCGGCCTCCCGGTCCAGTCTCCTCCTCCTCGACGTACATGGCAAAGGGGAACCGCGGACCAGGGCCGACTACCCCAGGGGGGACGGGATGGGATCGAAGAAAGGCTCGCGGCGCGCGACCCACGCGCCGCCCGGCGCGCATTTTGCCATGGGAAGCCCGCATGGATAAAGGGGTTGCGGCGCCACCTGACGGTTCGCGTGCGGAAAGACCGCCCGGTGTCGACTCTAGTGGTGGCGGTGACCCCGAAGCTGGCGCTCGTAGTACCAGCCGCCACCTTGACGCGCAATGCGACCCCACCCGATCGCAAAAAGGGCGTAGCTGAGCGCGACTCCGAGGAAGAAGGCATAGACCAGAGCCGCCGTCCAGCCCCAAGCAACTGTCATTGCTATGCCCAGACCAAGGAGGATCGCAATGATCGCGCCTCGCCACCGCCTTCCCGCTGTGCCCATGCATTCAGTTTTACCACCAGGTAAGAGCCCCCGCGGATAGCCGTGGCGCGGCCGACCAAAACTCTCCAGGAGCACCTGCGCGACGGCAGCTTCCGCGCCGATCGCCACGGCGGTCTCCTCCTCGGTCCGCTCGTCGACGATTCCGAGCTTGCCGGGCTGCAGGCGACCTACCGGACGGCGGCCTCGACCGACGAGCAGCGCCTGATTGCGATCGCCTTCGCCCAAGAGGTGAAGCGCCACGAGGGACGAAAGCCGCGCCCGATCCTGACCGGGCGCGACGGCGCCGCGGTCGCAGACTTCTTCGCCTCCAACCTCGTCCACCGAAAGGCCCGGCGGCCGGGCGAGCGTTCGAGCTCGAGGACTGGCAGCGCGCCTTCGTGGACGAGTTCTACAAGCGCGACTCCGAAGGCAGGCGCATGTATCGCCTCGGCGTCCTCGGAGTGCCGAGGGGAAACGGGAAGAGCCCGCTCGCGGCCGGGCTCGGCCTCTACGAGCTCCTGAC
>Ga0190266_10000069_pt1 | contig 14602 bp, 11 predicted proteins | sample Popmic220T_FD_132448 | JGI IMG/M metagenome (GOLD analysis project Ga0190266, IMG submission 132448) | Populus adjacent soil microbial communities from riparian zone of Indian Creek, Utah, USA - 220 T | ecosystem: Environmental > Terrestrial > Soil > Riparian zone | place: USA: Utah | collected...
CTCGCCCCCGAAATCCAACGCGGCCTCCGCCGCCCGAGACCCCCATGTACTCCACTCAATATCGCTTCCGCGTCACGGCGCCGGACGGCCGCGTCTATAACGTGAACGCGCCGCTGGGGGCTACCCAGCAACAGGCTGTCGCCTACGTACAGCGGCAGCTTGCCAGCAATCCGCCGGCCCCGCGCCCCAGCAGCCCCGGCATCTCCGCCTCGGCGAACGCTGCCGCGGGCCCACTCCCTCCGAGCCGTCAAGGACTTGGCCACATTGGTCCCGTCTCAGGGCGAGCCCTCCCGTCCGCTCCTCCCATCCGCCGCGTACCCTCCGCGGCCGGCTACGGTAACCAGGTGGTCGACAATTTCACGGGCGGCTGGGCCGACGAGATCGCAGGCGTTGGGGGTGTGATCGGGAACGGCCTCCGCACCCTCTTCCGCGGCGACGAGTTCCGCCCGGCCGAGGCGTTTACACGAGTCCGCCGTCGCACCGAGGACGAACAGAACCAATGGCGCCGAGACCATCCGGTCCAGCGTGTCGCTGGTGCTGCTCAGGGTCTTGCCACCGCCGCCCTCCTCCCCGCCGCCCGCGTCGTTCGCGGAGGCGGCCTTGGCGGCCGTATGCTCAACGCTGGAGCCACTGGCGCCCTCTATGGGACCATCTCTGGCGCCGGCCATGGCGAAGGAACAGACCGCCTCGGTAACGCCCTCGAAGGTGGTACTTTCGGCGCCCTTCTGGGCCCCGTAGCCGAGGCGGGTATTCGCGTGGCTTCCCCTGTGGTCCGTAGGGCCCGCGATGTCATCTCTCCGTATCTCCCCAGGATGCTCGGGGGCGGCACCGACGCCGCTCGCACAGCCGCCGAGAGGGAAGTGGGCAGCGCCCTGGCAGCGGGAGGTCATAGCCCCGACGCCGCCGCGGCCGAACTGGCCCGCCGCCGCGCCATGGGTGTCCCTGCCGTTGCGGCCGATCTCGGCGACCAGGCCCGGCAGCTCGCCGGCCATGCCTCTCGGGGTGTTGGTCCCGGCCAGGCCGCCGTCCGTGAGGGCATCCGTCGCCGCCAGTCAGCGATGGCCCCCAGGATGCGGCAGCACATCGACGAGACCCTTGGGACGACGGTCAACCCTCACGCTCAATCCCAGGCGCTCACGGCCCAGGCCAGGGAAGCTTCCCGCGACCTGTACCGCGCGGCCTATGAGTCCCCCGTCGTCGTCACCCCGGCGCTTCGGGAGTTCATGGACAGCCCGATCGGACCCCAGGCCCTGGAAGCCGGCGCGGACCAAATCCGCATGACGCCGAGCAGTGCCCGCAATCCGGGCTCCGAGCAGCCCTTCGTTCCCGGGACGGCCTTCGACCCGACCCTTGGGCCGCACGGCGACTACCGGAGCGCCCAGGTCCCCGTCCTGGAAGCCTGGGACGGCGCCAAGCGTCATCTCGACGACATCGAGTTCGCGACCAACAGCCCGTTCCAGACGACTCCGCAGCACATGTCTTCGGACACCCGAGCGCTCGACCTTCGACGCCGGGAGCTGCTTAGCGAGCTGGACGCCCAGGTCCCGGCTTACGGCCAGGCACGGGCGGCTTTCGCTGGCCCGACCATGGACCGCCAGGCCTTCGAGACCGGCATGGAGAGCCTCCCAGGCACCGCCAGGAACACTGCGAACGACGCCCTCTCCCAGATGGGCGGCATGAGCGACAGCCAATTGGCCCAGTTCCGCCTCGGCGACCGCACCCAGCTCGCGGACCAGGTCCACGGCAGCCGGACGGCCATTTCGCGCTGGGGTGACGCAACAGGGCCTATAATCGGCAACGACGGCAGGGCGGCCCTGGTCAGGGCTATCCACGGTGACCAAGCGGCTGAGGCGCTCACGCAGCGCCTGGAAGCTGAGCAGCAGGCGCACTTGACGTTCCAGGCCACCCACGGGAACTCAGGCACCTCCGGACGCCCGGCGATCGACCAAGCGATGGGCGCAGCAAATGGCATCCAGGCCGCTGTCCAACTCGCCCACGGCCGGCCGCTCGCTGCGGCCTGGACCATCCTCAGTGACGCCGGCCATGGGCGCTTCGGCCGCTTTGGACGCCAGCTTCGCGAGGAGATGGGCCGGATGCTAACCGATAGTGGCGCCCAGTCCACTGACGACGCCATGCGCCTCATCGCGGATCGGATGCAGCGTGACGCCGCCTTTGCCCATCGCCTAAACCGAGCCGCCAGCGCTATGACCCGCGCCGGCACGATCGGCACCGTGGGCAACTCCGGAGACGACAGCGGCATGTACGGCGATGCGGAGGACTTCGACCCGGTCTATTCCGGCGATCCCTACGCCGACCTGGCCCCCCAGTAACAGCCGAGCCAGCCTGCCATTTGGTGTCTTGAACCCCGCACCTTCCCCCTTCAGCCTTCGCGGCTGTGGGGGGATTTTTTCGACCAGTTGCCGGCCATGCGCCTAGCCAAGCTTGATATGCCCTAGAATGACTCAGGAGGGCCCGTAGAGTCGTTTGGCGCTTTCTCGGCTAGGTGTGTAGCGGCAGCCCCCCAAATCGACTCCCACGAGTCTCCTGGCGCCTCTACGGACCCGTTCGGATGTCTCGGGCCTCCTGGGCCCGGAGGTGGGCAGGATCGCCCCGATCTCATGACGACTACAGCGCGATTATCCGGCGACCAACGCGGCTCACCAATAGGGCCGATCGGTTCGCCGCTCCCGGACGGCCCGATAGGTGTGAAGCGGCAGCCGATCCCTGGAAGCATACGCAAGGCCGCTGCGACAAGGGAAGCCTCAGGACGCCCAAGGAAAAGGGCCCGGGAGTGACCCCGAGCCCCTCAAGCTTCCCCCGGCAGACAGCTAGGCGGGGATGGCCAACATGCGATGGAGGTCCGCCCGGGTGACTATCGCCGACTGGGGGCCGTCCGCGCTCTTTTGAAGGATCGCAAATACGTCCTCGCCCAGATAGGCGGCGACACCGTCTTCGATCGCAAAGGAAACGTCCGCAAACTTGATCCGCGGCCCACGCGCTTGTCTTCCCATAATACGTCCTCACACAACGGAGACCCCGCGCCCCCGACGAGGGGTCGTGTTACACGCGGTTGAAGAAGGTACAAGAGTCGCGTACAAAGATGGTCGGGGAGCGACCAAAAAGCCACAGAAACTAGCTACTTGTGGAATGTTTTGCCCAGCCCGTCCCTGGGCACCATTCCCCCCAAGATCGCCTTCGCATCGCCAGCGCGGTGAAGGCGCGACGCGGCTTCGCTGCGCGGCGTCCACAGCATCAGATGCTCGGGCTCCTCGTGGAGGAGGTCAACCAGCTCGGCGCGCCAGTAGCTGGCGTCGAGCAACACGGCGCCGCCGAGGATCGGCTGCGCCGCGGCGCCGAGCCTGCGGGTGATTCTGGCCGACCAGCCGCACTCCTCCAGTATCTCGCGCCGTAGCGCTTCCTCCGGCGTCTCGAACGGCTCGATCCGGCCGCCTGGCAGATAGAAGCGGCCATTCCCGGCGCGCACCAGCAGCACCCGATCGTCGGCATCGCTGACGACCGCATAGGCGCCGGCCTGGCGCCCGAGCGCCGTCGGGCAAATAAGTTCGAGTTCGAGTCTCATGCGCCTCCGCCCATCCCGCCCAAGAACGCCGGCCCGAGTAGCCGGTTCCGCCAATGAAACGAAAGGGATGGCTCAGTAGTCCCGGTGGTAGCGAATGCTCGCATTGTTCGACGCGTTGGTGCTGAACTGCGAGAGCAGGCTGAGCGAGCGCGACAGCGAGATTTCGATCTGGGTGGCGGTGAAGCCCTTCGCGTCGGTGATGATCTCCACGTAGATGTCGTCGGAGAGATACATGCCGGCGGCGATCGCGGTGCCGCGGCCGGTGGCGGTGTCGGCCTCGACCAGCCGGAGCCGATCGATTCCCGTCGCCGAGCGCAACTGGCCGAGCGGGTTGAGCCCGCTGCTGCCGCCGCGCAGGCTGTTGAGCGAGGCGGCGAGCTGGACCGCCTGGAGCGCCGAGATCTGGGTCACCGAGCTTCCGAACAGGATACGCGCCATGACTTCGTCCTGCGGCAACGACGGCGACGAGCTGAAGGTGATCTGCGGGTTGTAGGCCCGCCCGCTGACGTTGATCGTCACGTTCACATCCTCGATTTCGGCGGTCGCCGCGAGGTCGATCTGCGGGTTGGGCGGGCGGCCGCCGAGGAAGGCGATGTGGCCCTGGTCCACGCGGAAGCGGCGGCCGGCGAGGCCGAGCGTTCCGCGGACCAGGTCGATCTCGCCGACCAGTTCGGGCGTGGCGGTGGTGCCCTGGACGCGCAGGTCCGCGCGCCATTCGGATTCGAGGCCCATGCCGGAGACGAACACGCGGTTGTCGGCGTTGAGCCGGATGTCGAGCCGCCACACGCTCGGCAATTCGCTGTCCGCATGCTGCTCGCCCGGCGGACGTAGCGGCTCGCCGCGGCGCCGCACGCCGGCGAGTTGCGGCACTTCGGCCGCCGCCTGGCGGACGATCTGGTAGCGCACTTCGCCGAGTTCGAGCGTGCCGCTGATCAGCGCGCCCTGGGCATTGTTGACGATGGTCAGATTGCCGGTCGCGGTCGCCGCGAGATCGTCGCTGCGCGCCAGCCGCGCGTTCTCGAAGGCGAGGCGCAGGTCGATCGGGTAGCCCGCGGCCGACGCCAGGCCGATGCGGCCGCTGCCTTCGATTGTGCCCTCGCCCGCACGGCCGCTGAGGCGGACGATCTCGAGCGTTGAGGCGTTGAACCGGCCGTCGACGGCGAGGTTGGTGACCCGCGTACCGTAGGTCTCGTTCAGATAGGTCAGGTCGTTGGCGCGGACCACGCCGCTCAGCTGCGGCTGCTGGACTCGTCCCGAGAAATCGGCGGCGATGGCGATTGGCCCGGTCAGCTGGTGGCCGGGCATGTTGACGAACGACATCGGCACGTCGGCCGGCCCGTTGTAGCGCACCCCGCCCGCCAGCGGCGCGGCGAGCAGGCGCGTCCGCCACGATCCGGCGGCCGGGCCGAGCGGCTGCAGCCGCGCCTGGATGCGGCCGATCACGCCGCCGCCCCGGCGGATGATCGCCGCCAGCTGCCCCCCTTCGGGGCGCAGGCTCCCGGCCATGAACAGATCGACCGGGGAGGAGCGGACTGCAATTCCGGTCCGGGAGAAATTGGCGACGTTGATCCGTGCTTCGGCGCGCGGGAAGCTGCCGTCGGAGGGCTGCGAGAAATCGAGGCTGCCGGTCGCCTGCCCGCCGAGGCCGAGGCCCGGCGAGAAGGCGTTGAGCATCGACAGATCGAAGCTGTCGAGCCGCGACTGGATGACGAGACCGTCGCCCCACGTCCCAGCGAGCCGGATTCGACCGCGGTCGAGCGCGACGGTCAGCGGCTGCAGCGTCCATACGCCCCCGGCCCGGCGGATCATCGCGGGCTGGGCGAAGCGGAAGCCGATGGCGTTGATCTGCCCCTGGGCGGCGGCGCGGATGAGGTCGGGCGTCACGGCGGCGTTGGCGGCGACTCGGAACGGCACGCCGCTGCGGCCCTCGGCGAACAGCTGGACCCGGCCGGTGCCTCCGGTGAGATCCGCCCGCAGGCGCGCGCGCTCGACGAACAGGGCGCCGCTCCTGAGTCCGGCGAGTTGCGCGTCGCCGCGGATCGTCGGCTGCGGGGACAGGACGATCGTGGCTTGAACGATTCCACGCTGGATCAGGATCGGCACCTGGCCCGGCGTGCGCGCGCCATTGGCGGTCGCGGCAATGTCGATCCGCTGATAGCGGCCCTCGACACCGAGCCTAACGACCCCTTCCAGCCCCTGACCGGCCATCGTCAGCGTGCCCGCGAACGGCCCCGCGGCGGTGCGCACCAGGCGGCCCTGGAAGTCGATCCCGGCGAAGGTCAGACGGTTAACCGCGATGGTCATCGGTCCGCGTCCGCTGAGCACGAGCACGTCGGCGGTAAAGGGCCCGTAGGCCGAATCGCCGCGCGCCAGGATGGCCCAGCCTCCGGCGACCGCGCGCACGTTCGCGGTGACGTTGGCGAGGCCGATGCCGAAGCCAGGATTCGCCGCCTCGAGCGCCACACGGGGCGCCCGCGCAGACCCGGTCACGTGGACGCTGAGCGGGCCGTAAGCGTCGCTGACGCCGTTGAAGCGCAGATCGAGGCTGCCGTCGCGCCTATAGAGGCCGCCGCCCGAGGCGACGCGGAAATCGGGCGGGGCGAGCCGCACGTTCGCCACCCGCACCAGCCCGTTCGGCGCCATCGCCACTTGCGCGGTGATCGTCGCGTCGCCGCCCAGCAGATTGCGGATCGTGTCGTTGTCGATCCGCCGGCTGCGCGCGGCGACCCGTCCGGTCAGCCCGAACCCGGCCGCATTGCTCGTCATGTCGAGGTCGGTGGTGACGTCGAACAGGCCGACGCCGTTGACCAGATAATTGTTCACCCGGCCCTGTAGCGCCGCGAGATAACGGCCCGCGGCGAGATCGAAGGCGAGCGCGAGGCGGGCGTTCACCCGATCCGAGCGCAGGAGCATGTTGTCGGAGACGAGCCGCGTGCCGGCGATGCCGACTTGGCCGTCGAGGCGGACGTCGCGCAGCGTTCCGCCAGCGATCATGTCGAAGCCCAAGATCCGGCTCGCCCGCGCCGAGACCGGAATGACGATATCGTCGGCGCGCACCCGCGCGGCACCGACCGCGCGCAAATTCTCGAGCGTCGTCCCGCTCATCGTCAGGCTAGCCGCGGTCAGCTCGTAGGCGACGCCCGGCGTCCGGAACGGACCGTTCAAGACCATCGCGAGCTGGACGTTGCGGCCGGAAAGATCGGGGGCGATCGCGCCGGGCTCGGTCAGCCGTGCGGCGAGCCGCAGGTCCTGGAAGCGATTGTGGCCGAGATCGACCAGGCCCTCGGCGGCGAGCGCGACCGAACGGCTGTAGGCGCGCAGGCGGATGTCGGCACGGCGCTGGTCGAGCGTAGCGACGAGATTGGTCTGGACGATCGGCCCGGCGAGCCGCTGGGCGGGGCCGGTGAGGAACAGGCCCGGCCGCATCGGGCCTTCGAGCGTGAAGCGTCCGTCACGGCCGGCGATGGCGAGGTCGGCGACGCCCCGGCCCCCGAGCATCGCCTGCGCCCGGCCCTGCCAGCGCGCCCAGTCGCCGCGCCCCGCGACTCGCGCGACGACCGGCTGGCCGGTGCCGATCAGCCCGGCGACGAAGCCGTCCGCCGGCCCGCGCACCGCCAGAGCGACGTCGAGCCGGTTGACCTCGGGAACGGCGTCGAGATTGAGGATCACCCGGTCGCCGCCGGCGAAGCCCGGCGCCACGAGTGTGCGGGCGTTGAGTCCGATCTGGGCGCGGCGCTCGGCGATCTTGATCCGGCTGTCGAGCGCGACCAGGTGACGCCGTCCGGTCACCGCCGGATCGATCAGCAGCCGGCCGATGCGAAGATGGCCGACGTCGACATCGATGTCCGGGAGCAGCGGCGCGTTCGGATCGCCGGCGCGCAGCGCGGGCAGGCGCCACAGACGCGCCTCGGGAATGTCGATGTCGCGAACGTCGATCCGGCTTCGCAGCAGATAGGCGAGCGGGCGGTATTCGAGGTCCGCGTGGCGGGCGCGGAAGAAGGTCCCTTGCGGATCGGCGAGCGTGAGATCGACCAGCCGGATCTCGCTGAACACCGAGCCTTCGATCCGCTCGACATGGACCTGGAGGCCGGAGACCGTCTCGAACGCGTTGATCTGGCGGACGACGAAACGCCGCCCGGGATCGGTGTTGAGCCAGGCGAGGAAGGCGGCGAGCAGCAGGACGATTCCAAGCAGGACGAAGGCCGCATATCTGGCCGCCCTGCGCCAACCGCCGCGGCGGACGACCACGACCTGTTCCTCGCCGGCCATCAGAAGGCCTGCCCGATCGAGACGTAGACGGTGACCAAAGCCTCTCCCTCGCGCCGCCCGATCGGAGTCGCGAGGTCGAGCCGGATCGGCCCGAAATTGGTGTAGAGCCGCGCGCCGACGCCGACTCCGAAGCGCATGTCCGAAAAGTCCGGATATTCGCGCTCGGTCAGCGAGCCGGCGTCGACGAAGGCGACCACGCCGTAATTGCCGAAGCGGTAGCGCCCCTCGGCGGCGAACTCGGCTAGTCCCCGCCCGCCGAGCGGGATCTGTATGGTGGCCGGGTGCTTGTCGGGCTCAGCCGGGTCGAAGTCAGGGTTGGGCACGGTCTGCTGCGGCCCCAACTCCTGAAAGCCGAAGCCGCGCACCGATCCGCCGCCGCCCGAATAAAGCCGGCGGGATGGCGCCAGTTCGTCGCGCGGCAGGCCGAAGATCGACCCGAACCGCGCCCGCCCGGCCAGCACGAAGCTTTCGCCGACGGGGTAGTAGACGCTGCCCTCGATCAGGTTGCGGATGTAGTAATCGGTGCCGTTGCCGAGCGATCCTTCCGGATTGACCCGGGCGAGCAGGCGGAAGCCGCGGGTCGGATCGAGCAGGCTGTTCGAGCGGTCGTAGCCGACCTGCCCGATCAACCCGCCGATGAAATAGGCTTCGGACAGCGACACCCGCGCGCTGTCGATCCTGTTCTCGTTGGTGGCGAGGATCTCGGCGCCATAAGCGTAGGTCCAGCGCTTCTGCCAGATCGGCGTCGATTCGCGGCTGATCAGGCCGTAGAGGCGGGTGGTGTAGCCCTCGAACGCCGGATAATCGCGCCGCCCGGTTTCGAACTGGATCAGCAAGGCGCGGTCGCGCTGGCCCCAATTGTTGCGGCGGAAGCGGATGTTGAGGTCCTGCTCCTGGGTGCCGGCGACCGCCGCGATACGTAGCGCGCCTTCGGGGCGGAAGAAGTTGCGGTGCTCCCAGGCGACCTCGACGCGGGCGCCCTCGCCGGTGCTGTAGCCGGCGGTGGCGTCGATCGTGCGTGGCGGCCCGGCCTCCTGCCGCACCAGCACGTTGACATATTGGGTGCCGTCCTCGGCCGTTTCGCCGGTCAGGACCGGCTCGGCCGAGACCGTGCGGAACAGGCGCGTCGAAACCATCGCCTCGCGCAGGTCGTCGACCTTGCGCCGGTCGTAGAGATCCCCGCGCCGGAAGCGCGCGAGTACGCCGACATGATCAGCCTCGAATGCGAGATTTCCCTCGGTGGTGAAGCCCGCGAAGCGCGCGCGCGGCCCCGGCTCGAGCGGCAATGTGTAATCGCCGACATGCGTCTGGGGATCGAGCAGGATGTCGCGCAGGCCGACCTCGGGGAAGGGATAGCCCTCCTGCGGAAGCCGGAGGAGGACGTTAGCCTCGGCCGCCTCCACGTCGACGGCGCGGATCGGCCGGCCGGTGCTTAGGGGCAAAAATTCGCGCGCCATGCCGGGCGGGACCGTATCCGGGCCGGCGATCGTGATCGCGCCGAGCGTATAGCGCTCCCCGGCGGCGACGGTAATCGTCACCGTGAGGCGGCCGGGCTGGTCCGCGCGCTGCTCGATCGCTGAGGTTGCGACCGCGTCGTAATAGCCCTCCGAACGCAGCAGCCGAACGGCGAGCGCCTCGTCCTCCCGCGCGCGCGCGGCGACCATCGCGCCGTTGACTGCCTCCCCTTCCGCATCCTCGAGCGCGGAGAGATCCCGAAAACGGTCCTCGAGTCCGGTTTCCGCCATCCCCTCGACCGCCAGCGTGTAGCGGACCGGCACCGGCTGGTCGTCACCGCTTTGGGCGGTCTCCCCGGCCGCGGCGGGCTGCACGTCGAATCCTGAAATCGGCGGAAGCGGCTCGGCCAGCGCCGGATCACCTAACGGCGTGTCCTCGACAGGGCCGGGGACCGGGGGAAAAAGAGGTGCGCTGGGGTCGATCTGCTCGAGCGGCGCGTTCAATTCCGGGTCGAGCGGCGGCAGCGCCTCATCGAACTGCGAATCGGTGACGATCGGCTCATTGTCGGGTGGAGGGGGCGGCCCGGCTTGCGCCTGCGCCAAAGCGGGCGCCGCGAGGGCGCCGGCCAGGATCGCTAACAGGACGCGTGCTTCCTTCAAATACCCCCGCCCGATCTCACTAAGGGCAACAACCCGTTTCGAACGTGCAACGAGCGCTAAAGTTCAATGCGTGGGAGGCGCTTGGTCCACGGAATCTGTCGCATTGGCGGGGCTGATCGGCTCGGGCGGGGCGTCGAGTGCGGGATTGAGCTCGCGGACGTGCAGCAGAAAGGAGCGCGGACGCTTCATCAGGCGCTCGATGCGCTCGACCCGCAGGCCCACCGCCTCGGCCAAGTCGGCGACGAAGTGGACGCAGTTGCGGCGGTTCAGATTGTAGGAGGGCTGAGGTGCATTGCGCCAGCGCTCGACCACCGCCATCAGCGCCGCATAGCGTTCGTCGGACAGGGTAATGGCGAACTGGCGGTCGCTGCGCGCGATCTGCCGCTCGCCCTCGACCACGACCTCGCCGGAAACCGAGCCGAACAGCAAGGCTGGCGTCACCGCCTTCGCGGTGAAGCCGTAGCTCGTGTCGATCGCCTCTCCGGTGCCGTCGACCGTGCCGCGAACGGCGACGAAAGCGTGGGGGAAATTGTTGCCGCCAAGCTCACGCGAGTAGAATGCTACCTCGACCGCCGCTGCCGCGGGCGCGTGTATCCCGAATAGTGCTAACGCCAGCAGCAAGAGCCGGAGCCCGGCCGCGGCGCGTGTCACCAGCCGCCTTGCCTGCATTTAGATCGGCGGGCGAGGGCCTCCATGCGCCGGCGCTTGCGCGCAGAAACCGCTTCCCAGGCACCGAAGGCGAAAAACGGAACGGCACAGATCACTGCCGCCCACAACCATTCTTCCGTCAAGAACAAACCCACCCATTCCTTAGTGTTCCTGGCCGAATAATGGGCTCCGTCCAGCCGATCAACCCATCTGTGCGACGCCCTCCACGGCCAGCCTGCATTGAAGTCGCCTTAACGCCAGCCTATGTGCCCGTTGCGTTCCAACCAGTTAACCTCAGAGTAAAATGCCGGTCCGGACCCTTCTCAATCTCGTCTCGCGCCCCAAGCCTGTGCCGCTCTCGATTCCGCCAGGCCGACGGATTTACGCGATCGGCGACATTCACGGCCGGCTAGACTTGCTCGACCGCCTGATTGCGATGATCGACGAGGACGACCTGCGGCGCGGCATCGCGGCCACCGAACTGATTTTTCTCGGCGACCTGGTTGATCGCGGGCCGGATTCCCGCGGCGTCGTCGAGCGGCTGATGGCCCTTGCTGAAGCCCGCCCGGTGCGTTTTTTGATGGGCAACCACGAGGAGGTGTTTCTGCGCGCCCTCGAAGGCGATTTGAAGGCACTTCGATTCTTGATTCGCATCGGCGGCCGCGAGACTTTGTTCAGCTATGGCATCTCCGAGGAAGAATACCGCAACTTCGAATACGACGCGCTGATGGCATCGGTCCGGGCCGCCGTTCCCGCCTCGCACATCGCCTTCCTGACCCGATTCGAGCACTGGATCGAGGCGGGCGACTACCTGTTCGTCCATGCCGGTCTCAGGCCGGGTGTGGAACTCGAGGAACAGAAGACAGCCGATCTGCGCTGGATTCGGGACGATTTTCTCTCCCACCGCGCCAGCTTCGGCAAGATGGTCGTTCATGGCCACAGCATCACCGACGATATCGACGAGCGCGGCAACCGGATCGGGATCGACACCGGTGCCTTCGCCTCCGGGAAGCTCACCGCGATCGGGTTGGAGAGCGACGAACGCTGGTACCTGTCGACCTGATCAGCCTGCCGGTGCCGAGAGCGGCGGAACGGGCACTCTTCCCTGCGCCCGCGCCGCGCGGATCGCTGCAATCTCGGTTTCGATCAGTGCGATTCGCCGTTGCCAGTTGGGATGAGTAGGGCTGCCGAGGAAATTTAAGCCCCGCCGGCCGAAGCGCGCCCAGAAGCGCACCGCCGCTTCGGCATCGTAGCCAGCGCGATCGAGCAGATAGACGCTGAACCGGTCGGCCTCGGCTTCCGTCTCGCGGATCCGAGTCGCGTTATTGCCGAAATTGGCGAAAAAGCCGCGCGAGACGTGCGCCCGGTCGAGCCGCGCCCGATGGCCGAGGACGTTGTGCGCGAATTCGTGGGCGATAACAGCAGCGAGCTCGTCATCGTCGGCGACATAATCCGCGATCGCCGTCGTGACCTGAACGTAGCGACCGTCCGCCTGAGCGTTGAGGCGGCGCGACGGAATCAATTGGAATCGCGTGACGCAGCCCGGCTCGCTGCCGATGTGGAGCGAGCGCCGCGCGCCGGCGCGCCGCACTTCGATCTCGGCTGATCCGTCGGTGAAAGCCGTCTCCAGCGTATCGAGGATCTCGGCCATGCGGTCGAACGTCCTGCTCCGCTGCGGCCCAGCCCCGGCCAGGCTTTGGCCATCTACGCTGAGCAGCACGTCGTCCAGCCGGAGCCCGCCTTGTTCGGCAGGAGAGCCCGGCACCAATGCCAGCACGCCCGGGCCAGCATCGAGCCCAAAGGCTGCGATCGCCGCCGCGCGGAACTCCGCGCCATACTGGCTGAGGTCGTGGACTGCGAAGCCGGGCTGGTTCATCCGCTGCGAGCACAGGTCGAGATTCGCGACGGCGAGCCGATGCCCGATCGTAGCGACGCGCTGGTCGAGCGCGCGCATCGCGACCAGCGACTGCGCCGTGCCGGTCTGCCCCCAGGACACTCCTGGGAGCAGCGAGGCGGCGATGGCGCCCGCCAATCCAAAAAGCAGCTTCCGCATCGATCCTCTTGCGCGCACCCGCGCCGATTTGGGGCCGGTAACCGGCTGGTAATTGCTGATCGCCATGGAGTTCAAACCCGACATTGAACAGCCGGAATCATCGATGCAACACCCATCGGTGCAAATCGGCAACAGTGACTCAGGGGGCGGAAACCAGTGGCAAATTTGGGGTTGTCAACTATGTATCACTGTGGCACTGCCAAGGCCGAACAGCTCAACAGGGAGTTCAAAATGAGTTTCAAGAAGGCAACCGTGGCTGCGGCGCTCGCGGTCTCCATGGCAAGCACGCCTGTCCTCGCGCAGTCGGCGGCTCCGCTGTCGGTCTCCGCGCGCACTGGCGCCACCACCGCCGACTCGAACCAGATTCGCGGCGGATTCATCATTCCTGTGATCGCGGTTATCGCGGTCATTCTCGGCCTTCTCGCGCTGACCGGCGGTAACGGCGACGCTCCGCACAGCCCGTGATCGACGCTTTTGAATGAGAAAATAGCGGTCTTCGGGCCGCTATTTTTTTGTCGAATTTGGATTTGAAATGAATGCAACGCTTGTAACCGGCGCCGCCGGTTTTATCGGTTTTCATGTCGCGAAGCGGTTGATGATGCGGGGCGATTCCGTGATCGGAATCGACAACATAAACGACTATTATGATCCACAGCTCAAGCGGGCTCGACTTGAGGAACTGGGCAAGCTCAACCGGGGCCAATTCGACTTCGAATTCGTAGATTTTTCCGACCATGAAGCCCTGGATCGCGCGCTTTCCGGTAGGCAATTCTCTCGGATCATCCACCTCGGAGCCCAGGCCGGCGTCCGCTATTCCATCGAAAATCCGCGAGCCTATGTTCAGTCCAACCTTGTGGGTCATCTCAACCTGCTCGAGGTCGCGCGGCACCGGAAGGTGGAACATTTCGTCTACGCATCGTCGTCGTCTGTCTACGGTAGCAACGACAGTCTTCCGTTCCGCGTCGAGGACCGGGTGGATCACCCTATCTCCCTATATGCCGCCACCAAGAAGTCGGACGAACTGATCAGCGAAACCTACGCCCACCTCTATCGGCTCCCACAGACCGGGCTTCGCTTTTTTACCGTCTACGGTCCTTGGGGCAGACCGGACATGGCGATGTGGATCTTTACGGACAAGATCCTGAAGGGACAGCCGATCCAGGTCTTCAATCACGGGAACATGCGGCGCGATTTTACCTATGTCGACGACATCGTGAGCGGCGTTATTGCCTGCCACGACAATCCACCTCCAGACGACGGCTCTGCGAAGGCTGGCGGCAGCGTCGGGCCCCACCGGCTCTACAATATCGGCAACAGCCGATCGGAAGAGTTGATGCACATGATCGGCCTACTCGAAGAGCTTTGTGGACGAAAGGCGGAGACCGAATTCCTGCCGCTCCAGCCCGGGGACGTGCCCGAAACCTTCGCGGATATCAGTGCGATACGGAACGATCTTGGCTTCGAGCCATCCACCGCTATTGAAACCGGCTGCGCTAAGTTCGTAAACTGGTTCAAGGAATATCACGCCTGAGACGCGATTCGCGCAGCGTCCTGTGCGCTTATGGGGCTTGAAGTGAAAGCGAGCGAAGCAGTTTTGGACAGGTCTGCAACCATAAAAAAGCCGGTTGCGGAAGGACGCGGCGCCGCGCGCGGGAAAGCTGGTCGGGGACAGCCGCAGCCTCTGATACGCCAGGCGCGGAAAAGCATCCATTCGGTTGCGCCGCGACGCTTCCTGGCGCGTCTGCGCTACCAGCTACTGTTCGGATTGCTGTTCACCGTGCTGATCCCAACGCTGGTCGCAAACGTGGCGGACTTTACCTTGGGCTGGCGCTCTCCGAACAGCCTGAACACGGCTATCGGCAGCGCTTGCGCTCTGCTCATCGCGACCTTTCTCTTCCGCAAGGTGGCTACCTTCCCGGGTTCGGGCATCGTCGGTCA
>Ga0190266_10000070_pt1 | contig 14370 bp, 8 predicted proteins | sample Popmic220T_FD_132448 | JGI IMG/M metagenome (GOLD analysis project Ga0190266, IMG submission 132448) | Populus adjacent soil microbial communities from riparian zone of Indian Creek, Utah, USA - 220 T | ecosystem: Environmental > Terrestrial > Soil > Riparian zone | place: USA: Utah | collected...
GCAGCGTCAGCAGCGCGCCCGAAGCGAGCGTGATCTGGACGCCGACATTGCCCGCCGAACCGTTCACCGCCGCCACCGAGGGCGAGGGCCCGTCGACGTCGTTGTCGTTGCCGAGCACGTTGCCGGCAACGGCCGACGCTTCGTCGGTGGATGCGGCATCGGCATTGGCGATCGCCGCGTCGTCATGGGCGACCACGGTCAGCGTCTGCGTCTGCTGGACCGAATGGGCCGCGGCATCGGTGAAGGTCAGAGTGACCGTACGGCCGCCCTCGACCGGGGTGTTCGACAGGTTGATGTAGATGAAGTCGTCGATCAGGTTGTTGACCCGGTCCGGAGTCGCCTGGGCGGTGAGGGCGGTGATCTGCACGTCTAGCGTGCCGATCCCGGTGATGGTGCCGATGCCGATCTGGGTCGGGCCGACCTGGATGGCGAGGCTGAAAGTGCCGTCCCCGTTCGAATTGACCCGGAAATCGGTGCCCGCGCGCAGGTTGAGCCCGCCGCCCGTGCCGCCGACCGTGAGGCCGAGGCTGCCGCCGGCGAAATCGGCCGGAGCGTCGGGATCGCTGAGGACCACGCCGCCGAGCAATGCCGACGCCGGGCCGTCTTCGGTGTAAGTCACCGAGGCATTGGTCGGAGCGCTCAGCTCGGGAGGGGAATCGAACAGGTTGGCGATGGCAAGCCTCTGGTCCGCAAACTGAACGAACTCGAAGTTGCTGAGCGTATCCAGGCCGTCCGGCGTGCCCCCGCGATTGTCGCTGAGACTGTAGGTCCCATCGCCATTGTCGAAGACGGTATAGTCGGCGCGGTTGCCGCTGAAGACGGCCGTATCGCTGCCCGCGCCGCCTTCGAGCATGTCGTCGCCCCCGCCGCCGGCGACGATGTCGTCGCCGCCGCCGGTCGTGAAGGTGTCGGCGCTGGCGCTGCCGGTGATGTCGAACTTCTCGATTCCGGAGAAGAGGGCCATGACGTTCATCGGGAAGGATCCGGCCGGATCCATGAAGGCGCCCGTGCTGCCACCGTTCGAATCGTTGCCGATGCCGGTGACGACCGCGCCGGCATAGTCCGAGAAATCGATCCGCAGCGTGTCGCTGCCGCCGTCGCCGCCCTGGGCGTTGGCGATGTAGCCGCCGGCTGTCAGGCCGCTCAGCTCGAGGACGTCGTCGCCGGCATTGCCGATGAGCGTGTCGCTGCGCTCGCCGATCAGATTGTCGTTGCCGGCGCCGCCGGTGATGATGTTGCCGCCGGAATTGCCGGCGAGAATCTGGCCCGCCGCCGAAGTGCCGGTCAAATTCTCGACGTTCGCGGCGAGCGTGTAGGCCGCGAGGTCGGTCTCGACGATGTCGACGCCCGAGCTCGCGCCCGAACCTTCGACGGCAAGATCGCCGAGATCGTCGACGATGTAGCGATCGTCGCCATCGCCGCCGCGCATGTCGTCGGCGCCCGTGCCGCCGTCGAGCAGATCGTTGCCGGCATTGGCGATGATGAGGTCGCTGCCCGCGCCGGTGTGGATGACGTCGTCATTCTGGAAGCCGTTGACCGTATCGTTGCCGGTGCCCGTGGTCGCCTGCAGCCGCTCGACCCCCGTGAAGCTCAGATGATTGGTCCCGTCCGGAATGTCGGCGAAGCCGGTCGCGCCGCCAGCTCCGTCACTCGCGACGTAGAGGCCGACCTGGTCGGTCATCGCGCTGTAGTCGACGACGAGCAGATCGTTGTCGGCGCCGCCGTCGACGGTCTCGAAGCCCGTATTCGCCCCGGTCGTGCCGCCGGTGACGATCAAAGTGTCGTTGCCGGCGAGGCCGAACAGCGAGTCGTTGCCGAGCCCGCCGGTGATGACGTTGGCCGAGGCGTTGCCGGTGAGCGTCTGGTTGACGTTGCCGATGCCGGTCAGATTTTCGAGGTCGCTGGCCAGGGTGTAGCTGGCGAGGCTGGTCTGGACCGTGTCGGTGCCGCCGAAGAAGTCGTTGACCACGTCGGACGCGCTGTCGACGACATAGGTGTCGTTGCCGAAGCCGCCGGTCATCGTGTCGTTGCCCGTGCCGCCGTCGATATAATTGTCGCCGGTGCTTTGGCTCAGGTTCACGCTGTCATTGCCGGCGCCGAGGTGGAAGACGTTGTCGGAGTCGGTGTTGAGGTTGAAGTAGTTCAGCGTATCGTTGCCTGAGCCGGTGGTGATGTCGAAGCGGTCGAAGCCGTAGAAGTAAAGGTGGCGCGAGCCGCCGTCGGTCAGGCGGCCGTCCCAGCCCTCGGTCTGGCTTTGCAGGAATCCGCCGTCGGTGGTGATCGCAGCTGTTGCAGCGCTGTAGTCCACGACCAGCGTGTCGGTGCCGCCGAGGCCGGCGGGCGTGTCGAGACCGTAACCGACCATTGTATCGGTGCCGTCGAAGACCGTGACGCTGTCGTTCCCCGCGCCGAGCCGGACGGCGTCGTTGAGATTGGCGTTGCCGGTGACGACGGTGTCGTTGCCGCTGCCGGTCTCGAAGCCGTTGTAGCGCTCCGAGAAATATTCGAAATTGGCGAAGTTGGAGCCCTCGACGCCCGAATAGGTGTTGGCGTTGAGGTCGATCTGGATCGCATCGACTGCCTGGGAGAGATCGGCCTCGAGACCGTCGATGCCGTCGCCGCCGTCGGCCACGTCGATGCCGCGGCCGAGCACGACCTGGTCGTCGCCGCTGCCGAGGCTGACGTGGTCGTCGGTGACGTTGGCGTCCCGCGCCATGATGATGACGTCGTTGCCGCTGCCGGTGCGGATGTCGAACGCGTCGAAGCCGCGATAATCGACGAACCGGTTGGTGAGATCGCCGACATAGCCGTCATATCCATTGGCAGAGGGCTGCGGGCCGGCCGGCGGGATGGCGCCGAGCGAGGAGATGGCCGTGGTGGCGGCGCTGTAGTCGACGACCAGGGTGTCGAAGCCGCTTCCGGCCGTGACAGCGTCGCGGCCGTTGCGGACGGTGACAGTGTTGCTGCCGCCGCCGACATCGATCGTCTCGTCCCGCTGCGCGTCCGTGGTGACGATCGTGTCGTTGCCGGAGCCGGTGGTGACCGAGCCAAAATATTCGAAGCCGGCGAAGCTGATGCCAGCCGGGCCGGAATAGGTGTCGGCGGCGAGATCCCAGGCGACCGCGCCGGTCACCGCGGAGAGATTGGCGGTCACACCGTCGGTGCCGCTGCCGCCGTCGGCCGTGTCGAGGCCGGTGCCGGTGTTGACGAAGTCGTCGCCGCCGCCCGCGTGCACGATGTCGTTGCCGGTGGCGGTGGTGATCGTGTCGTTGCCCGAGCCGGTGGTGATGTCGAACTGCTCGATCGAGGAATAGGCGACGCGGCGCGTGGCATCGATCGTGTACTGGCCGTCAAAGCCGCCCGTGCCGCCATTCAGGTTCGGGCCGCCGTTGGTCGAAAAGGCGGTGGTCGCGTCGTGATAGTCGATCACCAACGTGTCGCTGCCCGTCCCGCCAGCGGCGCTGTCGTCGCCATTGGTGATGACGAACGTGTCGTTGTCGGCACCGCCCGACAGCGTATCGTTGCCCGAGCCGCCGTCGAGCCGGTCGTTGCCCGCGCCGCCGTTCAGCGTGTCGTTGCCGGCACGGCCCTCGAGGATATCGTCGCCGATCAGGCCGGTGACGTTGTCGACCAGGGCGCTGCCGATCAGGTGGAGGCGCTCGACGTTGGTGAAATCGATCTTGCCGAAATTGTCGACCGTGAGCAGGTTATGGCCCGGGGTGAAATCCAGATAGCCGACGACATTGTGGGTGGTCAGCGCCGAGAAATCGGCGACCAGCAGATCGTTGGAGCCGCCGCCGAGGTCGATCGTGTCCTGCGCATAGGTCGTGTTGTCGAGTCCGTAATGGTAGAAGACGTCGTCGCCCGAGCCGGTGACGACGTTGTCCGAAAAGCTGCCGGTCGACGAATGGATCGTGAAGCTCTCGATCCGCTGGAAGGTGACCGCCGCATTGGTCCACGAGGCGCTTCCGGACAGGCCATCGACGCCGGCCGTCGGCCCGCCCATCGTGATTCCGCCGCCCGTAACTCGAGCGTCCAGCACCAGCCGGTCGGAGCCGTCGCCGCCATCGACGTCGTCGGAGCCCCCTTGCGAAACGACGATCGTGTCGTCGCCGCCGAGCGCCAGGATCACGTCGCTGCCAGGAGTGTCGCTCAGGGTTTCGCCGCCATTGGTGCCGCTGATATTCATGTCTGTGATGTCCTTGTCCGACCGAGCAGGCGCGCGCCACGGACTGGCGGCGCACCGTCAGGTGTAAAAGCTCTGCCTATCGGAGCTTGGCCGGATTGGTGTTGAACGCCCGTAGCTTCCGCTTGAACGGGCGTTTCAATCGAGACTCTATGCGGCGCGCAGGGTGATTCGGCTGGCGCGATAGTCGCTGGGCGTGATGCCGTAGCGCGCCCGGAACAGGCGGCTGAGATGCGCCGCGTCGCTGAACCCGAGGCGCTCGGCGAAGACGTAAATGGGCTCCATATTGCCCGGATCGGAGAGGAGCCGTTTCGCCGCCTCCAGCCTGCGGGCGCGGATATAGGCCTGGGCACCACCCTCGGCCTCGAACAGGCGGTGCAGCGTGGTGCGCGAAATTCCGAGCGCCCGGCACAAATTGGTGATCGTCAGCGACGGCGATTCGAGCCGCCGCTCGATTTCCTCGCGCGCCGCGATCATCATCGCCCTGGCGCGGCCGTCGCCGGGCAGACTCACTGCGCGGCCGGATGCGCCGACGGAGAGGACAAGCAGATCGAGCACCGTCCGCTCGAGCAGCGGACCATCGTCAACGGTCAGATCCCGCGCGCCTTCGCGAAGATTGCGCAGATGCTGCCCGAACATGGACGCGGCGCCCGAGCGCAGGACGAGGCCATGCAGATTGGAAACGTCGAGCCCGCGCTGCGCCGCAACCACGCGCGGAATCACGCACAAGATGGTCTGGCTCGCGGTGGATTCGTGAATCGAGGTCTGGGTCAGGTCGCTGAGCTGGACGCAGCCGGGGCTCGTTCGGAAGTCGTTCGCGCCCATTATGCCGCGTGCTTCGCCGGCCAGGGTGATCGCGACGCACATCGCGTCCGGATTGTGCGACCGCAACAGCGAATGGTCGCGCTCCCAGCGTTGGGCGGTGATGCTGCAATAGGTGATCGCGAGGTGCCCGAGCCGGAGGCGGTCCGAGACGGTTCCGAAAGGCTCGCTGGGAATGGTGCGATAGACGGGAGCAAGGCTCGGCCAGTCGCGATTGACCCACGCCTCGTGCCGGTCAGCGGGCGGCAGATCGGCGGTCGAGTAGCGCTCGATGGCGAGGCCGTTTGCGGCACGCATTGAATGATCCCCCCTCACCCATCGGCGTTCCGCAGCGGCACGTGAGTAACCCGAACGCCTAGCACAGTCGGGGCCTGTGGGAAGACGGTAAAATTGCGGTATTTTCGGTACTTAAGCCAGCGGAAGCTCCCGCTGCTCGGGATCGAAGCGGTGCCAGCCGGCGGGCCCCAGCTTCTCGAGCGGGCGGAAGCGGGACTTGTAGGCCATGCGCTTCGAATCCTCGACCCAATAGCCGAGATAGACGTAAGGCAGGGTGGCGCGCCCGGCGCGGACGATGTGATCGAGGATGATGTAGGTGCCGAGGCCCGAGCGCCGCTCGTCGTCGGGCTCGAAGAAGCTGTAGATCATCGAAAGGCCGTCCGACTGCTGGTCGGTCAGGCACGCGCCGACCAGCCGCCCGGGCTTGCCGCCCTGCGACGGCTCGCGATATTCGACGATGTAGGTCTTGACCGGGCTCTGCTCGACCATGTCCGAGAAATCGCGCTCGTCCATCTCGACCATGCCGCCGTCCGGATGGCGCGCGCGCAAATAGCGGCGCAGCAGCTCATATTGCTCCTCGGTCGCCCACGGCTTGCAGGCGGTGACCTCGAGATCGGCGTTGCGGCGGATGACTCGCCGCTGCGTGCCGTTCGGCTGGAACTCGCCGGCGACGACGCGGACCGAGATGCAGGCGGCGCAATCGAGGCAGAAGGGACGGTAGGCGACGTTCTGGCTGCGGCGGAAGCCTATCCGGCCGAGCGCGTCGTTCAGATCGCCCGCGTGCGGCCCGCTGAGCTCGGTGAACACCTTCCGCTCGGTCTTGCCGTGCAGATAGGGGCACGGCGAGGGCGTCGTGACGAAGAAACGGGGAAAGCGAAAGGGTGCGCTCAAGGCGACTCCGCGAGGTCGGTTATTTGGCCGGCGCCTTTATGATCTTCGCGGGGCCGGAATGAAAGCGGTTACGACCCGAAAAACCATGGACTCGGCCCGCCGTTCCACGATGGCACGGCCGTCTATTCGATTGCTACCGGATGGACGATGAACCCGGCCTGATCGAGCGCGTCCGAGAGCCGCTTGAGCTGGGCCGAGTCGCGCGCCTCGCACTCGACGTCGATCGCCGCGTCCTTGGCCGGAAGGCTGGTGAAGACGCGCTGGTGATAGACCTCGACGATGTTCACCTTGTGCTCGTCAAACAGCTTCATCACCGCGGCGAGCGCGCCCGGCCGGTCCTGCAGCTGGATGCGAAGGCGCGTCATCCGCCCCGACCGGGCGAGATCGCGCAGCAGCACGTTGGCGAGCAGGTGCGTGTCGATATTGCCGCCCGAAAGAACGAGGCCGACGGTCCGCCCGCGAAAGCGGTCGGGATTGGCGAGCAGCGCGCCGAGGCCGGTCGCCCCGGCCCCTTCCGAGACGGTCTTCTCCGCCTCGACATAGAGCACGATCGCCCGCTCGATGTCGCGCTCGGGCACGAGCAAGATGTCGTCGACGAGCTGGTTGATCACCCCCGCTGTCATCATTCCGGGCGCCTTGACCGCAATCCCCTCGGCGATCGTATCGCCGGCGCAGGGGAGGTGCTGGCGGGAGAATTTGGCATACATGGACGGGTAGAGCTCGGCCTGGACGCCGATCAGCTCGATCTCCGGCCGCATCCCCTTGGCCGCGACGCCGATCCCCGAGATCAGCCCCCCGCCGCCGATCGGCACGACCAGAGTGTCGATCGCCGGCGCGTCCGTCAGCAGCTCGAGCCCGACCGTCCCCTGCCCGGCCATGACCTCGAAATCGTCGAACGGGTGGACGAAGGTCAGGCGTCGCTCCTCGGCGACGCGCAGCGCCTCGGCATAGGCCTCGTCGTAAATCTCGCCGTGGAGGATCACCTCGGCGCCGTGGCTCTCGGTCTGGCTGACCTTGATCGTCGGGGTCGAGGTCGGCATCAGGATCGTCGCGGGAACGCCGAGCCGCGCCGCGTGATAGGCGAGCGCCTGGCTGTGATTGCCGGCCGAGGCGGCGATCACGCCGCGCGCGCGGCGGCTTTCGTCCATCAGCAGCAGCTTGTTGAGCGCGCCGCGCTCCTTGTAGGCGCCGGTATGCTGGAGGTTCTCGAACTTGACGTAGACGGTGGCTCCGGTCGCCTGCGACAGCGTCTGGCTGAGCAGGGTCGGCGTGCGCACCACCGCGCCGGCGATCCGCGCCGCGGCGGCTTCGACGTCGGCGAGGCCGATCGGAAGGTTTGACTGGGTGGCCGGGGTCGCCATCGCCGCTCCACTAGACCATCTGGCGCGCCGCGCAAACAAGCCTTATCGCCGCTCCATGCTACGCAAGATCATCGCCTGCCTCGCGCTCGTTTTCGCCAGCCCGTCCTTGGCCGACGTCCTCGTCGACAACGTCAACGGCTACACGATCGGCGAGGGCGGCCGCCTGCAGCGCTTCACCGGCATCTGGGTCGGCGACGACGGCCGGGTGCGCCAGCTGCTTGGGCGCGGCGACCGCCGGCCCGAGCGCCCGCGCTATTTGCTGAACGGCCGCGGCCGGACCTTGCTGCCCGGCCTGATCGACGCCCACGGCCACGTCATGGGGCTCGGCCTCGGCGCGCTGGTGCTCGACCTGTCCGACACCAATTCGCTGCCGGAGGCGCTGGAGCGGATCCGCGCCTATGCCGCGGCCAACCCGACGCCGCGCTGGGTGATCGGCCGCGGCTGGAACCAGGAGCGCTGGGGGCTGGGGCGCTTCCCCACCGCCGCCGATCTCGACGCCGTGGTCGGCGACCGGCCGGTCTGGCTCGAACGGGTCGACGGCCACGCCGGCTGGGCCAACAGCGCGGCGATGCGCGAGGCGCAGATCACCGCCGCTACCCAGCCGCCCGAGGGCGGGCGGATCGAGCGGACCGGGCGCAACCCCAATGGCATCTTCGTCGACGCCGCCTCGGGCCTGGTCGAGCGCGCGGTGCCGCCGCCGCTGCCGATCGTCCGCGACCGAGCGCTGGGCCGGGCGCAGGAAATCCTGCTCTCCAACGGAATCACCACCACCGCCGACATGGGCACCAGCGCCGAGGATTGGGCGGTGATGCGCCGCGCCGGCGACGAAGGGCGGCTCAACCTGCGCATCCTCTCCTACGCCTCGGGCATCGACAATCTGCTGGCCGTGGCCGGCACCCGGCCGACGCCGTGGCTCTACGACGGGCGCCTGCGGATGGTCGGCGTGAAGCTCTATCTCGACGGCGCGCTCGGCTCGCGCGGGGCCTGGCTCAAGCAGCCCTATCGCGACGCTCCCGGTCAGCGCGGCCTGCCGCTGGTCAGCGACACCGTGCTCAAGAATCTGATGAGCCGCGCGGCGATGGACCATTTCCAGGTCGCGGTGCACGCGATCGGCGACCAGGCCAATGCCGCTTTGCTCGACGCCATTGAGGAGATGTCGCACACTTATGACGGCGACCGGCGCTGGCGGATCGAGCACGCCCAGATCGTGGATCCGGCCGATCTGCCCCGCTTCGCGCGGCACGGCGTGATCGCCTCGATGCAGCCGACGCACCAGACCAGCGACTGGCGGATGGCCGAGGCGCGGATGGGGAGCGAGCGGCTGCAGGGCAGCTATGCCTGGCGCTCGATGCTCGACAACCGCGTGCCGCTGGCCTTCGGCTCCGACTTCCCGGTCGAGAGCTCCAATCCCTTCCCCGGCCTCGCCGCGGCGATCAGCCGCGAGGATTCCCGGGGGCAGCCGGCCGGGGGCTGGATGCCGCAGCAGCGGCTGACGCTCGTGGAAGCCTTCGCCGCCTTCACCCGCGGCGGCGCCTATGCCGGCTTCGCCGAGGACCGGCTCGGAACGCTCGAGCCCGGCCATTTCGCCGACTTCATCTTCGTCGACCGCGACATCTTCGCCGAGAACACCTCGCCCCGGCAGATCGCCGAGACCCAAGTGCTCGAGACCTATCTGAACGGCGTCAAGGTCTGGGACCGGGCTAGCCGCCCAGCGCCGTCAGCCGCCCAGCGGTAAGGATCTGCGGAAGCACCTCGGCGTCGCCGCCGGGGGCATAATAGAGATAGAGCGGCACGCCCGAGCGGCCGTGGCCTTCGAGGAAGCGGCCGATCGCCGGATCGCCCCGAGTCCAGTCCCCGGCCAGCACCTTGATGCCGCGCGCGCGGAAATGGTCGGCCACCGCCGCCGAGGCCATCGCGCCGCGCTCGTTGACCTTGCAGGTCAGGCACCAGTCGGCGGTGAAATAGACGAAGACCGGCGTGCGCGCGGCGCGCAGCGCGGCGAGGCGCGCCTCGCTGAACGGCTTGGCGGCGAGCGCCCCTTCCCCCGCAGACGCGGCCGGGGCCTCGGTCGGCAGCAAAGCAAAGGGCGCAAGGATCGCGGCCAGCCCGAAAGCGAGCGCAATCCAGCGTCCGCCCCGGCCGAGCCACCACAAGGCGAGGCCGAGCATCAATGCGCCTCCCAGCCCGATCGCCATCCCGTCGACGCCGCTCTCGGCGCCGAGCACCCAGGCGAGGCCAAGCGCGGTGAGGAACATCGGCACCGACAGGAGGCGCTGGAAGGTCGCCATCCAGCCGCCCGGTTTGGGCAGCAGGCGGCGCAGCGCGGGGACGAAGCCGAGCAGCAGGAACGGCAGAGCGAGGCCGAGGCCAAGCCCGGCGAAGACGGCCACGGCGCCGGCCGCGGGCAGGACCAGGGCCGCGCCGAGCGCCGCGCCCATGAACGGGCCGGTGCAGGGCGTCGCGACGAACGCTGCCAAAGCGCCAGTGAAGAAGGCGCCGGCGAGGCCGCCGCGGCGGGTCAGCGCCTCGCCCGCGCCGATCGCCGGCAGCTGGAACAGCCCGGCGAGGCCCAAGGCGATGGCGGTGGTGAGCAGCAGCAGGATCAGGATGACGCGCGGATCCTGCAGCTGGAACGCCCACCCGACCATCGCCCCGCCCGCGCGCACGGCGAGCAGCACCGCGCCGAGCGCGAGGCAGGTGCCGGTCACGCCCGCCGCATAGGCCAGCGCCTCGCGCCGCGCGTCGGCGGCGCTCTCTCCGGCCCGGGCGAGGCTCAGCGCCTTGAGGCTGAGGATGGGGAAGACACAGGGCATGATGTTGAGGATCAGTCCGCCGAGGATCGCGCCGAGCAGCGCCCAGAGGATGCCACCGCCGGCTTCTGCACTCTCGGCGCCTTCCGGAGTTCCGGTCGCCGGGACTTCCCCGCGCACGGCGGTGAAGGCCAGCCCGCGGTCCTGCGCCACCTGGAGCACGCCCTCGATCGCGCTCACGTCGCCGGCACGGGGCCCGGCGTCGGTCTCGACGACGACGAAGCCGCCATTGCGTGAAATGCGCTGCGCCGCAGAATAGCGGACGGCATCGAGCGTCGCCGCGTAGAAATAAGGCGTGTCGAGCGCGGTTTCGGGGGGCAGTGGGAGTGCGATGCGGAGTCTGGTGCCGACACTCTCGAACCGTCCCTGGGCCGCGACCGGCGCGGGGATCGCCTGGCGGTAGCCGCCGAAGGCGGGATCGGCGGCGCCCGGCGCGCCGATCGCCACCTGCGCGGTCACCGTCGCCGTCTCGGGCACGCAGACCTCGTCGGTGCAGACCAGATAGTCGATCCGCGCATCGATCGGCAGCGTCGCGCCGGGCTCGGCGCTGTCCGGAATGGCGACCCGGGCGAGCAGCGCATAATCGCTGTCGAACACATAGTTCATCAGCCCGGCGACGATCAGCCGGCCCGGCATCGGGTATTGCAGCCCGTCCGCCCGCCAGCCCTCGGGCAGCCGCCAGGTGACGCGCGGCGTGTCGCCGGCGTCGCCCGGATTGAGCCAATAGCCGTGCCAGCCAGGCTGTGGATGCATCACGAACGCCAAGGTGAGGGTCGAGCCGGGGGCCGCCGATGCCGTCTCCGCCACCAGCCGCACGTCCATGTGGCGCGCGCGCGGCTGGGCGAAAGCGGCGGCGCCCAAGAGCATGAGGACGAGCAGGAGCAAGGCGCGGAGGCGATTCATCATCGCGCTATAGCCCGCCCCGTCGCACGGAGGGAGTGGCTTCCCAAGCGTCCGCGCGGGGCCTAGCCTTCGTTCATGCCTGGCCTCGCCGACACGCTGCCCGACCGCATCCGCCTGCCCTTCAGCCTCGATCCCGACCCGCTCGCGGCCGATCTCGAGCGGTTCGAGGCGGCCGACTGGGTCCGCCATTATGTCCGCGGCAATTATGAAGGCGATTGGAGCGCGGTTCCGCTCCGCGCCGCCGCCGGCGAATCCCATCCGATCCGCATGATCGGGGTCCATAGGGCGGCCGAATATGTCGACACGCTCTATCTCGACCGTGCGCCGTCGCTCCGCGCCGCGCTTGAACATTTTCCATGCCCACTGAAAGCGGTCCGGCTGATGCGGCTCGCCGCCGGCTCGATCATCAAGGAGCATGAGGATTTCGACCCCGAAGGCGAGACCAGGCCCGCCGTCCGGCTTCACGTCCCGATCACGACCAGCCCCGAGGTCGAGTTCCTGCTCAACGGCACACCGGTACCCATGACGCCAGGCAGCGTCTGGTACCTGCGCCTGTCCGGCCCGCACAAAGTCGCCAATCGCGGCGCAAGCGACCGCGTCCATCTGGTGATCGACGCCTGGATCAATGACTGGCTGGCCGAGGCGCTTCGCGCCGGTGCCGCCGAAGCCGCCTGATTGCTTACGCAGACCGAACGGCTATGCCTTTGATTCGATGACGCGACCGACGCTAGCGACCCTGCTGCTGACCCTGGCGGTGCCCGGCGCCGCCGCCCCCGCGGCGGACGGCACATCCTATTATGCGATCGTCGCCGATGGAGGCGCGATCATCGGCTATGCCACGCACGAGGAGCGGCAAAGCGAGAATGGCCCCGAAAGCGTCGACCGCTCCGAAATAAGCATGCAGGAGCAGGACCAGGCCGAGCTCCATTCCTCCTCGGAAACCATCGTCCGGCGCGACGGGGCCGGCCGCACCATCTGGATCAGCGAACATTCGCAGATGGGGTCGGGCTGGTCGCGCAGCGAGGCGCGGATCGCCGACGGCGCCGCGGACATCAGCTACCGGAGCCGCTCGGAACGATGGACGGTCCGTCTGCCGCTGCCCGCGGACATCCGGTTCGACGGCGGGCAAGGGCTGTTCAGGCAATGGGACCGGCGCTCGCGGCTGGAGTTCCAGGATTTCAACCTCGCGGCGACGGCCGTCGAGCGCGTGGTGATCGAAGCCGCGCCCGGCGCCGCGCCCGACGGCGAGGGCCGGATCGCGGTGCTGCGCAAGCGCTATGACGGGCGCGACCTGCGCTCGGTTTCGCGGCTGCTGCTCGACCGCGACAATCGGGTGGTCGAGGTCACCCAGCCGAGCTTCGGCACCGGCATCACCTTCCGGCCGACCGACCGCGCGACCGCTCTCCAGCGGCGGCCCGCCTACAGCGTGATGCGCGGCGCCGTCGTCCCCTCGCCCTATCGCATCCCCGGCACTGCGCTCAGGGGCCATATCCGCTACCATTTTTCTTTTCGCGACGGCCTCGCCTTCGATCTGCCGCAGACCGGCGAGCAAAGGGTGACCCCCGGCCCGGCCGCGACCCCGAACGAGGTGGCGGTGGACATTTGCGCGACCTGCGGGCCGGGGCCCGACGGCGACGACGAGGCCGCCCGGGCCCGGGCGCTGCGCCCGACGCGCTGGTTGCAGAGCGACCATCCGCGCCTCCGCGCAATCGCGGCGCCGTTCGCGCGCATGGAAGTCTCCGACACGCGCAAGATGGAGCGGCTCGCGATCAGGGCGCGCCAGCTGATGCCCCGGGTGGAGTTCGGCGGCCATTATTCGGCGCTGGAGACGCTGGCCCGCCGCGGCGGCGACTGCACCGAGGCGGCGGTCCTGCTCGCCGCTCTGGGTCGCGCGGCGGGCATCCCGACGCGGGTCGCCAGCGGCCTCGTCTATGCGCGGGACGCCTATCACGGCGTCGGCAACGTGTTCACGCCGCACAGCTGGGTGATCGCCTATGTCGACGGCGAATGGCGCAGCTTCGACGCGGCACTCGTCGATTTCGACGCCACCCATATCGCGGTCGTCGTCGGAGACGGCGATGCGCGGTCGATCGAGGCCGGCAACCAGCTTGCCAGCCTGCTCGTCTGGAATGGGATGACCGAGGTCAGGGCCCGACCGGGCACCTGACCCCGTTCACGACCCCTTATTTGCCCGGCTGCGGGTCCTCATAGGTGACGGGCAGTTCGGGCAGGCGCCGGTCGGCCGCACGATCGGCTGGGCGCGTCGCGCGCGAGTCGCGCATCGCCCCGATCACGGTGATGGTCTGAATCCGACTTCCCGTCTGGACCTCGCTGGGCCCGTTCGGCGTCGCCGGACGGTCCTGCGCGGCCGCCGGAAGCGCGATGGCGACCAGCCCGGCGCCAAGCGCCGCAATCCGAGTGTACGAAGATTTCTTCATAGCCCATCTCCTTTTTCGGATCGTGGACCGTAACAGAAAAAACGAAGAAATTCAGTCCAAATTCGGCCTCAGCCAGCGCTCCGCCTGCTCCAGGCTGACGCCGCGGCGGGCGGCATAGTCTTCGAGCTGGTCCCGGCCGATCCGCGCGACCCCGAAATACTGGCTGTCGCGGTGGCCGAAATAGAAGCCCGAGACGGCGGACGTCGGCAGCATCGCGAAATTCTCGGTCAGCGCCACGCCCGCCGGATCGCCGCCGAGCATCTTGAACAGCATCGGCTTCAGGCTGTGGTCCGGGCAGGCCGGATAGCCGGGCGCCGGGCGGATGCCGGTATAGGTTTCGCGGATCAGATCCTGGTTGGTCAGATGCTCGGTCCCGGCATAGCCCCAGACGCTCTCGCGGACATGGCCGTGGAGCCGCTCGGCGAAGGCCTCGGCGAGGCGATCGGCCAGCGCCTTCAGCAGGATGTCCGAATAATCGTCATGCTCGGCCTTGAACCGCTCCAGATGCGGCTCGATGCCGTGGACGGCGACGGCGAAGCCGCCGAGCCAATCCTCGCCCGCGGGATCGACGAAATCGGCGAGGCACATATTGGGCCGGCCCTCGCGCTTCTTCACCTGCTGGCGGAGCATGGGCAGGCGGGTTTCGTCATTGCCGGCGAGGACGAGCAGATCGTCGCCCTCGC
>Ga0190266_10000071_pt1 | contig 14044 bp, 11 predicted proteins | sample Popmic220T_FD_132448 | JGI IMG/M metagenome (GOLD analysis project Ga0190266, IMG submission 132448) | Populus adjacent soil microbial communities from riparian zone of Indian Creek, Utah, USA - 220 T | ecosystem: Environmental > Terrestrial > Soil > Riparian zone | place: USA: Utah | collected...
CCGCGCTATACCCCAACATGGAGCACGTCCGGGTCCGCACCGAGGGCCGCTCGCCGCTCGATGCGCTCGGCTGGGTGTTCGAGCTTTGCGAGCAGCCCATCCTCAACCTGTGCAACCAGGTCTGGCGCGACACGATCTGCGAGATCGCCCGAAGCCGCGGATTGCCGGTTCTGCTCACCGGCCAGGCGGGCAACCTCACTCTCAGCTACAAGGCTTCGCGGCCGCTTCGCGAGCGGCTCCGCGCCCGCGGGCCCGCCGGCCTGGCCGACGAGTTCCGGGCTCTCGCCTGGCGGAGCGGTGGCCGAGGAGGCCTGGTCAGGGCGATCGCTTCGCTCGGACGCGATCCGTTGCAGGCGCAGGTCGCGAGCCTAGTCAACCCTCTGCGCCGGGCCGAGCTTGGCGCGCCGGCCGAGACGCTCGCGACCCGACGCTCGAGCGACAGCCGAAGCGAGCGCCTCGCCGCCCTCCGGCGAGTCGATATCGCCGATTATGTCAAGGGCACGCTGGCGCGCTGGCGGATCGACGAGCGCGATCCCACCGCCGACCGCAGGCTGGTCGAATTCTGCCTGTCCGTCCCGGACGAGCAGTTCAGGCTCGGCGGCCTGCCCTCTTCGCTCGCCCGCCGAGCCATGGCCGACCGGCTTCCGGCGCAGGTGCTCAGGCAACGCGCCCGGGGTCTGCAGGCGGCAGACTGGCATTCGGGCTTCGCCGATCCGAAGCGGGAGCTGGGCGAAGCGGTGGCCAGGCTCGCCCAATGCGCCGAGACGGCGCGGTTGCTGGACATTCCGCGGCTTCGGGAGGCGATCGAGAATTGGCCCGCGGCCGGCTGGCACGAACCGGCGGTGACCCGGCTCTACCGCCACGAGCTCCTCCGCGCCCTCTCCAACGGCGATTTCCTCGGGCGAGCGGTGGCGGCGGGCGCCCGACGGCCTCAGGCGGCTTAGCGGCGGGAGACTCCGCCGCCGGGCAGGCAGCCGATCTCGCGAAGGTGGGGCGGCACCGGGTAGCCCGTCACCCCGACCCCTTCCGCTTCCAGCCAGGCGTGGGCCTCGAACGGGACGTCCTGCGAACGTGCCACTCCGACATGCATGAGGCTCGGGATCCCGCGCCTGCGAAGCATGGCGCGCGCCGCAAGCGCCTGGGCGAGGCACTGGGCTGAGGTCGGAAAATAGGCGGCGATCCTGGTCACGGCCCAGCCGACGTCGAGCGCCGCCTGCCGCTCGGCCCGCCCTTCATCGGCACAAGGCTCGACGGCGGGAGAAACCCCGGCGGGGACCAGATCCCGGAGCCCCTGGCGTTTCAGCGGAGACAGCCGAAGCCTGGCTTCGGCGACGAACAGGGCCACGCAGGCCTCCGCCACCAGCCCCCGTCTCGGCCAGGCGCGCCGCACGAGGCCGGCGAGCCTTCGAGGCGCCGCCCGCCACGCACCGGTCATCCTGTCACCCATCCTCGCTTGCAGGGTATGAAACCCGCCCGGGCGTCGCACGAACGGCGAAGCATCGCAACGGCCGGGCGAGGCTATAGCGACCCTGACGGTGGGGAAATGGATGCCCGACGAGGATTCGAACCTCGATTGACGGAGTCAGAGTCCGTAGTCTTACCATTAGACGATCGGGCAGTGCGGGCCGCGAAATAGGACCCGCCCTCCCCCGGGTCAAGGGCGGCGCACCCGCCCACCCCGTTCGCCCTGAGCCTGTCGAAGGGCTTTCTTTCCCCACGGGCAGGACGAAGGAGAGGGCTTCGACAAGCTCAGCCCGAACGGTTGCGACCCGAGCTCGCCCGGTTGGCCTACTCGGCCGGCACCGCCGCCGGGGCCGGCCGGCGCGAAAGCAGCCGGACAAGCCGCGGCAGCGGCGCGTTCCTCTCCATCCACTCGGCATATTCGACATAGGCGGGATCGGCCGACAGATGCCGCTCCTCGGTCCGCGCCCGCCAATAATAGATTCCGGCGACGAGCCCCATGACGAAGCTGTTGCGGATCATGTCGGTCATGTTGCCGGTGGTCGCGAAGAAAGGCAGGGTCGCGAGCCACCAGAAGATGTTCTTCGACACATAGGCCGGATGCTTGGTCCAGGCGTAGGGGCCGTGGGTCAGGATGCCGCGGTGGGTGAGGTTCGAGAAGCGGATCCCGAACGCGACCGTCGCCCAGGCGTAGATGGCGGTCAGGGCCACCATCAGCAGGGCGACCAGAGTCATCAGCAGCGGATAGCCGTCGAGCCAGTAGTTCCAGCCATTCTCGCCGATCGTCCCCGGATGATAGTCGAGCGGTCCGCCCGGGCCCATCAGGACGAAGGGCGGGTAGCAGATCAGCGCCGCCGTCCAGCCCGCCGCATAGGGGTTGGCGGAGCGGATATGGGCGTCGAGCGGCTTCATCGTCAAAGCGTAGCCGACGGTGGCGAAGACGGTGTCGATCATGAACATGAAGGTGATCAGCCAGCGCGTCAGGCTGACCAAATTCCCGGTGATCTCCTCGCCCGACGGCATCACCGTGCCGGTCCAATTGCCCGGGACGATGGCGATCATGAAGGCCATGAAGAAGCCCTTGACCGCCCAGCTCCTGAGATGCTCGTGGACCATCTCGCGTTCGACCAGGCTCGACTTGCCGATCAGCAGCTGGCCGAAATGCCAGGCTCCGTCGCGCGGCTCGACCAGCCGCCGGTCGATCCAGATCACATAGGGGATCGAGAGCGCGAGCAGAGGCGCCGCGGCGAAGCCCATCACCTCCATCGAGAAGAGATAGATGCCGTCCCAATACCAGCGGCCGACGCAATAGAGGAAGCCGATGCCGGCCCAGGTCGCCCACAGCCCGGCGATCTTGACCAGGCTGAGATCGATCGAGTCCCTCAGCGGCCGAGGCGGCGAGTCCCAGTCGATCCCGGTCGAGGCGCGGCGATGGACCTTGTCGACGAGGAGCGACCACAGCACCATCGGCACACCGCAGGCGAGCAGGGCGAGGAGAGCGCCGGCGTGGCCGGAGAGGCCGAAGGTCCTGGCCGCGACCACCCAGGCGAACAGCCCGGCGAGGCCGGCGACGCCCACGCCGGTGCTGACCGCGGAAGCAGGCCGCGGATCGTGGCGCGTCGCGACGGCGGTCTCGGCCTCGGCGTTCATCGCACCCCAGCTTAGGACGGAATGGTAAGCAAGCCGTGAACGTCTCGTTTGATCCGTTCCGGCTCTAATCCGAGCCGGCGTAAGGGGTTCTTAAACCTCTGTGGCCCTAAGCCTTTTTCGACGGCGGACAGTGGGGCTTGTCCGCGCTGCGCACGATGGCCGGGAGGGACGATGCTGTCGAACGAATGCCACGAGGAGACGATCTTCTCCTTCTCGAGCAAGGCTCCGCGGCCGCCTGAGCGCCGGCGCTCGACCCGGCACCTCACCATCCTCCGGGTCGGCGCCCTGATCGGCCCCAACGGGCGCGAGCTCTGCCTGATCCGGAACATCTCCGCCGGCGGGCTGATGGCCCATGTCTATTCGCATCATGCCCTCGGCTCGGCGGTGGCGATCGAGCTCAAGAGCAACCAGCCCGTCACCGGGACGGTGGTGTGGGTGGACCAGTCGAACCTCGGCATCGAGTTCGACGAGCCGATCGACGTCGAGGAGATGCTGTCGAGCCAGGCCGCCCTCGAATCGGGCTGGCGGCCGCGCCTTCCCCGGGTCGAGGTCGATCGGCTGGCGACTCTGCGCTGCGGCGCTCGGCTCTACGGGGTCAACACCCGCGACATCAGCCAGGGCGGGGTCAAGGTGGAGACCGACCAGCCGCTCGAGGTCGGCCGCGAGATCGTCCTCACCATGGAGAAGTTCCGCCCGGTGGCGGGCGTGGTGCGCTGGTGCCAGAACGGCCTCGCCGGAATCGCCTTCAATCACCTGATCCCGTTCCACGAGCTGATGGAGTGGCTCCGGCCGGAGGGTGCGGCGAAGGGCTGAACGCCGTCATTCCGGCGAAGGCCGGAATGCATGAACACGGACGCCTTCGACTCATCCCAGAGCCCAGTGTTCATGGATCCCGGATCAAGTCCGGGATGACGAACTCCTTCCCCACGTTGACAGCCCCGGCCCCTTTCGCCAATGGGACGCCCTCCCTAGATGGGTGCCTCCTGGACAGGTGGCCGAGTGGTTAAAGGCAGCAGACTGTAAATCTGCCCGGGTTTCCCGTACGCTGGTTCGAATCCAGCCCTGTCCACCAGCCTTCGCTCCCGCTTCGCGGCAGCTTCGGCTGGCAAGCCGTCCGGCGCGAACCTCAGGCGGGCTTGCCCGCCGGAGCCGGGTTCGCCTAAAGGGCGAAGCTGGCGCAGGCGGGTGTAGCTCAATGGTAGAGCAGAAGCCTTCCAAGCTTACGACGAGGGTTCGATTCCCTTCACCCGCTCCAGCCATCAGACATCCGGGGGATGTCTGATGGATGAGCGCACGCGAGGCCGAAGGTCGAGCGGGGCGACAGCGCCGCCTCAGCTCCCCAGCTTTTTCGCCCGAGCCACCAGATAGGCGTGGAGCGAGTCGATCTCGGCGTCGGTGAGATGGCTGAAATCCTGCTTCGCCACCGTCGTCATCAGTCCCAGGTCGCGGCCGGAGAGCGAGCGGCCCGTCCGCATAAGCGTGCGGAACTGCGCGGGGTCGTAGCCGGCGGCGACCTGCAGGTCCGGAGTCTTCTCGTCCGGCCCGACCGAACCGCCCATCAGCGCCGGGCCGTGGCATTCCGAGCAGGCGGTGGCGGCGAGATGGCGGGCCGCTTCGTGCTCGGCGCCGAGGGCGATCGGAACCTGACGGCGATATTCGGCGACCCGCTCCGGCCCGGCCTGGAAAGAGCCGGTCACCAGCCCGAGCCGGCCGAGCGGCCCCGCGCTGAGGCCCCTGGTCTGCCCATCGACCCTGGGCAGGGTCCGGATCCAGGCGACCAGCGACGCCGTCTCGCGGTCGGTGAGGTGCGAATACATGGGCGACGGCATGATGAAGAGCCCCCGCCCGTCGTGGCCGATACCCTGGCGGATCCCGGCGGCGAGCTGCTGGTCGCTGGCCTTGGCGGCGACCTCGGTGATGTTCGGAGCGAAGACCCTGGCGACGCCCGGAGCGTCGAACATCAGCTTCCCCTTGAGCCCCTCGCCGTGGCAGCTGAGGCAGCCGAGCACCCGCGCCAGCCTCGGCGCCGCCGCCTTGTCCGCCGCGCCCGGCGCAGGCAGGGTCTCGGCCGCGGCCGGATAATCGCGGCGCAGGATGATCTCCGACCAGGCGTAGATGACGATCGCCGCCAGGATCAGCAGCGCGATCAACCCCCCGAGGCCGATCCCGGCCCACTTCAGCGCCTTGCGCATCGGCGACTCCCCCGAATCCCGGGCCGATTGGTGTCACGAACCGGAGGGGGCGGCAAGAGGTGCGGAAGACCCTTCACCCGACGTTCAGGCGCTGAAAGGCGAGGTTCAGCTTCCCGGGACGGTCGGAGGGCCTAGGCCTGACGGAGCGTTCTTCCGCGCTCGGAACGATGGACCGAAGCCAGCCGTTCCCTCTCCTGAACCCAAGGAGTCCCACCATGCGAAACCTCATCCTGCTCGCCGGCACCGCCGCGCTCGCCCTCGCCGCGCCGGCCTCGGCCGAAAAAGGCGGCAAGGGCGGCGGCCACGGCCAGGGCGGCGGCAAGCCCGCCAAGGTCGAGGGCGGCGGCCATGGCGGCGGCCATGCGGCGAAGCCTGCCAAGAGCGAGCGCCATAGTGCCCGCGCCGAGAAGCCCCAGCGCGCCGCGCGCGAGCAGCGCCACGCCATCCGCGACGAGCGGCGCCATGACGCTTTCGACCGCCGCTCCGGCGAGGAGCATCGCGACTTCCGCAGAGTGGGCCGTGATGTCCACCCGGTGGCCGGCTTCCACCCCGACCGGCCCCGCTTCGCCGGATACGACCGCTTCTGCCCGCCGGGCCTCGCCAAAAAGGGCAATGGCTGCCTTCCTCCGGGCCAGGCGAAGAAGCTCTTCGCCCGCGGCCAGCGGATCGATCGCCGCCTGTTCGAGGGCTACCGTGTGCCGCTCGCCTATCGCGGCTTCTACCAGGACACGCCGGACTATTATTACAGCTACGACGACAGCGGCTACATCTACCGGGCCGACCGCCGCAGCGACATGATCAGCGCGATCATCCCGCTGTTCGGTGGAGGCTTCGGGATCGGCCAGCCGCTCCCCGCCGGCTACGACGTCTACAACGTGCCGATGCCCTATCGCGCCAATTATTACGACACCGACCAGTCGCTCTACCGCTACGGCGACAACGCCATCTACCAGGTCGATCCCCAGTCGGGGATGATCGAGGGCATCGTCGCCCTGCTCGCCGGCGACCTCAATGTCGGCCAGGCGCTCCCGACCGGCTACGACGCCTACAATCTGCCGGTCGATTATCGCGGCCAATATCAGGACGGCGACGATTATCTCTACCGTTACGCCGACGGGAACATCTATCAGGTCGACACCAAGACGCAGATCATCCAGGCGATCGTCGAAATGCTCACCTGAGCTGTTTCCCGGCGCAGGCCGGGATCCAGTTCCTGATTTTGTGCCGCTGGGCCCCGGCCGTCGCCGGAGAACAATTCGACCGTAAGGGAGACAGCCGATGAAGAGAGCAATCTTCGCCGCCTTATTGCTTCTCACCGCTTGCGGCAGGGAAGAAGGCAACGTCGCGGCGACCGGATCGAACGACGCGGCTCCGCCGGGGGCCGCCAGGGGCGAGCAGCCGAAGACGAACCTGCTCGAGACCCTCGGCGGCTCGGCCGACCACAAGACGCTCGCCAACGCGGTCCAGGCGGCCGGGCTCACCGAGACTCTGTCGGGCGCCCAGCCCTACACCCTGTTCGCTCCGACCGAGGCGGCATTCCAGAAGCTTCCGGCCGGAGCCGCCAACGGCCTTCTCGCCCCCGAGGCCAAGGGCCAGCTCGTCGCCCTGCTCACCGGCCATATCGTCCCGGGAGTTGTGACCGCCGCCGACCTCGGCAAGGCGATCGAGCGCGGCAAGGGCAAGGCCGAGCTCGCCACCGTCGGCGGAAGCGCCCTGAGCGTCAGCCGCGACGGCGACGCGCTGGTCGTCACCGACGCCGCCGGCGGCAAGGCCCGGGTGACCGGAACGGAACGGCTGGCCTCGAACGGCGTCGTCCACGACGTCGACGGGGTGCTGGGAGGTAAATAACCGAATTCCTCCCCGAGCTTGCTCGGGAGGAATTCCCCTGCACCGATTCTGCACGCACTCCGCGCCGCGAATCGAAGCGCGGCCCATCCCCTTTCGACACGTCTCCTCCATCACCGCCGGATGGAACTCACCGCCGCCCCCGCCGCCGCGCCCGCGCGCCTCCGCCTCCGCTTCAGCTTCGTCCAGAAGGTCGCTCTCGCGGCGGCCCTGGTCGCACTCGCGGACCACCTCTTCTTCCTCCAGCGGGTCGGCTCAACGGCCGGGCTGTTCGCCGCCGCGCTTCTCATCGCGATCCTCGTCGCCACCCCGGCCATCGGCCGGAGCCGGCCGGCGCTGGCGGCCGCCGCGGCGGCCCTGCTGCTCGTGGCGGTCCTCGGCGACGATCCCTCGCCGCTCGCCGCCGGGCTGTTCCTCGCCGCCGCCGCGCTGGCCGCGCTCCTCCCCCGCCACCGCGGCTTCGACGACGGCTGGCGCTGGGCCAAGCGCCTCTTCCTCCATGCCCTGCTCAGCGCGATCGCGCCCCTGCTCGACTGGGGCCGGCTGCGCTCGGCCCGGCGCCGCCGGGGCCCGGCGCGAATGGCCGCCATACTGCCCCTGCTCGCTCTGCCGGTCCTCGGGACAATCCTCTTCCTCGCCCTGTTCAGCGCCGCCAATCCGCTCATCTCGAACGCCTTCGACCGGATCGACCTGGTGGCGGCGGTGGGCGGCTTCTCGATCGTCCGGCTGTTCTTCTGGCTTCTCGTGACCCTGCTCGTCTGGGGCCTGCTCAGGCCGCCGCACATCCTGCTCGGCCATCCCGCCGAGCGCGACGGCGAATACACCCTCCCCGGGGTGACTCCCGCCTCGATCGCGCTCTCGCTGGCCGCCTTCAACCTCGTCTTCGCCCTCCAGAACGGCCTCGACATCGCCTTCCTGTGGAGCGGAGCGCCGCTGCCCGGCGACCTGACCCTCGCCGAATATGCCCATCGCGGCGCCTATCCGCTGATCGCCACCGCCCTGCTCGCGGCGCTGTTCGTCCTCGTCACCCTTCGGCCCGGTACGCCCAGCGCGGAGAGCCCGCTGGTCCGGGGCCTCGTCTACGTCTGGATCGCCCAGAATATCGTCCTCGTCGCCTCCACCATGCTCCGCACCGTCGACTATATCGAAGCCTATTCCCTCACCCGACTGAGGATCGCCGCGCTCATCTGGATGGCCCTGGTCGCGGTCGGCCTGGTCCTGGTCTGCATCCGGCTGTGGCGCCGCAAGAGCGGCCCCTGGCTGATCAACGCCAACCTCGCCGCCGCCCTCGTCGCCCTCTCCGCCTGCTCGGCCGTCGACCTCGGAGCGGTCGCCGCCCGCTGGAACGTCCGCCACGCCCGGGAAGCCGGAGGCGCCGGCGTGCGGCTCGATCTGTGCTATCTGAACGCGCTCGGGCCCTCCGCTTTGCTGCCGCTGATCGAGCTCGAAAGCCGGCCGATCGGCCCGCGCTTCCGCGAGCGGGTGAGCTGGACCCGCAATCTGATCATGGACCGGCTCGCCACCAGCCAGGCGGACTGGCACGGCTGGACGTTCCGCAATGCCCGCCGGTCGGCCGAGGCCAAGCGGCTGATCGCCGAGCGCCGGCTTCCGCGCTTCTCCGCGAACGTCCGGCATTGCGACGGAAGCCCCGTCGGAACGCCAATCTTTGACAGTCGCCCGCGGTAGATGTGACATGTACGCGATGAGCCACAAGATCCTCCTCGTCGACGACGACGCCCATATCCGCCAATTGCTCGCCTTCGCCCTCGGCAAGGCGGGGATGAAGACGAGCGAGGCCGGCGACGGCGAGGAAGCCCTGAAGGAGGTCGAGCGCGACCGGCCGGACCTCATCGTCCTCGACATCAACATGCCCCGGATGGACGGCCTCGAAGTCTGCCGCCGGCTGCGGGCGGAAGGCGACCTGCCGATCCTCTTCCTCTCCTCGAGGGACGACGAGATCGACCGGGTCCTCGGCCTCGAGCTCGGCGGCGACGATTATGTCGTGAAGCCCTTCTCGCCGCGCGAGGTCGTCGCCCGGGTCAGCGCCATCCTCAAGCGCGGCGGCCGGGCGCTGGCGGAGGCGGGGCCTAAGGCCGCCCTCGTCCACAACCGGCTCCGACTCGATCCCGAAGCCTGGGAAGCGCATTGGGATGCCGGGCAGGTGCCGGTCACCGTCACCGAGTTCCAGCTCCTCCAGCTGCTCGCCAGCCTGCCCTCCAAGGTGTTCAGCCGCGACGCCATCATCGACCGCCTGCACGGCCCCGGCTTCGCCATCACCGACCGGACCATCGACAGTCACATCCGCAACCTTCGCGCCAAGTTCGCGGCGCTGGGCGGGCACGACCTGATCGAGACGCGGGCCGGAATAGGCTACCGGATCGGGCGGTGCCTGGGGCAGGACGCCGCTTGATCCGACCGCTCAAGGACTATGCCAAGCGCCACTGGCCGGCGCTCAGGCTTCGCACCCTCCTTTTCCTGACCCTGCTGTTCGTCGCCGCTTTGCCCGGGATCGGCGCCGTCTTCCTCAGGGTCTACGAGAACACCCTCGTCCAGCAGACCGAGGCGGAGCTGATCGCCCAGGCCGCCGCTCTCGCCGGAGCCTATCGCGCCGCCTGGCCCGAGCCGTTCACCGACCCGCCGCCGGGCCCGCTCCGCCCCGAGCGCCCGACCATCGACCTGCGCTCGATGCCGGTCCTTCCCGAACAGCCCGACGCCCGGCCGTCGCGTTGGCCGCCCGAGCCCGCCGCCGCCCGCGCCGCGAAGGCGCTCAAGCCGGTGGTGGTCGATACGGCCCGGACGACCCTGGCGGCGGTCCGGCTGATGGACGTCCACGGAACGGTGGTTCTCGGACGGAGCGATGTAGGACGGAGCTACCTGCACCTGCCCGAGGTCGCCGCGGCGACGGTCGGCCAGACCCGGACGGCGCTCCGCCGGCGCGGCGACTACCAGCCGCGCTACGCGCTCGAATGGCTGAGCCGGGCGTCGAACATCCGCGTCCATTACGTCCGGCCGGTAGTCGCGGGCGGCGAGGTGATCGGAGTCCTCATGCTGAGCCGGAGCCCGCGCGGCCTGTTCCTCGGAATCTATCAGGACCGCGGCAAGATCGCGCTCGGGGTCGCGCTCATCTTCCTCACCCTGCTCATCCTCGCCGGGCTGCTTTCGCGGGGAATCGCCCGGCCGATCGAGGCTCTGAGCGAGGCGACCCAGAACGTCGCCCGCGGCGCCGTCGACGTCCCGGAGCCGCCGGCGACCGCCGCCATCGAGATCCGCAACCTCTATGTCAGCTTCGCCGCCATGGCCGACCGGATCGAGCGCCGCTCGCGCTACCTCAAGGATTTCGCCGCCGCGGTCAGCCACGAGCTCAAGACCCCGATCGCCGGGATAAAGGGGGCGCTCGAGCTGATCGCCGAGCATCCCGAGATGAGCGAGGAGGAACGCCGGCGCTTCCTCTCCAACGCCGGGGCCGGCGCCGACCGCCTATCCCACCTGCTCAGCCGGCTTCTCGACCTCGCCCGGGCCGACATGGCCGTCGCTCCCGAGGATGCATCGACTCCGGTCGAAGGCGCGGCGCTCAAGGTGGCCGATGCCCATCGCCGGGCCGGTTTCGCGGTCGCGGTCGATCTGGCCGGGCTTCCGCCCGTCGCCGCCCCGGCCGAGCTTCTCGAGGCGGTGTTCGAGACGCTGGTCGAGAACAGCCGTCAGGCCGGAGCGGGGGAGGTCGCCATCACCGGCCGGGCCGAGCGGTCGAAGCTCCGGATCGTCGTCGCCGACGACGGCCAGGGGATCGCCGGGGCGGACCGGGAGCGGATCTTCGAGCCCTTCCACACCAGCCGCCGCGGCGAGGGCGGATCCGGCCTCGGCCTGTCGATCGCCCGCTCGCTGCTCGCCGCTTGCGGAGGCACCATCGTGTCGGCGCCGAGCGACCGGGGCGCCCGCTTCGAGCTCAGCCTGCCGGTGGCCGCTTCCTGAACGGGGAGGAACCGTTTCGGCCTCGACTTGCCACCCCTCCCGACGGATACTCCCCTGCGAATCGGGGGGTGCGCAGGTATATGTCTATTCGGCTCATCCAGATCGCGGCTCTGGGCGTCATGGCCGCGCTCGCCGGCTGCGCCGCCGCGCCGCGCGCCCCGGCGACCAGCCTCGCCGAGGCCGGAATCAAGGCGACCGCGAGCTTCAGCGCCGAGGTCCGCGATACCCAGGCGCAGCTCGGCAGCCTCGACGTCGGCGACGCCTTTACATCGACCCTCCGGCAATGCTCGAACCCCAGGCTGACCTGCAAGGAGATCGTCGATCCGGCCGAGCTTTCGGACGAACGGCGGCAGCTGGCCAGGGTGGTCGGCCTCCGCGCCCAGGCGCTGGACGCGCTCGGCTCGGCTTATGCCGCGCTCCAGACCGAGGCCGCCTACGACCAGGGCGCCGACCTGTCCGGAGCGGCGGGCGACGCCGTGACCGCGGCCAACGCCTTCGCCGCCGAGGCCGCCCGGCTCGACCGGGGCGCGACCCCGGCAGCCCTGCCGGGCGAGGTCGCGAGCCTCGCCGATTTCGGCTTCGGGCTGCTCGGCGAGCATCTCCAGCGCAAACGGCTCCTCGCCGCCAGCCGCGAGATCGCCAAGGCGACGCTTCAGATCCGCAACGGCATGACCGCCGAGGCTGCCTCCTTCCACCGGCTGACCGAATATCTGGTCGGCGAGCGAACGGCGGCCCGGATCACCCTGATGAAGGCCGGCTACCTCTCCCCCGACGACGTCTTCAAGCAGGTCGCCGAGCAGTTGAACCTGAACCTCACCGTCCCCGATCCCAATTCCGAATCCTATCGGATGGCCGTCCAGGCCTCGATGCGGGCGCTCGCCCAGCAGGAGGTAATCGCCGTCCAGCAGCGCTACGAGGCCGCAATCGCCACCCTCAGCGCCCTTCTCCAGAGCCATGCCCAGCTCGAGAAGGGCAAGGCGCTGTCCATCGCCAATGTCGAGCGCGTGCTCACCCGCCTCGACGCGTCGCTCAACGTCCCCGGCCCCGCCCCGCGGCAGCAGGCGCAGCCGCAGGGACAAGGGCAGCAACAACAGCAGCAGCAGCCGTAGGGCCGACAGGAGCCAAGGATGGAAAGCACCCCCGACGACCGCCTGGCCGTGATCCTCAAGGCTTATTCGATCGCCCGCGACCAGCAGGACAGCGATATCGCCCAGGCCGGCTCCGACGAGGAAGCCGACGCCATCCGAAGCAATCTCGCCTCGCTTCAGCTCGCCTATCTGAGAGCGGAGCGCTCCCAGCTCGAAGCGAACGGGGCGGCGGTCGAAACCGCCTACCAGTCCGCCAAGACGGCGACGGACGAGGTAACGCGCGCCTATCGCGACGGCGCCGCGCTGGCGGACCGGATCCGCGCCGTGTCGGGCGCGGTCACCGCCGTCGCGAGCCTCGCCGCAAAGGCCTCGGCGCTGGCGTAATCGTCATCCCGGACCTGATCCGGGATCCATGAACACAGGTTGCGGAAGTACCGGCTCAATCCGTGTTCGTGGATTCCGGCGTTCGCCGGAATGACGATTATTCGAACTCGAGGATGACCGCGTCCACGGCGAGGCTGTCGCCCGGCTTCGCCGAGACCGTCTTCACCACGCCCGCTTTCTCGGCGCGGAGGATATTCTCCATCTTCATCGCCTCGACGACGGCGAGCGGCTGCCCCGCCTCGACCCTGTCCCCCTCGCCGACGTTGAGGGCGGTGAGCAGGCCCGGCATCGGGCACAGCAGATAGCGCGAGAGGTCCGGCGGGACCTTCTCGATCATGAACCGGCTGAGCTCGGCGACATGGGCCGGAAGCACCTCGACGAAGTGCGAGGCGCCGCGCGCGGTCAGTCGCCATTGCCGGCCGCGGCGCGCGACCTGGACGATCCGGCTGCGGCCGTCGATCATCCCCTTGAACAGCCTCTGCCCCGGCTCCCAGCGTCCGATCAGCTCGCGCCCCTCGCCTTCGTCGAGATAGGCGAGAAGGCCGCCCTCGAAGCCGTCGAACCGGATCGCGAAGCTTCGCCCGCCGAGCCGGACGACCCGCTCCTCCGGCGGAATCACCGGAGCTCCGAGCTGGCCGCTGACCGAGCAGGCGCGGGCGTCGGTCTCCATTCCGACCATGGCGGCGATCGCCGCCAGGTCCTCCACCAGCCGCTCGTCCGCCGGAGCGCCCTCGAAGCCCTCGGGATATTCCTCGGCGATGAAGCCGGTGGTGAGCCGCCCCTCCCGGAAGCGCGGGTGCTGCATCAGCGCGGAGAGGAAATCGACATTGTGGCCGATGCCCTCGATCACGAAGGAATCGAGCGACTCGACCTGCCGGTCGATCGCCGACTCGCGGGTCGGGGCCCAGGTGATCAGCTTGGCGATCATCGGATCGTAGAACATCGAGACCTCGCCGCCCTCCTCGACTCCGTCGTCGACCCGGGTGCGGCCTTCGGCCTCATGCGCCTCCCGCGGCGCGGAATAGCGCACCAGCCGCCCCGTTGACGGCAGGAAGCCGCGATAGGGATCCTCGGCATAGACCCTGTTCTCGATGGCCCAGCCGTTCAGCTTCACCTCGTCCTGGCCGAACGGCAGGTCCTCCCCCGCCGCGACCCGGATCATCAGCTCGACGAGATCGAGCCCGGTCACCTCCTCGGTCACCGGATGCTCGACCTGGAGCCGGGTGTTCATCTCGAGGAAGTAGAAGCTGCGGTCGGCGCCCGCGATGAACTCGACCGTGCCGGCGGAGAAATAGCCCACCGCCCGCGCCAGGGCGACCGCCTGCTCGCCCATCGCCTTGCGCATCTCGGGCGTGACGAAGGGCGACGGCGCTTCCTCGACCACCTTCTGGTGGCGGCGCTGGACCGAGCATTCGCGCTCGCCGAGGTAGAGGAGGTTGCCGGCCTTGTCGCCGA
>Ga0190266_10000072_pt1 | contig 14030 bp, 17 predicted proteins | sample Popmic220T_FD_132448 | JGI IMG/M metagenome (GOLD analysis project Ga0190266, IMG submission 132448) | Populus adjacent soil microbial communities from riparian zone of Indian Creek, Utah, USA - 220 T | ecosystem: Environmental > Terrestrial > Soil > Riparian zone | place: USA: Utah | collected...
AACCGACGGAGGCGCGCGTTCGTTGCGGCCAATGCACTTGAAACCTTGAGGCATCGCGCTTATGTAGGGCCCGTCCCCGGGAGAAGTTGGTTGACCGTCGAAATCGTCCTGCTGGCCATGATCGCCCTGTTCGTCGGCCTTCGGCTCTACGCCGTGCTCGGCCAGCGGACCGGCCACGAGCAGCAACAAGTGCAGCCGGTGACCCGCCCCGAGGCCAAGCCCGAGGCCAAGCCGGTCGCCGCCGCGCCCGACATCGCGACCGGCGCGCCCGAGGCCGCCGGGCTCGCCTATGAGCAGGGCGCCGCCGGCGGCATCCGCGCGATCGTCTCGGCCGATCCCGGCTTCGACGTCGCCCGCTTCATCGAGGGCGCCCAATCCGCCTACCGGATGGTGCTCGAGGCCTTCTGGAAGGGCGACCGCGACGAGCTGGGCTGGCTGACCGCCCCGGCCGTGCGCGACGCCTTCGTCGAGGCGATCGACGCCCGCGAGACCGAGGGGCATGTGCTCGACAACCGCCTCGTCGCGATCGAGCGCGCTTCGATCGACGACGCGCGGCTCAAGGGCAAGGTCGCCGAGATCGAGGTCCGCTTCGAAGCCTTCATCGCCGCCGTGACCCGCGACAAGGACGGCGTGCTCGTCGCCGGCTCGATGTCCGACGCGGTGCCGACCAACGACATCTGGACCTTCCAGCGCAATCTGGCCAGCAAGGACCCGAACTGGCTGCTCGTCGAAACCGACGACGCGGCCTGAACCGCGCCGGGCTGCTGCTCGGGCTTATGCTCGGGCTGGCAAGCTGCGTCGGCCCCTCCAGACGAACCCCGCCGCCCGCCACGCCATCCGTGCCTGCGTCGCCGGCCGCCGCGACGGCCCTCGAGGCCGGCATTCGCGCCGGGCCGGAAATGCCGGCGCTCGATGATCAGGCTATCGGCCGGGCTTACCAGGCTTTCCGGATCACCTGCCCGTCGCTCACGACGCGCGAGGACCCGAGCGGGCTCACGCAGCCCGACGATTGGCAGCGCATTTGCGGAACGATCATTCCCCATGCCGACCCCGCCAACTGGGCCGCGCTGATGCGACGCGAGCTGGAGCTGGTCCAGATCGGCGACGGCGCCGCCTTCGCCACCGGTTATTACGAGCCGGAGATCAGGGGCTGCCGGACGCCGCAGCCGGGGTGCGCCGTGCCTGTCTACCGCAAGCCCCCTGACTTGCTGGAAGCCAATCCTCAGACGGGCGAGCGGGGCAGGGGACGGGTCGACGAGAGCGGTGCCTACGTCCTCTATCACGACCGCGCGGCGATCGAGCAGGGCGCGCTCGCCGGGCGCGGGCTGGAGCTCGCCTACGCCGAAGATCCCGTCGACCTGTTCTTTGTCCAGATCCAGGGCTCGGGTCGCCTCCGCATGGCTGACGGAAGCGTGATGCGGATCGGCTATGCGAGCCAGAACGGGCGCGAATATGTCGCGATCGGCCGGCTCCTGCGCGACCGCGGCATCCTGCAATCGCCAATCTCGATGCAGCGCATCCGCGAGTGGATCGCAGCCAATCCGGAGGCGGGGCGGGCGCTGATGCGCGACAACCCCTCCTATGTCTTCTTCCAGGAGCTGACAGGGCCGGGGCCGCTCGGCGCGCTCGGCCGGCCGGTGACTGCGCGAGTGACGGTCGCCGCCGACCCGAAATTCGTGCCTCTGGGCGCTCCCGTGCTGCTTACCGGCATGGACAATCCGGCGGCGAACGGCCTGTGGGTCGCGCAGGATACGGGCGGCGCGATCCGAGGGGCAAACCGCTTCGATACCTTCTGGGGCGCCGGCGAGGATGCGGCCCGCATCGCGGGATCGATGTCCTCGCGAGGGCGGGCCTACCTCTTGCTTCCCCGCGCCGCGGTCGAACGGCTGAGGAACCGCTTTGCGCCCACTCAACCCTGAGGAGCAGGCGCTCTGGCGACGAGTCGTGGAAAGCGTCCGCCCGATCCACGGGGCGCTTTCCAAGGCTGCGCCACCGCCTGTCGAAACTGTCCCTGTCGTCAAGCCGACCGCGGCCAAGGCTGCGGTGCACCCTGCGCGCAAGGCCGAGCCCGGCAGGACTCTCGACGGAAGCTGGGACAGGAGGCTCTCGCGCGGGCTGGTCCAGCCGGATCGGACGCTCGATCTCCACGGTCACAGCTTGGCCACCGCCTACGACCTGCTCGACCGCCGGCTGGAGCATGCCGTGTCGGCCGGCGACCGCGTCCTCCTGCTGATCACCGGCAAGCCCCGCGCCGGGACCGAGCGGCGCGGCGCGATCCGGGCCGCGGTCGGCGACTGGCTCGCCGCCTCGCGCCACGCCGCCTCGATCGCAGCGGTCCGCAACGCCAGCCCCCGCCATGGCGGATCGGGCGCGCTTTACATCGTGCTCAGGCGCCGCCGAGAGCGGCCCTGATCACCCGCGCGTAGATGCGCGTCAGCTCGTCGATGTCATCCACGGCCGCCGCTTCGTCGAGCTTGTGCATGGTCGCGTTGGGAAGGCCGAAATCGACCACCGGGCAAAGCGCGATCAGGAAGCGCCCGTCGGAGGTGCCGCCGTGAGTCGAGAGCTGGGGCTTCTGCCCCGTCTCCGCTTCGATCGCCGCGCTGACGATGTCGTAGATCGGCCCCGGCGGCGTCAGGAAGGCCTCGCCTGAAATCTTCGCTTCGACCGTGGCGCCGGGAGCGGCCTCGCTGGCGGTGCGACGCACGAGGGCGACGAGGTCCTCACCCCGGTGGAGATTGTTGAAGCGGATATTGAGCTGGATGGTGGCGCTGCCGGGGATGACGTTGGTCGCCTTGCTCGCGGTCTCGACGGCCGTGATCTCGAGGTTCGAGGGCTGGAAGGCATCGCTGCCATCATCGAGGTGGAGCGCCTCAAGGGCATCGACGATCCGGGCCAGTTTCGGCACCGGATTGTCGGCGCGGTGGGGATAGGCGACGTGGCCCTGCACGCCGGGCACAGTGATCCACATGTTGACCGAGCCCCGCCGCCCGATCTTGACGATGTCGCCAAGCCGCGCCTCGCTGGTCGGCTCGCCGATCAGGATCATGTCCGGGCGGATCGATCGCTCCGCCATCCAGTCCATCAGCGCGGGCGTGCCGTAGGTCGCCGGGCCCTCCTCATCGCCGGTGATGATCAAGCTGAGCGTTCCGGGGTGGTTGGTTTCGGCCGCCGCGGCGATGAAGGCGGCGATGCTGCTCTTCATGTCGACCGCGCCGCGCCCGTGAAGCAGGCCGCCGCTAATCTCCGGCGTGAAGGGATCGCTCGCCCAGCCCTCGCCCGGCGGGACCACATCGAGATGGCCGGCGAAGGCGAAATGGGGGGCGCCATGCCCGCGCGTCGCGAACAGGTTTTCGACCGGCCCGTCCGGTGCCTCGCCGAGGGTGAAGCGATGAACCGCGAAGCCCGCGCCCGCCAACGCTTGCTCGAGCACGTCGAACACCTCGCCGGTGGCGGGTGTGATGCTCGGGCAGGCGATCAGACGGCTGGCGAGGTCAACGGGGTCGATGCTAGGATTCATGGCGCATCGCTAGCACGCGCCGGAGCAAACGCCATGCCCAAGCTGGACCTCGAAGCAATCCCGCAGACCAACCGTACCGGCTATCCGCCGCCGTTCGACCAGCCGGTCCAGGGGCGCTGGCAGCGCCGCCTCGGCGCGATCGCCGGACTCACGGAACTCGGCGCCAGCCATGTCACGCTGAAGCCCGGCGCCTGGTCGTCGCAGCGCCATTGGCACGAGGGAGAGGACGAGTTCCTCGTCATGCTTTCGGGCGAAGCGGTTCTGATCGAGGACGAGGGCGAGACAATCCTTCGCCCGGGCGAATGCGCGGCCTGGCCGAAAGGCGTGGCCAACGGCCACCATCTCGTCAACCGCAGCGACTCAGATTGCGTCTTCATCGCCCTGAGCGCAGGAGACGATACGGCTGGCAGCTATTCGGATATCGACATGCGCTGGACGGCCGACGGCTACGTCCACAAGGACGGGACGCCCTACGCCTGAGGCGTTTCGTACTGCTCGATCACCCAGGGCTCGTCCTGCGCCGCGTCGATCCATTCCTGCATCCAGGCATGGTCGAGGATCGTCTCCATATAGGCCGCGGCGAAGCGGGGGACGGGGATGGCGTAAGTGACGAAGCGGGTGACGACGGGCGCGAACATGATGTCCGCCGCGCCGAACGTGCCGAAGAGGTAGGGCCCGCCGTCGCCGTGGCGGGCGCGGGCCTGGGCCCAGAGCTCGAGGATGCGAACGATCTCGCCCTTGACCGCGTCGCCGAGTTCCGGTGTCGGGAAGGTCTTGCGCACGTTCATCGAAAGCTCGCGGCGCAAATTCGCGTAGGAGGAGTGCATCTCGGCGGCCATCGACCGGGCCATGCCGCGGGCGGCGTCGTCGCGCGGCCAGTAGCGGGCGCGGTCGGTCTTGTCGGCGAGCCATTCGATGATCGCGAGGCTGTCCCAGATCACCGTCTTGTCGTCCCACAGGATCGGTACCTTGCCGGCCGACGGCGCGAACTCCTGCCCCTGCGTGCGCTTGTCCCACGCCTCGTCGAACATCGGCACGGTGATTTCCTGGAACGGCAGGCCCGATTGCTTGACCGCCAGCCAGCCCCTCAACGACCAGGAGGAATAGGCCTTGTTGCCGATGATGAGCTTGAGCATGGGCGCCTTTCTCAGGTGAGCGCCGCCTCTAGCACCGCCGCGCGCAGCCGGTCCATGCCGAGGCCCTTCTCGCTGGAGGTGACGATGATCTCCGGATGCGCGGCGGGATGCTTGCGCGCCTCTCCTTCGGTGCGCGCGGTCACCTCGGCCAGCTCGCTGGCCTTGATCTTGTCGGCCTTGGTCAGCACGACCCGGTAGCTGACCGCGGCGTCGTCGAGCATCTTCATGACCTCCTGGTCGACCTCCTTGATGCCGTGGCGGCTATCGATCAGGACGAGCGCGCGCTTCAGCACCTGGCGACCGCGCAGATAGTCGTTGACGAGGTAGCGCCAGCGCCGCGCCAGATCCTTTGGCGCCTTGGCGAAGCCGTAGCCGGGCATGTCGACGAGTCGGATGCGGACCGGATCGCCGACCTCGAAATAATTGAGCTCCTGCGTGCGGCCCGGCGTGTTCGAGGTGCGGGCGAGCGCGTTGCGGTTGGTGAGCTTGTTGAGCAGCGACGACTTGCCGACGTTGGAGCGGCCGGCGAAGGCGATCTCCGGAGCGCCCGGATCGGGCAGGAACTTGAGCTCGGGTGCCGATTTCAGGAAAGAAACCGGCCCGGAAAAGAGCTTCCGGGCCGCTTCCGTGAGGTCGGCGTCCTCAAGGTCCATGTCCTCGCTCATGTCGCGCCTTGCGCCTTGAGCTGGGGATGGCGGCTGTAGAGCCACTTCTGCTGCGCGATGGTCAGCAGATTGTTGGTCACCCAGTAGAGCTGGAGGCCCGCGGCGAAGCTCGCCATCACGAACATCAGCACCCACGGCATCAGCGCGAAAATCTGCCGCTGCACCGGATCCGGCATTTGCGGGTTGAGCCGCATCTGCAGCCACATCGTGATGCCGAGCAGAATCGGCAGCACGCCGATCGCCAGCATGTGCGGCGGGGTGAAGGGCAGATAGCCGAACAGATTGACCGGGGTCAGCGGATCGGGCGCCGAAAGGTCCTGGATCCAGAGCGCGAACGGCTTGTGGCGCATCTCGACCGAGACCATCAGGCATTTGTAGAGCGCGTAGAAGATCGGGATCTGGAGGAAGATCGGCAGGCAGCCGGCAAGCGGGTTCGCCTTCTCCTCCCGATAGAGCTTCATCGTCTCTTCCTGCATCTTCATCCGGTCGCCCGCATGGCGCTCCTGGATCGCCTTCATCTTCGGCTGGAGCACCCGCATCTTGGCCATCGACTGGAACTGCTTCTGCGCGACCGGGAACAGGATCGTGCGGACGATCAGCGTCAGGCAGATGATCGCCACGCCGAAATTGCCGATCTGGCCGTAGAGCCAGATGAGCAGCGAGAAGATCGGGATCATGAACCAGCGGAACCAGCCCCAGTCGATCGCCCGTTCGATCGGCGTGCCGAGCGTCTCGGAATAGTCCTGGAGCATCCGCAGTTCCTTCGCGCCGGCGAAGAGGTGCGATTGGTAGCGCGCGCCGCGGCCCGGCTGGACCAGGGTCATCGGCGCCGAATAATCGGCCTGAAAGGCGTCGGTCGGCGCGTTGTGGCGGAACGATCCGTGGACGGCACTGGCCTGATCGGGAATGACGGCCGCCAGCCAATATTTGTCGGTGAAGCCAAGCCACCCGCCGCGGCTGTCGAACGCGCGCTGGCCGTCGGTGGTGATGTCGGCATAATTGTTGCCGTAATTGGCCTCGCCGTTGAACACGCCCATCGGCCCGACATGGGCGGTCCAGGTGTCGACGTCCGGCGAGGCGCCGGTCCGGTTGACCAGCGAGAAGGGCTGGACGCCGATCGCGCCGGCGCCGCGGTTGACCACGCGCTGCTCGACCGAGAAGAGATAGCCCTCATCGACAGACAGGAGGATTTCGAAAATCTGGCCTTGGCCGTTGTTCCAGCTGAGCGTCACCGGCGTGCCGGGGGCAAGCACGGCCCCGCTTGCCTGCCAGACGGTGTCGGAGCCGGGCAGGGCAACGCCCTGGCCGGTCCAGCCGAAGCCGGCGAAATAGGCGCCGCGCGCGCCGGCCGGCGAGAAGAGCCGCACCGGTGGGGAGTTGGCCGCGATCGTTTCGCGCTCGCTGGTCAGCACGAGATCGTCGATTCGCGCGCCCTTGAGGTTGACCGAGCCGGCGAGGCGCGGCGTGCGGATCGCGACGCGCGGACCTTCGCGCAGCACGATCGCCCGGTCGCGCATCGCCGCCGGCCCGTTGGGCACGGCGCTCGCCTGCGGCTGGGGCACGGGGACAGGGCGGCCGTTCTCGATCTTCGTCGCCGGCGGGTTGGCGGTCGGGAAGAAGCGGTCGGAGAGCCAGCTCCAGCCGAGCAGCACGAGCATCGACAGCACGACCGCGAGGATAATGTTCTTGTTGTCGTTCACCTTAGTCCCTCAACCAGCTTTCTTTTCGGGCACGGGGTCGTAGCCGGATCCCCCCCAGGGGTGGCAGCGAAGCAGCCGCCTGACGGCCAGCCAGCTTCCGCGAAGGGCGCCATAGCGGGAAAGCGCCGTGATTGCATAGGCCGAGCAACTGGGCTGGAAGCGGCAACTCGGCGGCAGGACGCGCGACGGGCCCAATTGCCAGCCGCGCGCGATCAGGATCAGCAGCTTCGCGATCATCTCGCGGCCTTGGCGAGCCCGCGCTTCAGATCGGCGACGAGCTCGTCATAAGGGCGCTCGATGCCGGCCTGGCGCCCGATCAGGACATGATCGGCGCCGGCGATGCCGGCCTCCGGCAGGACCGCGCGGCAAAGTTCGCGAAAGCGCCGCTTCATGCGGTTGCGGACCACCGCGTTGCCGACCTTCTTCGATACGGTCAGCCCGAGGCGAAGCCCCGGATCGCCGTCATCGCGCTTGCGCACGAGCAGGACGAAGCCGGGCCCGGGCGCGCGAAACCCGCCGTTCGCGGCGAGAAAGTCCGCGCGGCGGGTCAGCTTGCCGATAGATTGCGTGGTTACGCCGACAGCTTCTTGCGGCCGCGGCCGCGCCGGGCGTTCAGAATCTTGCGGCCGCCGACGGTCGCCATCCGGGCGCGAAAGCCGTGCCTGCGCTTGCGCACGAGATTGCTCGGCTGGAAGGTGCGCTTCATCGCTCATTCCTCGTAATTCGAAGTCTAAAGAAAACGGCCGCTGAGGGACCCCGCAAAAGTAGTACTTTTGTGGGAGCCCGGTTTGGCGGCCTCGTTGATGGCGCCGATAGGCAAGGTCTCCGGCAAAGTCAATTCTCGCCTTCGCCTGCCTTTCGAATCTCCTCGCGGCGGCGGGCGCTGCCGCGGCGCAGGCTCCAGTCGGTCCAGCGGCCCTTGTTCGGGTGCCTGCGCTTGAAGCGCACGTACAGGCGCTTGGCCCAGCCGGTATATTTGAGAATCAGGCTGAGCCCGGCCCCGAAGACGATGATTCCGCCGGGACCCGGAATCGGCCCGACCAATGGCGTGATGGCAATCAAGACGAAGCCGATTCCGACAAGAATCTGCCGCAAGAGAGGTATTTCTCCCCATGATCGGCTGGTTGGTCTGTCGTTCATCTCGTCCATATGGGAATCCAAGCTTCGTTCTCCAAATATCCGGACCCTCTCGACTTTGGCGCCCGGCCTCTTCATTAATGTTCGCCGTTCGAGGGCAGGGGACATCACTTCATGGTCGCGCACGTCGCCACGGTTGCGTTCCTCGGCCTGGAGGCGCGCGCGGTCGAAGTACAGGTCCAAATCGCCAGCGGCCTGCCGAAGTTCCTTGTCGTCGGCCTGCCGGACAAGGCGGTCGGCGAAAGCCGCGAGCGGGTTCACGCGGCGCTCGCCGCGATCGGCCTGTCGCTGCCGCCGAAGCGGATCACGGTCAACCTTTCGCCGGCCGACCTGCCCAAGGAGGGTTCGCATTACGATCTGCCGATCGCGCTCGGCCTGCTCGCGGCGATGGGCGCGATCGACCGCGAGACGCTGGCGGGCTATCTCGCCGTCGGAGAACTCAGCCTTGACGGGCGGGTCGCGCCCTCGCCCGGCGTGCTGCTCGCCGCGCTTCACGCTTCGGAGCGCGGGCTCGGGCTGATCTGCCCCGCCGCGCAAGGGCCGGAAGCGGCCTGGGTGGGCGACGTCGAGGTCGTGGCAGCGCCCGATCTCATCGCCTTGCTCAACCATCTGCGCGGCACTGCGGTGTTGGCGCCGCCCGCCCCCGGCGAGGCCGACCCGCCCGGCGCTGGCCCCGACCTCGCCCAGGTGAAGGGACAGGAGACCGCCAAGCGCGCATTGGAGATCGCCGCCGCGGGCGGTCACAATTTGCTGATGAGCGGTCCCCCAGGCGCCGGCAAATCCCTGCTCGCCGCCTGCCTACCGCGAATCCTCCCGGACCTGACCCCGGCGGAGGCGCTCGAAGTCTCGATGATTTCCTCGGTCGCGGGCGAGCTGAAGGACGGCCGCCTGATCCGCACCCGGCCCTATCGCGCGCCGCACCACAGCGCCTCGATGCCCGCTTTGGTCGGTGGCGGCCTCAAGGTGCGTCCGGGCGAGGTCAGCCTGGCGCATCTCGGCGTCCTCTTCCTCGACGAGCTGCCCGAATTCCAGCGCGGCGTGCTCGATTCGCTGCGCCAGCCGCTCGAGACTGGCCGAGTCCAGGTCGCGCGCGCCAATGCGCACGTGACCTTCCCGGCGCGCGTCCAGCTCGTCGCGGCGATGAATCCCTGCCGCTGCGGCCATCTCGGCGATCCGGCGCTGGCCTGCGCCCGGGCGCCGCGTTGCGCTGCCGACTATCAGGCGAAGGTCTCCGGGCCATTGCTCGACCGGATCGACATCCATGTCGAGGTCGCCGCGGTCGCCGCCGCCGATCTCGTCCTGCCGCCGCCCGCCGAAGGCTCGGCCGAGGTCGCGCAGCGGGTCGCCGAAGCGCGCGCGGTCCAGACTCGGCGATACGAGGGCTTCGGCGTGCGCACCAATGCCGAGGCGGACGGGGAGTTGCTCGACCAGGTCGCCACGCCGGAGGAGCCGGGCCGCCGCCTGCTCGCTCAGGCCGCGGAGGCGATGCGCCTTTCCGCGCGGGGCTATCACCGCGTCATGCGAGTCGCGCGCACAGTCGCCGATCTCGCGGGAAGCGAGACTGTCGGCCGGGTTCATGTGGCGGAAGCGCTCAGCTATCGGCGACACGCGCCGCGCAACTAGGAGCCGCGGATGACGCGGACGCCGCCTTCGATGGTGACGCGCGGCGTGCGGACGGCGGGACGCTGGGCGGCGCGGGTGGCGCGCGTAGGTGCCGGCGGCCGGCCCCCGGTCCGGTAGACGATCGGGCGCTCGACATAGCGGCGCTCGACGATCGGAATCTCGACCATCGCCTGCTGGACCCGCGGACGGATCTGTCTCACCTGGCTGCCGTAACGTACCGGCGGAGCGGCGGCTTCGGGCTCGTCGATGGAGGGGGCCTGATCGAAGGCTTCGGCAAGGCCGCCATAGCCGGGCCGGCGATAGAAGATGTGCGCGCCGATCACCGTCTGCTGGACCAGGCTCGGCGCCCAATAAGGCCGGATGGCGGTGGTGTGGTAATTGGTGGCGAGGCCGACCGGGCGGTAGACGCTGCCGTGCAGCGCCGCCGCGGCGATGCTCCGCGCCCGGTCCCAGGCATAGGGTTCGATCCCGCCGCCCATCGAGCCGTCGCATGTGAAGCTGAATTGACAGCCGGTGACCCGCTCGGATCCCTGGTAGACGACTCCGCAGACGCTGTTCGGATAGGCGGGATGTCGGACCCGATTCAACACCACCTGAGCGACCGCGCGCTGGCCGTCGTCGGATTCGCTTCGCGCCTCGTAATAGATCGCCTCGGCGAGGCATTGCAGCGAGCGCTCGAACATCTCGGGATCCGGACTTGCGGAAAAGGGCTCGGCCGCCTCCAGCGCGCGCGCGGGCGTTGCCGGCACGATCGCCAGCGTCGCGAGGACAAGGGGGAGGGGTAAGCGCATGATCGGTCGTCAATTCTCCGCCTGCGGACTTAGCGGCAGAGGCTTGGCAACCGGTTAATGCGCGTGGCGGGCGTTTCAGCCGCGCCCGAAACCGAACCAGGACTTTCCCGGTGCGGTCGTGCCGACATGCTTGCCGCAGACCCGGCACCATTTGCGTCCCAGGCCCGAGCGGTCGTCCCGGCTCAGTGCGACGAAGGCGTGCGGACAATGATAGGGCGCGTTGCTGCCATGCTCGCGCTGGACCCGCGCATATTGCTCGCGCGCCTTTCTCAGCCTGCCGCTCCCGAGCATGCCGAGGGCATAAACGAGCCCCAGAATGAGGAGCACGCCCCAGCCGACAATCAACAATAGGGACATGTACTCACCCCGGTTGGACGGTTCGAGCCGTCACTCCCCCAGGCGCTGACGATAGATGAGGGCAAGTTAAGAACGCTTTTACGCAGCCGTCCAATTCGCGCGATACAGTGCCGCATCTTCGTGCTTCAGCGAGGCGGGGCGCGGCGCGAGTGACTCCCGCGCCGCCCCCGGATCTTCACTGCTTGTTGGCGTCGGCGGGTTGCGACTGCTGTTGCGCCGGCTGCTGCTGCACGACCGGCGGCGTTTCGACGGTGACGTCCGGCAGCTCGATCTTGGGCGCTTCAATGCCCACGTTGATGTTGGTCTCGTCGGCCGCGCGCTGGAGATAGCCGCCGAAATAGAGGAAGGCGAGCACCGCGATCACCAGCACGACGAGAATCGCCGCGATGGTGCCGCCTCCGCCGCCCCGGTCTCCGCCGGCAACCACCACAGTTTCGCGTTCCACGGGCCTCTCGTCCATCGTCTTGCTCCAAAAATCGTTGCGAGGGGAGAACGGACCGTATCGCGGGGGGTTCCGGCAAAACGAGGTTAACGGCGGGACTCAACGGGTTGTCAGTATGACTCGGATCTCCTGGGAATAAAATTCCAAGCGACGCAAGTAATGCTCTGCCAATGTAGCAATCCATGCTAATCACCTTCTGGGAAATCCCATTGGGGAGGGATGATCATGGAAAACAGGATCGATCGGCGCCAGTTGCTCAAGACCGGCGCTGCGGCGACGCTCGTCGCGGGCTCGCAAATGTTCATGGGCGTGCCAGCTTTGGCCGATTATGCGGTCGGGCCGACGCTTCGCCGCAATGCTTCGGCCATGGCGGCCAACGATCCCATCCTGCGTGGCTACCGCCGGGCGATCCGGGCGATGCGGCTGCTTCCCAACGCCAATCCCTGCAGCTGGTTCTACCAGGCCGCGATCCACGGCACGACCGACCCGAGCAATCTGCCGTCCTGGAACACCTGCCACCTCGACTCGAATTTCTTTTGGGCCTGGCACCGCATGTATCTGTATTTCTTCGAGCGGATCGTTCGGAAGCAATCCGGCATGTACGATTGGGCGATTCCCTATTGGGACTGGGGCAATCCGGCCGAGCGCGCGCTTCCGGCTCCATTCCGCGTCGCCACCGACGCGCAGCTGTTCGATGCCTCCCGCGACCCCGGCATCAATGGCGGCGGCCTGCTGTCGCTCAATCTGGGGACGGCCGTGAACACTGCCATGACGTCGCTGAGCTATTTCAACGCGCAGAGCGGCGTGAGCGGACCGCACGGAACTGTTCACGGCGCGGTCGACGGGAACATGTGCTGCGTCGTGACCGCAGCGCAGGATCCGATCTTCTATGTGCACCATGCCCATGTCGACCGGCTCTGGAACCTGTGGTTGGCGCAGGGCGGCGGCCGGAGCAGCCCGGTCGGCGACACGACCTGGCGGAATACGACCTACACCTTCTTCGACGAATGCTGTCAGCCGGTCAGCCTGAAAGGTTGCGACGTGCTGCGCGCCGCGCTGCAGCTCAGCTATTCCTATGAAGGCGAGCCGGCGCAGGTGAACCAATATTGTCCGCGTGTTTTCAGCGCCCAGCTCGTGGCCGCCACGGTCCTGTCGCGGCTGGGACGGGCGATCGTGCTGGAACGCGAGCGGGTGCGAATTCCGCTCCTGCCGCGCGACCCCGGGGATCCGGGCCCGCGGATGATCGAGATCTTGCGGAATCCGCAGCGCAACCTCGCCTTGCGCATCAGCGGCGTCGAGGCCGACAGGCCGCCGGAGATCAGCTGGGAGGTGCACGTCGGCCGCGCCGGATTCGCGCCCAACCAACGCACCCTCGTCGGCATCATTTCGCTGTTCGGCGCAGGGCTGAAAGACCGGCCCCAGCACTTCCATCCCGCCGAGTTCGTCTTTCCCATCAACCGCGCGATTCGCGGCGTGAACCCCGCGACGCTGGAAGTGCTACTCGTGCCGACCACCGGACGGGAGCGCGACACCGACGCGCAGGCGCTGCGGCCGCGCAGCGCGGTCAGGGTCGGCGAGATCGCGATCATCGTCGAAGAGCCGATGCCGCAGCCGCCGCGCGACGAGCAGGAACGGCTTCGGCGCGAGGAGGCGCAGCGCTAGGCGCTACGCCTCCGGCAGGAAGTCCGGCACCGAAAGGTAGCGCTCGCCGGTGTCGTAGTTGAAGCCGAGGATGCGCTTCCCGGAGAGCTCGGGCAGCTTCTGCTTGATCGCCTGAAGCGTCGCGCCCGAGCTGATGCCGACCAGCATTCCTTCCTCGCGCGCGGCGCGGCGGGCCATCTCCTTGGCCTCGGCGGGATCGACCTGGATGATTCCGTCGAGCCGGCCGGTGTCCATGATCGCCGGAATGAAGCCGGCGCCGATGCCCTGGATCGGGTGCGGCCCGGGGTCGCCGCCGGACAGGACCGGCGAAAGCGTCGGCTCGACCGCGAACACCTGAAGCCCGGGCCACTCGGCCTTCAGCACCTCGGCGCAGGCGGTGATGTGGCCGCCGGTCCCGACCCCGGTGATCAGCGCGTCGATTGGCGCGTCGGCGAAATCGGCGAGGATCTCGCGCGCCGTGGTGCGACGGTGGACCTCCAGATTGGCCGGGTTCTCGAACTGCTGCGGCATCCAGCTGTTCGGCGTCGACGCGACCAGCTCCTCGGCGCGGGCGATCGCCCCCTTCATGCCCTTCTCCTTGGGCGTGAGGTCGAAGGTGGCGCCGTAGGCGAGCATCAGGCGGCGGCGCTCGAGGCTCATGCTCTCGGGCATGACGAGCACCAGCTTGTAGCCCTTGACCGCCGCGACCATCGCCAGGCCGATGCCGGTATTGCCGCTGGTCGGCTCGATGATCGTGCCGCCGGGCTTGAGCTTGCCGGACGCTTCCGCGTCCTCGACCATGGAGAGCGCGATGCGGTCCTTGATCGACGCACCCGGATTTACGCGCTCCTGCTTGATCCAGACCTCGGCCCCATTCGACTCCGGCCCGAACAGGCGGTTGATGCGGACGTGGGGCGTGTTGCCGATCGTCTCGAGAATGTTGCCGGCTTTCATGGCTGGGCTCCTTATGCGGGGGAGGTCAGGAAGGTGGAGGGACGAAGACTCATAAAGCGGGTTC
>Ga0190266_10000073_pt1 | contig 13999 bp, 11 predicted proteins | sample Popmic220T_FD_132448 | JGI IMG/M metagenome (GOLD analysis project Ga0190266, IMG submission 132448) | Populus adjacent soil microbial communities from riparian zone of Indian Creek, Utah, USA - 220 T | ecosystem: Environmental > Terrestrial > Soil > Riparian zone | place: USA: Utah | collected...
ACCCGCCCGCCACTGAACCTGGAGCGCGCAGGCGCGCCCTCCGCGATCGTCTCAGCCATTCCAGCACCCTCCGTCGCGCCTTTGCGGCGCTTCCTTCGCGCTTGTAGGGGAAACCGGTGTCATATACAATCCGGCTTCGCGCCGAAGGGCGGGGAAAGGGAGTCGAAGATGAGAAATATCCTTTGGATACCTGCCCTTTACGGCCTCGCGGCGTGCAACCCGGCGGCCGCTCCCGAGTCGAACGACTCGACTCCGAACACCGTCGCGACGTCCGGCAAGACCGAAGTCCCCCTGGCGGAGGTGCCGGCGGCGGTGCTGGCGGCCGCGGCGGCGGCCCAGCCCGGATTCACTCCGGCGGAGGCCGAGGCCGAGACGCGCGACGGCCGCCGCTATTTCGACGTCGGCGGCAGGCTCGCCGACGGCTCGGAGGTCGAGTTCGACATCATGGAGGAAGGCGGCAAGTGGCGGGTCGTCGAGACCCAGCGCGACATCGCCCTGGCGGCGGCGCCGGCGGCCGTCCGCGAGGAAGCCGGCGACTATCCGGCCGTGCGGGTGATCGAGAGCCGCCAGGCCGAGGGGCTCATCCTCTACGAGCTCTACGACGCGCAGAAGCGCAAGCTCGAGATCAAGTGGGACGGGAAGAGCGCCGAGCGGCTGACCGAGGAATGGGCTCATTAGGAAGCCGTCACCCCGGACTTGATCCGGGGTCCATGAACACGGGACTGATCAGCTTTGCAGAGGACGGTGTTCATGGATGCCGGATCAAGTCCGGCATGACGTTAGGATTCAGGCCGCGCCGCGCGCAGGGTGCATTCCACCCGGTAACCCTCCCCGAAGCGGGCCTCGACACGCTGGCCGGGGCGGGCGTCGTGGACTCCGGTCACCGCCCCGGACGAGATCCACTGGCCCGGCCGGAGCTCGATCCCGCGCCTCGCCATCAGCTCGAACAGGAATCGGGCGGCGCCGATCGCTCCGTCCGGGAAGGCCGAGGCCCGGCCCCTGCCCGCCTCGACTCCGTCGAGCAGAGTCGTCACCTCCCATTGCTCGAAGCCGCTCGATCGCCAGTCGGGGATGGCGGCGCCGACGACGAGGCCGTTATTGTTGCCGAAGTCCGAGATCACCGCGACCGGGCCGAGCCGGTTGATCGCGCCAAGAGGCGAGCTGGCGATCTCGATTCCGACATGGACCGAGTCGATCAGGTCCGCCGATTCCTCGAGCGTGAAGCGCTCCTGGCCCGCCGGAGGCGTGCGACCGATCCGAAGCAGGAATTCGGCCTCGCCGGCCGCGAAGCCCTCCGCGAAGACCGGGCATTCGGGCGATGTCCCGAAGGGTGCGGCCGTCTGCGCCGCGAAGATCGGCCCCACCAGGCGGTCGGCGCCATGGCGGCCCGACAAAGGCTGGGCGATGCGACCCACCTTCCAGCCGAGAACCGGCCTGCCCCAGGCGGCGATCGCCCTGTCCTGGACGGCATAGGCCTCGTCGAGGGTCTCCGGAAAGTCGCCCGGATAGCTCGCCAGACCGGCCGCGGCGCGGCGCGCGGCGACAAATCGGCCGGCGATCGTGGCCGGATCACTGGTCGTCAAATCCACTTCAGACCTCTCGAACTTCTTTTTTGTCCTGCTAATGGAAACCGGTGTCATAGGCAAGGCGGAAGAGGGAGCTAAAGGGAGTCGATTAAGGCGCGTGGGCCCAGCTCGCGCATCGCCGCCGTTGCGGCCTCCACCGGCCCGCGGAACCGCGGGTCCTCAGCCAGCCGTGCCGGAAACACCTGCCGGAGCGTCAGCAGCCCCGCAACGGGATCGGCGCTTCGCCCCGCCTCCGCCAGCCGGGCCGCCAGCGGGTCGACGATCTCCGCGCCCGCCCGCGCCTGACGCTCGACGAACAGCATCCAGGCCGCCAGCGGGACGGCCAGCCGCTCCACCCCCCGCCCGGCCTCGAGCGAGTCGGCGATCGTGTCGAGCAATCGGTAGGGCAGCTTCTGCGACCCGTCCCAGGCGATCTGGGACAGCTTGTGGCCGATGGCGGGGTTGCGGAACCGCTCCAGGATTCCGCCGGCATAGGCCTGGAGGTCGAGCGGCGACGGCGCCAGGGTAGCGGCGATGTCGTCGCGCACGAGCCGTTCGACGAAGCCCGCCAGCGCCCCGTCCGCCATCGCCTCCGCGACGGTCTCGTGCCCGATCAGCAGCCCCAGATAGGCGAGGATCGAATGGGCTCCATTGAGGATCCGAAGCTTGGCGCGCTCCCAGGCGCCGACGTCCGCGGCAAGAACCACGCCCGCAGACGCCAGGTCGGGCGATCCGGGCGGAAGCACGTCCTCGACGATCCAGGCGCTATAGGCTTCGCGGCTGACCGGGATCTCGTCGTCATAGCCCCGGTCGCGGACGAGCCGGCGGAGCGAATCCGTCGTCGCCGGAGTGATCGAATCCACCATCGTGTCGGGGAAGATCGTCTCGCCCGCGATCCAGCGCGCCAGCTCGCCGTCGATCCGGCCGGCATATTCGACGACGGCGGCGCCGAGCTTGCGGCCGTTCGAGACCATATTGTCGCAGCAAAGCGGCGTGAACGGCGCCAGCCCGGCGGCGCGGCGGTCGCGGAGCCCGAGCGCGAGCCAGCCGACCAGGCTGACCGGGCGGTCCGGATCGGCGAGGTCGTGGACGATGTCGGGATGGCCGAGATCGAGGCTGCCGTCGCCGGCGAGGCAATAGCCTTTCTCGGTGACGGTGCTCGACACGATCCGGACCGCCGGATCGCCCAGCAGCGAGCGCACCCCGTCCCCTTCCCCCGGCCCGAAGAAGCGCCGGTGGGCGGCCAGCGTCCGTAAGCTCGTCTCCTCGTCGAGGATGGCGAGCGTGTAGCGCCCGGCCTGCCGCCTCATCGCCTCGATCGTCCCCGGCGAGCGCAGCGACACCGCCGCGATTCCCCAACGCGGATCCGCCTCAAGCAGCCGGTCGACATAATCGGCCTGGTGCGCTCGGTGGAAGGCGCCGGGGCCGAAATGGACGATCCCGCAGGCGCTCACAAAGTGACGCCGCGCTTCCAGATCGCGATCTCGCGCTCGCCGTTGCGCTCGGCCGCCGTCTCCTCGCCCGAAGCGACGGCGGCGATCCTCGAGGCGAGCGCGTCGGCCGCCGGCCCGAAGCCGCTTCCCAGCACCTGCCCCGCGTCGAAATCGATCCAGCCGCTCTTCCTTCGGGCGAGCTCGCCGTTCGACGCGATCTTGAGGGTCGGCGCCGGGAAGCCGAGCGGAGTGCCGCGCCCGGTGGTGAACAGGATGAGGGTCGCCCCGGCGGCGGCGAGCGCGGTCGAGGAGACGGCGTCGTTGCCCGGAGCCTCGAGCAGGGCGAGGCCGCTCCGCCGCACCCGCTCGCCGTAGCGGAGCACGTCGGCGACCTCGGCTCGGCCGGCTTTCTGGACGGCGCCGAGCGACTTCTCCTCGAGCGTCGTGATCCCCCCGGCGACGTTGCCCGGCGACGGATTCTCGGAGACCGGCTGGCCGGCGGCGAGGAAGTAAAGCTTGAAATCGTTGACCAGCCCGACGATCGACTCGAAGACGCGCTCGTCGCCCGCCCTCGCCATCAGGAGGCGCTCGGCGCCGAATATCTCCGGGATTTCGCTCAGGATGGCGCTCCCGCCGTCGGCGACGACCCGGTCCGCCATCCGGCCGACCAGCGGATTGGCGGTGAGGCCCGAAAAGCCGTCCGAGCCGCCGCATTTGAGGCCGAGGACGAGCTCGCCGAAGCGGGCCGGCTGTCGCCTCGACAAGGAGGCGGTGGCGACGAGGGCGTCGACCAGAGCGAGACCCTCCTCGAGCTCGTCCTCGACGCCCTGGGCCTTCAGGGTCCGGACCCGGCCGCGAAGGCCCTCGGGTATCTGCTCGATCAGCCGGTCGAGCTGGTTCGATTCGCAGCCCAGGCCGACGATCAGGACTCCGCCGGCATTGGGATGGCAGGCCAGGGCGGCGAGGATCGAGCGGGTCCCGGCGAGGTCCTCGCCGAGCTGGGAGCAGCCGAACGGATGGGCGAAGGCGTGGATCCCGTCGACTTCGCCGGCATGCCGGGCGCTGGAAACGGCGGCGATCTTCTGGGCGGTCCGGCCGACGCAGCCCACCGTCGGCAGGATCCAGATCTCGTTGCGGGTTCCGACCCGGCCGTCGGAGCGGCGGTAGCCGAGGAAGCCGGGGGAATCGCCGCTGTCCAGCGGCCGCGCCGGCAGGCGCTCGAAGGCATAGCCCTCGACTCCGCTCAGCCGGGTCGAGAGATTGTGGCCGTGGACATGCTCGCCGGCGCGGACGCCCGCCGTCAGCATCCCGATCGGCCAGCCGAACTTGCGCACCGTCTCGCCGGCGTCCATGTCGCGAAGCGCCACCTTGTGGCCGCCCGGTATCTCGTCGCGGACCTCGAGGGCGATTCCGTCCGCCGCCTCGGCTCGAGTGCCCGCCGCGAGAGTCCGCAGCGCCACCGCGACGTCGTCGCCGGGGTCGAGGCGAAGCAGCGCGCGGCTCGCCGCCGCGGCGTCCAGGAGATCGGCTTGAATCATCTGGTAACCGGTGTCAGATAGCGGCGACGCCGGCTTAGGGCAAGGGTGCGCCTTGGCTTCCGGCGAGCGAGCGTCTAGCGGGGGCCAGGGAGACTGACGTGGCGATCGAAGGGGCAGAGCAGCCGCGGCGAGGCAATCGCCGCATGGGCAAGCCGACGATCAACGACGTCGCCCGGCTGTCGGGCGTGTCCAAGAAGACGGTGAGCCGGGTGATCAACCGCTCGCCTTTGCTCAACGACGAGACCCGCGAGCGCGTGCTCGCCGTCATCCGCGACCTCGGCTACGTCCCCAATCCCCAGGCCCGGGCGCTGGCCCTGCGCACCAACTTCCTGATCGGCCTGATGCACGACAATCCCAACGCCCAGATGGTCCTCAACGTCCAGCAGGGCATATTGGAGGCGCTCCAGGGCACCGATTATGCGATGGTGGTCCGTCCGGTCGACCGCGGCTCCTCGACCCTGCTCGACGACGCCCGCCACTTCCTCGAGCGCCAGCGGCCCTACGGAGTCGTCATCCTCCCGCCCCTCTCCGAGAACGACTCCATCGCCCGGCTCTGCGACGAGGTCGGCTGCCGCTACGTCCGGATGGGCTCGGCCGAGCTCGACGATTCCGACCACATGGTCGCCTCCAACGACCGCGAGGCGGTCGCCGACGCCGTCCAGTATCTGATCACCCAGGGCCACAGGCTGATCGGACTCGTCGCCGGCCCGCACGGCTTCCGCTCCGCCGCCGAGCGCCGCCTCGGCTTCGAGGACGCCCTCACCTCGGCCGGGATCAAGCTTCCCAGGAGCCTGATCGCCGAGGGCAATTACACGTTCGAATCGGGGATCGCCGCCGCCGAGAAATTGCTCGACCTGTCGCCGCGCCCGACCGCGATCTTCGCCAGCAACGACGAGATGGCGGCGGGGGTCGTCCATGCCGCCCGCGAGCGCGACATCAGCGTTCCCGAGGAGCTTTCGGTGCTCGGCTTCGACGACACCCCGATCGCCGGCCACATCTGGCCGCCTTTGACCACGGTGCGCTGGCCGATCGTCTCGATGGCCCGGGCCGCCGCCCTGAAGCTCCTCGCCGGCCGGAGCGGCGGCGACGAAGCGGTGGCGGAGCCGTCGCTGTTCCTGTCGAGGCTGGTGAAACGCGCCTCGGTGGCGGGGCCGCGGCGCTAGATTGACTGCCACCCTTCGGATTTCCTGCCGCCCGTAATGGCCACGAACTCATTGTATTCGATCGCATTTGTCGCAAATCGCTCAAGGGCCAACAGGTGCTCCTCCACCTTTGCTCGAGCTTTTGGAAGCAGCGAGGGTAAATTCTCGCCGATGAACTTTGTCATGCGGCGATCGGGTTCATCGCCGACTCGCAGGTCGTGGTAGCCGAGCAGATTTTTATCGGCCGCTTTGGCGGCAATCTCGCGGTCCATCTCAGACATCAATTGGTTATAGTTCTGATGCATCACGACGCCGCAGCGACCGAGAACGTGAAATGTGACGTAGGGAATTCGCCGAGCGACGATCACAGGAATGACGCCCAGAGCAAGCGCCTTGCGAATGGCGTTTTTAATCTCTGCACGGTCGGGATAAAGCCATTCACGGACATTCTTCACCTCGATTCCGGCATATTCCCCGCCAGCCGCCGCGATAAAATCGAGGGCCTCCCTGCCGAGCGAGCGGCCATTGAACGTCTTCAACTCTTCTTTGGAATATCGTCCCCGGTCATTCGGGGTGTTGAGATCGTGGAATCCGTTGAAGGGCGTTACGCCGTCGGCCGCGACCATCGCCCTGAAGACAGCGATTTCGAGTGCGTCGCCCATCCGATCGGTGACGGCCTTGTTCGTGAATTCGCTCCAGATAGCAGTGAGCTCGCTCAACCGGCGGGCGACACGATCCGGACTCTCTTCCGCGACATGGAGCCATTGGGCGTTTTTTCGAGAAAGCGAGACGACTCGGCCTTCCCGGATAAGCCGAGCCTTTACCGGCGTGAGAATGTGAGGATCAATCCGTAGGTGGCCTGGGCCTGCGTCGGCTATCTTCTGTTCAATGGTGCGGGTCGTCGCGACCACCTGCGTGGTCAAAACGGAAAGGATGCGCCGCCTGGCGATCGCTTCCCGGTCCTGGCGCGACAGCTTCGCCACCCGCTCCCTTCCGTCTCATATATATATCTAGTAGTATTGTCCTCTGGCGCAGCGCTCCGCGCGGCACCGGAATGAGGCAAAACTGCCAGCATGAAAAGCGTTCAGGTTCGAGTATCCAAACCTTGTATTTCATCATGACACCGGTTACCACTGCAATTGCGAAGCCGGCGGAGACTGGCGTGCGTCCAGACGTTTAGGAAAGCGAATGCCACGGCCCCTGAAGCTCGATCCGGACAGGCTGTTCCCGGCCGATCCGAGCAGCCGCTCGATCGCCCGAGCCCTCTACCGCGAGGTCGAGTCGCTTCCGATCGTCAGCCCGCACGGCCATACCGATCCGGCCTGGTTCGCCACCGACGCGCCGTGGACCGATCCGGCCGCCCTGCTCCTCGCCCCCGACCATTATCTCTATCGGATGCTCTACAGCCACGGAATCCCGCTGGAAGCGCTCGGCGTGCCGGGCCGGGCGGGGCCTTCCGTCGCCGACCCGCGCGAGGCCTGGCGGCTGTTCGCCGGCCATTATTACCTGTTCCGCGGTACGCCTTCGCGCCTGTGGCTCGACCAGGTCTTCGCCGAGGTCTTCGGCCTCGACGTCGCCCTGGAGCCCGCCACCGCCGACCTCTATTTCGACCGGCTGAGCGAGTGTCTGGCGACGCCCGGCTTCCGCCCGCGCGCCCTCTTCGAGCGATTCGGGATCGAGCTCCTCGCCACCACCGAAGGCCCGCACGAGGATCTCGTCCACCACGCCGCCATCCGCCAGTCGGGCTGGCCGGGCCGGGTCGTCACCACCTACCGGCCCGACGCCGTCATCGATCCCGAGCATGAGGATTTCGCCGCCGCCCTCGCCGCCTTCGCGGACCTGACCGGCGAGGATGTGCATTCTTGGTCCGGCTATCTCGCCGCGCACCGCAGGCGCCGGGCCGACTTCCGCGTCGCCGGCGCCACCGCCACCGATCACGGCCATCCGACGGCCCTGACCGCTGATCTCAACGACCGGGAAAAAGAGGCGCTGTTCGAGCGGATCGTCGGCGGCACCTGGTCGACCGAGGATGCCGAGCTGTTCCGGGCCCAGATGCTGACCGAGATGGCGGCGATGAGCCTCGAGGACGGGATGGTGATGCAGATCCATCCCGGCTCCTTCCGCAACCACAATCGCCGGCTCCACCGCGACTTCGGCCGAGACAAGGGCGCCGACATCCCGACCCGAACCGATTATGTGAACGCCCTGAAGCCGCTGCTCGACCGCTTCGGCAACGAGGCCAGGCTGACGATCATCCTCTTCACCCTGGACGAGAGCGCCTATGCCCGCGAGCTGGCGCCGCTCGCCGGCCATTATCCCTGCCTCAAGCTGGGCCCGGCCTGGTGGTTCCACGATTCGCCCGAGGGCATGCGCCGCTTCCGCGAGATGACGACCGAGACGGCCGGCTTCTACAACAGCGTCGGCTTCAACGACGACACCCGCGCCTTCCTCTCCATCCCCGCCCGCCACGACGTCGCCCGCCGGGTCGACTGCGCCTTCCTCGCCCGGCTGGTGGCGGAGGGGCGGCTCCAGGACTGGGAGGCGGCCGAGCTTGCGCACGACCTCACCTACAGCCTGGTCAAGCGCGCCTACCGTCTCGACGCGCCGCGAGTGATGGCGGCGTGAGCATGCGATTCCCCGTCATTCCGGCGAAAGCCGGAATCCATGCCCCCGAAGGCTGGAGATTTTCCGCCGACGCCGGTGTCCATGGATCCCGGATCAGGTCCGGGATGACGGCCTTTTCCTTTCCCCTCGTCTAAACCCGGAGCGCCCATGTTCGACCGCACCTATTACGCCACCCACCCCGACATGATGGAGTGCGTCTCCAACGAGGAGCTTCGCGACCGCTATTTGATCCAGGACCTGTTCCGCGAAGGGGAATGCGTGCTCAACTACACCCATGCCGACCGCTTCGTGATCGGCGGGGTGCTGGTCGGGGCGGCGCCGGTCGCCCTGCCGGCGCAGACCGAGCCGCCGTCGGCCGCCGGCCACCCTTTCCTCGAGCGGCGCGAGCTCGCCATCGTCAATGTCGGCCGGACGGCCGGCACCGTCACCGTCGACGGCGAGGCCTTCGAGCTCGGCAACAAGGATTGCCTCTACGTCACCATGGGCGCGAGGGACGTGAGCTTCGCCGGCGCCGGCGCCAAATTCTACCTCGCCTCCTGCCCGGCCCACAAAGCCTTCGCCACCCGCAAGCTCGAGATCGCCCAGGCCAATGCGCTGGAGCGGGGAAGCCTCGAGGAATCGAACGAGCGGACGATCTACCAGCTCGTCATCCCGGGCGTGTGCGACAGCGCCCAGCTGGTCATGGGCCTCACCGTGCTCCGGCCGGGAAGCGTCTGGAACACGATGCCGCCGCACATCCACGAGCGCCGGAGCGAGATCTATTTCTACTTCGAGCTGGACGGCGAGAACGACCGGGTCTTCCACTACATGGGCGAGGGCGAGGCGATGCGGCATATCGTAATCGCCAATGACGAGGCGGTGATCAGCCCGCCCTGGTCCATCCACATGGGCTCGGGGACCCGAGCCTATGCCTTCATCTGGGCGATGGCCGGCGAGAACCAGGATTATACCGACATGAACGTCCTCGACATCTGCCAGCTGCAGTGACTCGTCATCCCGGACTTGTTCCGGGATCCATGAACACCGCCGCATGCGTATCGGCATCGTCCGTGTTCATGGATTCCGGCTTTCGCCGGAATGACGGCTAAGGAGACAAGATGAACCCCTTCGATCTCACCGGCCGGGTCGCCATCGTCACCGGCGCCAATACCGGAATCGGGCAGGGCATCGCCGTGGCGCTCGCCCAGGCCGGCGCCGACCTGGCCCTGGTCGGCCGCTCCAGCGCCGACGAGACGGCCGGGATGGTCCGCGGAGCCGGCCGCCGCGCCGCGCTGATCTCCGCCGACCTCTCCACCATCGCGCCCGTCCAGGACGTGGTCGAGCAGACGCTCGCCGAGCTCGGCGGGCTCGACATACTGGTCAACAATGCGGGGATCATCCGACGCGCCGACGCGGTCGATTTCAGCGAGGAGGATTGGGACGCCGTCATCGACACCAACCTCAAGTCGGTCTTCTTCCTGAGCCAGGCCGCGGGCCGGCACATGATCGGCCGCGGCCGGGGCAAGATCATCAACATCGCCTCGATGCTGAGCTTCCAGGGCGGGATAAGGGTGCCGAGCTACACCGCCTCCAAATCGGGCGTGGCCGGGCTGACCAGGCTGCTCGCCTGCGAATGGGCGGCGAAGGGGATCAACGTCAACGCCATCGCTCCGGGCTATATCGCGACCAGCAACACCGCCGCGCTCCAGGCCGACGAGACCCGCAACCGCCAGATAGTGGAGCGGATCCCCGCCGCCCGCTGGGGCGATCCCTCGGACCTGGGCGGAGCGGCGGTCTTCCTGTCCTCGTCGGCGTCCGATTATGTCAACGGCCATATCCTCGCCGTCGACGGCGGCTGGCTGGCGCGGTGAGGCTTCCCCACCCGTTCGGGCTGAGCTTGTCGAAGCCCTTCACTTCTTCCAGAGCGGAAGGAGAGCCCTTCGACAGGCTCGGGGCGAACGGAGGAGATAGATGACCGGCACCATCGCCTGCTTCGGGGAGATCCTGCTGCGCATGACCGCGCCGGGGCGCGAGCTCATGCTTCAGAAGCCCGCCCTCGACGTCTATGTCGCCGGCGCCGAAGCCAATGTCGGGGTCGCCCTCGCCAACCTCGGCCATAAGGTGAAGATGGTGACCTGCCTGCCCGCCAACGCGCTCGGCGAAGCCGCGCTCCGCGAGGTCCGCCGCCACGGAGTCGACGTTTCCGGGGTGGCGCGGACCCCGGGCCGGATGGGCCTCTATTTCCTCACCCAGGGTGCCGGCCTTCGCGCCTCCGAGATCTTCTACGACCGGCAGGACAGCAGCTTCGCCCGCGCCGCCGCCGGCGATTTCGACTGGGACGCGCTGCTCGAAGGCGTGGACCTGCTCCACATGTCGGGGATCACCCCGGCGCTCGGCCCGAGCTCGGCCGAAGCGGCGGTCGCCGCGGCGGAAGCGGCCGGCCGGCTCGGAATCCCGATCTCGTTCGACGGCAATTACCGGGCGCAGCTGTGGGAAGCCTGGGACAGCGATCCCAGGTCGATCCTCACCCGATTGGTCTCGAAAGCCGGGATATTGTTCGGCAACCATCGCGACATCTCGCTGCTGCTCGGAGCGGAGTTCGGCGGCGAGGGGCCCGACCGCCGCCGCGAGGCCGCCGAGGCGGCTTTCGGCGCCTTCCCGAATTTGAAGATGATCGCCTCGACCGCCCGCCACGTCGACGACGCCGACCGCCACCGGATCGCCGCCCGGATCGACACGCCTGACGGCGCCGCCCAGACCGAGGAGGTGGTGGTCGCCGGGATCGTCGACCGGATCGGCGCCGGCGATTCCTTCGCCGCCGGGATCCTCCACGGCGTTCGGACCGGCCGCGACCTCGACTGGACGGTCCGTTCGGGCCTGGCTCTGACCTGCCTCAAGCATTCGCTGCCCGGCGATTTCAGCCTGTTCTCGGTCCGCGACATCGAAGCGTTCATGGCCGGCGGCCTCGACGTCCGGCGATGATCAGCCGGCGCCTGTTCCTCGCCGGCGCCGGAGCGCTCGCGGCGGCGCCCGCCATGGCCCGGGACGACCCGACCGTCGTCACCACCCTCGGACCGCTGAGGGGCATGCGCGAGGGCGGGCTGGAGGTCTTCCGGGGCATTCGCTACGGCCTCGCCGGGCGCTTCCAGGCGCCCAGGCCCGCTCCCCGAAGCCGCGACGTCGTCGCCGCGACCGGCTTCGGCCCCTCCGCTCCGCAACGCGGCGACCGCTACAAGCCGACCGGCGAGGACTGCCTGTTCCTCAACGTCTGGACCCCCGAGGCGCGGCCCGGCGGCAGACGGCCGGTGATGGTCTATTTCCACGGCGGCGCCTATTCGACCGGTTCCGTCGCGGATCCTCTCAACGACGGGCGATTCTTGGCGAATAATGGCGATGTCGTCGTGGTCACCGTCAACCACCGGCTCAACGCCTTCGGCTATCTCTACCTCGCCCGGCTCGACCCCCGATTCCCCGACAGCGGCAATGCCGGCCAGCTCGACCTCGTCCTCGCGCTTTCCTGGATCCGCGACAACATCGCCGCTTTCGGCGGCGATCCGTCGCGCATCCTCGTCTTCGGCCAGTCGGGAGGGGGCGCCAAGATCGCCACCCTGATGGGCATGCCGGCGGCGAAGGGGCTGTTCCACCGCGCGATCACGATGAGCGGCCAGCAGGTCACCGCCTCGGGCCCGCTCAACGCCACCGCGAGGGCCAAGGCCTATCTCGAAGGCCTCAAGGTGAGCTCGGCCGACGAGCTTCTGGCGCTGCCGGCGGAGCGGCTGGTCGAGGGCCTCGCCGCGACCGATCCGATCCTCAGCGGCTCAGTCTACATGGGGCCGGTGCTCGACATGAAGTGGCTGACCCGCCACCCCTTCTGGCCCGATCCCGATCCGCAGTCGAACGCGATCCCGATGATCCTCGGCAACACCCGCGACGAGACCCGCGCCTTCATCGACCCGGACAGCGAGAAGGTTAAAACCCTCGACTGGTCGAACCTCGCCGAGCGGATTGCGCCCGAGCTCCGGGTCGACATCCACCCCGAATGGGTGGTCGGGCAATATCGCCGCCGCTTCCCCGACTGGACGCCCGAGCGGGTCTTCTACGCCGCCACCACGGCGGGTCGGAGCTGGCCCGGGCAGGTGATCGAGGCCGAGGCCCGGGCGGCCGCCGGAGCGCCGACCTGGGTCTACCAGGTCGACTTCCAATCCCCGACCCAGCCGCGGCGGGGCGCTCCGCACACGATCGATATCGCTTTGGCCTTCGGCACCCTCGACGCCGAGGGCTCCTACACCGGCACCGGCGCCGAAGCCCGGGCGCTCAGCGCATCGATGATGAAGGCCTTCGCGGCGTTCGCGAGACGCGGCGATCCCAATGCCGGCGGCGTTCCGGACTGGCCACGCTATCGCCTGCCGCGGCGGACCACCATGGTGTGGGATATAACGAGCGCCGCCGTTTCCGATCCGAGGCGCTGGGAGCGCGAGCTTTTCGAGCGAGTCCCCTACATCCAGCCCGGAACGTAGAACCTTGACAGCCCGCCGCTATCGGGGCAGACGAATGACACCGGTTACTTAGGCAGCCGGAGGGGCGACTTCGCAGCCATAGCGGAGCGGTCCTGAGAGAGGGTAAAAGGCGCGCCAGCGCGCTCCCGGCCTCCCGAATCGCGGCTCGCGCCGCCACTTCCGCGTCGGGCTTAGACACCGGTGTCATAAGTGTGATGGTAGATGTGACGGGTGCCTGCCCGTCCAAGAGGGAGGTTCATCGACATGGCTTCGGATCGGCTTTTCGGACGGGCTCGCATTTTACGGCATATGATCGGCGCCGTTTCCGGAGGCGTGCTCGCACTGGCGCTCAGCGCTCCCGCTCACGCGCAGGATCCGACGGCGCCGGCGGCCGAAGCCGAGGCCCAGGACGAAGAGGAAGTCGCCGTTCCCGAGCCGGAGACGGGCGGCCAGACCGTCGACGCCGCCGAGGAGACCACCACCGAGGATATCGTCGTCACCGGATTCCGCCGCTCGCTCCAGTCCGCGCTCAACGTCAAGCGCAATTCGGTCGCGGCGGTCGACGCCATCGTCGCCGAGGACATCGCCAAATTCCCCGACCAGAACCTCGCGGAATCGCTCCAGCGCATCCCCGGAATCTCGATCCAGCGCGACGGCGGCGAGGGCCGGGCGATCACGGTGCGCGGGCTCGGCGCTCAGTTCACCCGGGTCCGGGTCAACGGCCTGGAGACGGTCGCGACCTCGACCGACGGCGCCAGCGCCAACCGCGACCGCGCCTTCGACTTCAACGTCTTCGCCTCCGAGCTGTTCAACTCGATCGTCGTCCACAAGACCGCCGAATCGTCGCTCGACGAGGGCTCGCTGGGCGCGGTGGTCGACCTCAACACCGGCAACACGCTCGGCGGCCGGCGCGGCCTGACGCTGGTGGGCTCGGCCCAGGCCTCGTATAACGACCTCAGCAAGAACGTCGGCCCGCGGGTCGCCGGGCTGCTCTCCTGGAAGTCGGCGGACGGCACGTTCGGCGCCGCCATCTCCGCGGCCTACCAGAAGACGGACACGCTCGAGCTCGGCAACAACACCGTGCGCTGGGCCCAGGCCCGCTTCGATTCGGTCAACGGCACCCCCTGCTTCTACACCACGGCGACCAGCGCCGTCCGGGCCTCCAACTCCGGCGGCGTCTACCGCCCGAGCCCGATCTGCGATTCGGCCGCCCTCGCCTTC
>Ga0190266_10000074_pt1 | contig 13898 bp, 20 predicted proteins | sample Popmic220T_FD_132448 | JGI IMG/M metagenome (GOLD analysis project Ga0190266, IMG submission 132448) | Populus adjacent soil microbial communities from riparian zone of Indian Creek, Utah, USA - 220 T | ecosystem: Environmental > Terrestrial > Soil > Riparian zone | place: USA: Utah | collected...
CAGGCGCGGTCCTTCGGGTCCGAAAGCGTAGAATATGTAGAATTCCCGCAGCACCCGCGAGTCCTCATCCCCTCGAAAGCGAAGGAAGATCGGGACGAGGACGGCCGCCGCGGCCAGAATGAGCAGCGCCATCCACGCGAGCTTCTTTCGCGAATAGAGCAGGACGAAATGAGCGGGAGGCGGCGGCTGCATTGGAAGGCCGTAGGCGCGGGCAGGCTAAGAAGGTCTGAAGCTGGTCGTTCGGTTATCCGCCGTCCTCGTCCTCCCCGGCTTCCATCAGCTCCATGAAGCTGCGCGCCGCGTCGCGGTCGGCGGGGTCCTTGAACGCGACGTCGAGGTCGGGCGCGGCGCCGAGCATGTGGAGCAGCGCCCACAAGGCGAAGCGGCGGCCCTTGTCGCGCTCGAGCCCGAGATCGACCTGGATCCGCTCGATCCCCGCCTCGAGAGCGGCGGGCGGCACAACGGCGAGGTCCCCGGTCCCGAAATATTCGCGCAGCTGGTCGTCGAGATTCATGGCCGACCCTCCCCTGTCGCCCCCGCGCCCTCCTGCGGGCGGATGTAGAGCCGCTTGACCTCGGGCCAATAGGCTTCGACTTCGGCCTCGATCGCGGCGATGATCCGCTCGACCTGGCCGGCGCGGAGGTCATCCTCGAAATCGGCGCTCATCACCACCGTCACCTGATCGGGCGAACTGTGGACGGTGAGGATATGGCCGACGCCGACGATCCCCGGCTGCCGGCAGGCCGAGGCGCGGATGCTCTTGATCAGCTCGGGATCGGCCGATTCGCCGATCAGCAAAGCCTTGGATTCGACCGCCAGCAGCAAGGCGGTGAGGCCGAGGATCAGGCCGATGACGACCGAGGCCGCGCCGTCGAAGAAGGGGTTGCCGGTGATTTGCGACAGGGCGACGCCGGCCGCAGCGACGAGGATCCCGGCCATCGCCGCGCCGTTCTCCAGGAGGACGATGAAGGCCGGCGGGTCCTTCGAGCGGCGCACCGCCTCGAACCAGCCGAGCGCGCCCTTGGCGGCGCGGAATTCCCGGAACGCCGCGAGCGTCGATCCGCCCTCGAGCAGGAAGGCGACCAGCAGCACCACATAGGCGACGATCGGCGACACCACATGTTCGGGCGCGAGGATGTGGATGACGCCCTCATAGACCGAGACGCCCGCCCCGAGCGCGAACACCAGGACGGCGACGACGAAGCTCCAGAAATAGAGCTCGCGCCCGTAGCCGAACGGATGATCCGCGTCGGGCGCCTTGCGCGACTGGCGCCGGCCCCAGATCAGCAGCAGCTGGTTGAGGCTGTCGACCACCGAGTGGATCCCCTCGGTCAGCATCGCCGACGAGCCGGTGAAGGCCGCGGCGGCGAATTTCGACACGGCGATGCCGAGATTCGCGGCGAAGGCGATCAGCAGGGTGCGGTTGTTATGGGCCTCGACACTCATCGAGGCTGCTTAGCAGGTCGCGCCGGTTTTTGTTCCCGTGGCCGCTTCAGTAGATCTGCGGCACCAGGTTCAGCTTCTCGAAGTCGAGCCGGTCGTCGTAGCGCTCCTTCTCGGAGCGCTTGGGCAGCTTGTGCTTGGCGCGCTTGATCTTCTTGTAGGGAATCAAGGAGAGGATATGGGCGATGGCGTTCAACCGCGCGCGCTTCTTGTCGTCGCTGGGGACGATGTGCCAGCGCGCGGGCTCGTGGTCGGTCGCCTTGAACATGTCGTCGCGGGCGCGCGAATAATCGTACCAGCGCGAATAGGATTTGAGATCCATCGGGCTCAGCTTCCATTGCCTCAAGGGGTCCTCGATCCGGGCGCGGAAGCGGCGCTCCTGCTCGTCCTTGCCGACCTCGAGCCAGACCTTGATCAGGATGATCCCGTTCTCGACCATCCAGCGCTCGAAGCGCGGCGCGGCGTCGAGGAAGGTCTTCACCTTCTTCTTGTCGGCATAGCCCATCACCCGCTCGACCCCGGCGCGGTTGTACCAGCTGCGGTCGAAGATCACGACCTCGCCGGCGAGCGGGAAATGCTCGATGTAGCGCTGCATGAAGAGCTTGCGCCCCTCCTCGCCGACCGGCGCGGAGAGCGCGACGACGCGAAAGGCGCGGGGTGAGACGCGCTCGGTGATGGCGCGGATCGTGCCGCCCTTGCCGGCCGTGTCGCGCCCCTCGAACAGGAGGACGACCCGCGCCCCCTTCGCGCGCACCCATTCCTGCAGGTGGCACAGCTCGACCTGGAGCTTCTCCAGCTTCTTGTCATAATCCTTGCGCGACAGCTTCTCGGGCTTCTCGCCCGCGCCGGGCTTGCGCCGCGCGGGCGCCCGCGGCTGTGGCTGAGTCTTGCCGTTGCCCGCCCGGGCGCGTGTCTGCAATGCCATGAGGTTGCTCCAATCCAGCGGACAGGCAGAGCATGGCGCGAGGGCGGGCGAAATCAGGTCTTGTCCTTAGGGAGTCGCACCGACTCCCATTGCCGCTGCGCCTTGCTAGGCTTTGGGACCCACAGACAGAGCGGTATTTGCGTGTCCGAGATCAAGAGCGTCGACATGGAGCTGGCGGCCCCCCGCCTGCCGTCCGACCTTGCCCCCTTCCTGAGCGCGGCCGCCGCGGCCGGAGAGAATCGGGAGCCGTTCGCGGTTCGGCTGCTGAGCCGTGGTGAGCTCCTGGCGCTTTCGGCGTGCGGGCTGATTGAGCAGGGCCCGAGCGCGCCCTCCTCGGTCGGCGACACCGGTTATAGGCTGACCCGGCGCGGGTGGGAGGTGGTGGCCCTGCTCTGGTACGACCGGGGGCCGCAGGCCCGGCCGGCGGCGCCAATCATCCAGGCAAGCTGAACCACAGACCCGCGCCGAGCGCGGCCGCGGCGGCGATCGAGGCCAGCCACATATGGACGAAGAAGCCGCGCACGCCGAGCGCGGTCGCGTAGCTCGCCTTGGCGACGGCGTTGACCAGCACCGCCAGAGCGATCGCCAGCGCCCCGATCTGCACCGTGATGCTCCCCATCATGCTCGTCACCGCGACCACCGCGGCATCGACGTCGGCCAAGCCGGACAGCCCCGACACGACGAGGACGCCGCTGCTTCCGAACATCTGCCCGGCGGCGCGGGCGAGGAACGAGATGACCACCAGCATCAGCGCCATCTTGATCACCGAGCCGAGATCGAACGGGTTCTTCTGCGCCTGCTCGACATGCTCCGATCCGCCGCGCCGGGCGAGGATGACCGCGTAGACCAGCAGCACGGCCGCGCCCGCGCCGAGCGCCGGAAGCAACACCGGCGCGAGCGGCGGCGCCAGCGTCGCGGCGAGCAGGGCCGTGCGCACGAACGAGATCGCGCCGGCGGCGATCGCGCCCGAGGCCAAAGCCATATGCGCGGTCTCGTCCTTGGAGCGGCGCGCGTTGGTCACGGTTACCGCGGTCGAGGAGACCAGCCCGCCGACCGCGCCGGCGACGATCTCGCCGCGGGTCGAGCCGAGCAGCTTCACCGCGATGTAGCCGGCGTAGGAGATCGAGGCCAAAACGATCACCAAGGTTACGGTGCGCGCCGGCGAGACTCCGCCGAACGGGCCGTAAGGCTGATCCGGGATCACCGGCAGCAGCACGAAGGTGAAGGCGAGCAGGATCACCGCGGACCGGAGCTCGGGCCAGCTCAGCCGCCGAACGAAGCCGTGGAGCAGCTCGCGGCTGGCGAGCACGGCGAGCAGCACGACCGCCCCGGCCGAGGCGATCGCCGTGCTCCCGGCGACGGCCAGCGCGCCGAGCGCGAAGGTCAGCATCGCCGCGACCGTCGTGGTGGCGCTGAACGAGCCCTCGGCGGCCGCCTGGCGATATTCGAACGCGGTGACCGCGAGCGCCAGCACCGCGAACAAAGTGGCGAAGACCGCACCGTTCGGCTGCGCGCCGCCGGCGAGGTCGAGCTCGATCAGGGCGGCGAGCCCGCCGAACAGGCCGATCAGGGTGAAGGTGCGAAGGCCCGCGGTGCGCTGGCCGCGATCGGCCTCGCGCTCGCGCCAGTGGCGCTCGACTCCGATCATCGCCCCGATCGCGATCGCCAGGCCCATGCGGCGGAACAGCTCGAATTCGTCCATCCCCTAAGGGATTGGTCCTAGTGGCGCGCGGGGTCAATCAGGGTTCGCCCCGAGCGGCGCGCGCTCAGCGCAGCAATGACGTGACGAGCACCGCGGCGCCGGCCGCGCAGAAGGTCGCGACGAGGACCGCCGCCAACAGCTTGTGCCGCATGCGCCGGTCGGAATCCGCATGGCCGGCCGGCGCGCCCGAGGCATAATGTTCGAGAAAGCCGCAGCGCGCGCAGCGCCAGCTGCCGATGTCGATCTTCGCCTTGCCGCCGAGCTTCAGCCCGGTCCAGATGCTCTTCTCCGGCTGCCCCTCGACCCAGCTCCCGACCATGGTCCGGCCATTGTCGCCATGGTCGATGACGAACCCTTCGGTCATCGACCCCGAGCATTTCGGGCATTGCTTCGATCCCGCCATGGCTCACCCTCCCCGGATCCCGCGTGCGCGCCGCCTTTATAGCGACTTCAGCGGATCGTGCCCCCAGTTCATCAGCGCATAGCGCCAGCGCGAAGTGACGATGTTTTCGGGCTGCTGGGCAAGGTGGCGGCGAATGAAACCGGCGGCCTTGCGCATCAGCCGGTAATCCGCCTCGCCGAGATCGGCCTCGGCCGCGCGCAGCAACTGCGCGATCCGCCGCCCCGCCTGATGCCCGATCGATTCGCCGCCGTCCGTCTTCTGCCCGACCGCGCGGCTCTCGTCCGTCGCCAGCCACGCCTCGAGCTCGCCCGCTTCCATGTTCACCGCGGCGCGGAAGCGCGCGCGGATTTCGGCATCGGACGGGCCCGCTTTGCGCGTCACGCGGCGCGGCGCTTGTAGCCGCAAAAGCCGATGCTACTGAGGCCATGATCGGAATTGGGTCCGCGGTCGGCATCGGAGAGGTTCGGCTCCGGTCGAACGGTCGGGTCGCCCGGCTCGCTGTCGCGGTCGGCGACCCAGGCGTTGGCGGGGTCCGCGTTCGGCCCCTTGTCGGTGTCGCTGCACAGCCCCCGGCGCGGGGGGAGAACGCTGGCTGAGGCCGCACCTGCACCAGCGCCGAGCGCAACGGCGCCGGTCACTCGGACGAGGAACGATCTGCGGTCAATCCTGCGCATCTGTGCTCCCAAGGCCGCCTTGGCCCTCGCCCGCCGCCGGCCCGGCGCGCACCCAGCCCGGCGGGATCATGCGGCCCTCCTCGTCCCTGGTCCAGTCCTCGGCGAGCTGCTTCGCCTCCTGAGTCTCGCGAAGGCCCTTCAAGGGTCTGCGCCCGCTAGGTCCGCCTGCCGCCTCAGGGTCGCCCCGATGGCGCGGGGCCGGCGCGCCTCTAGCCTGCGCCGGACCAGGGAGGCGGCCCATGAGCATCTTCGAGTTCGTCTTCTCGCTGTTCGGGCTGGTGCTCGGCCTCAGCCTAGCCGAGGTGCTCGCCGGCTTCGCGCGGACGGTGCAGGCGCGCAAGCGGGTCCGGATGGGCTGGCTCACGCCCCTCCTCGGCCTGCTGCTGATCATCGACCTGGTCTCGTTCTGGACCGGCGCCTGGCGCGAGCGCGACGCGATCGGCGTGACGCTCGAGCCCTTGCTGTTCGCGACGCTGATCGCCGGCATCTACTATGTTGCTGCGAGCCTGGTCTTCCCGCCCGACCAGGAGGCCTGGCCCGATCTCGACCGCTATTTCATGGAGCACAAGCCGATCGTGATGGGCGCGGTGATTGGTTGCAACCTGCTGATGATGGTTGCAGCAGCGATCGTGCACGGCGGGGCCAACATGACCGCTGGCCGAGCGGTCGGCTACGGCCTGTTGGCCGCGGCGTCGCTCGGCCTCATCGTCACCCGGAGCAAGCGGCTGAGCCTAGTCCTGCTCGGGGCCATGATCTCTTCCTACTGGGTGGTCCCGCAGGTGGTGGTGGCGATCGACGGCGGCGCGATGCCGGGCTGAGGTCGGGCGCGGTGGCCCTGGGCTTGCCAGCGCGGGCGCGGCGGCTAGTCTGAGAGACGCCGCCTGGGGGAAGCCGCAATGAGCGCGTTCGAATTCGTCTTCTCGCTGTTCGGGCTGCTGCTCGGCTTCAGTCTGGTCGAAGTGCTGCAGGGCTTGGTGCGGACGCTGAAGCTGCGCGGCACGGTGAGGGTCGGCTGGCTGACGCCGTTGCTCGGCCTGTTCGTGCTGGTCGACCTCACCTCCTTCTGGAACATCGCCTGGGCGGCCCGCGACGACATCCCGGCCAATTTCGCCACGCTCTTGCTCGGCCTCGCCGTTACCGGCCTCTATTATTTCTCGGCCTCGATGGTCTTCCCCGACAAGCCCGAGGAATGGCCGGACTTCGACGAATGGGCGGCGCGGCACAAGAAGCAGGTGATGGGCGGGATCCTCGGCTCCAATCTGATCGCCACCGCGGCCGTACTGGCGCCGCGCCCGGAGACGTGGACGCTCGGGGTGTTCGCGCAGAACGGCGTGCTGCTCGGCATGATGGCAGTCGCGGCTTTTGGCCGACCGCGCTGGCTGACCGGGTCGATGTTGGTTGGCATGCTCGCCTTCTACGCCTGGTTCGCTTGGGTGACCTTGGGGCGCTAGGCCCTGGCTTGCGTGTCGGGCCAAAGAGGCAGCCGGCGTTCGTTCCTTAGAGACGTGGCGGGCGCAGACCGGGCCCTATACCGGCGTCACCGACAATGACAGCGGCAGCCATGCCGACAATGCCGGCCACGGTCGCGGCCCGGGCGGCAATGCCTCGGGCCACCCGCAGGGCGCGACCGACGGCGATCCGACCGATCCGATCGGCGGCGGCCGCGGCGGCCAGACCGGCTATTCGGACAGCGACAGCGGCCCGAACGCCGACCCCTCCGGGCGCGGCCGGCGCGGCCAGCAGACGCCGACCGGGATCACCGACAGCGATCCGACCGACCCTTCCGGCCAGGGCCGCGGGGCCAGCGGCGCCAATTCGGCCAACAGCTTCCGCCGGCGGCCCGACGGCAGCGTCGCCACCTATACCGGCCTCACCGACAGCGACAGCGGCAGCAGCCGCGATCCTTCCAATTACGGCCGTGGCACCCGCGAGTGCCGGGACAGCGACATCAGCAACCCCGACTGGCAGAAGCGCGACCCCGTCCACCGCTGCGAATAGCACGCGGACTTGGCCGGATGATTGGAGCTATGATCCGCCGCCTGGACGAGAGGCCTCGGCGGGCGGCTGGCCGTTCCGGCGGGCCTTGTCGGTCTGATAGCGGCGCAGGCGACGTCTTTCGCCGGTGGCGCGGCGCCAGCCGAGGATCGCGAGCGTGGCCACCAGGAAGAAGAGCAGCGCATAGGCAATGAGCAAACGGGTCTCCACGCGCCGCCCCTAGAGCGCGAGTGCGGCGCGCAGGCGCTGCACGCGCTCGCGCTGCGAGAGATGATCGAGGCGCATGTTATTGCTCCCAATAAGTCAGGCAAGCGGGAGCGCTGAAGTCTCTCAGCCACCGGCATGCTCACGTCGTGGCGGGAGCCGGCGATAGCGCGCGTGTAGCACGGAATCGGGGCGCTCCCTAATCGGAGGTTGCCGGATGAAGGGCTCCGGCCGCCGGCTCGCCCGCGCCGCGAGGACGCGACCGCGTCAGTCCTGCATCGCCGCGGGCACTCGGGCGCCGTTCTTCGCCAGCTCCTCCATCACGCGCCGGTGAAGCCAGATGTTCATCTCGGCGCTGCCATCCTTGGCGCCGGTGTAGCCGAGCTCGCTGGCGAGGTCCTTGCGGTTGTCGAGGCTGGAATCGAGATCGAGCAGTTTCATCAGATCGACGATCGACGTCTTCCAGTTGAGCGCGGGATTGCCCTTGGCGCGCATCTTCTCCGTGAGCACCGCCTCGACGTCGACCGGCGCGGCCTGCGCGCCGGCCTGGCCGAGGCCCGGAGCGGCGGCGGCGGGCTGGCCCATTTGCGGCAGGCCCTGGGCCTGCGCCACGCTTTGCTGGACCTGCTCGGCCCCGCCGAAAATCGCGTCTTTGATCGCGTTGAAAATGCCCATCGACCTTACTCCGACTGAGGGGATTGCGGAGGGAGAATGTCCGGCGGACCAATAAGTTGCGCAGGGTCTAGAACAGCCGCGAGGTGCTCACGCTGGCGAGGCATTCGAAATGGAGCGGCAGGCTCTGCTCGTCGAATTCGGGCGCCTTGACCGGGCCGGCGGGGCGCTGGACGCGGAGGCGGACGAGGGCCGCAGGGGCGATGGCTTTGGCGCACATCGCGCAGGGCTTGCCGAGGATTTCGTCGTCGTCGTCCAGCAGCGGCACTTTGCCGGTCCAGTGGCGGTGGAAGGTCAGCGCCACCTCGGGGCGGAGCACGGCGCGGAGGCAATCGGCGTGGCAGGCGCTTTCCTGGAGCATGAAAGGCGGCGTGTCCGGATCGACCCGGATCAGGCGCAGGATCTGCCCCCACGGGACCAGCTGGCCGCAGAAGCGGCAGAGGTGGCCGGTGGTGAAGTTCGGATCGCGTCGCCGAGGCATCGGGTCGGTCACTCCTGGCGCTCAGGTCTCGATCTCGATCCTGATCGACGGCTCCCGCGAATATAGCGGAGGAACTCCCGATATTGCCGGTCGCGCGCTTCCTCTTGTTCTTTCTCCGTCTTCCTGCGCAGCTCCTCGATATAGTCGTCAGTGTCCTGGGCCTGCCTGCGGCGCCGCTCCTCCTGCTCGCGGACGAAGGTCTCGGTGTCGCGGTTGATGCGCTGCACCTCGGCCTGCTGGCTTTGCTCGATCCGCCCGCGCTGCAGCGCATAGGCCTGCTTGAGCTGGGCGAGCTCGGCCAGCGCGCCGTCTACCTCCCGGCTGAGCTCCGGCCGGCCCTGCCCCTTGTGCATGACGGCCCAGAGGGCGATTTCGAGCACCCGGCGCTCCATGTCGGCGATCCAGCCGCCCGCCGCCGCGATATCCGCAATGCTCATCGCCGCGACATTGGGGAAGGCGTAGAGGAGCCGGTTGGTGAAGCCGGTCATGGCCGTGCGCAGGCCGGCCCGGTCCGCTTCGTAGCGTGCGGCGAGCGAGTCGTACTCGCCGGCCGGGGCAGCGGCGCCGGCCTCCTGCGCGGCGGCCGGCGGAGGCGCCTCTTGTCCGGGGCGCCAGGCGGAATGGAAATAGCCGGTCTTCTCCCGCCACGCCTCGTCCCCCGCGGGCCCGGTTCCGGGCTCCGGCGAGAGCCAGCTGTCGAGTGCGTCCTGCACCCAGCGTTCATTCTCCGCCATGCGAACCCTCCCGTTCCTGCCAAATCGCGACTCGTGCCAAAAGCTTAGCCCAACGGGCGCCGCACGGCGATGCGGCGCGGATCGCGGCGACGCGCGCGCCGCGGCAAGCCCCTTTTGCGCTGGGCGGGAAGCGACTATTCTCGGCCGCCGCCACCAAACGAGGAGCGAGGCCATGACCGCCTTCAACGCCGTTCGTTTCAAGGTGAAGCCGGGGCGCGAGGAGGATTTTCTCGACGCCCATCGCCGGATCGACGCCGACTGGCCGGGCCTGGTCAGCGCCAACATCATCGACGCCGGCGACGGGCGCTACTGCATCATCGCCGAATGGGAGAGCATGGACTCCCTCGCCGCAGCGCGGCCGATGATGATCATGACGCTCGACAGCTTCCGCGGCACGCTCGAGGAGATCGGGCCGGGGCTGGGGATGACGGACCCGGTGTCGGGGCCGGTAGTGCTGACGATGAAATAGGACGCGGGCCCGGTCTCGCGCAGGGACTCGAAGCCGGAGCATGCGGGCTCACCGCCCGGTGGCCCGCTCCAGGGCGCCGATCGCCAGCCGCTCGCTGAACCCGAAGGCGAAGGCCACGGCGAAGAGCGCACCGGCCCCCATCTCGCCGAGCAGCCCGCCGCCGAGCAGCAGCATCGCGGCGAGCGCCGAGGCCGCACCGATTGCGGGCCGCGCGAAGGTCACCGCCGTGCTGGCCACGCGCTCCGGAATGCTGACGTCGGCGGATGAACCGGCCAGCGAGGCCAGGCCGCTGAAGCAGGCGCCAAGCGCGCCGATGACGGCGCCGGCGAGCAGCTGCCACGGGCCGAGCCTCGGCGATTCCCCGGCGCCGGCCCCGCTCAGCAAATCCGGGTTGCGCATGAGCAGGACGATGAGCGTCGTCAGCAGCGCGAAGAACAGGACGAGCAGGATAGCCACCTGCCGGTGCAGCAGATCGAGCTTGAAATAGCGGTTGTCGTGATTTTCGTCGCGCAACTGCATCGCATTGGCCAGGCGACAGCGCCGGCCTTCGTCGTGCGGCGGCTGATGGTCGAGGATCGGCTTGACCAGATCGTTGACCGTGAGCTGGCGCCAGCCGCCGAGCTTGGTCGCGGCCTCGTTGCGCAGCGCCTTCGCCAGAGCCTCGATCTCCTCGTCGCGAAACCCGAAAATCTCCTGCCGCCGCGCTTCGTGCAGATACTTCCAGGCCGGGTCGATCCGTCGCTCGCTCAGCCGCAGCGTGGCGAGGGTGAGCGCCCGCTCGGCCGCCTTCAGCCAGGCCGCCTCCGGATCCTCGGCCAGGTTCTTGCGCTTTTCGAGGCGGCTGCGCTCAATGATCACCTCCGCCTCGAGCCGCTCCAACTTCGGCGAGGCGCGGCCCCGGAATAGGTTCGCAGGCAGTTTCATGTCCCGGTTCCCCTGACCCCCAAGACTATCGCAGCGCGGCCGATTTGTCTCCATTCGGCCCGTCCGAAATCGGGACAAGGACGGGGCCGGCGTCGGGGCCGGTGACGCCGGCGATGCTGCTCCGTTGCGCGGCTCGCTCCTGCGAATGGTCCCAATGTTCGCACTGGCCATGGTCGTGCCGGGACGGCGGGGCTGCGTGGCGGAGCGGGAGGCGGGCGCGTTGGTGGATGGGGCGTCCGGCGAACGGGGGCGAGTCGCGGCCATTTATCAGGAGAAAGCAAAAGACATCCTGAATTGCAAGCTTTTTATTCCACTTCTGATCCTTTTTGGTTTCCTGTTCGTTGCTGACGCCTCCCCGTGCTTGGAGCGCCGACTTGGCGCTTGCCGAGGTCTTGGCCCGAGGCCGTTTTGCTCACGCAAAGGGACCGCGCTGTTTCGGTGTCCAGTCCTCGGAATTGATTGCTTCGAGGCACCAAGACGTCGACTCTCGATGCGATGGGCGCAAGGTCCGGATTGTGATAACAGGATGATCCAAAGATCGGGGGGAGATCATGCAAAATCTCTTAAGAGAGTTTCGGCTGTCGGCGACTATCCTCGCACTCGGCCTGTCCTTTCCGGCAATGGCCGTGGAACAATGCCCGACTTGCGCCGAGCGCCCGGCGCCTGGGGTTGTCCCACCACTGGCGCCGGCGCAGCACGGTGTGAACGTGGTGCAGCCACCCGCCGATCCGACCACCGTGGTGGCACCACAGCCCATGCGGATCCCGCTGAAAGACGAGACAGGGACGACGCGTGGATTCCTCGTTCATCAGCCCTCCACCAACGAGACGACGATCGAATTCACGGATCCTGCTGGAGCGGTAACCGGCTCTGTTCGTCTTATGACCGGGGCCACCATGCAAATGTACAGCTACAACAGCGACTTGACGTTGCTTTCCCATGAGATTGCACAAATCCGAAGCGCGATCACAGCGCTGCAGGCACAGGTAAATGCGCAAGCCCACCGCTAGCAAACCGACGTTCCTGCAGAAGTGGCGCGACGAGCTGCCGGGCGTCGCGGCGAGCCTCACCACCGCCTTCGTCCTGTTCTTGGTTTCGCTGAGCTTCGCGCCCGTGCGCAATTGGCTTTTCGGCGAGGAGGCGCGCGCCTATCCCATTTTCTGTACGGCCGATCCGGTTGTCGCGCGGGACGGCCGGCGGATCATCGAATTCTACATCGTCAACCGAAGCCTTGAGGACTACAGCGCGGAGGCCTTGCAGGGACTGCTCGATCAGACCTTGCGCGGGAGCGGCACTTCAGCGAGCGCGGCAATCACCCTCCCGTTCCGAGGCGGCGAAGGGCGTATCGAGCGCGCCTATGCCGACGCTGAGTTCAACCGCGGCAAGGGAGAAATCCTGGTCCGGGCGGAGCCGGGCGCGGTTCACATCGGTCTCCGCCAGATCGATGGCGCGGCTATCCTTCGGGTCTTTATCGTCCTCGCTGATATGCCCGACGTCGGGCCCATACCCCGCGACGCCAAGGTCGCGGTACCGTTCGAGTTTCACGACATTCAGGAGAATTGCTACACCCGCCAGTGAGAAAATCGCTGTGTCATTCTGCTGCGCGAGAAGCGGCGATTTGGTCGTGGCACCATCGCGTCATTGGCGGGTCAATCACGGGAACGCGCCTCCCCCTCGCGCGACTACTGGCAGCGGACCTCGCCGTGCTCGATGGCGTAGCCGATCGACACGCCGGCGGCAGCGCCGATCAGGGTGCCGATCGTGTTCGAGCCGCGCGGGGCGATGACGGTGCCGGCGGAGCGCCTCGCGAATGGCTTGCGCAATCGTCCAAAGAGGCGGAATATCGCATGGTCGCAAGGGGGGGGTGGCCATGAAACCCACGCGCAGGCTCAATCGGCGTTCATTCTTCAGGCAGGTGGCGGGCGGCGCCGTCGCGGCGGGCGCGCTCGGCGTGATCGGCGGCGAGGCGCGAGCCTGGCAGACCGGGCCCTATACCGGCGTCACCGACAATGACAGCGGCGGCAATGCCGACAATGCCGGCCACGGCCGCGGCCCCGGCGGCAATGCCTCGGGCCATCCGCAGGGCGTCACCGACAGTGACGTCTACGATCCGAGCGGCGCCGGGCGCGGTGGCGGGACCGGCTATTCGGACAGCGACAGCGGCCCGGGCGCCGATCCTTCCGGGCGCGGCCGGCGCGGCCGCGCGGTCCAGACCGGGCGCACCGACAGCGACCCGACCGATGCCTATGGCCAGGGCCAGGGCGCACGCAACGAGAACACGCGGCACATCAGACGCAGGCCGGACGACACCGCGGCCCATTATACCGGCATCACCGACAACGACAGCGGCGCGACCCGGGACCCGTACAATTACGGCCGCGGGAGCCGCGAGTGCCGCGACTCCGACTACGATACGGCGCCGGCCGGGACGCGCGACCCGATGAGGCGGTGCGAATGAAGGCGGGGTGAGCCGCCGCGGTCACCTCCCGCATGGTTCGCAAGAGACCGCCTCCGACGGCGCGGCAATTCTCCGCTAGAACAGCCGCGAGGCGCTGACCTCGGCGAGACAATCGTGGTGCAGGGCCAGGGTCTGCCCGTCGAATTGGGGCTTCTCTCGACAGCGCGGCCCGCGTTCCCGGAACGCTGACGTCCCGGGAACCCGGCCTCTACCGCGCCTCCCCCTTCAGGCCGTTACTGGCAGCGGACCTCGCCGCGCTCGATCGCGTAGCCGATTCCGGCACCGGCGGCGGCGCCGATCAGGGTGCCGATCGTGTTCGAGCCGCGCGGGGCGATGATGTTGCCGAGCAAAGCGCCGACGCCCGCGCCGACGACCAGGCCGACGGTGCCGTCGCGGCGGCGGCAATAATAAGTCCCGTTCGAGCCGCGGTAGATATAGTCGTTGCTGGTGAGCGCGTAGGGCTCGTACTGGCCGGCGCTGTAGTAGCGGTCGTAATAGCCGTCGTAGCGGCCCCAGGGGTCGCCGGCGCCGGCGCCGTAGGTGGCGCAGCCGGCCGAGAGCGAAGCGGCGGCGGCAAGCGCGGCCATGGGGATGATGCGCATGAGGGGTTCTCCTTCCGATTTTGGGGCGGAAGGATAAATGTTTGAAGGGGGTTATGGTTGCCCCGGGGGATGCGCGCAGCTTGTCGCGTCAGAGCAGCCCGGTGGAACGCGCGCAATGATTGGCGACCTCGCGCAGCCCGTGCTCCTCATAGGCGCCGAACGACCGGTCGATGCCGCGGCGCCGGGCTTCGCGAACCACGCAGCCGCAGAGC
>Ga0190266_10000075_pt1 | contig 13822 bp, 11 predicted proteins | sample Popmic220T_FD_132448 | JGI IMG/M metagenome (GOLD analysis project Ga0190266, IMG submission 132448) | Populus adjacent soil microbial communities from riparian zone of Indian Creek, Utah, USA - 220 T | ecosystem: Environmental > Terrestrial > Soil > Riparian zone | place: USA: Utah | collected...
GCCATAGCCTTCCTGCGGAACGTCCCAATTGTGGGTGAGCTCGATCTGCGCCTCCTCGTCGCCCGGCGCGGCGAGGAAGATCAGGGTGAACCTTCCCCCCTCATTGTCCATCCGCCGCACCTCGTTAAGCCCGAGCAGCGAGAAAAAGCGCAGCGTTTCCTCGGGGTTGGAGACGCGGATCATGGTGTGCAGATATTTCATTTGCGGGACCTCAATTCATCGATATAAATGCACGGTTCATCGTGCTCATGCGAGATGAACCGTGCCGGCGCCCGCGTGGACGGCCGCCGGGGTCAGGGAGACCATAACATGTCCGAGGGCTCGACGGGTAATCGCAACATCATCCTCATCGCCGCGCTCGTTCTGGGCGTTGCGATCATCGCCGGCGGCTATCTGCTCGGCGACGGCCTGAGGCGCGCGCGCATGGCCGACCGCGCCGTCACCATGCGCGGCCTCGCCGAGCGCGACGTCACGGCCAATCTCGCCAGCTGGTCGATGAACTTCTCCTCCTCGGGCACCGACGCGGCCGCGGTCCAGGCCGAGATCGAGCAGGACACGCGGACGATCAACGAATTCTTCCGCGCCGCCGGCTTTCCCGCCACCGCGATCACCGACGGCGGCGGCTCGATCAACAGCTTCTACGACAACAACCGCCAGGCCAATGTCGTGACGATCAACCGCCGCCTGCAATTCCGCACCAACGACGTGATGCGGGCGCAGCGCGCCTATAGCCGCCAGTTCGACCTGATCCGCCGCGGCGTCGAGCTGCAGGAAGGCTCGGACATGGTCTACAGCTACACCCAGCTCAATTCGATCAAGCCCGAGCTGATCGGCGCCTCGATCCAGGACGCGCGGCGCGGGGCGGAACGGTTCGCGCAGGATTCGGGCGCGGCGGTCGGCGCGATCCGCTCGGCCACCCAGGGCTATTTCTCGATCGGCGCGCGAGACGGCGACGCGGACACGGGCGACAGCGGCGGCGGGGCGGGTGCCTCACCGCTGCAGAAGGTCCGCGTGGTGACGACGATCGAGTTCTATCTGAACTAGCGCCCGGGCTGCGGTCGGGGCTGAGGTTGGGGCGCCGGGGGTGGAGACGCCGCCGGCGCCTCGACTTCGCGCATCGTGGCGAGGCTCGCCGCCGCCTGCCGCCCCGCGTCGCTGTCCGGCGCCTGCTGCGCGACCTGACGGTAGAGGCTTTCGGCCTCGGCCATGTTGCCGGTGAGCCCGGCGATCGTCCCGGCGAGAAGCACGATGTCGGGGCTGTCGGGGGCGAGCTGGCGAGCGCGGGCGATGTCGGTCGCGGCGCGGGGCAGATCGTTGACTCGGCGGGCGAGCGCAGCGGAAAGATACCAGGTGAGCGGGTCGTTCGGCACGAGCTGGGCGGCGCGGTCGATCTCGGTCCGGGCACCCTGATTGTCGTCGAGCGCGACCCGCGCCCGGGCCCGATCGAGACGGACTTCGCCGCGCAACTCGTCGGTGAGGTTCGGGCTGAGCAAAGCGGCATCCAGCGCGGCAAGCGCCTTGCGACCGTCGCCGGCCGCGACCCAGGCGTTGCCGGCCTGGGCCCAGAAATCGGCGCGGCGCGGGTCGTTGGCGCTCTCCGCCTCGCGCGCCGCTTGCTCGAACGCAGTGGCGGCGGGCTCCCACCGGTCGAGCGCGATCAGGGCGAGGCCGAGGCATTGGCGCGCGGACGCGCCGCCGCCCTGATCGTGCCAGACATTGGCGGCGGTGACCGCCATTTCGGCATTGGCGCGGATCTGGCCGGTGCACTCGCGGTAGCGCGCGGTCGCCGGGTCTTCCGGCGCGGGCGCCGGGGCGGGCGCGGGCGTGGCCGGCGCGGCCGCTTCGGGCCGTGGCCGGCGCGGCGGCATCGGATCGGGGCTGGCCGGCAAGGACGGCGCGGCCTGCATGGCGAACAGGGCAGCGGCAAGAAGGATCACAGCGACTCCAGCAGGCTTGAGATGGTGGCGATCAGCAGGGCGATATCGCCCTCGCGCGACAGGCGATGGTCCCCGTCCTTGACGAGCAAGGTCTGCACGTCGGCTGAACGGAGCCGGCCGGCAAGGTCGAGCGCCAGCGCCCAGGGCACGTCGGGGTCCTGCTGGCCGTGGAGCAGGCGGACCGGGCAATCGAGCCCGATCGGCGCATCCAGCAGAAGCAGCGCCTGGCCGCTGTCCCAGAACGCCTGCGTCGTCACCGTCGGCGAATCGCCATAGGGATTGGGCTCCTCGAGCCGCCCGTCGGCGGCGATCTGCGCCTTCTGCGCATCGCTATAGCCCCAGTCGGTGAAATCGGGCGCGGCGGCGATGCCGACCAGCGCCGCGACCCGCTCCGGCCGTGCCAGCGCGGCGAGCAGCATCAGCCAGCCGCCCATCGACGAGCCGATGAGCACGACGGGACCTTCGACATGGTCGATCATCGCCAGCGCGTCGTCGCGCCAGCTCGCCAGCGTCTCGTCCTCGAAGGCGCCGCCGCTGGCGCCGCAGCCGCCATAATCGAAGCGGAGCATCGCCCGGCCCTGCGCCGCCGCCCAGGCGTCGAGCGCGCAGGCCTTGCCGCCCTCCATGTCCGAGGCGTAGCCGGGCAGGAAGACAAGCGTCGGCCCGCGCCCGGCGCGGCTGCGACAGGCAAGGCGCCGGCCGCGGGCTTCGAGATAGGAAAGGCCGTCCATGCCGGCCCCTTATCAGCGGGCGAGGATCGCGGCGAATCCCTCCGGCGGCGCGGACCGGTATTCGAGCGCGGGATCAGTCCTTCGAGAAAATCGCTTCGATGGGCAGGCCGAAAATCTCGGCGATGCGGAAGGCGAGCGGCAGGCTCGGGTCGTATTTGCCGGTCTCGATCGCGTTGACGCTCTGGCGGGAGACCTGGAGCCGCTCGGCGAGATCGGCCTGGCTCCAGTCGCGCTCGGCGCGCAGCACCTTGAGGCGGTTCTTCATGCGCGGAACCTGGCGATGGAGCCGCCGACGCCGATCATCGCGAACCAGAGGACAGTCACGTGATAGGCGGGGACATCCTGGACCATGCCGAAATTCTCGAGGAATCCCCAGATCGTCGCGATGGCGAGGGTGAGGCCGGTGGCGATCAGCACCTGCTTGACGAAGAGGAAGCGCTGATATTCGTCGTCGGTCTCGGCGATCAGGCGGAAGATCGACCAGATCATCCCCACCACGGGCAGCGCGGGCAGGACGGCGAGCGCCCAGGCGGCCGGCCCGGTCGGCGCCCAAGGCTGCTTCATAACCATGATCGCGCCGATCAGCGCGCCGACATAGCTCAGGCCGAAACCGAGGATGCGGAAGGTGTAGCGCCGCATGTAGGGGGCCATCGCCATAAGTAAGGGTCCTTGTCTATTAGTCAAGGACGCTTTACGGCGTAATTCGCATGCAGTCAAGCGTCCTTTACAGCAGCCGTTCAGTTGGATTCAGTACTCCGCGCCGACGTGAACCCCATCAAGCAGAGCGTCCGTCACGCGACAGGGATCGCCCGTCAGATTGGCGGAAACGGCCGCCGCTGGACGCTGATGGGGCGGTATGCCCGACAAGCCGATGCCGATTTCAAGCACGTGCCTATGGTGCCCGATGCCGCCATGCTCATACCAAACGAACCAGCGCCGATTGCTTCGCACACCTCGGATGAATCTGTGCTGCGGTGCGCCCTCGCCGATCACATCGGTTGGATTGAAGGGCTCACCCGGCTCCGCGATCGTGCCAACCAGCCTTCGCACCTCAGTCTGAACGATCACAGGCATGTCCTGTAGCCGGTCGAATTCCTGCACCCGGTGCGTCATCTGGCATGCTGACCAGTGCGAACCGCGTGCGTTCTGTCCGCCGCCGCCAGCGGCAATGGAGAGCATGATGGCGAATAGGGCGGTGTGCATGCGAGCCTCCAATCCGGAGAGTGCCACGACATAGGGCGTAGGGCCAGATGTCACGGCAACGCATTTTCTGACCGCATCCCCTTTCCTATTCGTTCTTTTTATGTTCTATAATTGGGATGAGCAACGACTCGCCTCGGGACGGGAGCGCTCAGGCGCCCGTCCCTCCAACCTTCGATCTCGTGCCCCTGCGCCGCCGCCGCGACGGCTGGACGCCCGAGCGCCAGCGCCGGTTCGTCGCCGCGCTCGCCGAGGGGCTCGGCGTCGGCGCCGCCGCGGCGCGGGTGGGGATGAGCCGTAAGTCCGCTTATGCCTTGCGCGAGCGGCCCGGCGCGGCGGGCTTCGCCGCCGCCTGGGACGGGGCCTGTGCCGCCGCCCGCGCCCGCCGGTTCGCGGCGCGCCCGCCGGGAGATTGGGAGCGCGGCGTCGAAGGGGTCCTCCATCCCGTCCGCTATCGCGGCAGGATCGTCGCCTGGGACCGCAGGTTCAGCGACTGCGCCTTGCTGCGCCTGCTCGGCCGGGTCGACTGGCTCGAAAGGAAGCGCGATAGGGAGGCGGAAAATAATGCCCCTGGGAAGGCGAACCTTTGTCACCTTCCGCAAGACGCCGAAGGGCGTCCCCTTCCTTGAACCGGCCGGCCCGCCCATCTATGGCGCTTGCCGCAACCCCAGCAGGAACCCTGTCCACGATGTCCGAAATGCTTTCGATCAAGCTGCCCGACGGTTCGGTCCGCGAGGTCGAGCGCGGGACCACGCCGGCGGACGTCGCCGCGGCGATCGGGCCGGGGCTGGCCAAGGCGGCGCTGGCGGCGCGGGTCAACGGCGAGGTGCGCGATCTCGCCCGGCCGTTCGAGGGCGACAGCGATCTGGCGCTGATCACGGCGCGCGACGAGGCCGATGCGCTCGAGCTCGTGCGGCACGATTACGCCCATATCCTCGCCGAGGCGGTGCAGAACCTCTTCCCGGGCACGCAGATCACCTTCGGCCCGGCGACCGACGACGGCTTCTACTATGATTTCGCTCCGACCGCCGAGCGCGGGCCCTTCACCGAGGAGGACCTCCCCGCGATCGAGGAGGAGATGCGCCGAATCATCGCCGCCGACGAAAGGCTCGTGCGCGAGGTCTGGAGCCGCGAGCAGGTCCGCGACTTCTTCGAGAAGCAGGGCGAGACGTTCAAGGCCGAGTGGGTGATGGAGCTGCCCGCGGACGAGGCGATCACCATGTACCGCTCGGGCGGCTGGCTCGACCTCTGCCGCGGCCCGCACCTCGCCTCGACCGGCAAGGTCGATCCCGACGCGTTCAAGCTGACGCGCGTGTCGGGCGCCTATTGGCGCGGCGACCAGAAGAACGCGATGCTGAGCCGAATCTACGGCACAGGCTGGCTCAACAAGAAGCAACTCGAGGCGCATCTCGTCCGGCTCGAGGAAGCGGCCAAGCGCGACCATCGCAAGATCGGGCAGGAGATGGACCTGTTCCACCTCCAGGCCGAAGCGCACGGCTCGGTCTTCTGGCACCCCAAGGGCTACATGATCTGGCGTCAGCTCGAAGCCTATATGCGCCGCCGGCTCGACGCCGCCGGCTACGACGAGGTGAAGACGCCGCAGCTGATGGACTCGCGCCAGTGGGAGCAGTCCGGCCACTGGGGCAAATATCGCGAGAACATGTTCGTCGTCCCCGACGAGGTGCCCAATATCGAGGAGGAAGGGCCGGTCCTGACGGGCGAGGGCGACCTGATGGCCCTGAAGCCGATGAACTGCCCTGCGCACATCCTGATCTTCCGCCAGGGGATCAAGTCGTACCGCGACCTGCCGATCCGGATGGCCGAGTTCGGCTGCTGCCACCGCAACGAGCCGCACGGCGCGCTGCACGGCATTTTGCGCGTGCGCCAGTTCACGCAGGACGACGCGCACATTTTCTGCCGCGAGGACCAGATCATCGAGGAGACGCGGATCTTCTGCGACCTGCTCGACCAGGTGTATCGCGATCTCGGCTTCGAGAATTACGCAATCAAGCTCGCGCTGCGCCCGGAGAAACGGTTCGGCACCGACGAGATGTGGGACAAGGCCGAAAGCGACCTGCGCGAGGCGGTGCGCCTGACGGGTCGCGCCACGCCGGACTATGGCTGGGAGGAGCTGCCGGGCGAGGGGGCCTTCTACAGCCCCAAGCTCGAATTCCACCTGACCGACGCGATCGGCCGCACGTGGCAGTGCGGCACGCTTCAGCTCGATTATGTCGTGCCCGGAAGGCTCGGCGCCGTCTACATCGGCGAGGATGGCGAAAAGCACGTGCCGGTCATGTTCCACCGGGCGATCCTCGGCACGTTCGAGCGATTCCTCGGCATCCTGATCGAGCATCATGCCGGCCGCTTCCCGCTCTGGCTGGCGCCGGTCCAGGCGGCGGTCGCGACGATCGTCTCCGACGCGGACGATTATGCCCGCGAGGTCGCCGCGGCGCTCGAATCGGCGGGCCTGCGCGTCGAGACCGACCTCAGGAATGAGAAGATCAACTACAAGGTGCGCGAGCACAGCCTCGCCCACACCCCCTATCTGCTCGTCGTCGGCAAGCGCGAGGCGGAGGAGCGCACGGTCGCGTTGCGCCCCTTGGGCGCCGACGCCCGGCAGGAGGTGATCGGCCTCGACGCGCTGGTCGAGCGGCTCAAGGCCGAGGCGCTTGCGCCGGATCTTCGCGGCTGAGGAAACGGAATCCGCTCGCCGTCACGTCCATCTTTCATTCACGCGCTTCATCGACTAGGTGGAGCGCTCACAAACGGCATCAGGAGAAGCCAACATACGTCCCCCCATCACCCGGCGCCCCACGGCGCCGCCGCTCCACGGCCCCCGCTTCAACGAGTTCATCTCCGTGCCCAAAGTGCGCGTGATTGATGAAAATGGCGAAAATATCGGCGTATTGCTGACCGCCGAAGCAATCGAGCAGGCCGCCGAAGTCGGCCTCGACCTCGTCGAGGTCTCGCCCAATGCCGACCCGCCGGTGTGCAAGTTCCTCGACGTCGGCAAATACAAATACGAGGCCCAGAAAAAGGCCAATCTCGCCCGCAAGTCGCAAAAGACGCAGGAGATCAAGGAGATCAAGATGCGTCCCAACATCGACGACCACGATTATGACGTGAAGATGAAGAAGGTCATCGCGTTCATCGGCGAGGGGGACAAGGTCAAGATCACGCTCCGCTTCCGCGGCCGCGAGCTCGCTCACGGCCAGCTTGGCATGCGCCTTTTGGAGCGGGTCCAGGCCGACGTCGCCGAGACCGCAAAGGTCGAGCAGCATCCGCGCATGGAAGGCCGCCAGATGCTGATGGTGCTCGCGCCCAAGTGACGGCCCGTTGAGGGCGTTTTAACTCCATTCTGGCATAGCGGCGCTCCATCGAGGAGCCCGCTTTGCCGCCGCAGACCGTCCATCTGATCGCCGCCGCGCGCCCCAATTTCATGAAGGTGGCGCCGCTCTGGCACGCGCTTCACGCGGACGCGGCGTTCCGCCCGGTGCTGGTCCACACCGGCCAGCATTACGACGCCAACATGTCGGGCGAGATTCTCAGGGATCTCGACCTGCCCGATCCCGATTTCCACCTCGGCATCGGCTCGGGCAGCCATGCCGAGCAGACCGGCCGGGTGATGATCGAATATGGCAAGGTCGCGGAAAGCGCGCGGCCCGACTGGCTGATCGTCGTCGGGGACGTCAATTCGACGCTCGCCGCGGCCCTGGTCGGCATCAAGCTCGGCATTCGCACGATTCATCTGGAAGCCGGCCTGCGCTCGCGCGACCGCACGATGCCCGAGGAGATCAACCGCATCGCCACCGATGCGATCTGCGACGTGCTGTGGACGCCCTCGCCCGACGGCGACCGCAATCTCGTTGCCGAAGGCGTCCCCGAGGAGCGGATCACGCGCGTCGGCAACATCATGCTCGATAGCTTCGAGCGCTGCCGCCCGGCCATCGCAGCCGCCGGCGTTCCGGACGCGCTCGGACTTGGCGCGGTGCCCTATTGCGTGGCGACGCTCCACCGGCCCTCCAACGTCGACGGCCGCGCGGCACTTCAGCGGCTGGTCGGCTGCCTCGCCACGATTCAGCGCCGGATGCAGGTGGTCTTCCCGGTTCATCCGCGCACCGCGGCGCGCCTCGCCGAGCATGGCTTCGAAGAGACCCTCACCGCCGCCGGTGTCCGGCTGATCGACCCGCTCCCCTACATCCGCTTCATGAGCCTCGTCTCGGGCGCGGCAGCGGTAGTGACGGATTCCGGCGGGCTCCAGGAGGAAACCACCTATCTCGGCATCCCGTGCCTGACGCTGCGCGACAGCACCGAGCGGCCGATCACGATCGACGAAGGCACGAATCGCCTCGTGACGCCCGAAAATGCCGCGGTAATGCTCGAAGAGGCGCTCCGAATGGGCGGCGCGAAGCGGTGCCGACCCGAATTTTGGGATGGGAATACCGCCTTTCGCTGCCTTGAGGACCTCACGCGACGCTCCGGGATAGTCCTCGGCGCGCGCCGGCGCGCCGCCGCCTGAATCCAGAAACTGCGCTTTCCGTAACGGCAGGCGCCCAGGACCCGTTTCAGACTGCAACCATTCTGTTGCGGTTTTGCAATGAACGCCTCCAAACCAACGGGAAACCGCGGCTTTTCGGCTGGCGAAAGGGCCGCATTCGGTTTAGCTCTTCGGCAAAATATAAAATGTCCTTTGGGGAGGGAATTCATATGTCGAAGAGCTTCTGGCTGCTGTCCGCAAGCCTCACCGCCTTTGCCGCGCCTGCCTTTGCGCAGGGAGATCCGCCCGCAACGACGTCCAACAGCGGCACCGAGAATGCCGCGGTCCAGACGACCACCAACAGCGAGCCGGACATCATCATCACCGCCCAGGGGCGCCGGCAGGTTCTGCAGGACGTTCCGCTGGCGGTGACCGCCGTCGGCGGCGACCAGATGCAAAACAGCGGCGCGACCGACATCCGCCAGCTCAACCAGCTCGCCCCCTCGCTGCTCGTCTCCTCGACCGGCACCGAGGCCAACGGTTCGGCCCGTATCCGCGGCATCGGCACGGTCGGCGACAATCCCGGCCTCGAAAGCTCGGTCGCAGTGTTCATCGACGGCGTCTACCGCTCGCGCTCAGGCATCGGTCTCAACGAGCTCGGCGAGATCGAGCGGGTCGAGGTGCTGCGTGGCCCGCAGGGCACATTGTTCGGCCGCAACGCCTCGGCCGGCCTCATCCACGTCATCAGCCGCCGCCCCGAATTCGACGATTTCACCGGCTTTGCCGAGCTGACGTACGGCAATTTCGATCAAATTCGCGGCGCCGTGGGGCTCAACGTCCCGATGGGCGAAACCTTCGCGGGCCGGATCGACGCCGTCTATTCCCGGCGCGACGACTACTATCATGTCGTCAACCCGACCGGCGGCACCGAGAGCCGGGTCAACGACCGCGACCGCTTCTTCGGGCGGGCACAGCTGCTCTGGGAGCCGACCAACGCGCTCTCCTTCCGGCTGATCGCCGATTATTCCAACCGCAACGAATCCTGCTGCGGCGCCGTCTATCTCGATCGCGAGACGACCGCCCAAATCGGCAATCTCAACAACCCGGCCAATCCCTTGCTCGTGGGCGGCGTGACCGATCCCAACGGGAACAACATCATCAACGTTCTGCGCGACCTGGGCCAGCCGCTGGCCGGATTCAGCAATCCCTATAGCCGCAACATCTACATCAGCCCCGGCCGTTCCTTCGAGGGCGAGACCGAGGATGCCGGCATCTCGCTCGAGGTGAACTGGGATCTCGGCGGCGCCAATCTGACGTCGATCACCGCTTATCGCGACTATTCGTCGGGGCAGCCCGGCGACGTCGATTACGGCACGGTCGACATCCTCTATCGCGGCGGGGACGGCGTGGTCCGCGGGTTCCAGACGTTCAGCCAAGAATTGCGGCTGAACGGCACCACCCTAAACGGCCACCTCGATTGGCTGGTCGGCGCCTATTTCGCCGACGAGGACCTGGAGCTGACCGACAATCTGCGGTTCGGCAATCAATATGGCCGGTTCGCAACCTGCCGCATCATTTCGGGCGGCGGGCTGTCGGGCCTCTATTCGCCGGGCAGCCCCAGCTGCGTGGTGCCGGTGATCGGACCGGCGACGATTCAAGGCGCGACCAACGTCGACGTTCGCAACGGCTTTGCCCTGCTCGACAGCCTCAACAATTTCGGCAGCACGCAAGACCGCTACACCCAGAACAGCCGCAATTATGCGTTTTTCACGCACAACATCCTGCACATCACCGACCAGCTCGATTTCACGCTGGGGCTTCGCTACACCAACGAGCGCAAGCGGTTCGATACCACGTTCGGCAACGACAACACGATTTGCCCCCAGTTGCAGGGGTCGCTGATCGACGATCTGTCGAGCCCCAACGCGACGACGCGGGCCTTGGCCGGCGCCCTGATCGGCCTCGGCTGCCAGGGCAATTCGACGGCCGAGCTCAACGGCGTTCGCATTACCGACCGCCGCAGCGAGGACGAGTTCACCGGCACCGGCGTGCTGTCCTTCCGACCGACCAACGACCTGCTGCTCTACGCCAGCTATTCGCGCGGCTACAAAGCGGGCGGCTTCAACCTCGACCGCTCGGCGCTCAAATCGCCGATCCTGCCCTTCGCCGCCACGCCCGGCGGCGCCCAGGCGCTGGTCGGCAATTTGCAGTTCGATCCCGAGATCAACAACGCCTACGAAATCGGCATCAAGTATCAGCACGGGCCGCTGACCCTCAATCTCGTCGGATTCCGGCAGGATTTCAGGAACTTCCAGCTCAATACGTTCAACGGCACCGTGTTCCTGGTGCAGACGATCAACGGCTGCAGCAATCTCATCGGCGGATCCAACGCCGACACGGATCAGGCGGTTTCCGCCGCTGGCTCGAACTTCAACGCAGCCGCGGCCACGACCGGCGGCTGCGCAGCGGACGACGTCACCCATGGCGTGCGGTCGCAAGGTTTCGAGCTCGAGGCCCTGGTCCGGCCGCGGCGCGATATGTCCTTGAGCCTCGGTGTGACCGTCGCCGACACCAAATATGGCGACGATCTGATCGGCAACGAAAACGGAGTCCCGCTCGATCCGGCCCTGCGCATGCTGCCGGGCCGTCGCCTGTCCAACGCGCCGCAGATCGTCGGCACCGGCGCGTTCACCTGGACGCCGCGGATCGGCAATGCCGGCTGGACGGGACTGTTCTACATGGATGCCCGCGTCACCGACAATTACAACACGGGCTCCGACCTGTTCCCGCAAAAAGCGCAGGACGCCTATGCCATCGTCAACGCCCGCCTCGGCATTCGCGGGCCGGGCCAGCAATGGTCGCTGGAACTGTGGGCGCAGAACCTGTTCGACACCGATTACGCGCAGGTCGCATTCAACACGCCGTTCCAGGCGGGGACCACGGCGCCGCCCTTCGTCGATCCCGCCTTCCCGGGCGGGCGTCAGATCTTCTCCGCCTTCCTCGCGGAGCCGCGGACCTACGGCATTACCGGCCGCTTCCGCTTCTGATCGGCTGAACTAGGACGAGGCCCCCGCCGCTTGCGGCGGGGGCCTTTTCCTTGCCTGTCCGGGAAGGGGCTCGGCCGCCGGCCCGCCACCCGCGGCGGCGAGCAGGCGCTCCTGCAGGGCCTTCAGCCGCTCGGGACGGTCGATCTTCGCGCCGCCAAGGTCGGTCAGATAGAAGACGTCGACCGCGCGCTCGCCATAGGTGGCGATATGGGCGCTGTGGATCGTCGCGCCGAAATCGGAGATGGCGCGGGCGAGCTCGAACAGAAGCGCCGCACGGTCGCGGGCGTTGACCTCGATCACCGTGTAGCGGTTCGAGGCATGGGCGTCGGCGAACACCGCCGGCGCAATCGCGAAGGCCTCGGCGCGGCGCAGCGGCAGCGCCCGCGCGGCGAGCCGGTCGACCGAAAGCTCGTGCCCCTCGAGCGCGTCGAGCACGGCTTTTTCGAGGCGGGCGAGCTGATGCGGGTCTTCGAACGGGTTACCGCGCGAATCCTGGACCAGGAAATTGTCGAGCGCCTTGCCGTCGGTGGTGGTGTGGATGCGCGCGTCGATGATGTTGCCGCCGGCCAGGCTGATCGCACCGGCGAGGCGGTAGAACAGGCCCGGCTGGTCACGGCCGCAGATGCTGACCAGCGTCGCGGAGCGCTCCGGCCGGACCGCGGTCGCGACCGGCTTGGCCCCGGGCTCGCGCTCGAGCCGGTCGATCAGCTGCGCATTGGCGTCGAGCGCTTCCGGCGGCTCGGCGAGCCAGTAGCTGTCGGGCAGGTTGACGACGTAGCGGGCAAAGCGGCTCGCGCTCCAGCAGAGCCGCGCGAACAGGGCGTCCTGGACGGCTGCGATCTGCTCCTTGCGGCCGCGCTGCTTGTGGCCGAGCCGAAGCAGCTCCTCGGCCGAGTCGAACAGCGTGCCCAGGAGCTGCCGCTTCCAGCCGTTCCAGGTGCCCGGCCCGACCGCCCGGATATCGACTACGGTCAGCAGGAAAAGCAGGCGCAGCCGCTCGAGGCTCGCCACCCGGCCAACGAAATCCTCGATCGTCTTCGCGTCCGAAAGGTCGCGCTTGAACGCGGTGGCCGACATCAAGAGGTGCCAGCGGACCAGCCAGGCGACGGTCTCCGTCTCCGCCGGGCTGAGCCCCAGCCGCGGGCAGAGCTGCAGCGCCACCTCGGCGCCGAGCAGGCTGTGGTCGCCGCCGCGCCCCTTGGCGATGTCGTGGAGCAAGACCGAGACGTAGAGCGTCCGCCGCGACGCGATCTGCCGGGTCAGCGCCGTCGCCAGCGGATGGTCTTCCTTGAGCAGGCCGCGCTCGATCCGCGAAAGCAGGCCGATCGCCCGGATCGAATGCTCGTCGACCGTGTAGTGGTGGTACATGTCGAACTGCATCTGCGCGACGACGCGGCCGAAATCGGGCACGAAGCGGCCGAACACGCCGGCCTCGTTCATCCAGCGCAGCACCGTCTCCGGATCGCGCGAGGAGGTCAGCACGTCGAGGAACAGGGCATTGGCCTCGGGATCCTCGCGCACCCGCGCATCGATCAGCTTGGCGCAGGGCCCGGCGGCGCGCATCGCCAGCGGGTGGATTTCGAGCTCATAGCGGTCGGCGAGCGCGAACATCCGGACCAGCCGGACGGGATCGGCGGCGAGGAAATCGTCGTCGGGAATGGCGAGCCGGCCGCGGTCGAGCATGAAGCCTTCGAGCTTGCTCGGGCGGCGGCGGAAGGCGGGAAAGCCCATCCGGCGTCCCCGCCCGGCGAACTTCTCGTCGAGATGGGCGAGGAAGATTCCTGTGAGGTCGCCGACCGTCTTCACGTGCAGAAAATAGTGCCGCATGAAGCGCTCAACCGGCGATTTGCCGGGGCGGTCGGCATAGTTCATCTGCGCCGCGATCTCGCGCTGGTAATCGAAGGACAGCCGTTCTTCGGCGCGGCCGGCGATCAGGTGCAGGTGGCAGCGCACGGCCCACAGGAAGCGCTCGGCGCGGCGGAACTGGCGCAGCTCCTCGGCGGAGAACAGGCCGGCCTCGACCAGGTCGCCGACGCCGTGCAGCCGATAGGCATATTTGCCGATCCAGAAGAGCGCGTGGAGATCGCGCAGGGCCCCCTTGCCCTCCTTGACGTTGGGCTCGACCACGTAGCGGCTGTCGCCCATCCGCTTGTGGCGCTCGTCCCGCTCATCCAGCTTCTCCTTGACGTAGGGCGCGACGGTGCCGGACACGACCTCCTTCCAGAAGCGCCCAACGACCTCGTCGAACAACGCCTCGTCGCCCCAGACGTAGCGGGCCTCGAGCGTGGCGGTGCGGATCGTCTGGTCGGCGGTGGAGGCGTGGATGACCTCGTCGACGCTGCGCGTCGAATGGCCGATCTTGAGGCCTAGGTCCCAGAGCAGATAGAGGATCGCCTCGATCGCGGTCTCGGTCCACTGGGTCGGCTTCCA
>Ga0190266_10000076_pt1 | contig 13753 bp, 8 predicted proteins | sample Popmic220T_FD_132448 | JGI IMG/M metagenome (GOLD analysis project Ga0190266, IMG submission 132448) | Populus adjacent soil microbial communities from riparian zone of Indian Creek, Utah, USA - 220 T | ecosystem: Environmental > Terrestrial > Soil > Riparian zone | place: USA: Utah | collected...
AAGCCGCCGAAGGCATTCGTCACCAAGCGGTGGCGCGGCTCAGAGCCGAGTGAATTTCGAACCCGCCGGGGCGATGGTGCTGCCGGTGAGGATTGAACTCACGACCTCAGCCTTACCAAGGATGCGCTCTACCACTGAGCTACGGCAGCTTATCGCTTTCCGGGGAAGCGGGCCTATGGCCGGACCCCCGAGATAATGTCAAGGCGCGCCATGGCCAAGAAGGACGAAGAGCGGGAAAAGCGCCTCGCCGAGGCGCTGCGCGAGAATCTGAAGCGCCGCAAGGCCCAGGCGCGCGAAGCCCGCGAACCCGACAAGCCTAGCTGAGCGGCGCGCACTGCGCCTCGAGCCACGACTTCGCCTCGCCGTCGAGTTGGGGGGCGACGACACGCAGCACCTGGGCATGATAATCGTCGACCCAGCGCCGCTCGGCCGCGGACAGCATCGAGACCTCGATCAAATTGCGGTCGATCGGCGCGAAGGTCAGCGTCTCGAAGCCGAGCAGCTTCTTCTCCGTGCCCTCCGCCTCGACGGGTATCACCAGCACCAGATTCTCGATCCGGATGCCGTATTCGCCGGTCTTGTAATAGCCGGGCTCGTTGGAGAGGAACATGCCGGCCTTGAGCGGCTCGTCGCCGCCGGGCTGGGCGCTGCCGACCGGCGAGATGCGCTGCGGCCCCTCGTGGACGGAGAGGAAGCTGCCGACTCCGTGGCCGGTGCCATGGGCGTAGTCGAGCCCGGCCTGCCAGAGAAACTGCCGGGCGAAGCTGTCGAGCTGCGAGCCGCGCGTTCCTTCCGGGAAGCGGGCGCGGGCGACCGCGATATGGCCCTGGAGGACGCGGGTGAAGCGGTCCTTCATCTCCGCCGTCGGCGTGCCGACGATCACCGTGCGGGTGACGTCGGTGGTGCCGTCCGGATATTGGCCGCCTGAATCGACCAGATAGATCGAATCCATCTCCAGCGGCCGGTTGGTCGCTTCGCTGACCCGGTAATGGACGATCGCCCCATTCGGCCCAGCGCCCGAGATCGTGTCGAAGCTGAGATCGCGAAGGTCACCGCCCTGCTGGCGGAATTCCTGCAGCCGGGCCGCCGCCTTGAGTTCGTCGACGCCACCTTTCGGCGCCTCGATCGACAGCCAATGGAGGAAGCGGACCAGCGCCGCGCCGTCGCGCGCCTGGGCGGCGCGGTGGCCCCCGATCTCGACCTCGTTCTTGATCGCCTTGGGCAGGATCGAGGGATCGCGCTTGGCGACGACCTTGGCGCCGGCCTTGTCGAGCGCCTCGAAGATCGCCGCCACCGAGCGCTCGGGGTCGACCGCCACCGTCTTGCCGGCAAGGCTGGCGAGCATCGGCTCGAAGGCGTCGCGTTCGTGGACCCGGACGCCGTTGCCGAGATGCTGGCGCACGTCGTCGCCGATCTTCTCGGAAGCGACGAACAGGTCGGCGGTGCCGTCGTCGCGGACCAAGGCGAAGGACAGGGCCACCGGCGTGTGATCGACGTCCTTGCCGCGAACGTTGAAGGTCCAGGCGATCGAATCGAGCGCGGCCAACACGGCCGCATCGGCATGCTGCTCCTTCAGCCAATCCGCCATCTCCTGGCGCTTGGCGGCGGAGGAGCGCCCGGCAAACTCGTCGGGATGGACGATGAGCCGCGCGCGCGAGGGCTCGGGCTGGTCGTTCCACACCGCGTCGATCGGGTTCTTGCGGACCCCGACCAGCTCGGCGCCCTTCTCGGCCAGCGCCTCTTTCGCCTTGGTCACCCAGTCCCGGGTGTGCAGCCAGGGATCGTAGCCGATCCGGCCGCCATCGGGCGCGTGGACCTTGAGCCAGTCCGCGATGCTCGTCTCCGGCACCGACTGGTAGCTCCAGTGATTGCCGTCGACCTGGTCACGCACCTGCAGCGTGTAGCGCCCGTCGACGAAGATCGCCGCCGCCTCGGGCAGCACCACGGCCGCGCCGGCCGAACCCTGGAAGCCGGTGAGCCAGGCGAGCCGCTGAGCGTAGCTGCCGACATATTCGCTCATATGCTCGTCGGTCAGCGGCACGACGAAGCCGTCGAGCCGGTCTGATTTCAGTTGCTCGCGCAAAGCGGCGAGGCGGGCTTCATAGCTGGACATGGGATGCCTCTAGGCTCGGGGACGGGTGACGCCAAGCCGCTTGCGGCGCCGCGACAGACACGAAAGGTCCGAATGTTCGCACTGCCCAAGGGGAGAAAAAATCCGAACCTTTCGCGACCACACATCCACGCTCGCGACGGATCGATTGGACGGCTGCGAATCGGGACTCGGGCATGAACCGATTATGGCATGGATGCCGGGGTGTAGGAAAATTCAGAGGAGAAAGAGCGTTCCCGCATTTGCCTCTGGACGCCCCGGCGCGTTCCTGCTTTCCCCGGGCAGAGGGGAAAATTCATGCGCCATATCGCCGTCTGCCTCATGCTCATCGCCGCGCCGGTCGCGGCGTGGAGCCAAGCTTCAAGGGAAACCATGACCAAGACCGCCACCACCCTTCCCGCGCCGCCGGTCGCCGAGCAGCGTCCCTACACCTTCGAGCGCCATGGCGTGACCGTCCAGGACCCGTATCACTGGCTCAAGGACCAATCCTATCCGACCGTCGACGACGAAGACGTGCTCTCCTATTTGCGCGCCGAGAACGCCTATTTCGAGGCGGCGATGGCGCCGCACCGGCCGCTGATCGAGACCCTGTTCCAGGAGATGCGCGGGCGAATTCCGGAGGACGACAGCTCGGTTCCGCAACGCGACGGCGACTGGCTCTACTGGTGGGCGTTCCAGCCCGGCGCCCAATACCGGACCTGGTATCGCCGCCCGGCCGCCGGCGGCGCGCAGCAGCTCGTCTTCGACGAGCCGGCGGAGGCGCAGGCCAAGCAATATTTCCGGCTCGGCGCGATGGCCGTCAGCCCCGACGGCCGCTACGCCGCGACCCTGGTCGACGACGACGGCTCCGAGCGCTTCCAGCTCCGCATCCGCGACCTTTCCACCGGCCGCGACGTCGAGACCGTCAGCGAGGTCGGCATCGGCCAGCCGGTCTGGTCCGCGGACAGCCGCGGCATCGTCTTCACCGAGGTCAACGACCAGTGGCGCAGCTACCGCGCCCGGCTGCACCGGATCGGTCAGCCGCTCGCGAGCGACAAGACGCTCTACGAGGAGACCCAGAACATCGCCTTCACGGTCGGCGTCGGACTGACCCAGGACCGCCGCTGGATCGTCATCCAGACCGGCGAGAACAGCTCCAACGAGAGCCGGATCGTGCCCGCCGACAATCCCGAGGCGGCGCCGGTGCTGATCGCCCGGCGGCGGCCGATGATTCAATATTCGGTAGATTCGAGCCACGGCAAATTGTGGATCCTGACCAACGACAATCACGTCAATTTCCGCCTCGCCGAGGCGTCGCCCGAGCATCCGGGCGACTGGCGGAACGTCATTGCCGGCTCGGACGAGGTCTACCTGCGCGGGATCACCGCGTTCCGCGACCATCTGGCGATCACCGAGCGGGTCAACGGGCTCGATCAAATCCGCCTGCGCGCCTACGACGGCAGCGAGCGCCGAATCCCTTTCCAGGAGGCGAGCTACACGGTCGGCCTCGGCAACAACCCAGAATATGCGCCGGAGGCCTATCGCCTGTCCTACAGCTCGATGGTCACGCCGCCGACCACCTACGATTATCATGCCAGCGAGAACCGGCTGGAATCGCTGAAGGTCCAGCGCATTCCGTCGGGCTACGATCCCAGCCAATATGTCACCGAGCGGATCATGGTGCCGGCCCGCGACGGGCGGCAGATTCCCGTGTCGATCGTCTACAAGCGCGGGTTCGAGAGGAACGGGCAGGGCCGGCTCTTCCTCTACGCCTATGGCGCCTACGGCATCGCCACCCCGCCCGGCTTCAGCACCAACCGCTTCTCGCTGCTCGACCGCGGCTACGCCTTCGCCATCGCCCATATCCGCGGCGGCGACGACATGGGCTATGGCTGGTATTTGAACGGCACCCGCACCCACCGCACCAACACGTTCAACGATTTCGTCGACGCCGCGCGGGGGCTCATCGCCGCCCGCTACACCCGCGCCGGCCATATCGCCGCGCAGGGCGGATCGGCCGGCGGCGAGCTGATGGGCGCGGTGGTCAACCAGGCGCCGGAGCTGTTCGGCGCGGTCGTCGCCGACGTGCCGTTCGTCGACGTGGTCAACACCATGCTCGACGACACGCTTCCGCTCACGCCCGGCGAGTGGAACGAATGGGGCAATCCGATCACCGACGCAGAAGCGTTCCGCTACATGCTGAGCTATTCGCCCTACGACAATGTCCGCGCCCAGGCCTATCCGCCGATGCTGATCACCGGCGGCCTCAACGACCCGCGCGTGACCTATTGGGAGCCGGCCAAGTGGAACGCCCGGCTGCGGACGATGCGCACCGACCACAATCTCCAGCTGCTCAAGATCAACATGGGCGCGGGCCATGGCGGCCAGTCTGGCCGCTGGACCCGGCTGAGGGAGGTCGCAGAGGCTTATGCCTTCATCCTCACCCAGATGGGCGGCGCGGAGACGCGATGAGGCTTGTTCTTGCCGCCTTGTTGGCGCTGACGGTGCCGGCGGCCGCGGCGGCGCAGCCGAGCCCCGTCGATCAGACGCGCGTGGAGCGAACGGTCGCGGCCGAAGTGGTGCGCGACGGGGATTCCTGGACGGTCGACTATCGCTTCGCCGAACCCTCCCCAGCTTGGCTCTTCCCGCACGGCTCGGTGACGGTGGAGGGTAACCGGCCGTGGCGGCCGGGAAGCTGGATGGTGGAGACGCCCGGGGTCAGAATCGAGCGTCGCGGGCGGCACGATGTTCTCTTCGCCGAGCGTGGCAGCGTCCCCGAGCATGTGCGCATTCGCTTCACGCCCTTTTCCGGCGATCTGGTGGCAGAATATGATCCGGCGCTGATCTTCACGGACGGCTCGGTCGCGCTGTGGAGCGGCCACTTCCACCTGCTCCCCGTCGCTTCGGCCGCGGCGGTTGCCGCGCTGCCGCTCGACCTCACCGGAATCGACTTCCCCGGCAACGGTGTCGAGGTGAAGTTCCGCGACGCTCACGGCCAAGTCCTCCATATCGGCCACCGTTTCGACTCGGCTACGCTGATCGGCGGTAAGGTCTATGTGCTGTTCGGGCCGCTCCAGCCGATCGCGAGCGCGGAGGTTTCGGCGGTGATCGATCCGCAATTGCCTGAATGGCTGAAGCGCGAGCTTTCTGCCTCGACCCCGTCCATCTTCGCCGCCTTCGCGCGCGCGCTGGGGCCGCACAACAGCCCGATGCCGATGCTCCTGGCGAGCTGGCAGGGCCCCAGGGCTGGGCTGACGTCCATGGGCGGCAGTACCCTGCCCGGCCAGATCGGCATGACCTTCGAAGGAATCGGCGTCGTCGAGGAAAGCCGCGATGTGCGCGACAGCGCCCGATGGTTCATTGCCCATGAAGGCGCGCACTTCTGGCTCGGCAACACCGTTCATTACGAGTGGACGCGGGAAGCGTGGATCACCGAGGGCGGCGCCGATCTGCTCGCGGTGCGCATCCTGTCCGCGATCGACCCCACTTACGATCCTCGGCCCCGTTTGCAGGAGGAGGTCAACGATTGCGCGAGCCTCGCGGCGCAGCCGATCGAGGAGGCCGAGGAGCGCAACGAAACGCGGGCCTTCTACGCCTGCGGCGCCGTCTTCGGTCTCGTCGCCGAAGCCGCCGCGCGACGGCCGTTCCTCGCGTGGATCCGGGACCTGATCGACGCCAACCGCTCCGACCAGGTGCTGAACCGAGCAGACTGGCTCGGCGCGTTGGACCGGGATTCTCGCGATCCGACGCTGAGCCGCGACATCGCGGTCCTGCTCGAACATGGCGGCCCGGACGCCAAAACGATGATCGCATCGCTCTTCACCCGCGCGGGTGTGCGATTCACCCCCGGGCCGGACGGCGTTCCGAGGCTGCAATGACGCCGTTCGAGCTGCGGATCACCGCGCAGGCGGAGGACATCGACGAGCTCGGCCACGTCAACAATGCCGCCTGGGTGCGCTGGATCCAGGACGTCGCGACCGCGCACTGGCGGGCCGTCTCGGATCCCGCGCATGTCGAAGCCTATGTCTGGGTCGTGATCCGGCACGAGATCGACTATCTGCGCGCCGTCCTGCCGGGCGGGACGGTCATCGCACGCACCTGGGTCGGCGAGGCGCCGAAGGGCGCCCGCTTCGACCGGCACGTCGAGTTCCTCGGCGAGGACGGCAAGCCCCGCGTCCGCGCCCGCACCACCTGGGCGATCCTCGACAAGGCGACCGGCCGCCCGCTGCGGGTGCCGCCCGAGGTCGCCGCGCCCTTCCTCAGCTGAAATCGCGGATCGCGGCGACGATCTGCGGATAGGCCTTGCCGCTCACGGCGAAGCCCATGTGGCTGCAGTCCAGCTCCAATTGCGCGTCACGCTGCGCGGGCGTGCCGCGGGCTCCGGCCGGAGCGACGATGCCGTCTCGGCTGGACCAGATAGCGAGCGTCGGCACGGGAGGCTTGGTTGCCGGGTCCTTGTCGATCGGCGGATCGTTCACCTCGTGGCCGGCCACCCATTCGTAGAGCCGCCAGACATTGTTGTTCTTGCGCCGGTCGCCCGAAAAGGGAGAGCCGAGCGTGATCACCTTCTCGACCAGGTCCGGGCGTTCCTGCGCGACGACCCGCGCGTAGAGCCCGCCGAGGCTCCAGCCGACCAGGATCACCTTGCGGCCTCCCCCGAACCGCTCGACCCGCGCGGCGATGCGCTCGACGATATCCTCGGTCACGCCGCGATTGAGACCCAGCCCCCAGCCGGTGACCCTGAAGCCCGCCTCCCCGAGCGCCCGCTGCAGCCCCAAGGTCGTCCGGTCGGCGGCGAGAAAGCCGGGGATCACCATGACCTTCGGCCCGTCGGCAGGACCGCGCTCCCCCAGCACGCCGAACGCGCGGTACATCCGCGACGCGAGCGCCGCCACCTCGCGCAGCCGCATCCAGCCGGGGGGTGCCTTGTCGTCGCGGCGCCTAGAGATAGTCGCCGCCCCCCATCAGGTCCCGGAGCGGCTCGGGCAGCTTTACCCGGCCGTCGGCGGTCTGGTGGTTCTCGAGCAGGGGCACGAGGATGCGCGGGGACGCGAGCGCGGTGTTGTTGAGCGTATGGGCGAAGCGCACCTTGCGCTCTTCGTCGCGCCAGCGAAGGTTGGCGCGGCGCGCCTGCCAGTCGTGCAGCGTCGAGCAGCTGTGCGTCTCGCGATACTTGGCCAGGCTCGGCACCCAGGATTCGATGTCGTTCATCCGAAACTTGCCGTTGCCCATGTCGCCGGTCGAAGCCTCGATCACCTGATAGGGGATTTCCAGCGCCTGAAGCATGTCTTCCGCGTTCTTGAGCAGGCGCTGGTGCCACCTGGCGCTCTCCTCCGCGTCGTCGCGGCAGATCACATATTGCTCCAGCTTGTAGAATTGATGGACGCGCAGCAGCCCGCGCACGTCGCGGCCCGCGCTGCCCGCCTCGCGGCGGAAGCAGGGCGAATAGCCGGCGTAGAGGATCGGCAGCTTGTCGGCGTCGATCACCTCGCCCGAATGGAGGCTGGTCAACGCGATCTCGCCGGTGCCGGCGAGATACAGATCGTCCGCCGGGATATGATAGGCCTCTTCCTCGTGCCCCGGAAAATGACCGGTGGCGACGAAGGCCTGCGGGCGCGCGAGCGCGGGCACGGTCATCAGGGTGAAGCCGTCGGCGGCGAGGCGCTGCTGCGCCCAGAGCATCAGCGCCTGCTCGAGCATCGCGAGGCGGCCCTTGAGGCAATAGGTGCGCGAGCCGGCCACCTGGGTGATCCGGGCGAGATCGGCCCAGTCGTTCTTTTCGACCAGAGCGACATGGTCGAGCGGCTCGAAATCGAAGCTGGGGATCGCCCCTTCCTGGCGAACGATTGTGTTGAAGCTCTCGTCGGGGCCGACCGGAGCGCCCTCCCAGGGAATGTTGGGCACACGCAGCAACAGCGCGTCGAGCGCCGCCTGCTTTTCGGTGAGGCCGCTCTCGACCTCGGAGATCTCAGCGCCGATCGCCTTGGCCTTGGCGCCGAGCGCCGGCCGCTCCTCGGGCGCGGCGCTCTTGAAGCCGTCGCTGATCGCGTTGCGCTCGGCCCTGAGGCCGTCGACCCGGGTCTTGAGCGTGCGCACCTCGCCGTCGAGCGCCAATAGCGAGTCGAGATCGAGCGTGACATTTTTGTCGGCGAGCGCGCGCGCGACCGTCTCGGGATTCTCGCGAATGTAATGAAGACTGAGCATGGTGGCCTAATGCCGGGGCACGGCTCCCTCTGTCAAAGGCGGAATGCCCGGGCCGGCCGCGGCTGGATCTCCCGCCCATCGGCCCGGGCGCAAGGAGGGATTCGCGTTTTACCGTGCTATTGTGCTAAAACGGGCCTTCAAGGCGACATGCTAGGGAGTGAGCGGGAGACTAATGCTCTGAAGGGTGGGGCGTGAACGACCTGTCGATCAGTGCGAAGAGGAAGCTGGCGTCATCGACGGCGCTGAGCCTGGACTCGTTCTACCGCGCGATTTTCAGCCACCCCAGCTTCCTGGTCTATGTCCTGCGCGTGCTTCCGGACGGGAGCTGCCTGTTCGAGGACGCGAACCAGGGCGTCGCCCAGCTCGCCAGCCGACCGCTCGACGAGGTCATCGGCGCCCGGCCCCGCGACTGCCTCGTCGACGAGATTGCCGAATGCCTCGAATCGAACCTCGAGCGGTGCGTCGAATCGCGCGAACCGCTGATGTACGAACGGACGATGGACATGCCCGACGGGCGGCTGTCCTGGAAGACGAGCCTGATTCCGGCGATCGAGGGGCCCGGGCCGATCCACCATGTCGTCGGAGTCACCCGCGACGTCACGTTCGAACGCAGCATGGTGGGCATCGCCGATCAGAGTCAGTCGCTGATCAGCCGGCTCGGCGACGCCTCGTCCAACGTCATCTACCTGTTCGATCTCAAGACGCGCGGGATGCGCTTCACGACGGGACAGCACAATTTGCCGCTCGGCTACGACCCTGCCGAGATCGCCGAAATGGGGGACCAGGCGATTCCCCGCCTGGTCCATCCCGACGACGTTCCTCGCGTCGAAGTGCATGTCGCCGAGCTGGCCCGACTGCCTGACGGCGAGATCGCGACGGTGGGTTACCGCGTGCTCCACCGCAACGGCCGCTACCGCCATCACTTCAGCCGCAACATGGTGTTCAGCCGGGATGCGGACGGCGCGGTCGAGCTGATCCTCGGCGTCGCCGAGGACGTGACCGATCAGGACCGGATGGAGGAGGAGGTGCGCAGCCTCTCCGATCGCCTGCTCACTATGCAGGTCGAGGAACGGCGGCGGATCGCGCAGGAGCTCCACGATTCCACCGCCCAGCATTTGACCGCCGCTGGCCTCGCCTTGACGCGCGTGCAGATCAACCTGCCGGACATGGCCGCGCAAGGCGCCAAGGGCGTCGAGATCGATCGGGCGATGAAGGACGCAAGGGATTCGCTGCACGAAGCCAAGCAGGAGATTCGGGTCCTTTCCTATCTCCTCCATCCGCCCCTGATCGGAAGCCATGGCCTAAGGGAGGCCGTGCGCACCTTCGCCATCGGCTTTGGCGAGCGCGCGGGCCTCAAGGTCGGCCTCCGCATCAGCGAGGGCACCGACCGGATCGACGACGAGACATCGATCGCCCTGTTCCGTGTGTGCCAGGAGGCTCTGGGGAACGTGCATCGCCATGCCCGGGCGACGAAGGTCACGGTCGGGCTCGACGTCAACAACTCGACTATAAAGCTGAGCGTGCGCGACAACGGCGTCGGCTTCGACCAAGCGAAGCAGCTGGAAGGCGGCAACATCGGCATCGGCCTGGCCGGGATGCGTGAGCGAATGGAGCGGCTCGGCGGCTCGGTTCAAATCACGGGAAAGAGCCGCGGCACCAGCCTCGTGGCCACCGTGCCCTGGCAGGCCGAGGTCCGCGGCTAGGATCGTCCCGGCCGCGGCGCCGTTGCCCGCGGGCGGAAAAATAACCGTATTTCCCGCATTTGGCGTCTTGCCGCCGTCATAAACGGCTGACATCCTCGCAGCCACGCCAGCGGAGTCGCGCGGCCCATCGGCCTGCGCGCGCGCCACCACAAAGGGGGATCCCGATGAAATCGAAGCTGCTCGCCACGCGCCCAGTCAATCAGAACGAGACGGAGTCCCGCGATTCGCTGCGCTCGGACAATTGGATCGGAAGCAAATTCGCGGATGCGCCGGCGCCGCAATCGATCATCACGCCGGGCCCGGCCAACCTCCCGCCGACGGCCGGCGGCATCGCATTCACCGGATTCAATGCGGACGGCAATGACGATATCGCCTTCGTCGCGATCCAGGCGATCGACGCCGGCACGGTCATCTATTTCACCGACAATGAATGGAACGGCGCAGCTTTCGCCGACGCGGCCGAGGGCCTGCTGTCGCTGACCCTGACCAGCGCCGTCGCGGCGGGGACGATCATAACCCTTTCGAGCATGAGCGCGGTCACCCGCTCCAGCAGCACGGGCACACTGACATCGCTCGCCGGCGCGCTGAATCTCAACGCGGGTGACGAGGTGCTCTACGCCTATCTCGCCAATTCCGGCACGCCGACGGCGCCGACGACCTTTCTCGCCGCGATCGCCAATGGCGGCTTCTCGGCGGCCAACGGCGTCCTCACCGGCACCGGCCTGACCGACGGCACCAATGCCGTGAACCTCGGCCCGCTCGACGACGATCTCGACATCGCCGCCTACGTCGGAACGAGAACGGGGCAGGCCAGCTTTTCCGCCTATCTGCCGATCGTCAACAATTCGGCGAACTGGATCGCGCAGGACGGCGCCGGCAATCAGGACCAAGATACGATCGCGCCCGACATTCCCTTCTCGGCGACCGGCTTCACCGCCGGGGCGGCCCTCCCGGTCCTCAGCATCGACAACGTCACCATGTCCGAAGGCGATGCGGGGACGGTGACCTTCTTCTTCACCGTCAGCCTCAGCGCGCCGGCCGGGCCCGGCGGCGTCACCTTCGACATCGCCACCGCCGACGGCACTGCGCAGGACGACAATCCCGGGGCAGAGGATAACGACTATGTCGCCCAATCGCTGACCGGGCAGACGATCCCCGCGGGCAGCTCGACCTATTCGTTCCAGGTCACGGTCAACGGCGACAACGCGCCCGAGCCGAACGAGACCTTCTTCGTCAACGTCACCAACGTCACCGGCGCGACCGTCGGCGACGGCCAGGGCCAGGGCACGATCAACAACGACGACACGCCGGGCACGCTGGCGATCGGCGACGTGACGCTCGCCGAGGGCAATACGGGCACCACCGCGTTCAGCTTCACCGTGACCCGCAGCGGCGGCAGCGAGGGCGCGGTCGGCGCGACCTGGACGCTGAACCTGCCGGGCGGCGCGAACGCCGATGCGGGCGATTTCGACGCCGGCCAGCTGCTCGACGGCAGCGTCAACTTCGCCGACGGCGACACCAGCGAGACGATCACCGTCCTGGTCAAGGGCGACGCCGTGGTCGAGCCCGACGAAGGCTTCACAATCACCCTTTCGAGCCCGACCGGCTTCGCGACGATTACGGACGACACCGGCGCGGGCACGATCACCAACGACGATTCGCCGCCGGTCGCGTCGATCGCCGACACCTCCCTGGTGGAAGGCGATGACGGCGTCACCTATCTCGTCTTCACCGTAACGCTCGACCATGGGTCAACCGGGACGGTCACCTACGACTTCGCCACGGCAAACGGCACCGCGACGGCGGGCAGCGACTATGTCGCGCTCACCGGCCAGGTCAGCTTCGCGCCCGGCGAGACCTCGCAGACGATCAGCGTGCCGGTCATCGGCGACGAGGTAGCCGAGAACAGCGAGACTCTCACGGTCACTCTCACCAATCCGAACGGAGGCTCGATCGGCGACGGCGTCGCCACCGGCACGATCACCAACGACGATGGCGCGGCCTATTATTCGCTCGCCGGCGGCTCGTTCAGCCAGAACTGGACGACGACCACCCAGATCACCGCCGCCGACAATTGGAGCGGCGTCCCCTTCATCATCGGCTATCTCGGCGACATCGACCCCTCGGGCGCGGCGACCAATGTCGACCCGCGCACGCTGACCGGCGCCAATCTGGGCGCGATCGACGTCATCCCCAACCTCACCGCGACCACCAGCGTTTCGGGCGGCGTCGGCGAGTTCGAGATCACCAACCCGGTGGTCGGCATGCAGGGCTCGGGCACCGCCGACGCGCCGAGCCTCGTCCTTTACATGGACGCGAGCGGCCGCAGCAGCGTCCGGCTCCAAGCGACCTTGCGCGACATCGACAACAGCGCGCCTGGCGGCGTCGAGGACAATGCCGCCCAGCAGATCAACGTCCAGTACCGCACCGATCCGAACGGCGCCTGGACCAACGTGCCCGGCGCCTACTTCGCCGACGTCACCACGCTCGGCCTGGGCCCCGATACTCTGCTTGACGTGTTTCTCCCCGCCGGCGCCAACAACGCCGCGACGCTCGAAGTCCGGATCATGACCACCAACGCCGCGGGCAGTGACGAATGGGTCGGGATCGACGACATCGTCGTCTCCAGCCAGGTCAGCGCGCCGAGCCTGTCGATCGCCAACGCCGCTGTGATCGAGGGCGATGCCGGCCCGACGCTCATCACTTTCACGGTCACGCGCACCGGCAGCAGCACGGGTGCGGTCACCGCCGATTGGACCGCCATATTCGGCAGCGCGCCCTTTGACGCGGAAGTCGATGATTTCACCGTCGCCACGCCGCTTTCCGGCCAGGTCAGCTTCGCCGACGGCCAGACGACCGCCACGATCACGCTCAGCGTCGATGGAGACATCGGCCCCGAGGTCGACGAGAATTTCACCATCCAGCTTTCCAACCCGAGCGGCGCGACCATCGGCGACGGAACGGCGACCGGCACCATCGTCAACGACGACGGTGCGCCGCCGCTGGTCACAATCAACGATGTCACCGTGACCGAAGGGGATGCGGGCACCGTCCTGATGACCTTCACCGTCACCCGCACCGGCGGCACCGGCGCGTTCGACGTCGATTGGGACACGTCCGACGGCTCGGCCACCGCGGGGAGCGACTATCTCGCGGCCAGCGGCACGGTGAATTTCGCCGCCGGCCAGATGAGCGACACTGTGACCGTCGCGGTCGCCGTCAACGGCGACACCGACCGCGAGCTGTCCGAGACGCTCCAGGTGACGCTCAGCAACGCGACCAACTTCGCGGTGATCACCGACGCCATCGGCATCGGCACCATCGCCGCCGATGACCCGATCTACATCCACGACATCCAGGGCACGGCCTATTTCAGCCCGATCCTCGCCGCCGAGGGCATCAGCAGCTTCAACGTCGCGACGGCCGCCACGGTCATCGTTCGCGCGGTCGTGACCGCGGTCGACAATGACGGCCCGCGCCAGGGCTTCTACCTCCAGGAGGAATTGGCCGACTGGGACGCCAATCCCTTCACCTCGGAAGGCATCTTCGTGTTCACCGGCGCCACGGTTTCGGGCGTCGCGGTGGGCGACATCGTCACCGTCACCGCCCACGTCATGGAATATCAGGGCTTCGCGTCGAACATGCCGGTCACCACGCTGACCAGCCCGACTTCGATCGTTGTCAACAGCACCGGCAATGTGCTCCCGGTTCTGATCCTCGACGCCGGGCGCCCGATCCCGAACTCGATCCTGACCGG
>Ga0190266_10000077_pt1 | contig 13670 bp, 19 predicted proteins | sample Popmic220T_FD_132448 | JGI IMG/M metagenome (GOLD analysis project Ga0190266, IMG submission 132448) | Populus adjacent soil microbial communities from riparian zone of Indian Creek, Utah, USA - 220 T | ecosystem: Environmental > Terrestrial > Soil > Riparian zone | place: USA: Utah | collected...
CGCGCACCGCTCCCGGCGCTGCCCCTACTGCGGAACGATGTAGATGTTGGGAATGTAAAGCGCCGAACAATCGATCTCGGTCGTCGTCGCATCGCAAGCCTTCAGGCTGAACGACAGGCCACCCAACAATCTCTGGGCCTGGAGCGTGCAGCCGTTGAGCGTGGCGCCCTGGTCCAGCTTCGCCACAATATTCTCGCCCTCGTTCTCGATGAGGGTGACGACGATGGCGCCCGGCCGGTTGGTGATCCTGACATCGAAATCGTAGGTATGGCCTGGGATGCCGACATGTCCGATCACCTCCAGACTGTCGTCAGTAACCGTCTTGAATTCGCACCAGCCGGCCGGGATCCAGGCGAGGGGGGGTGCATCTTCAGATCGTAGACGGGCCCGGCATGGATGTTGGGGCTCATGCAGGACCGGAGCGACATCGCGTTTCTCCTTCACGTCTGCACGGAAAAGCGGCCCGCTACGGACGGGCGCTGCACCATCGAGAGGAACAATGTCTGGGACAGCATGCGCAGTGGCTCCCGGTGCTTCCCCTATTGGGGCACAATGTAGATGTTCGGAATGAGTCCCGGAGCGTCGATCTCCGTCGTCGTCGCATTGTAGGCCTTCATGCCAAACGACAGGCCGCCCAGCAGGTACTTGGCCTGGAGGGTGCAGCCGTTGAGCGTGGCGCCCGTGTCCACCTTCTGTACCGGCTTCCCCCGCTCCTCCATGAAGAGGGTGAGGATGAAGCCCGGCTCGGTGGTGATCCTGACGTCGAAATCGTAGGTGTGGTCGGGGATGCCGAGATGTCCGATGACCTCGAGAACGTCATCCGAAACCGTTTTGAATGTGCACCAGCCGGCCTTGGGCCAGGGGACGCGCATTTCCAGATCGTAGACGGGGCCCGCCTGGATGTTGGGGCTCATGCAGGACCGGAGCGACATCGCGCTTCTCCTTCTCGTTTTTCACGGCGAAGCGGCACGCTACGGACTGAGCTGATTGGGCCCGATTATGGAGGAAATAGCCCGGAAAGTCGATCTCGATCGCCGTCGCATCTTGAGCCTTCATGCTGAACGAGGGGGGCTTCTTTGGGTCCTTTGGTGCATTGGGTGACAATAGGGGCCTGAAGGCTCGAAGCGCTCCGAGATTCGGACCTTGTTCGGGCGACATCAGCCGCATCGATCATGCGAGGAGGGAAAAATCGTGCCACCCAACAGCAAATTCCCCAAGCCGGCCTCGCGCCAGGATCCCTATCGGGTCTACAGATTCCGGGTGAAGTGGGACGGCAAATATGTTGCCGGCTTTGCCAAGGTCAGCGCGCTGGAGCGGACGACGCCGGTGATCCGGGCAGGCGGCGCTCCCTCGGCTCCGTGGCGCGTGCCGGGCCAGAGCGACCATGCGCCGATCACTCTGGAGCGCGGAGTCACTTACGATAGCGCCTTCGAGCAATGGGCGAGCACGCTCTGGAACCCTCGCGACGCGACGATCGGCGGTCCACAAAGCGGACCGGGCAATCGGGACGGGCCGCTCAAGGATCTCCGCCGGGACATCACGCTCGAGGTCTATGACGAAGCCGGGCGGAAGGCCGCCGCCTACAACATCCATCGGTGCCGGCCGTCGGAGTTCGCCGCGTTGCCGGACCTGGATGCCAACGCCAATGCCGTGGCGATCCAGAAGCTGACGCTGCAGCACGAGGGCTGGGAGCGCGACACCACTCAGGAGAGGAAACCATGATTGCGATCCTCGCGGCCTTGCTGCAGGCCGCCGGCCCGGGGCCGCTCAATGAAGGCTGGGTGTTCCCCTCGTCGCTCACGCAACGGGTGACCGCGGAATGTCCGGTCATCGGCACGATCTCGGCCGAGTTTCGCCGAGGCAGGGTCGGGACTCGGGTGATCGAGGTCCGGGGCATGGGCCGGCGATCCAACGCCGCCGACCGCCGGCGCATCGATGAGTTCCTCGGAGGGATGCAGGGGCTGACCGAGCTCGATGTCGGGTGCTGGGGGCATGTCGCCGGCTATATCCGTGTTCGCGGCGTCTTTGCCCCTGACGGGGTGCCCCGAGAGACCGAGATCGCCTTCATCTGGCGCCGCGACGGCGCGACCGCACTGCCGCCAAGTACGATTTATCCGTCGGCCCCCTGATTCAAATGGCAATCCTATTTGGTTCGCCGATTTGACAAATCGTTCGCGATCTGGTTTTGTTCTCAGTGCGCGAATCGGAGAACAAAGAATGGACGAGGCCAGCAGTGGCAAGAAACCCCGCCGCCGCAAGGTGAAGCGGTTCATGGCGGAGCGGCGGGCGGCGTATCTGGAGCATTTGCGGCGGACGGGGAACGGTGTGGCGGCGGCCGCCGCCATCGGGATGCATCGGGACTGCGCCGAGAGGAGGCGCAAGCGCGACGTCGAGTTCGCGCTCGACTGCGCCGCGGCGGAGGCGGAGGCGGCGCGGAGGTGGCCGGGGCACGGGACTGTTTCGACGGGGTCGACGACCCGATTACGCAGTCGGTCCGCACATAATCGATGCGATCGATCAGTGCCCCGCCCAGCGCTCCGATGACCCCCTGGTTGGCGGAGCACCGCGCGCAATTCGGCGAGCCGCTAGTAGTGCGGCGGCAGCGCTGCCGGGGCGGGGGCAGCCTGCGAGCGCGGCGGCGGCGAGTGCGGAGATGCGGCGTGCGTTGCGCATGGTCTGTGCTCCTCAGCGCGCTGGCGGAGCGGCCGGCGGATGGACGGTCAGGTAGGGCTGCGGCGCGGTCTCGGGCGTCGCCGGCCCCGGCACGCGATGATCGGATGGCGGCAGCGACTTCAAATAGGCGACGATCGCCGCAGCATCGGCATCTTCGAGAATCCGATAATTGCGCCACGGCATGATCGGGGCGAGCACGCGACCGTCCGGCCGGCGGCCTGTGCGCAGTGCCGTGACGATCTGCTCCTCGCTCCAGCGGCCGAGACCGGCGTCGGGATGAGGGGTAAGGTTGGGCGGATAGAAGACGCCCATGCCCGGCATCTCGAAGCCGACCGTGCCGCCCTGCAGATGGCCTTCGTCCGGATTGGGACCGAATGAGCCAATATTGTGGCAATCGACGCAGCCCATCACGGTCGTCAGATAGCGGCCCCGCGCGACGGGATCGGCCGCTGCGGTCTGTGTCCCGGCCATATTCATGGCGTTACCGTCGGCCTTCGCCGCCTGGTCGTTGCAGCCCCCGAGCCCCGCCGCGGTCAGCGCGGCGATCGCCGTCAAAGTGGAATGACTACGCAGCCCCATGCCGTGCTCCCCTTGTCTTTGGTGTCGGCATGATATCCGGCGCGGCGCGTCCGGCAAGCCGCCTAATCGGGCGGTGGCGTCTGGTCCGGTCGATCCTGCGCGCCGCGCGTGGCGTCGGTCACGTCGCGGTCGTGCCCGCTCTTGTCGCTGAAGAAGGCGGCCGCGAACAGGCCGGAGCCGAGCAGGATCGAGAAGAACACGCCGAGGATGGTGGCGACCACCATGTGCAGCCGCAGCGGCTCGTAGAGCGAGAGATACCAGAGCGCGCCGATGACCATCAGCACGCCGGCCAGCGCGATCCAGCCCATCATCCGCCGGAAGTCCCTCATTGCTTGCTGGCGATCGTCCATCTTGCTCCCTCAATCCCCCGCCTGCGCCGCCGCTTCGGCATGGACGATGGTCAGCCCTTCGTCCTTCGCCGGCGGCTGGAAATACGCGGTGATCTGATCGAACTGCGCGTCGCTCGCGGCGAATTCGTGCCCGCCCTCCGCATTGCGCCGCCGCAGCCGCTCGCGGCAGACCTCGTCGGGCAGGTCGATGAAGTGAAACACGGCCCGTGCCCCCGCGGCCTCGGCGGCGTCCCGCCAGAAGGCGCGGGTCGCTCTGGTGTTCGCCGGAAAGTCGAGCACGACATCGAGCCCCGCCTCCAGCAAAGCGGTCACATGTGGCCCCATTGCGGCGTTGAGCTTGGGTGCGATGCGGACATAGTCGGCGACCTCCCTGAGCTCGTCGCCGAACAGAGACTTGAGCCAGCTATCCTGGGCGATCGTCACCGTGCCGGGCGACGCCGCGAGCCCCGCGCAAAGAGTCGACTTGCCCGCCGCAATCTTTCCACACACCAGATGCAGCCGTCCCGCCATGGCTCGCCCTTATCCGCGCGCGGCGCCGCGGTGAAGCGGAAGATGGCGCGGCGCGGCGGCGCTTGCTAGGCTGCGATTCATGATCCTGCGCGCGCCCCTCCTGCTGATCCTTTTCCTCGCGGCGGCGCCACTGGTGGCGCAGAAGCCGACGGCCGACGAGACCGACCCCATTCGAGCGCGTTACCGAGACCGGGCGCTCGCGGTCTGCGTCGTCGATCTGGCGGCCGCCGAACGGTTCACCGCCGATACCCGCGAATCGGTCTGCGGCTGCGCGGTCGGCCGGTTCATGCCGCGCTGGCCGACCGGGGCGCTGCCGATGCTCGAAGGCGCCCGGGTTCCGCCGATGATGGGCAGCGACCTGATCGCCTGCGCCGGCGAGGAGGATCCGGCGCTCGCCGCGGCGGTCGCGCGGCGCCTCGCCCAGGCGCCCGCGCCGCCGTCTCCGGTCGTCGCGGCCCCGATCGACAAGCCGCAGGCCGCGCCCGACGAGGAGCCTCGATTCGCTCCGCGCCCCGAACGCAGCTCCTGGTTCGAGGGTCTGTCGCTGCCGCGCTGGCTGACGGACGTCGATCTGCCATTGTGGGTGCTGGCCCCGCTGGCCCTCTTCGTGTTCCTTTTCCTGCGCGGTCTGATGCGGCGCAGCGAAGAAAAGGACCTTCTCGGTCCGCCGCGGAGCATGCAGATCACGGCATCTCCGCCCCGCCCGCGCCGGCCCTAAAGCCGCTTTACGACCTCGACGGCGTCGGCGAGGCTGAGCCCAGTCACCTCGCGAACGCGCTTCACCGCCTCGATCTTCCGGCCCTCCGCCGCCAGCAAGCGGACCTCCTGCTCGACGTCGGCGGGAAGATCCGCGCCAATAGAGGCGGGGGGCGGGCGAAACGAGGGGCGCGGTTCGGCCGCCATGGGCGGCGGGGCAACGAGGTCCCGATTCCCATCCCGGCGCCTTAGAAGCAGGAACAGCAGCAGCGCGAACGCGGCGCCGATCGCGATCAGCACGGGCACCGGCACGGTCATCCCAACCTCTCCCTCCTATCCAACGGCCCGAGCCTAGTGACTTGCCGCGCGCCGCGCTAGAATTGCGCAGGCCTCGGGAGGGACGGCGATGGCGGGCATGCGGATGAGGGGGATTGGCTGCGTCGCGCTGGCGATCGCGCTGTTCGCCGCCCTGATGATCGCCACCGCCGGCACGGCCATCTATCCGCCCGTCGCCTATCCCGGCGCCGCTTTGCTGTGCGGCGGCGAGGTGCGTTACGAATCCCACGGCGCTTCGTACCGCCCGGGCGAATATACCGTGACTCGGCAGATCTACTGCCAGACGGGCGGCGGAAAGGGCGAGAGCGAGGAGATCACCTTCCGCGCGGCCGGGCTCGCTTTCCTGATCTACTCCGCGATCCTCTTCCTCCTGCTGCGCTTCGTCGCCGCGCCGCTGATGCGGCGGCGGCTCGAGCGGACGCTGGCTGCCGCGCCCGCCGCGGCCGCGAGTTTGGGCCAGATCCTCGACCGGGCAGGCGAAGCGGCGCGGGGCGGTGACGATCTGGCCGAGCGTCTCGCCCGGTTGAACGCGCTGCGCGACCAGGGTCTGATCACTGCCGAGGATTATGAAGCCAAGAAGGCGGAGATCCTCTCGCGCCTCTAGAGCTCGAGCACCAGCCCGAGCGCGGCGAACAGCGGATAGAGCGACAGGAACAGCAGCAGGATCGCGAGATTGAGCCGCCTGCCCTTCACGAACATCAGGATCAGCGCGAGGACGACGAACGCGGCGAAGGCCGGAAGGTAGGCCCATCCCGCCGCGCCGAGCCCGAACTGCGCGGCGCGCGCCAGCACGCGCGAGGCGAGCATGCCACCGAGGACCTGGCGCTTGTGCTCGAAATAATAGTCGTCGAGGTCGGCCCATTTGGACGCGTCGTCGGGGAAGACGAGGGTCGCGGCGAGGAAGTAGAGGCCGGTGACGAACAGACCGATGACGAGGGTCAGGAAATTGGCCGGGATCGCCTCCTTGAGCGAATAAGCCAAAGCCCAGGACGAGGTGAGATCGAGCATGACGAGCAGGCCGAGCAGCGGCGTCAGCCAGCCGAGCCGCACCAGCCGCCATTGCTTGAGCGTCCGCGCCAGGCCGCCGAGAACCTCGGCGAGGCTGAGGCCGAGCAGCAGCCCGAACAGCGAAAAGACGAATTCGAACGCAGTCATCTGCGCCTCCGCACCTCAGCTTATTCTCTCTCTCGCAACTGACAAGCATCCTTTGTCTTGGCTGCTCCTGCTGCTAAGCTTGCCGGGAAGGGGGGCTCGACATGCGGTTCATCCTTATCGGCGGCACGGTCACCATATTCCTTGCTTCGACCGGTTGCGGCGAAGGCAGCGCGTTCGACAACGGGATACGCGACGGATTCCGCCGCACCGCCGTCGAATCCTGCATCTCCTCTTCGCGCGGCACGCCGATGCCCGCCGGCTTCAATTGGGAGCGGCTCTGCGGCTGCGCGATCGACCGCTACATGGAGGGCAAGTCGGGCGCCGACCTGCGCAGCGCCGATCCGTCCGATCCCGCCTTGCGCGCCGCCACCCAGCAATGCGCGATGGAGCAGATGGGCGCGGCCCAGGGCGCGGCTGCAACCGGATCGAAGCCGACCCAATAGGGCCGTTCGTCGAACGGCTTCGCGCCTTCGCCGATACGCGCAATGACGAAGCCGCCCTTTCGGGCTAGGATGGCGCCAATTATCGGGGGGAACCGGTCGATGCGACACGTTCTGCTTGCGGTCTCGATCGCCGGTCTCGCGGGTGCCGCGGCCGCCCAGCAGATCGAACGGCGCGGCGGCGAAGCGCCAATCTCGACATCGGTTTCGATCCCAGCGCCCGGCCGCCTCGTCTACGTCAGCGGCACCGTCCCAGATCCCGTCGATCCGGCCGCGCCGGCCGGCTCTGTCCAGCGCTTCGGCGACACCGCAACGCAGACTCGCTCGGTGCTGCGCAAGATCCAGGCGGAGCTCGCCGCGCACCATCTCGGCCTTGGCGACGTGGTCATGATGCGCGTCTTCCTGGTCGCGCCGCCAGGCCAGGCGCGGATGGATTTCGCCGGCATGATGACCGCCTATCGCGAGTTTTTCGGTACGGCCGAACAGCCGAGCCGGCCGGCTCGCGCGACGATGCAGGTCTCGGCTCTGGTCGATCCGGGCTGGTTGGTGGAGATCGAGGTCACGGCGGCGGAGCCCGGCCGATGAGCCTCACCCGGCGCATGTTCCTCGAGCGCCTCGGCGCGGTTGGCGGCTATTCCGCGGTCTATCTCGGCATGGAGGCGATGGGGCTGCTCAACGTGCCGCCGGCTTCGGCCGCGCCGTTCGAGCTGCCGCGCGGCAGCGGGCGCGGGCGCAAGGCGGTGATCTTGGGCGCCGGCATTGCCGGCCTCGTTTCCGCCTATGAGCTGCGCCGCGCCGGATGGGATGTGACCGTGATCGAGGCGCGCGACCGCGTGGGGGGACGTTCCTGGACGCTGCGCGGCGGCGACCGTGTCGTCCAGACCGGGCGGCCGGACCAGATCTGCCAGTTCTCGGACGGCCTCTACCTCAATGCCGGGCCCGCGCGCCTGCCGCACCATCATCACACGATCCTCGGTTATGCGCGCACGCTCGGCGTGCCGATCGAGGTGTTCGTAAACCAGAACCGCGCCGTTCGCTCCGAGATCGGCGGCCACGTCTTCACCAACCGCCAGCTCGCCTACGACACGCGCGGCCGCTTCATTGAGCTGCTCGCCAAGGCGGTCGACAAAGGGGCGCTCGACCAGGAGCTGAGCGGCGGCGACAAGAATGCGCTGCGCCAGTTTCTCGCTTTCTACGGCAGCCTCAACGAACGCGGCGGCTATGCGCCGGACGGCCGGTCCGGCTTCGATCCGCTCCCCGGCGCCTATGCCGAGACCGGCCGCACCGTCTCCGGCATGAGTCTCGCCGATCTGGTCGCGCTCGGCCCCAATGTCGGCCTGCCGCTAATGTTCGACGATATTTTCGACATGCAGATGCCGATGTTCCAGCCGGTCGGCGGCATGGATCGCATCGCCTACGCCCTTTACGATCAGGTCCGCCCCGCGGTCCGCTTGAGCAGCCCGGTGACCGCCATCCGCCGCACCGCAAACGGAGTCAGGATCGAGCATGGGTCGGGGAGCCAGGCGACCGAGGCCGATTATTGCATCTGCACGCTGCCGCTGAATCTGCTGGCGCGCATTCCCGCCGATTTCTCGCCGGCCAAGCGCGCGGCGATCGCCGACATCCCCTATCTCCCGAGCACCAAGGTCGGCTTCGAGAGCCCTCGCTTCTGGGAGGAGGAAGGGATTTACGGCGGGCTCGCCTGGACCGACCGGTCCAACGAGAACATCTTCTATCCATCGACCGGCTGGCATTCGGCCAAGGGCGTGCTGGTGACCGCTTATTCCTCGGGCTGGACCGGACAGGACCATCCGGCCCAGTTCGCCGCGATGAGCCACGAGGAGCGCTTCCGAATCTGCCGCGAGTCGGTCGAGGCGCTGCATCCGGGCAAGTCGCGCCTGCTCGCCAATCCGGTCACCGTCTCGTGGCCGCTGACGCCCTGGTCCGAGGGCGTCGGCCCGATCGGGCCGGTGTTCGGCGGCGGGCCCGGCGGCACGGCGCCGCGCGGCGCGCAATATGCCGAGATGCTGCGTCCCGAAGGCCCGATTGTCTTCGCCGGCGAGCATTTGAGCTACGTTCCCTTCTGGCAGGAAGGGGCGGCGCTCTCGGCGCACGCGGCGCTGCGGGTGCTGATGGAGCAGGCGGCGGCCCGCGCCGCCTGACGAACTTGGGAAGGGGAAGAGAAATGCTGAAGCGTTGCCTGATTGCCGCCGCCCTGTTGACGATGCCGCTCGCCGCCGCCCCGGCTGCACCGGCCGACGTCGCCGCCGCGGTCGCCGCCGCCGACCGTCCGGCCGAAGCGCGCGCGCTAGACGCCGGCCGCAAGCCTGCCGAAGTGCTGAGCTTCGCCGGCCTTAGGCGCGGGGACCGTGCACTCGATCTGTTCACCGGCACCGGCTATTTTGCCGAAATCATGGGCCGCGCGGTCGGGCCGCGGGGAAGCGTGCTCGCCTGGGAGCCGGCCAATTTCGTCAACGATCAGTCGCGGGCGGCGCTCGGCGCGATCCGGCAACGGACGCCAAACGTCGCCTGGTTCGCGGCCCCGGCGGACGCCCTCGGCCTGCCGGAACGCGCCTTCGATTTCGTTATGATCAACCTCAACTATCACGACACCTACTGGCAGAGCGACCGCTACCACTTCCCGCGGATGGATCCGGCCGGCTTTCTGCGCACCGTTTTCCAGTCGCTGAAGCCCGGCGGAACGATCGCGGTGATCGACCATGTGGCCAACCCCGGCCGCGAAACGCGCGAGGAGGTCAACGCCACCCACCGCATCGACCCGGCGACGATCCGCGCCGACTTCGAGCGCGCCGGATTCGTCTTCGCCGGCGAATCCAACGTCCTCCGCAACCCGCAGGACGACCACACCAAGCTGGTCTTCGATCCGTCGATTCGCGGAAATACCGATCGAGTCGTCTATCGTTTCCGCAGGCCCGCGCGGTAGGCTGGCGCTTGCCGGCAAGTCGCCGTGGATAGAAGTTCGATGATTTGTTAGTCTCCGCGCGACAGGCGGGGATCGGATTATGCTGGGCCGTGACGAGGAATTCTGGAAGCGCCATCTTTATTTCGTTCTGACGGTCATTCTGTTCGTCGCTTTCTGCGTCGCTATAGCGCCCTCGGCTACCGCTTCTGTCATGCTCAGATGGTTCTTCGCGGCGGCGATCATGACCGGGGTTCTGCTGTGGGCCGGCATGGCCCTCGATCCGCGAAACCAGGGCCTGTCGAGCGTCGCGCAGGGCATCGCCGGCGTCGCGACGGTCGTGGCCTTGTTCATCGCGGTCGGCGTCTACTTCCTCGAGCGGAAGGACAAACCAAGCATCACCTTCACGGTCGATGCGGCGCGGGCTCTCCTTTCCCAGCCCGGTGCCGCGCGCAGCGGCGCCCGGCGCAACGTCCTTCTCGGCATCCGCGTGCTGCTGACGAACAATGGCGCACGACAGGTCGAGATGAAGTGCATCGCGCTGGCCTTGTTCCGGCCAGGGCGGGCGGATCGCGTGACGCGAAACCCGGGCGCGCCCGAGGAGATGCGGCTCGAGCCGGTCGCGGAACCCATCCCGTACGATCGTCCCAACGGCCGCGGCGGGGCGCATGACCGCGACGTCGCCCAGATCAACGCATGCATCGACAAGGACCTCGATCGCATAAGACGGCGAAGCGGAAATCGGGATCTCCCGCGCGAATCCGTGAGGCCGCTCTTCATGTGGTCTCCGCTTCGGCTCGAGCCGCGCGACGTCGATGACCGCTATTTCGAGATTCAGGCCAGTTGCGCAGATCCGTTTCTCCGCGTGATGGTCAAGATGCGGGTCGATCCGGAAAGCGAAGTCTACGAGACCAAGGCGATCATCCCGCTTGCCGAAATCTGCAGCGGCGCGGAAAGTGGAGTCGCGACGCCAATGGCGAGCGGGGGACAGCCGCCGGCATAGAGGAGAGGGGGAGATGGCGGAGAACAAGACCAAGGCGACCGGCGCGAGCGTCGATGCTTTCATCGACGCCGTCCCCGATCCACAGCGGCGCGAGGATGCGCGCACCATTCTCGCGCTGATGGAGCGTCTGTCGGGCGAGCCGGCCGCGATGTGGGGGCCCAGCATCATCGGCTTCGGCCGCTACCACTACAAATATGATAGCGGCCACGAGGGCGAATCGGCGCGGCTCGCTTTCTCACCGCGAGCGAAGGAGTTGGTGCTCTATTTGCTCGGCGACATCCCCCGGCAACAGGAGCTGCTGGACCGGCTCGGCAGGCACCGCTCCGGCAAGTGCTGCCTCTACATCAAGCGCCTCTCCGACGTGGACCAGACGGTGCTCGAAGAGCTCGTTCGCGAAAGCCTCGCCTATATGGACGCAAAATATCCCCGCTAATTGGGGCCGATGAAGCCGGCGATTGCATCAACCAGCCCCGGCGCGAGCGGCAGCGCCGGGTCGCGGTAGGTCGCCGCGTTGGCGGCCAGGTCCGCCGGCGCCGTTTTCAGCACGTGATTCATTCCCTCGATGATCCGCACCGTGATGCCCGGCCGGGCGGCGCCCAGCGCCTCGGCGTCCGCCACGCGTGTCTGCAGGTCGGTGGTGCCCTGGACGACCAGGATCGGGCCACGATAGGCGCGCGCCAGCGCCGGCGGATCGGCGGCCAGCATCGACATCACGAACGGCTGAACGCTCGGCCGGAACAGCGGCGCGAGCAGCGGATTCATGCCTTCGCCCGGGACCGTCCGGCCAGCCTCGAGCTCGGCGAGAATGCGCAACGCCTCCTCGCGCACCGGTGCGTTGGCCGGGGTTTCGAGTTGCTGGCGGATAATGTCGCCGAGCTTTCGTCCGACGCTGGAGATGAGGATGATGCCGCAAAGGTCGCGCGGGTCCTGCGCGGCCAGCAAGGCGTGCAGCGTCCCTTCGCTATGACCGAGCAGCCAGACGCAACGGGCATGGGTTCGCCGCCTCAGCTCGGCCGCCCAGGCATGGGCGTCGTCGGCAAAGTGCTGGAGGCGAAGCTCCGTCTCGGACCGGCCCGCCGCCGCGCTGGCGGCGATGCCGCGCTTGTCGACCCGCAGGGTGGCGATGCCGCGCGCGGCGAGCGCCTCGGCGAGCAGGCGGTAGGGTTGGGCGGCGACGCCCATCGGGCTGTTGCCGTCGCGGTCGGTCGGGCCCGAGCCGGCGAGGATCAGCACCGGCTCGGCGTCGCGCGCGGGCGACTGCGGCACGAGCAGGGTGCCGCGCAGCTGGTGGTCCGCGGGGCCGATGGCGAGCTCGCTCGATTGCTGCGCGGCGGCCGGCGCGGCGGCAGCGATGAGCATGGCGAAGGCGGCAAGACGGTGCATGATGATCCCCCTTTGGCGCGATAATATCGCCCTCCCGGGGCGCGGCGCAATCGGGTCCGGTTCATCGGCGCTTCATCTTTCGGAGACGAAACGATGAAAGCGCGGGACGAAACGCACTTGCATCGTGCTACAATTGTGGCATGCTACAACGGTAGCAGATGAAAGAGGCATGATGATCGATTCTCTTCCCCGGCGCGAACGCGAGCTGTTCGAGCTTCTGTGCAGCGCCGGCCAGGCGACCGCCGCCGAACTGCGCGCGGCGATGAAGGACCCGCCGTCCTATTCGGCGGTCCGCACCCTTCTCGCCCGGCTCGAGGGCCGCGGCGTGGTGCGCCATAGCGTGGCCGACCAAACCTATGTCTATTCGAGCGTGCCGCGGCCGGCGAAGGTGCGCGAATCGGCGCTCAATCAGATGGTGAAGACCTTTTTCGACGGCTCGGCCGCGAACGCCGCGACGGCGTTGCTCGGCCTGACCAAGAGCCTGTCGGCTGACGAGGCGGAAGCGCTGATGCAGGCGATCCGCGATGCAGAGGAGCGTGGGTGATGGACGTGTCCTTCTTCGGCGAGATGGCCTGGAAATCCGCGCTGATCAGCGGCGCCGCGCTTGGCCTTGCCTATGTGCTGCGCTCGCGCGCGGCGGCCGACCGGGCACTCGTGCTGAGGCTCGGCGTCGGCATGCTGCTGCTGCTGCCGTTCATCGCGCTGGCGCTGCCGTCGCTCCAGATCGTCGCCTGGGCCGCGCCCGAGCCGGCGCCGATCCCCGCTTTCTACGCCGCGGCGCCGGAGCTGCAGGCCGCGCTTCCCGCCGGCGCGCCCCTCGCCGCTCCGCCGCCGACCATCTGGGACGATCCCACACCGCTCGTCCTCCTCCTCTATATTGGCGGGCTGCTGATGGTCGGCGCGCGGCTGGCGGCAGGTCTGTTCATGCTCGGCCGCTGGACTCGTTCCGGCCGCATGGTCGACTGTCCCGAATGGCAAGCCGCATTCGATCGCGTGCGCTGGACGGCCCCCGATTCCGAGGCGGTCCGGCTGCTGGTCAGCGACACCGTACCCTCGCCGCTGAGCTGGGGCTGGAGGCGCCCGGTGATCCTGATCGATCCCGACACGCTGGCGCAGCCCGAAGAGGCGGACGCGATCCTCGCCCATGAAATGGCCCATGTCGCCCGGCGCGACTGGCCGGCGCTGATGCTGACCCGGCTCGCCGCCACCCTGTTCTGGTTCAACCCTTTGGTCTGGCTGCTCGAGCGCGAAGTCGTCCAGCAGGCCGAGGAGGCCGCCGATTGCGCCGCCGCCGAGCGCGTGGAGCCGACCGTTTATGCCCGGACCCTGCTCAGCTGGGCCCAGGTCAACGGCCGGATGATCCCGGCGAACAGCATCGCCCCGTCGGGCAGTGCTCTTTCCCGCCGGGTCCGGGCGATCCTGGACCGGCAGATGCGCGAGCGGCCCGCGGGCTCGCCGTGGACGGCGATCGCCGCCGTGCTGTGCATCGGCATCGCCGCGCCGGTGGCCGCCATGCAGCTTGTCCAGGCTGCCCAAGCTCCGGCCGCGCCGGAGCCGCCCGCCGCGCCACCCACACCAATCGCACCCAACGCGCCCGCGGCACCGGCCACTCCTGATGCGCCGTC
>Ga0190266_10000078_pt1 | contig 13502 bp, 12 predicted proteins | sample Popmic220T_FD_132448 | JGI IMG/M metagenome (GOLD analysis project Ga0190266, IMG submission 132448) | Populus adjacent soil microbial communities from riparian zone of Indian Creek, Utah, USA - 220 T | ecosystem: Environmental > Terrestrial > Soil > Riparian zone | place: USA: Utah | collected...
ATCCTCGTGCTGATGTACGGCCAGACCCGGATCTTCTACACCATGGCCCGTGACGGCCTGCTTCCCAAGGTGTTCGCCCGGGTCCACCCGAAATTCCGGACGCCCTGGATCAACACCCTCCTGGTCGGGATCATCGTCGCTTTCGCCGCGGGCTTCTTCGACATCAACAGCCTGGGCGACATGACCTCAGTCGGCACCCTCGCCGCCTTCGCGGTCGTCTGCCTGTCGGTCATGTGGCTGCGCAAAACCCATCCGGAAATCCCGCGCGGCTACCGCGTCCCGCTCTATCCGGTGGTACCGATCCTCGGCATCGGCTCCTGCCTGTGGCTGATCACTACGGTACCGGGATACGTGCTGATGATCTTCCTCTGGTACACGCTGGCGATGATCGTCCTCTACTTTGTCTACGGGATGCACAATTCGGAGGTGCACAAGGGCCGCGCGGTTGCCGCGGACGGCGATCTGCCGATCTTCCCGGAGGACGCGCCGACCGACGAGAGTGGTCAGCCGATCATCCGGCCCTAGCTCTGGTATCTCTATTGGTTCGGGAAGGGGAGCTTCGGCTCCCCTTCTTCGTTACGGCCTGATGGCCACGACACCCACCCCGACTCCGCCCGCGCCCGCGCAACCGACCCAGCCCCAGCCGGAAGTCGCGCCGCCTGCTCCCGATATCGACGTTCCCTCGCCCGCGCCTGCTCCTCTCGAGCAGCCGCAGGTTCCTCCGCCGCCGGGCTGATCAGCCCAAGCGCGCGGCGGCCAGCGCCTTAAGATCCGCTTCCGGCCGCGCGCCGTAGTGGGAGATCACCTCCGCCGCCGCGATCGCGCCCATGCGGAGCGAGTCCTCGAGGCCGCGTCCCTGCGCCTGGCCGGCAAGGAACCCTGCGGCGAACAGGTCGCCCGCGCCGGTCGTGTCGACCACCGCCTCGACCGGCTCTGCCGCGACTTCGGCGCGAACGCCGTTCTGGATGGCGATCGCGCCCTTTTCGCTGCGGGTCACGACCAGGGTCTCGACCTTGCCTTGCACGCTCGCCACCGCCGTTTCGAAGTGCGGCACGCCGGCGAGCGCCTGGATCTCAGCCTCGTTGGCGAACAATATGTCGATCTTGCCGCCGTCGATCAGGCCATTGAACCCGTCGCGGTGGCGGTCGATGCAGAAAGTGTCGGAAAGCGTGAAGGCGACCTTGCGCCAGGCCCGGCGGGCGACGTCGATCGCCTTGATCATGGCGAAGCGCGGCGTCTCCGGGTCCCACAGATAGCCTTCGAGATAGATCGCCGCGGCGCCCTCGATCTGGGACTCGTCCAGCGCCTCGACCGGCAGATGCTGGGCGGCGCCGAGGAAGGTGTTCATCGTGCGGTTGCCGTCGGGCGTCACCAGCACCATCGAGCGCGCGGTCGGCACGCCAAAATCGGCGGACGGCGTGATGAACTCGACGCCGGTCGCGGTGAGGTCGTGGCGGTAGAACTCGCCGAGCTGGTCAGGCGCGACCTGGCCGACGAATCCGGCGCGGCCGCCCAAGGCCGCAATGCCCGCCGCCGTATTGCCCGCCGATCCGCCGCTGACCTCGCGGGCGGGGCCCATATGGTCGTAGAGCCGCACCGCCTCGTCCGCGTCGATCAGCCGCATCATGCCTTTGGTCAGGCCCTCGGAGTCGAGGAACTGGTCGGTGGCTTCAGCGATGATATCGACGATGGCGTTGCCGATGCAAAGCACATCGAGGTTCGTATCGGTCATCAGGGAGCTCCGGTTGGGACGCGCGGCCCCTAGGGGGCGTCACGACACCGGTCAACCGCGCGTCACTTGCTCCATTTCGTACCCGCAACGGTCTGGCATGAGCGCCCGAGCCCATGTTAACACCCCCAGGGATGTTCAGCGTCGTCATGCCACTTTGGAACAAGCGCCCTTGGGTCGCCGCCACCGTCGCCAGCGCGATCGGGCAGACCTGGCGCGACTTCGAGCTCGTAATCGTCGACGATGGATCAACGGACGGCAGCCTAGAGGCGCTGGCGCAGTTCGACGATCCGCGCATCCGGATATTGCGGCAGGCCAACGCCGGCCCCGGCGCAGCGCGCAACGCGGGTATCCGGGCCGCCCGCCATGAATGGGTCGCCTTGCTGGACGCCGACGACATCTGGTTGTCGGATCATCTGGAGGAGTTGGACGAAATCCGGACCCGCCATCCTGACGCGGGCTTGATCGGGACGTCCATCGTGCAGAGCTATCGCAACGACGGATTCGGGGTGCCAGCCCGGAACGAGCGGCGCATCGAGCGGATCGATTATATCGAGCAGGTTGCTTCGGGCCGGTGGCCCGTCACAACCAGCTCTGCCGCGCTTCACAAGAGTGCATTCGAAGCTCTTGGCGGGTTCGGCGATGCTCTGTGCGGACAGGACGGCGAATATTGGGCGCGAATTGCGCTCTATCGCCCGGTGGCGGTCTCGACGCGCGTTACCTCGGTGTACGTCCTCGGAACCGGCGGTATCTGCGACGTCGTGCGCAGTCCGTGTCTGGGGCGCGATCTGAAGCACTGGAGCGAGGTGCACCCATCGCTTGCACTGCTCAACGAGCGGCATCCTGAAGAGGCGCTGGGCCGACACGCCGGCCCGATCGAACGCTATGTGGATCGGCAGTTCCGCTGGTGCGTTCGCGGGGCCGCACGGCTCGGCGACATCAGGACCCTGCGTGCCTTGCGCGGGCTATACGTGCGGCCTCCCCCCTTGGGCGACCGCCTGATCCTGGCGCTCGCCAGGACGCCGGCGCCGGTCGCGCGCGCCGCGTTCAGCATCGGTTTTCGGCTCAAGGGACTGGTGCGGCGCGCACGCCTTGCGCGAAGGCCCCGCGGCCCTTCCCTATCTGCCAGCTATGTGCAGACGGAATCGCTGCATCAGGTCTTCGAATAACCGGCGCGCGACCCATGCCTCAAGCATTGCGAGACCTCGCCTTGCGCCGGGGATTGGAGCGAGCTCGGCCATCGCGCGCCTCAGCAAATAATAGGTGCGGCTGAGGTTCCGGCCCCGGATGCACTCGGGCTCAGCCAGGGTGCCCCATCCGGAAAAACCGGCGCGGTCCAGAGCTGCGCGCACCCGGGACCAGTTCACATTGCCCTCCCCGATCTTTGCGAGGCCGAAGCGGCCGTCCGCCAGGCTCCAATCAAACCTGAAATCCTTGAGATGGAGCTTGACGATGCGCGGTCCAGCAATGTCGATCCAGCCTTCGGCGCGGCCGAATATGATATTGCCGACGTCGAGATAGGGTCGCACGAATGGCGATTTGAAGCTGTCGACATAGTCGACATAATCGATCGGGCTGAGCAGGAAGCCATTCCAGACGTTTTCAACCGCGAGGACGACATTTCGGGCCGCCGCAACCGGCAGAATCTCGCGGCGAATGGTCTCCCGGGATCTGGAAAGCGCTTCCGCATAACTTGTATTGTCATCGACTTGGGCGGGGATCAGGAGCAGGGTCTCCGCTCCGAGCTGGTGCGCCGTCTCGATCGCATTCAGCGTCGTTTCCACACCGCGCGCCAACGTCGCCGGATCGCCGCTGGAGAGCGGGTAGGCGTAATTGTCCACGCAACTGACCGAGTGAATGATCAGCCCAGCACGCTCCGCGGCGGCCCGGAGCAGATCGGGCGGACCGTCATTGACCTCCAGCTCGATTCCCTCAAAGCCGATTTCGGCGGCGAGCCGGAAGCGCGCGTCGATCGGCAGGCCAATCGGCAGGGATGCGAAGCGTATCGAGGGACGGATGCGCGCAGCCATATTGAGCAGACTAGTCCATTGTCGGATTGAGAGAAACGGCGCTTGCGATCGCCCGCAGCGGGTCTTGATGATGAGAGGTGCCGCGGTCTCCGATCAGCTCAGGTACAACGCGTCGCGCGATGCGGCGTGCCGCCGGCGGCCGTCCGCTCCAGCGTGTTGCGGTCGATCACGCGGATCGTGAACGCGCTCGTATTCCCGCTCAGCGTGAGCTGATCGCCGCTGAGAGTCCATTGCCCGGTGTCGCCCCAAGGGAAGAGGAAGTTGCCGTCGGCGCGAAATTCGGTGACCGCCGAACAATCGCCGTCATCGGTCCAACGACCGACCAGAAAGGCCCGGTCGAGCCCCGCATTGCCGCTGCCGGCGGCCGCATTGTGTGTGGCCGGAGTTGCGTCCGGCTTGGCCGCATCCGCCGCATTGGCGGGAGCGACGGTCTCGTTGGCAGCGACGCCATTGGCGGCCCCATTCCCCACTTCGTTGCTGGTCCCGCGGTCGCAGGCCCCGAGCACGGTCGCGGCCATGGCCAGCGCCACCATCGTCCTGCGTTGCATGACGCCCTCTCCCTCGAAAGGGCCGGAGGATAACGCAATGTTACGGCAACGCAATGAACGACAGAGTCCGGGACGCATTGACGCCCGACACGGCGACCCATAGCCCGGCTCCCATGAAATCTCTGAGCTTCGCGCTTCTCGCCGGCCTCGTCTCGGCGCTCGGCTTTCAGCCGCTGGGACTGTGGCCGTTGACGCTGGCGGCATTCGCCGGACTGCTCTGGCTGATCGAGGCAGCGCCGACGCTACGCTCCGCGCTGGCCCGGGGTTGGTGGTTCGGGCTCGGCCAGTTCGTGTTCGGGCTCAACTGGATCGCCACCGCCTTCACCTACCAGGCGGCGATGCCGCCCTGGCTCGGCTGGATCGCAGTGGTGCTGCTCTCGCTCTACCTCGCCGTCTTCCCCGCCGCCGCCGCCGGTCTTGCATGGCGCTGGGGCAAAGCGAGCAGGCTGGGGCTGGTCCTGCTCCTCGCCGCCGCATGGATCGTCACCGAGTGGTTGCGCGCGACCCTGTTCACCGGTTTCGCCTGGAATCCGGTCGGCGTCACCTTGCTGCCGACGGGCGCTTCCTGGCTCGCCCCCTTCGTCGGGACCTATGGCCTCGCGGGCGTGGCGATCGTCGCCGCCGGGGTCTTGAGGCTGGCGCTGGGAACCCTTGGCGACAAGAAGGCGGCGTGCGCCCTGATCCTGGCGCTCTTCGCTGCCTCCGGCCTCGCCTGGGCGCTCGCCGCCGCTCCGTCCGACGGGCCGGGCGCGGCGATCCGCATCGTGCAGCCCAATATCGGCCAGCAGGACAAGTGGCAGCCGGGCTATGAGCAGGAGAATTACCTGCGTCAGGCGCGCCTTTCCGGGCGGGCCAGTGCCGAGCCGCGGCTGCTGCTCTGGCCCGAGGCGGCGACGCCCGATTTCCTGTCGATCGAGCCGGGCTCGCGGCGCAGGCTCGCGGCCTTGCTCGGGCCCGGGGACCTGCTTCTTCTCGGCGGCGTCGAGCCGATCTTCAGCCCCGACGGCCGCGGTGTCGCCGCCTATAACAGCGTCTATGTGCTGAAGCCCGATTCCCTGCTTCGAGGCCGCTACGACAAGGCACACCTCGTTCCCTATGGCGAATATCTGCCCATGCGGCCGCTGTTGTCCGCCATCGGCTTGTCGCGCCTCGCGCCCGGCGATCTCGATTTTCGCGACGGGCCGGGGCCGCGCACGCTCGATCTCGGGACGTTCGGTCGCGCCGGTGTGCAGGTCTGCTACGAAATCATCTTCTCCGGCCAGGTGGTCGACCGCGCCGACCGGCCGGACTTTATCTTCAATCCCTCGAACGACGCTTGGTTCGGCGCCTGGGGCCCGCCGCAGCATCTCGCGCAGGCGCGCCTCAGGGCGCTCGAGGAGGGGCTGCCGGTGATCCGTGCGACACCGACCGGCATCTCCGCCGTGGTCGATGCGCAAGGGCGGTTGCTACAGAGCCTCCCGCTCGGCCAGGCCGGCGCGATCGATGCCCGGCTGCCGCGCGCCGCGCCGCCGACGCCGTTCGCCCGCTTCGGCAATCTGCTTTCCTTCGCATTCGCCCTTCTGCTCGTCGCGGCGGCGATTGCAGTCGGGCGCAAAACGCGCTAGCGGGCGACGCACATAAAGATATCTTTATATCCGCAACTCCCCCTCACGAGGACCGAGCCCAGCAATGCGCAGCAATTATCTCTTCACGTCCGAATCGGTGTCCGAAGGCCATCCCGACAAGGTTAGCGACCAGATTTCCGACGCGATCGTCGACCTGTTCCTCGCGAAGGATCCCGAAGCGCGCATCGCTTGCGAGACGATGACCACGACCCAGCTCGTCGTGCTGGCCGGCGAGATCCGCGGCAAGGGGATCATGGACGAAGCCGGCAACTGGGCGCCAGGCGTGCAGGAAGAGGTCGAGCAGACCGTGCGCGAGACGGTGAAGCGGATCGGCTACGAGCAGTCGGGCTTCCACTGGGAGACTCTGCGCTTCGAAAACAACCTTCACCCGCAATCGGCGCATATCGCCCAAGGCGTCGATGCCTCGGGTAACAAGGATGAAGGCGCCGGCGACCAGGGCATCATGTTCGGCTTCGCCTGCGACGAGACTCCGGACCTGATGCCGGCGACGCTCTATTACAGCCACAAGATCCTCGAGCGGATGGCGGCCGACCGCCACTCCGGCGCCGCGCCCTTCCTCGAGCCCGACGCCAAGAGCCAGGTCACGCTGAAGTTCGAGAACGGCAAGCCGGCCGCCGCCACCGTGGTCGTCGTCTCGACGCAGCATGCCAAGGGCTATGACGAGGGCGCCAAGGAAGCCGAGCTCCACGCTTATGTGAAGCGCGTCGTTGCCGACGTGATGCCGGCCGATCTGCTCTCCGACGCGACCCACTATCACATCAATCCGACCGGCAGCTTCGAGATCGGTGGGCCGGACGGCGACGCCGGCCTCACCGGGCGCAAGATCATCGTCGACACCTATGGCGGCGCGGCGCCGCACGGCGGCGGCGCGTTCAGCGGCAAGGACCCGACCAAGGTCGACCGCTCGGCGGCCTACGTCACCCGCTACCTCGCCAAGAACGTGGTGGCCGCGGGCTTCGCCAAGCGCTGCACGATCCAGCTGAGCTACGCCATCGGCGTCGCCGAGCCGCTGTCGCTCTATGTCGATCTGCACGGCACCGAGGTGAACGGCGTGACGGCCGCGCGGCTCGAGGAAGTGCTGCCGACCCTCGTGCGCCTGACGCCCAAGGGGATCCGCACCCATCTCGGCCTCAACAAGCCGATCTACCAGAAGACCGCCGCCTACGGCCATTTCGGGCGCAAGGCCGAGGGCGATCTCTTCACCTGGGAGAAGACCGACCTGGTCGATCGGCTCAAGGCGGCCCTCTGAGCGGCAATCTCTATTCTCTGTTCGAAAAGGCGGCGTCCCTTGCCGGAGGGGCGCCGCTTTTCGTTGAAGGGGGCGAGATCCGCCTCACCTATGTCGAGCTGGACCGCGCCGTCGGCGGCTATGCGGCGGCGCTGGTCCGGCTCGGCGCCGAGCCCGGCGACCGCATTCTCGTCCAGGCCGACAAGTCGGTCGAAGGTGCCTTGCTCTATCTGGCGAGCCTGCGCGCCGGCCTGGTCTACGTGCCGCTCAACACCGCCTATACCGCGGCCGAGCTCGCTTATTTCATGGAGGATGCCGAGCCGAAGCTGATCTTCGCTCCGGGGCACCGCGATCTGGCCGAATTCGATGCCGCGCCGGCGGAGTTCGAGACGGTCGAGCGCGGACCCGACGATCTCGCGGCGATCCTCTACACGTCGGGGACGACCGGGCGCTCCAAGGGCGCAATGCTCTCCCACGACAATCTCGCCTCGAATGCACTGGTGCTGAAGGATTATTGGCGCTGGCAGCCGGGCGACGTGCTGATCCACGCTCTGCCCATCTACCATGTCCATGGCCTGTTCGTGGCGCTTCACGGCGCCCTGCTGAACGGCTCGACCATGCTCTGGCACAAGGGCTTCGACGCCGACGCGGTGATCGCCGATTTGGGGAACGCGACGATCCTGATGGGCGTGCCGACCTTCTACGTCCGCCTCGCCGCCCATCCCGGCCTCACGCGGGAGGCGGCGGCGCGAATGCGCCTGTTCGTCAGCGGATCGGCGCCCCTGCTCGAATCGACTTTCCGCGACTTCGAGGCGAAGACGGGCCACCTTATCCTGGAGCGCTACGGGATGACCGAAGCGGGGATGATCTGCTCCAATCCCTATGACGGCGAGCGAATCCCCGGCACGGTCGGCTTCCCGCTCCCGGGCGTCGAGGCGCGCATCCGCGAGGGTGTGCTCGAGATACGCGGTCCCAACCTGTTCAAGGGCTACTGGCGCAATCCGGAGAAGACCGAAGAGGAGATGCGCCCCGACGGCTTTTTCGTGACAGGGGACATGGCGACGATGGATTCAGATGGCCGCGTGTCGATCGTCGGCCGCGCCAAGGACCTGATCATCGCCGGCGGGCTCAACATCTATCCCAAGGAGATCGAGCTCGCGATCGACGCGGTGCCCGGCGTCGGCGAGAGCGCGGTGATCGGCGTGCCGCACCCCGATCTCGGCGAGGCCGTCGTTGCGGTCGTCACACGCACCGATCCGGCGCTCGACGAGGCGAAGGTGGTCGCGGCGCTCTGCGATCTCGCACGCTTCAAGCAACCCCGCCGAATTCTCTTCGCCGAGAGCCTGCCGAGAAACGCGATGGGCAAGGTGCAGAAGGCCTCACTGCGCGAGGCGCACAAAGGCTTGTTCGCGTAGGGCCGGAGCGCCTAGGCGCCGTCCGATGGAAGATCCCACGACCCTCCGCCGCTTGTACGGCCGCTCAAAGGGCCGTCCCCTGCGCGCCGGCCAGTCCGACCTGGTCGAGCGGCTGCTGCCACAACTCAGCGTGCCCGCGGAAGGCCCGATCACCAGCGAGATCCTCTTCGGCGACCGGCGCCCGCTCCACTTCGAGATCGGCTTCGGCGCGGGCGAGCATCTCGCCTACCGAGCCGACCTTCTACCAGATCACGGCTTCATCGGAGCTGAGCCCTTCCTCAACGGCGTCGCGGGCGCGCTGATGCACATCCGCGACAAGGCGCTCGCGAATGTCCGCCTGCACATGGGCGACGCGCTCGAGGTGCTGGAGCGGGTGCCGGACGCGTCCTTGCGCTTCGTCTATCTGCTCCACCCCGATCCCTGGCCCAAGGCACGCCACGCCAAGCGGCGGATGGTCAACCACGGCCCGCTCGACCTGATCGCCGCCAAGCTGGAGCCCGGCGGCGAATTCCGGCTCGGCACGGACGATCCCACCTATTGCCGCTGGGCGATGATGATCATGAACCAGCGTCGCGACTTCGAGTGGCTGGCCGAAAGCGCCAGGGATTTTCTCACCCGCCCCGGCGGCTGGCCCGAGACGCGCTACGAGGCCAAGGCCCGGCGCGAGGGCCGCGAGGTCTGGTACTTCCGCTACCGGAAGGTGTAGCATCCGTTCCTCAGCGAAGGGGGGAAGGATGGCGGAAACGAGCACCTGCCTGTCGCCCGCGTGCGGGATCACGGTCGAGGGATCCTTCAAGAAGTGCCCGCAATGCGGCTGGGCCATGCGCGGCCCGCGCAACATCCGCATCCGGGGCTGGGTGCTGGTCGGGCTCGGCCTGTTCCTCGTCCTCTTCATGGGCGCGATCGCCTGGTACGTCGCGCCGCTGATGCTTCATCCCGGCAAGGAGATCGACGGGACGACCTTTACCGGCAAGCCCAGCGACGCCGAGTTCGCCTTCACCATCTTCGGCCTCGTCATCCTGTTCGGCCTGCTTTCGGTCGCCAACGGGGCATGGATGATCGCCAAGGGCAGGCAGAATCGGGCGTTCGTCATCGTCAGCCTGGCGATCGCCGGGATTCTGTTCGCGATCGGCTGGGCCATCCGCCGGAAGATCATCTGAGGATCAGCGGCGCGGCGTCAGCCGCAGCAGGCGCCCTCCGGAGCCGCCCGGACGCTCCTGATCCTCGAGCAGATAGACCGAGCCGTCCGGATGCTGTTCGACCTCGCGGACGCGCTCGCCCATGTCCCACCGCTCCGCCTCGCGGGCGCTGGTCCCCTCGAGGTCGACTCGGACGAGCGCCTTGCCGGACAGGCCGGCGGCGAGGATGTCGCCGCGCCAGGCGGGGAACATGGCGCCGGAATAGACGATCATGTCGCCCGGCGAGATGACCGGCGTCCACCAGGTCTTGGGCGGGACGAAGCCATCGCCCGGGCTGTGGTCGGGGATGTCGCGCCCGTCATAATGATCGCCGTTGGAGACTCGCGGATAGCCGTAATTGGCGCCGCGCTCGATCAGGTTGAGCTCGTCGCCGCCCTTCGGGCCCATCTCAACCTCCCACAGCCGGCCGGCGCCGTCGAAGGCGAGGCCGAGGGGGTTGCGATGGCCGAGGCTCCAGACCTGCGCGGGGACTCCGCCCTGGCTGGCGAAGGGATTGTCGGCGGGGACGCTGCCGTCGGGGTTGAGCCGCAGCACCTTGCCCGCGTTGGAGGCCATGTCCTGCGCCGGCGTGAATTCCTGCCGCTCGCCGGAGCTGATGAACAGATAGCGCCCGTCCGGCGAGAAGGCGATTCGGTGGCCGTAATGGCCGCGCCCGCTCATCTTCGGCACCTGGCGCCAGATCACCTGGAAATTCTCGAGCCGCGCCGCGCCGTTGGTCGTCACCAGCCGGCCGCGCCCGACCGCGGCGCCGCGAAGCCCGCCCTCGCCCGCCTCGGCGAAGCTCAGATAGACGAGGCCGCTGGTGGCGAAATCGGGCGCGAGGACGACGTCGCCAAGCCCGCCCTGTCCGCCATAATCGACCTGCGGCACGCCGGCGATGTCGATCGCGCCGCCACCCATCGTCCACAGCTTCAGCGTCCCCGCCTTCTCGGTGACCAAAGCCTGGCGTCCGTCCGGAAGGAAGGTCATCGCCCAGGGCTGGTTGAAGCGCGCCACTTCCTCGACCTGGAACGGACGGGCCTGAGCGAAGGCGGGGACATTGTCGACCGAGCAGCCGGCCAGAAGGACAAGCGGGATCAAAGCCGAGCGCGTAAATCGCATAACCAACCTCCAGCCCCCCGCCGAATGCGCAATTCCCAGACCGCGGAGAGTCCGTCAAGAGAGCGAGAGGCCCTCGTCGGACTACAGCGGCATCACACCCTTGCGCGGCTGGCGCGTGCCGACGGTCTCGGCGGTAAGGGGCGCGCCGGCGGAAAGGAGCGCTGCCCGGCGGCCGGCGGGGTTGGTCGCGATCTGGGCCTGCTCGAAGGGCAAAAGCGACGCGAGACAGGGATGGGCCCAGGCGCGCGCGACGAAGGCGGCGGCCTTCGGCCACCGTGCGGAGTCGATCGAAAAGCGGGCATAGGAGGCGGTGCGAATGAAGCTCGCGATGGAAATGTCGGCGAGGCCGATTTCACCGAACAGGAAGCCGTCGGCGGGAGCCATGCTTTCCAGATAGTCGAGCACCGCGGGCACATCCTCGGCCAGCGTCTTTGCGGTCCGCGCTGCGTCGCCCGGCTCGCCCCAGACGATCGGATGGACCACCTGCTGGTAGAACAGGCCCCAGATGAAGACGTCGCCCATCCTCGTGTCGGCATATTCCTCCAGCCAGCGCGCCCGGGCGCGGTCGTCCGGCGCGGCGGGGAGCAGCGGGTGCCCGGGGAACGCCTCGTCCAGCCATCCGCAGATCACCGTTGAATCGGTGAGGACCAGATCGCCGTGGACGAGCACCGGGATACGCCGCAGCGGGGACAGGCGGGCGAACTCGTCATTGCCGAAGAAGGGCGTGATCGGGTCGATCTCGTAGTCGAGCCCCTTCAGCGCGAGGCAGGCGAGAACCTTCCGGACATAAGGGCTGACGTAGCTGCCGATGATCTTCATGCGCGCTTCCCAGGTTGCGGTTCCTTTGTAGCGCCGGCCCACGTCTGAGGCGAACGATGGTCGGAACTCGGGATTAGACCTTAGGGTCTTCGGGTTGGGGAAAGGCTATGCGGAGGGCGCCTACGCGGAGTCCCCGACATGAAACTGCTCGCCCTTACGATCACCGCCGTCGCCCTCCTCGCCGTGGCTCCGCTCGCCGCGCAGGATCCCTCGACGCTCGAAGGCCTGGTCAAGGTCCCGGGCACGCGCGCCGACTTGGTCTATCTCGCGCCAGGAGTCGATTTCCGCGCCTATACGAAGGTCATGCTCGACGAGACCGAGGTCGCCTTTCGCCGCAATTTCGTGCGCAACTACAACCGCACGGTAGGCATCGGTCGACGACTCGGCGACGATGATGTGCAGCGGGCCGCCGGCCAGGTCCGCAGCGGCTTCGGCGAGATCTTCGCCGAGACCTATCGCAATGCCGGCTACGAGGTGGTGACCCAGCCAGGTCCGGACGTGGTTCGAATGAGGACCGGCGTGCTCAACCTCTACGTTTCCGCGCCCGACCAGATGAGTGCTGGTAGGACAAGAACCTATTCGGTCGATGCGGGTGAGGCCACTTTGGTGATCGAGGCGCGCGATTCGCTGTCCGGCGCGCTGCTCGGGCGCGCGTTCGACCGGCGTACCGTTGGCGACGACACCATCGGCATGCGCACCAGCGCCAGTAACCGCGCCGATTTCGAGCAGATGTTCCGCTACTGGGCCCGTGCCAGCTTGCGCGGCCTGGAGGAGCTGAAGACGCGCTCGCCGATTGCCGATCCGGGGGCGCGGCCGCGCTAGGTCGGATCGACCAAGGGTCGACACTTTGCAACCTACCGGATGGGCGCTGAGTAACGCAAGACCTGACGGATCTCCTTATTCACGCCCTTTCCGACCAAAGGTCATTCACATTGCGCACAGGGCGATCCAAAAAACCGCGGATTCTCCGCTCATTCGACTTGAGTCGCATCGCCAAGCCCCGGCGAGCGCATTCGTCCAAGGGATCAGGCGTCGGGCGTGTTGGCTTTTGTAACCACCTCTACTTGGCACCAAAAGCAAAGATTTGTTCGATGCGTCGACCCAGTTCAAGTTTGAAGTTCTCTAGATCTTGCGTGTTCGAAAGGTCTTCAAACGTGACCCCGATCGATTCCGGCATCATCAATCGCCTTTTGGAAAAGGAATCCGGCTTTCCGCATAAAATGATCCTTCGGGTAATTACAGATGCAACACCCCACTCAATTTCCTGATCGCGGGACAACCATTCCCCACCTCCCGCTGCACCCATTCCAAGAAAGACTACCGCATCCGCGCTCCAAATTCTTGCGTGAATCTCAAATGCATCGTTCTTTTCCTTTGGAAAAGGCTTGTCGTAGCCATCGAGCACAACATAATCCCTTTCCTCAATAGTTCGATAGATCGCCGCAATAGCTAGATTGCTTATCTCGTCTCTCGAGGCAAATGTGGGACGAGACACGAAAATCTTCTTTCGTCTCTCATCTCGGTATTTAAGAATGTGAGGCATGTAGTAATCTGGGATCTCGACGAGTTTAGTATTCGCAGCCTTAACTCTCCTGCTCTGGGTAGTTTTAGAAAGTCTGCCAAATGAGATTGGATTGACACTGAAAACAAAGTCGTCAAATTCATCTATTAAAAGCCTATCTTCAATTTTTTTCTTTATCTCTATTTCATCCTCTCCAGCAGTTGTTTCTGCTGGCTCACAAATTGCCACAGTGACGGATTCTTGCCTCTGTCTCTTGTTTGGAGAGGCTGATTTTGAAACTCGCGAT
>Ga0190266_10000079_pt1 | contig 13453 bp, 13 predicted proteins | sample Popmic220T_FD_132448 | JGI IMG/M metagenome (GOLD analysis project Ga0190266, IMG submission 132448) | Populus adjacent soil microbial communities from riparian zone of Indian Creek, Utah, USA - 220 T | ecosystem: Environmental > Terrestrial > Soil > Riparian zone | place: USA: Utah | collected...
CCCCGCCGGCTGAGCAGCTTGAGGTTGCTTCCGTCGGCGTTGACGGCGACGAGCCGGGTCGCGCCGAGCGCCTTGCCCGGCTCGAGATCGTCCATCACCATGTAGATTGTGCAGATCAGCCGCTCGTCCGACACCCAGCCGCATCCGGCGATCCGCTGCGGCTTGCCGTCCGCCGCGAGCGCCTGCTTCGGATCGGCTTCGGAGCCGACCTCGACCGTGTAGAGGGCGGTCGCGGGGCCCCGGCCCGGGCTGATGAAGGCCACCTTGCGGCCCGAAGGCGAGAGCGCGATGTCGAGGACCCCCTCGCGGGCTCCGAAAGCGGCGGGCGGATCCGCGAGAACCGCCGGAGCCGCCGCCGGGACGAGAAAGAGCGCCGCCAGGGCGCCCTGCAAAAATATCCGAAACATGATTACCCCCAATTACTTAGGCCCCAGACCCAAGCGCGGTCGCACGATGCCACCGAGCCCGCCCGGGCGCAAGCTTGCGCGGGCAATTTCTTGCTGCCATGGGACGTCGCGGGTGGGACGAGAGGGAGAATGTCCGTGCCGCTTCGATCCGCCGCCGCCGCCGTCCTCGGCGCCTCGCTGCTCGCCGCCTGCGCGACCGCGCCGGGCGAGCGAAGCGCTCGAAGCCCCTATTCCGGCCCTCCCATCTCGCTCGCGACCCTGACCACCGCGACCCAGCTATTGTCCTCCGACGAATATGAAGGCCGGGCTCCGACCACCGCGGGCGAGGACAAGGCGGTCGCCTATATCGCCAGGCGCTTCGAGCAGGCCGGGCTCCAGCCGGGCAACCAGGGCAGCTGGTACCAGGACGTGCCGATGGTCGAGATTTCGAGCACGCCCTCGACGCTCAGGATCAGCGGAGGCTCGGCGCCGCTCGACCTCGGCTGGCGGACCGACTTCGTCGCCAACACCTACCAGGTCGCTCCCAAGGTCGACCTCAGCGAAAGCGAGATGGTCTTCGTCGGCTACGGGATCAACGCGCCCGAGCGGGGCTGGAACGATTATGCCGGAATCGACGTGCGCGGCAAGACGGTGGTCGTCCTCGTCAACGATCCGGACTGGGAGGACGATGACCTCCAAGGCCCGTTCAACGGGCGGGCGATGACCTATTACGGCCGCTGGACCTACAAATATGAGGAAGCGGCGCGCCAGGGCGCCGCCGGCGCCTTCATCGTCCACGACACCGATCCCGCCGCCTACGGCTGGAACGTCGTCCAGTCGTCCTGGACGGGCCCGCAATATAATCTCGACGAGCCCGGCGGCCACATGGACCAGTCCAGGGTGATCGGCTGGCTGACCAACCCGGCGGCGAAGCGCCTTCTCGCCGCCTCGGGCGAGGACCTCGCCGCGCTCACCGCCGCCGCCAAGCGGCCGGGCTTCAAGGCGGTGCCGCTCAGGACCCGGGCCTCGGTGAGCCTCGCCAACGCGATCAAGCGCCAGTCGTCGCGCAACGTCGTCGGCATCCTTCCGGGCTTGAAGCGGCCCGGCGAATATGTCCTCTACACCGCCCATTGGGACCATCTCGGCCGCTGCGACGCTGATTCCACCGGCGACGACATCTGCAACGGAGCCCTCGACAACGCGACCGGCACCGCCGGCCTGATCGCCCTCGCCGAAGCCCATGCCAAGCGTGGCAATGCCGGGCGCTCGATCGTCTTCCTCGCCGTCACCGGCGAGGAATCGGGTCTGCTCGGCTCCAAATATTATTCCGAGAACCCGCTCTACCCGGTCGCCCGGACGGCCGGCGGGATCAACATGGACGGGCTCAACGTGGCCGGGAACACGCGCGACTTCGTCGTCATCGGCAAGGGCAAGTCCGAGCTCGAGACCTACATGAAGCGGGCGACCGACCGTTACCGCCTGACGGTGAGGAACGAGCCGGCGCCGCAGGCCGGCTATTATTACCGCTCCGACCATTTCAGCCTCGCCAAGCAGGGCGTTCCGATGCTCTACGCCGAGGGCGGCGAGGACCTCGTCGTCGGCGGCGAGGCGGCCGGGCACGCCGCCGCGGAGGATTATCGAAGGAACCGCTATCATCAGCCGAGCGACGAATACGACCCTCGCTGGGACTGGTCGGGAGCGATACGCGACCTCGAAATCTACTGGCTTATCGGCCGCGAGCTGGCCGATTCGGCGGACTGGCCGAACTGGAACCCGGGCGACGAATTCCGAGCCATCCGCGACAAGAGCCGCGGCAATGCCGGGCCGATCATGCGGTGAGGGATGGTCAGCTTATCGGCATGATCAGGTGGGTTCCCAGAAAATTCCGAGCGCCTCTGCTTGGACTCTTAGCCTCTTGTCCCGCGTCCACAGCTGAGCGGAGGATAATTGGCAGGCTGCGAGCAGGTGCGCATCCACGAACCCAATTCCGCTGCCGGCAAGTCTCGCATTCCGAATGAGAGTCATCAACTCCGTGTGGGTCGCGATGCGCGCCTGCGGCATCGCCTCGAGCATCCACAACGTGCCTTGCGGGTCAGCCAGGTTTCCGAGTGCTATCTCGGCCGTGACGAATTCATGGTTGAGCAGGATGTTGCCGCGGATAAGAGCATCGAGGTGGAGGTTGCGACGGCCGAAATGGTCGGCCCAAATCGACGTATCGACAAGGATCATCAGCCGAAACGGCGACGCGGCGGCGCTTTGAAATCGGGCATCGTCCCACCGAGCGCTGCCAGCCGTCGCCCGGCCTCCCGCTGGATCACCGCGCGCAGCGCTTCCCGAACCACCTCCCCGCGATCTCGAATGCCCAGCAATTGCCCCGCTTCCTCGATCAGCTTTTCCGTGCTTTCAGAGTCCGTACCGGAGGCCGGTGGATAGAGGTTATCGACTCGGCGGAAGGTCGCCCGCTCACCCGCGAGATCAACCTTCCAGACCTGCCAGCCCGCATCCTGCCATCCTCGCGCTTGACTGTGGCCCTGCCCGCGCTGGTTCGCCCACCATTCGCGATATCGTCTGGCGCTCGGCGGCAGCGCAAACCCCAGCACCTTCTCAATCTGCCCGAAGGTCGCGCTCCATTCGTCCTTATCTCGATCCTGCAAAGATACCGCGAGAGGTTCGTATTTGCCCATCGACCATTCCTTATTCAATTAGCAAATAGTAACATAATAGTTACATCGAGTCAAGTCATTTCTCCTTGGGAAGGGCGACCCGCGCCGTTATGGGCTGCGCGATGACCGCGCTGCCTTTCCGCCAGCCGCCCGAATGGGCCGAGCATGAATGGGTGTGGATCGGCTTTCCGAGCCATGCCGACCTGTGGGAGGACGACCTCGAGCCAGCCCGGCTCGAGGTCGCGGCCTTCGCCCGTGCGATCCATGCCGACGGCGCCGGCGAGGAGGTGCGCCTGGTCGCCGCGGACCCCGCTTCGGCCCGCGCCGCCGCCACCCTGGCGCCGTTCGCGACCGTTCTGCAGGAGCCGTTCGGCGACATCTGGCTTCGCGACACCGGGCCGATCGTCTTGAAGTCGGGGGCCCGGCGGCTGCCGCGGAGCTTTCGCTTCAACGGCTGGGGCGGCAAATATCAGCTCGAGGGGGACGACACGGTCGGCCTCCGCCTGGCCGAGGGCGCGGGCCTGGAGGCGGACCGCCGCGACTGGATATTGGAGGGCGGGGCGATCGACGTCGACGGCACCGGCCTCGCCGTCACCACCGAGCAATGCCTGCTCAACCCGAACCGCAATCCCGGAATGAGCCGCGGGGAGGTCGAGGCGCGGCTTCGGGAGGACCTCGGCATCGAGCGGCTGCTCTGGCTCGGCGAGGGGCTGCTCAACGACCATACGGACGGCCATGTCGACAATCTCGCCCGCTTCGTCGGCGAGAACCGGCTGGCAATTCCCGCCCCGGACGACCCGCTCGATCCCAATCGCGAAGTCTATAAGGACGCGGCGCGCAGGGCCGAGGCGTTCGGAGTCGAGGTCGCTCGGCTCCCCTCCCCCGGGCGGACCGAGCGCGACGGCGAGATTATTCCCGCCTCCTACATGAACTTCTACATCGGCAATGCCGCCGTCGTCGTGCCGCTTTACGGCCGGCCCAGCGACTCGGCCGCCGTGAAGGCGATCGGCGCGCTGTTCCCGGGCCGCCGGGCGGTCGGCTTCGAGGCCGAGCACGTCCTCACCGGCGGCGGCTCCTTCCATTGCATCAGCCAGCAGGTGCCGCGCTAACCGTCATTCCCGCGAAAGCGGGAATCCAGTAGTGCGTCCTTCCCGGGCGCCACGCTTCAGGTCTGGATCCCCGCTTTCGCGGGGATGACGGAGACGGCGACGGACAACGGAGTAAGAATGACCCACCTCACCGTCGCTGCACTCCAGCTCGCCTTCACCGACTCGATCGACGAGAACATCGCCGCCGTCTCCGAGCTGGTGCGCGAGGCGGCCGGGCGGGGGGCGAAGCTGATCCTTCCGCCCGAATTGTTCGAGGGCCATTATTTCTGCCGGACCCAGGACGAGGGCCATTTCGCCCGTGCCCTCCCGGTCGACCGCCACCCGGCGGTGACGGCGATGCGGACGCTCGCCGCCGAGCTCGAGGTCTTCATCCCGGCCAGCTTCTTCGAGGCGGAGGGGCATCATCATTACAACAGCCTCGCCATGATCGACGACAAGGGCGCGGTGATGGGCGTCTACCGCAAGAGCCACATCCCCGACGGCCCCGGCTATTCCGAGAAATTCTACTTCCGTCCCGGCAATACCGGCTTCAAGACCTTCCCGACGCCCTTTGGAAGGGTCGGACCGGCGGTCTGCTGGGACCAATGGTATCCGGAGACGGCCCGGGCGCTGATGCTCGACGGCGCCGAGATCCTCCTCTTCCCCACCGCGATCGGAACCGAGCCGCACGACCCGGACCTCGACACCAGCCGGATGTGGCGCCGGGCGATGATCGGCCACGCCGTCTCCAACGTCGTCCCGGTCGTCGCCGCCAACCGCATCGGCACCGAGCACGGCCAGCGCTTCTACGGCCACAGCTTCATCTGCGACGAGCGCGGCGACCTGCTGGCGGAGTTCGGCGACAAGGAGAGCGGAGTGATCACCGCCGTCCTCGACCTCGACCAGGCGAGGAAGCACCGCGCCGCCTTCGGCTTCTTCCGCGACCGGCGGCCGGACCTGTACAAGCGGATCGCCGAGGACATCTGACCCCCGTCATTCCGGCGAAGGCCGGAATCCATGAACACCGATCGTGCAAACTCTCCTCTCACCGTGTTCATGGATCCCCGGATCAAGTCCGGGATGACGATCCCAATTCGAGCGCCTTCTCGAACACCGCCTCGAACATCGGAGCACTGAGCCGGTTCGTGTTCTGGTTGTAGCGGGAGCAATGGTAGCTATCGATGAGGATCCGGCCGCCGGGCAGGACGTGCTCGGCGAGATGGCCGAAGGGATAGGCGGCGAGGCGCCCGCCCGCCGACCGCACCGCCGCGTCATGCGCGATCCGGCCGAGCGCGACAAGGATTCGAACGCCGGGAAGAGCCGCCAGCGCCGGCCGGAAATAGGCGCCGGTGCAGGTGGTGATCTCCTCGGGCGTCGGCTTGTTCTGGGGCGGGACGCACTTGACCGAGTTGAGGATCGCGACCCCCTTCAGCTTCAGGCCGTCGTCCGGCCGCGCCTCGAAGCGGCCCTCGGCGAGGCCGTATTTGAGCAGGGTCTCGTAGAGCAGCAGGCCGGCGAAATCGCCGGTGAAGGGCCGGCCGGTGCGGTTGGCGCCCTGCTTGCCGGGCGCGAGGCCGCAGATGGCGAGCCAGGCCTCCGGGTCGCCGAAATGCGGCACGGGCGCGTTCCACCAGCCGGGATGCTCCTCGCGCAGCGCCTCGCGAAAGCCGACGAGGCGCGGGCACAGAGGGCAATCGCGCGGCGCCTCGAGCTCGGGAACGGGAGAGAAGCCGGAAGGTATGTCCATCCCGTCCCCATAACGTTCGGGCCGAGCCTGTCGAAGCCCTATCCTTCCTTTATCCGGAGGCGGAAGTAAGGAAGGCCCTTCGACGGGCTCAGGGCGAGCGGGGTTTTTTGAACGGTCCACATCTTTATGCCATTGCGCTCGGCTCGAACCGCCGCGGCCGCCACGGCTCGCCGGCCGCGACGGTACGCGCGGCCGCGGCGGCGATCGGCGCAGGCCGCCTGTCGCGGATCCGGCTGACCCCGGCCTTGGGCCCGGCGGGGCGCGGCTTCGCCAACGCGGTCGCCCTGGTCGAGAGCGAGCTCGACCCCCCCGCCCTGCTGGATCGCCTGAAGCAGGTCGAGCGCGACTTCGGCCGCCGTCGCGGCCGGCGCTGGGGCCCCCGCATCCTCGACCTCGACATCATCCTCTGGTCCGAAGGGGTCTGGGCCGGCGACGGCCTGATCATCCCCCATCCCGAGTTCCGCCGGCGCCGGTTCGTTCTGGAACCGCTCGCCGAGGTCGCCCCGGCTTGGCGCGACCCGATCGGCGGAGGGACCATGCGCCAGCTCCTGTTCCGGCTGAGACGGCGTGCTGTCTCCCCGCCCTGAAAGGGAGGGGAGGTCAGCGCCGGGTGAGCGCCCGCTCGAACTTGTTCTCGCGCCGCCGTCCGACCATCAGCCCGCTCTCGAGCCTGGCGCAGAGGGCGGCATAATAATCGGAGAGGAACTCGCGATCCTCGCCCCATTCGTCGATCCCGGCTTTCTCCCGGATGATCCTTGCGACCGTGGCGACGGCGTCGTCGTTGGCGCCGCGCAGGACGTCCTCGAGCGTCTGGAGCTCATAGACTCCGTAGAGGTCGAGCGCGGCCTCGCTGAAGGTCCGGCGCGGCCGCTCGACGCCGTGGACGAGATCGGCGCCGAGCGCTCCGCCCGAGCTTCGGACGACCCAGGTGCCGGCGATGAGGTCGCCGATGCGAAGCCGGTCGCGGTTGAACAAAGGGAAGAAGAGGAAGAGGCCGCTCCAGACGAGGGAGAAGATCACCAGGAAGGCGTCCGCCGTGCCCTGGGCGGTCTGCTGGGCGAGGAAGGAGAGCGGCAGGAAGACTTCTATCTCGCGCATAGCGTTGCGGGCGATGACGGCTCCGCCGGTGAGCCGGGCGCCGTCGCGGGCGACGACCCTGAGGCCCATCAGCCTCTTGCCCGGAGTCGCGCCCCGCCCGCCCATCTCGAACAGGGCGAACCAGCCGTTGCGGAGGACGAAGAAGCCGAGCAACCACAGGATCATGATCCACTCGCCCTTCGACGCCGCCGAAAGGAAGGCGAGGGCGAGGGTCATCAGGATGAGCAAGGCAAGGATCATCAGAGCGTCGAGCAGGAACGCCGCCGCCCGCGTTCCGGCGGCGCCGAGCTCGAGCTGGAGGTCGACCCCTTCCGGCGTGACGAAGCTTCGCCGCATCGAGCGGTGGACGAGGGACCGGTCAGACAGGGCGGCGGCCCTTTCGAGGCATGTAGAAATAGGTCAGCCATCCGGCCAGCATCGCGGCTCCGATCGCATAGCGGGAAAAGTCGTCGACCACCGTCTGCCGGCCGATCCCCTCGAGCAGGCCCGCCAACGCCAGCATCGCCACGGTTCCGCCCATGGCGACCGCCGCCGAGCGTCCGGCCCGGACGGCGGATTCGGTTCTCGTGTCGCGTCCGGGGAAGGCGATCGCCATTCCGATCCTTATCCCCGCCGCTCCGGCGATGTTGATCGCGAACAATTCGGTCGTGCCGTGGATGGCCAGCCAGCCGCCGAGGTTGAAGGCCAGGCCGTGCGCCGCGAAGACCGCGAAGAAGGCGCCCAGCATCAGCCCGTTGTAGAGGATGAGCAGGACGGTCGGCACCGCGAAGGCGAAACCGAGCGCGAAGGCGAAGATCGCGACCTGGCTGTTGTGGGTGAAGAGATAGGTCGCGAACGTCGTCAGCATGTCGTCGTGGCGCTCGTAGAGCGTGTTGCGCAGCGCTTCCGCGCTGGCGGACGGGTCGCGCCCGCCGGCCAGCTCCTGCGGGATGATTCCGAAGAACCAGCTCGGGTCGCTCCGGACCAGGAGGTAGGCGACGACGGCGCTGGCGAGGGTGAGGAAGACGCAGACCAGGGTCTCGCGCCACAGGCCCCGGACCGCCTCGGGCCAGCCGCGCGCGAAGAAATGCCCGAGCTGGCGCCCGACCGAGGTCTGGACCCCGTAGATCTGGAAATAGGCTCGGGTCGAGAGCTGCTCGAGATAGACGATCAGGCTCCGGTCGAGCGAGGTGTCGCGGGCGACGGCGAGCGAGGACAGGGTCGTCCGGTAGAGCAGGGGAAGAGCGAGTATGTCGTCGTCGGAGAGGGCGGAGATGGATCTCTTCTCCATCCGGGTCACCAGCTGCTCGAGCCGCTCCCAGTCCGCTTCGTGAGCGGCTCGGAAACGGCTGGCGTTGACCACCACCGCCCGGGATTCGACCATCGCCGAGGCGGGACCGCTCACAGCAAATTCCTCCGCTTGAGGTCGATATAGCCGGCGACGAGCCGGTCGCCGACCCGGTCATATTCGCTCTCGATGACATGGACTCCGAGATGCTGGAGCCTGGTCAGGACCAGCCGGCGGTCGCGGATCAGCGCCGCGGCGGTCACCGCCCGGGTGACGTCGTCGGGCCCTTCGGGCAGGGCGTCGGCGATCGTCTCCAGCTCCTCGTCGCGAAGGACGACGACGAGCAGGAGATGGGTTTCGACCATCCTCTTGGCCGCCCGGACCATGAAGTCGGCCGAAGTCAGGTCGGTGAACTCGGTGAACAGGACGATCATCGAGCGGCGGGTGAGGCGGGTGGCGAGCGTGGTCAGGGCGAAGGTGTAATTGGTCTCCTCGCCGCTATAGTCGATGCTCGCCGCGAGGCGCTGGAGCTCGGGAAAGGCGGCCGAGCCCGAGATCAGCCCGCTGGCGATCCGGGGCCGCGAATCGAACGCGTGGAGCGCGACCCGGTCGCCGAGCTTGAGGGCGATCCAGCCGGTGAGCAGCATCGCCGAGACGGCGCGGTCGACCCGAGGCAGCCCGGCCACCGGCTCCGACATCTGCCGGCCGCCGTCGATGGCGAAGACGATCTGGTTGTTGCGCTCGCTTCTATATTCCTTGGCGTGGAGCTTGCGGTGCCGGGCGGACTGCTTCCAGTCGATGGCGCGCCGGTCCATTCCGGAGCGATATTCGACCAGGGCGTCGAAATCAGTGCCGTCGCCCCGGTTCATCTGGGCGATCAGCCCCTGGAGGGCGTGGCGCTGGAAGACCTGGGCTCCGCGCTCCTGGACCGGGCGAACGTCGGGCAGGATCAGGATGGTCGAATCGAGATCGATCCGCCTCTGCTGCCAGGCCAGGCCGAGCGGGCCCCGCCAGCGCAGCCACAGATGGTCGAGCCGGGCGGCGCCGCGCCGGGCCATGACGAGCGGCATCGGCGCCGCTCCCCTGCCCTCCTCCAGCGCCACCTGAACCCGCCCGTCGTCCTCGACGGCGATGAGCGGATCGGCGGCGAGCGCCACTTCCGCCTCGGCGGGCGTGGAACGGCCGGTGAGGGTGACGGTGACGATCGCCTCGACCGTCGCTCCGACATAGGCCGAGCCCGGGGCTTCCAGCCTCGCCTCGCCGTGGCGGACGGCGGTGACGGCGTCGGCGAGGGCGAGCAGGAGGACCGCCACCGGCCAGGCGAGGCCGACATGCCAGCGCTCCGGCATCGCCGCCGCGACGACCAGGGTGAAGGGAACCCCGGCCGCCGCCGCAAGCACGGCAAGGCGGGTCGGGTAGATCAACGCGGCGCCTCGATCGCCTCGATGATGTCGGTGACGACGTCCTCCACCACCCGGCCGTTGATCTCGGCCGCGGGCGACAGGATCAGCCGGTGGCGAAGCAGTGCGGGGGCCAGCGACTTGACGTCGTCGGGGATGACGAAGTCGCGGCCGTCGATCGCGGCGCGGGCGCGGGCGGCGCCGGCGAGCATGGCGCCGGCGCGCGGGCTGGCGCCGGTCTCGAGGTCGGCGACGTCGCGGGTGCCGCGGATCAGCGCCGCGATATAGTCGATCACCTCGTCGACCAGCCTGACCTCGCCCACCGCCGCCAGGGCGGCTCCGATCGCGGCGGCGTCGGTCACCCGCTCGACTCCCCATTGCTCCGGCTCCATCGCCGCCTGGCGGGCGCCGTGGGTGGCGATGATCCGCCGCTCCTCCTCGGCGCTGGGATAGTCGACCGTCTGCTTGAAAAGGAAGCGGTCGAGCTGGGCCTCCGGCAGCGGGTAGACGCCCTGCTGCTCGATCGGATTCTGGGTCGCCACGACCATGAAGCGCTCGGACAAGGCGAGGCTCTCGCCGTCGATGGTGACGGTCCGCTCCTGCATCGCCTCGAGCAGCGCCGCCTGGGTCTTGGGCGGGGTCCGGTTGATCTCGTCGGCGAGGAGCAATTCGGTGAAGATCGGGCCCCGGGTCAGGGTGAAGGTCGACGTCTGGAAATTGAACAGATTGGCGCCGATGATGTCGCCCGGCATCAGGTCCGGGGTGAACTGGATCCGGCCGAAATCGAGCCCGACCGCCCGGGCGAAGCTGTGCGCGATCAGGGTCTTGGCCGTCCCCGGCGGCCCTTCGAGAAGGATATGGCCGCCGGCGAACAGGGCGACGAGCATCAGGTCGACCGTCGCCTCCTGGCCCACCACCGCTTTCGCCACCTCGCCGCGGATCGTCGCCGCCAGTTGCTGAACTTCCCCTGCGCTCACCCTGTTTTCTCCCCCTGCCATCGATGCAGCGCCTGGGCCGCTGCGAGCAATTCTTCCCGGCTCCGGGCCTCGGCCGCCGCCGAAGCGAGGGCCGAGAAGCTTGGCCGGCCGTCGAGCCTGTCGAGATAGTCGGTGACCGCGCCGCCCTTCAGCCGGGCCGGGACGGCGAACACGCTCACCGCCTTGTCCCTTATCATCTCGGCATAGCGCCCGCCCAGCCCGGCCTCGCGCCGTGCCTGGCGGACGAGGGCGGCGCTATTGTCGATGAGCGCCGCCTTGGCGAAGGCGATCGCCCGCTCGGGGCGGCGCGGCGGGCCGAAGCGCGAGACCGCCTGCAGGCCGGCGAGAAGGAGCGCCGCGGCGATCGCCAGGGTCGCGGCCAGGAAGGGCGGGTCGAACATCAGCTTGAGGGGGCTCCGGGCCCGGCCGAGGCCGTTCAGGGTGACGTCGAAGACGATCGACTCGGCCCCGGTCGCGTTGAGGAAGTCGAGCATGGCGAGCGCCGCCCGAGCCTGGTTCAGGTCGGCCATGCCCCGGTTCGAGATCAGGTCGGGGTCGGCGAGCAGGTACAGGGGCTGGTCGCCGAGCCGGGCGAGGACGATCCGGCCCGCGGTATCGGTCACGATCGGCCTCAGGCCGGGGCCGGCGGCGGTCTGCAGCGGGCCGGGGGCGATGAACCGCAACTCCGGCGGCGCCTCGCCGGCGACGGTCCGGAGCGGGGCTCCGCGACCGCGATGGCGCTGCACCTTCAGCCGGTGGGCCGGGGCGAGCGTCCTCTCCGGGTCGAAGGCGGGCCTGAGGCCCTGCGCCCGCACCCAGCCCGTCCGGCCCGGGTCGGCCACCGTATTCCACTTCGGAAGCACGACCAGGGTCGGCTTGGTCGAACGCCGGGCCAGCACCTCCCCCATTTCGGTCATCCCGGACTGGGGGGTGAGGACGAGAAGATCCTCGCTGTCGAGGAACAGGTCGCCGCGCTGGATCTGCGGATTGCGCCCGGTCGCCCGGGCCAGCCGGACGATCCCGCTGAAGCCGGTCGCCGCGTTGGACAGAGCGTGGGAGCCGCCGTTGCGGGTGGAGCGGAGGTCGGGCGCATAGGCGCCGAGGATCAGCATCGCGGCGAAGGCGACGATCCCGATGCCGACGACCAGAATGACCGTCGCCGGCCGGAAAATCCCTTCGGCGCGCACGCCGCGGCCGATGGCGAGGTCGCTCATCCCCGCCAGGTCCCCGGCGTCACTAGGTCGGCATAAGCGGCCCGGGCGGCCGTCCAGTCGGCCTCTGCCACCGGCCGCCCCCCGAACAGGCTCCGCTCGACGAGCCCGGCGATCCGCGAGAACAGGCTCTGCGCCGGCGCCGGCAAGGCCTCCGCGCGGGCGAGCTCGCGGCTGGTCAGGGCCGGGCGGACCAGCCTCGGCCGGCGCCGGCCGATATCCTCGATCGAGCGGAAGAGGAGGTGGTGAACCGCCTCGGCGTAGAGGCCCTGGGCCGCCAGCGCGTCCGCCTCGCGAAGCCAGGATCGCGCCGGCGCCGCCTCCGGCGCCCAGCTCTCCTCCTCGGCCTCGGCGGCGAGGTAGACCGGCCGCCGGCGGCGGGGCAGCCGCCATTCGCCCTCCTCGATCCGCCGGTAGATCATGTAGGCGAGGCCCACGGCCGCCCCGATCAGCACCGTCCACAGAAGGATCCGGGCATAAGGGGCATCGGGCATGAAGCTTCCGATCCACTGGATGAACCGCCCGACCGGCTCGAGCACCTCGGCAAGCCACTCGAAGAGATCGCGAAGCCATTGCGGCGCCCTGGGCGGCGGCGGCGCCGGCTGCAGGTTGAACTGGATCGAGGGATCGGCCTTCAGCGCTTCATGCGCCGCCGCCAATCCGTCGGCGGCGCCTGCCGCATCCTGCCCCTGCCCCGCGATCTTATCCCTCCCCCGAGCCCGAGACGGCCCGACGATCCATGAATTAGACGAAGCCCTGCCCGGCGCAACGGCAAAAATGCGCTGGACAGGCGGCCGGGGCGAAGCCAGTCTCGCCGCGGACAAAAGGGGGAGAATAAGCATGGCAACGGCAGCAGTATCCGGCGAGGATCGGACCGTCTCGATCGGACGGCTCCTCACCCGGGCCTTCGGGACCATCCGCAGCAATCCGGTGGCGACGCTCGGGATCGCTTTCCTGTTCGGCGCCCTGCCCTCACTCCTGCTCACCTGGGCCATCCAGGTGCTCGGACCCGAAGCGTTCGTGGCGCTGGGCACCGCCGCCGCCATCGGCCTCACCGTCTTCTCGGCCGTCGTCGCCATCCTGCTGGCGATGATCACCCAGGGGGCGCTGGTGCGCGCGACGGTGGCGTATAGCGAGGGACGAAAGGCGAGCCTCAGCGAATCCGCCATGGCCGGGCTTCGGGTCGCTCTTCCGCTCTTCCTGCTCGCCCTGCTGAGCGCGCTGGGCATCGGCCTCGGCCTGATCTTCCTGGTCGTTCCGGGGATCATCCTCTACATCATGTGGTCGGTGGCGGCGCCCGCGCTCGTCGAGGAGCGACTCGGCCCGATCGAGGCGCTCGGCCGAAGCTCGGGCCTGACCGACGGAGCCCGCTGGAAGATCTTCGGGCTGATCCTCGTCCTCGTCGTCCTCTACTGGATGTTCACCGCGGTGATCGCGATGGTCGGGGTCATGGCCTACGGCGGCGTCGAAGGCCTCGTGTCCAGCGCCGGGAGCATGCCGCTGGGCTATCTGGTCGTCAACGCCGTCGCCGGAACGATCACCTCGGCGGTGTGGGGCGTGATCCTCACCTCGCTCTACGTCGAGCTGCGTGAGTGGAAGGACGGTCCCCGGACCGA
>Ga0190266_10000080_pt1 | contig 13313 bp, 12 predicted proteins | sample Popmic220T_FD_132448 | JGI IMG/M metagenome (GOLD analysis project Ga0190266, IMG submission 132448) | Populus adjacent soil microbial communities from riparian zone of Indian Creek, Utah, USA - 220 T | ecosystem: Environmental > Terrestrial > Soil > Riparian zone | place: USA: Utah | collected...
CGCGGCGGCGCCGCGTCTCCCAGCCGTCGCCCATGTCGACGCCCCGCCCGGGCGCGGTCAGATTCTCGATCCGGCCGTAATGCTGGTCGTTGGCGATGATGCCGCGGCCGCCATTCTCCATCGCCAGCAGGTCGATCCGCTCGTCCTCGCCGACCCCGGACCAGTCCTTGGCGACCCTCCCCCAGACCCGGAGCCGGGCGACTCCGCCGTCGGGGAATATGTGCAGTCGCACATGGGTCACCGGCTCGCCATGCTCGACCGGAACGTAGATCCGGTCGTCTCCACTGAGCGCCAGCCGCCCGGCGACCTTCGTCCACCCCGCTTCCTCGCCCGGAACCGTCTCGTCGCTCCGGCAGACTTCGACCTCGCCGCCGGGCGGATAATTGCCGGTGAAATGGCGGGTGTCGATCTCGAAGCCGGCGACGATCCCCTGGACTCCGAGCCGCACCACGCACCAGTCGTGGCCCGGGATCCGCTTGCGCCGGCTCTCCCAGCCGTCCATCCACTTGCCGTTCGCATCATATTTGCCGGGGATGAAGACGGGTTCGGCGGGATCGATCAGCCGCGCCTTGTCGGCGAAGAAATCGTCGGTGGCGTAGACGACCTCGGCGCCCAGCCGGGGCTGGGCCAGGTCGACATGATGGCGCCGGAGCTCCTCAAACATGGTCATGCGGGGTTGAACGCCGCGAAGCGTTTCTCCGTTCGGGCTGAGCCTGTCGAAGCCCTTCCCCGCTCTTGCCTGGCGAGACAAAAGAAATGGGCTTCGACAAGCTCAGCCCGAACGGTGCTTCAACTGGACAGGTCCTATTCTGCATAGGGATGCGTGTCGCGCCAGTGGCGGGCGATGTCGATCCGGCGGCAGAACCAGACGTCCCGGTGGCCGAGCGCGTGCCTGAGGAACCGCTCCAGCCCGGCGAGCTTGCCCGGCCGGCCGGCGAGCCGGCAGTGGAGCCCGACCGACATCATCTTCGGCCTCTCCTCGCCCTCGGCGTAGAGCGTGTCGAACGTGTCGCGCAAATAGGAATAAAACTGCTCTCCGGTCTGCATGTTCGCGCTCGAAAAGCGCATGTCGTTGGTCTCGAGCGAGTAAGGGACGATCAAATGGCTCCGCCCGGCGACCTCGGTCCAGAAGGGCAGGTCGTCCGAATAATCGTCGGAATCGTAGAGGAAGCCGCCTTCCCCGGCGACGATCCGGCGCGTGTTGGGGCTGGTCCGGCCGGTATACCAGCCGAGCGGCCGCTCGCCGGTCAGCTGCCGGTGGACCTCGATCGCCCGCTCCATGTCGGCGCGCTCCTCGGCTTCCGGCACCCACTGGTAATTGATCCACCGCCAGCCGTGCGACGCGATCTCGTGACCCGCCTCGAGGAAGGCGTCGACCGCCGCCGGATTGCGCTTCATCGCCAGCGCCACCCCGAAGACGGTCGCCGGCACCGCGAAGCGCTCGAACAGCCGAAGCAGCCGCCACACCCCGGCGCGCGAGCCATATTCGTAAATCTGCTCCATGCTCATGTGCCGGGCGCCCTGGACGGGCGCGGCATTGGCGATGTCGGACAGGAATACCTCCGAGGCCGGGTCGCCGTCGAGGACATTGGCCTCGGCGCCTTCCTCATAGTTGAGCACGAGCTGCACGGCGATGCGGGCGCCGCCCGGCCAGGCCGCGTGGGGCGGAGTCCGGCCGTAGCCGGTGAGGTCGCGGGGGTAGCTGCCTTCGGTCAAAATGGACCGCCTATCTCGTCATGCCGGGCTCGACCCGGCATCCACCTTTTCTTGCGCAACGGCTAGGAAGAAGGTGGACCCCGGGTCAAGCCCGGGGTGACGATTGAGGTTTGGGGCACGTCGGAGCAAAGAAGGCCATGCGCGACATGACCCCCGAGCCCCTGACCGCCGAAGCCTTCGCCTTGTTCGGAAAGGTCATCGAGGCCTCCGACGAAGCGGTGAAGCTCGACATCAACCAGGGCCATGCCGTCCGCTACGACCGGCTGGCCGAGGTGGATGCCAGGGACGGCGGCGGGGCCGGCGCGATCAGCCTGTTCCGGGCGCGTCCGCTCGCCGAGCTGGTCCTGAGGTCGTTCGAGCGACACCCGCTCGGAAGCCAGACCTTCGTTCCCCTGAGCGGCAGGCCCTATCTCGTCGCCGTCGCCCCGCCCGGCCACTTCGACCCCGCCGCGATCCGCCTGTTCCGGGCCGAAGGCCACCAGGGCGTCCATTACGACAAGGGCGTCTGGCACCATTTCCTGCTCGTCCTCGCCGAGAGCGACTTCCTCGTCGTCGACCGAAGCGGCCCGGGCGACAATTGCGAGGAGGTCGAGCTGGCCCCTGGCGACGAGATCCGAGTGGCCGGTTAACCGATCGGCAGGTCCGCGCGTCTCAGCCTCATCGAAGGAGATGCAATTGACCCAGGACCTCATCCTTATCGCCATGGCGACGGTCGTCGTCGCGGCGACGATCGCCATCGCGATCATCGCGCTTCGCCGCGAGAAGCTGCTGCGCGCCGGCCTGGCCGAGCGCGAGCGGTTGCTCGCGCGGATCGCCGAGCGGTTCGGCGACGCTCCGGAGTTCGTCGCTTTCGCGTCCTCGGCGGAGGCGGAGCGGCTGTTCCAGACGACCGACGGCCCGACCGCCCTCGGCAGGCGCCTGCTCTCGCTGGTCGCCGCTTCGGTGGCGTTCCTCGCGGTCGGAGCCGCGTTCCTGATCAACAGCTTCGCGCCGCTCCCGAGCCCCGACATCAACTATGTCCGCGAGGCCCAGGAGGCGCGCTGGTGGGCGGTCATGTTCCTCGCGCTCGGCATCGGCCTCGGCGGCGCGTCGGCGATCTGCACCCGCCTCGCCCGCCGCTGGGGTCTCCTCCCCTGACCGATCAAGCGCGGTTCGCGGCCTTCGCGGCGATCTACGCCGACCAGCAGCGCCCGGTCTGGGCCTATCTGGTCCGGCTGGGCGCCACGAAGGCGACCGCAGAGGACCTTGCCCAGGAGGCATTTGTCAGATGGCTGAATCATTCGCACTGGGTGGACGAGCCGGCGCAGGCGCGGGCCTTCCTCTTCACCACGGCGACCCGGCTGCTGGTCAGCCGCTGGCGGCGCGAGAAAAGGCTCGTCTCCTGGGATTCGGCCCCGCCGGTCCAGCCGGTCGAGCCGGCCGCGGACGGGCTGATCTCGGGCGGCGCCTGGGCGGCCCTGACCCGGCGCGAGCAGCAGCTGCTCTGGCTCGCTCATGCCGAGGAGTTCAGCCATGCCGAGATCGCGAGGATGACCGGGCTCGCACCCGCCAGCGTCAAGGTCCTGCTGTCGCGCGCCCGGGCCCGGCTCAGGGCGAGCCTCACGCCCCGGGAGAGCGGCGATGACTGACCCCGTCGCCGGCTTCATCCGAAGCGACCGCGCGGCTTTGCTGGAGGCCGCTCCGCCGCCCCATGCCGCCCGGCTCTGGCACGAGGCGCGCCGCCGCCGCTCGGCCGCGCTCCGGCGGAGCCTGAGCCTGGCTGGGTGGCTGGTCCGCCTCGCCGTCGCCGCCGCGATGCTCGCCGGCTTCCTGTCGGCGCGGCCCGAGGCTCCCTTCCTGCTCCTCCTCTGCCTCCTGTCGGCCTGGCTTACCCGGGGCGCCTGCGCCCCCCTCCATCGCGAAACCTCGAAAGGAAGTTTGGAATGAAGCCGATCCTCGCCGCCATGCTGCTCGCCGCCTGCACCGCCGCCGCCCCGTCCCCGGCCCGCGCCGCCCCGCCCGAGCAGCCCGCCGACGACCGCCCGGACATCGTCATCGCCGAAGCGGACCGGGATCTGGCGATAGCCAATCTCGTCGCCGCCGTCCGCGACCGGCATTTCTCGGTCGAGGAAGGCGCCCGGATCGCCCGCGCCCTGGAGCGCAACCGGCGCTCGCGCAAATATGCCGCGATCGCCGGCGGCCGGGCGCTGGCGGCGAAGCTGACCGAGGATCTGCGGGCCATTTCCGGCGATCCGCACTTCCTGGTCGATTATTTCGTCCGGCCGAGGCCCTTCCCGATGCCCGCGGAAGGCGGCGATGCCGCCTCGAAGCAGGACTTCTCGCTGGTCAATTACGGCGTCCGGAGCGCCGAGCGGCTCGACGGCAATATCGGCTATCTGAGGATCGACCGCTTCGCCCCGGCGGACGAGGCCGGCCCGGTCCTCCGGGCGGCGATCGCGATGCTCTCGGCGACCGAGGCCCTGATTATCGACCTTCGCTACAATGGCGGCGGCTACGGCGACTCGACCGCCTTGCTCGCCGGCCTCCTTCTCGCCGAGCCCAGCCGGATGAGCGACATCGTCGCCCGCGACGGAGTGAAGCAGATATGGACCCCGGTCGGACTTTCGGGCCGCTACTCCAGGCCGGTCTACATCCTGACCTCGGCGCGCACCTTCTCGGCGGCCGAGGGCTTCGCCTACAGCCTCAAGGCGCTGGGGCGGGCAAGGATCGTCGGCGAGCGCACCCGCGGCGGCGCCAACCCCGTCGCCCGCACCCTGCTGTCGCAGCGTTTCTGGGCGATGGTCCCTGTCGCCCAGGCCCGGAATCCCGTGACCGGCGGCAACTGGCAGGGGACCGGAGTCGTCCCCGACGTCGAGACCCCGGCCGACGAAGCCCTCGCCGCCGCCCAGCGCGACGCCGCCCGGCTGCTCCTCGAGAAGCACCGCGACGATCCGCTCACCCGCGAGCTGCGGGCGCTCGCCGGACGGGAATCGATCTGAGCTGTGGGGGGGAGGCCCGGCCGGCGCGAGAGGGGGCAAAATCGCTGCCGGCCGGAACCTGTGCTTCCATAAATGGAGGAGGAAGGTGACGGTCCGATGTCGGGGCTTCGGATATTTGGTGTCAATTGTTACGGCCCGTCATTCCGGCGGAAGCCGGAATCCATGAACACAGGCGGGCGAGGTCTTGCGGAAACCGGTGCTCATGGATCCCGGGTCAAGCCCGGGATGACGTGGAGGGGATGGTGTTGCCTCTCTCCCTTGCGTCCGCTTAAGGGCTCCTCCGGTCAAATCGGGAGCCCAGCCTTGGATCGTCGCACCTTCATCGCCTCGTCGGGCGCCGCGGCCGTCGCCGCCGCCCTTCCCGCCGCCGCTCCGGCCCAGTCCCGGACCGGATCCGGCGACTCCGCCCTCAACGCCCTGTTCGAGCGGATCTTCCAGCAGCAGGTCCAGCGCTCCCCGGAGCAGGCGACCTCGCTCGGCCTCGACAAGGATGCCAATGCCGGCCTCAAGAGCCGGCTGAGCCCGCGCACCCTCGCCTATCGGGCGAGCGTCCTGGCGCAGAACAAGGCGGCGCTGGCCGAGCTCGCGGCGGTCGACCGCAACGCCCTGTCGCCGGCGGCCCGGCTCAACCTCGAGGTCGTCACCTATTCGCTGACCAATTCGACCGTGGCGCCGCAGCGCTTCGGGCTCGACAGCGCCATCCGCCCCTACCGGATCTTCCAGCAGGGCGGAGCCTATTTCTCGGTCCCGGACTTCCTCAACACCGCCCACGTCATCAATAGGAAAGACGACGCCGAGGCCTATCTGTCTCGACTCGAGGCCTTCGCCGTCGCGCTCGACCAGGACAGCGCGATGCAGCGGATCGAGGCGGCGCGCGGCTATCTCGCCCCGGCCTGGTCGCTCGACCTGACGCTCGGCCAGATGGCCAAGCTTCGCGGGCAGAAAGCCGAGGACAGCTCGATCGTCCAGTCGCTGGCCAGGCGCGCCAAAGCGAAGGACATCGAGGGACGCTGGGAGCGGCGGGCGTCGAGGATCGTCGAGGAGCAGGTCTATCCGGCGCTCGACCGGCAGATGGCCCTCCTCCGCGAACTCAAGCCGCTGAGCCAGGCCGGCGACGGCATCTGGCGGGTTCCCCATGGCGACGAGATCTACGCGGTCGCGCTCGAGCAGGCGACCACGACCCGCTTCACCCCGGCCGAGGTCCACCGGATGGGCCTTCGCCAGGTGGCCGAGATCAGCGCCCAGCTCGACAGGATCCTGAGGAGCCAGGGCTTCACCCGCGGAAGCGTCGGCGAACGGCTGGCGGCGCTCAACGTCGCTCCGTCGCAAGTCTATCCGAACAGCGACGAGGGCCGGGCCGAGCTGATCGCCGGCCTCAACCAGAGCGCGAAGGCGATGGACGCCCGGCTTCCCGCCGCCTTCACGACCCTGCCCAACGCCCCGCTCGAGATAAGGCGGGTGCCGCCCGAGATCCAGGACGGCGCCTCCAACGGCTATTACAACCGCGCCTCGCTGGACGGATCGAGGCCGGCCATCTACTTCATCAACCTCAAGGACACCGGCGACTGGCCGAAATATTCGCTTCCGGCGCTGACCTATCACGAGGGCACGCCGGGCCATCACCTCCAGGCGAGCCTGTCCCAGGAATCGAAGGACATACCGATGCTGAGGAAGGTCGGCGGCTTCAGCGCCTATAGCGAGGGCTGGGCGCTCTATGCCGAGCAGCTCGCCGACGAGCTCGGCGCCTATGCGACCCCGCTCGAGCGGGCCGGCTACCTCCAGTCCTTCCTGTTCCGGGCGGCCCGGCTGGTCGTCGACACCGGGCTCCATTCGGAGCGCTGGAGCCGGGAGAAGGCGACCGACTATCTCGTCGCCACCACCGGCTTCGCCCGGCCGCGATCGCAGCGCGAGGTCGAGCGCTACTGCACCCAGGCCGGCCAGGCGTGCAGCTACAAGGTCGGCCACATGGCCTGGACCCGGGCCCGCGCCGAGGCCCGGAAGGCGCTCGGCCGCCGCTTCGACCTCAAGCGGTTCCACGAGATATTGAAGGACGGCGCGATGCCGCTCGTCATCCTCGAGCGGCGGATCAGGGAGCGGACGGCGGCGGCCTAGACGGTTATTCCGGGGGGTGAAGGGCTCCCTTCTTCACCCCCCGGGACCCCGGCTCGGGATTCCGTCGAAGCCACGGTTCGACGGGTCCCGGCCGGGCCACGGTTCACGAAACGCTGAGCAGCGGAGCGAGCTCGGACATGTCGTCCTTGTCCTGGCCCTTCTTCGCCTTGACCGCCGAGGCGCGATCCATCCAGGCGTCGCTCTTCGGAGCCGGCGTCGGCGGAGTCATCGCCGCCGGGATGGCCGACGCCTGATAGCTCAGGGTCAGCACCAGCAGGCTCATCGACAGCGAGGCGAAGAAGGCTCGGACCGGATGCATGTTCGTCGTCGTCCTTTGACCTGAGACCGGATGCGGCTCCGGCCGGCGAGCGGAGGGGGCAATACGCCGCCGACCGGAGCCGCATCGCCTTTCTCGCCGCCGCCCGTGTCCGGGCGATGCCGCGGACCGGGGGAAATGGTGTCAATTGTGTCGGGATGACGCGCCGGGGGTGACGCTCAGGCCGGAGTCCGCTCCAGAAGCTCCTCGGCGCTGAGGCCGAGTCGGCGGATCTGGGCGGCGATCTCGGGCCAGCGGTGGTTGAGGAAGTCGTCGCGGCCCGCCTTGCGGAGCCGGTCGGTGGCGCCGGCGGCAACGAACATGCCGACTCCGCGCCTGACCAGCACCAGGCCCTCGTCCTGGAAGCTCTGATAGGCCTTGGCGACGGTCAGCGGATTGGCGCCGAACTCGGCGGCGAGGCTCCTCACCGACGGAAGCGGATCGCCGTCGCCGACTCGTCCTTCGAGGATCATGGCCGCGATCGTATCGCGCAGGCGGAGGTAGACGGGGCGTTCTTCGGACACGGCGCTATAGTGATCTAATACAGTGCTGCGGTCAAGGCGCTTGTCCTCCCCATCGCGAGATGGGGAGGGGGACCACACGAAGTGTGGTGGAGGGGTGGCTGCTTCGGAAGCCGAGGTTACGCGCCCGATTCGCCTGGGTGGGCGCCATCTACCCCTCCACCACGTTGCACGTGGTCCCCCTCCCCATCTGGCGATGGGGAGGACGAGAGGTCACCACTCCCTCACCACCTCCTCGATCACCGGCCTCGGCCGCTCCTCCAGCTCGACGCTCCCCGTTCCGAGGAAGAAGAATCCGGCGATCCGTTCCGGCGCCCGCCCTCCCAGCGCCTCGATCACCGCCGGCGAGTAAGCGGCCCAGCCGGTCACCCAGCCGCCGCCGAAGCCCAAGGCGGCGGCGGCGTGGAGGAGGTTCATGGCGACGGCGCCGCAGGACAGCTCCTGCTCCCAGGCCGGGATCTTGTGGCCCTCGATCGGGCTGGAGAGGAGGATGACGAGCTCGGGCGCCTGGGTGGCGAAGCGCTGAACGGCCTCGATCTCGGCCCGGGCGGGCGGCGACGGCCTGGAGTCCCGATAGGCGGCCTGGAGCATCTCGGCGAAGGCGGCCCGCCGGTCCTTCGCGACATGGACGAAGCGCCAGGGAAAGAGCTTGCCGTGGTCCGGCGAGCGGGCCGCTATCTCCAGGATCCGGCGAAGCTGGGCCTCGTCCGGGCCGGGCTCGACGAGGTCGCGAGGCCGGCAGGAGCGGCGTGTCGCCAGGTAGGAGAGGAGCGAGGACAGGTCGTTGAACATGGGCGGCGGCGCTAGCAGCCGGACGGCTTCGCAACAATCGGCTTCACATCGGCGTTTTCGCCGCTAGTGTCCCGCCCCTTGAGCAGCGGCGGCACGGCCGCGCTCCAGGGAGAGGGTAGTCATGACGGGGTTCAAACCGGTTTCGCTGTGGGCCGAAGGGGACTGGATCGCGGTCATCGCGGTCGTCCTTCTCGGCGTGTTCCTCGCCGTCGGCGCAAAGATCGCCATCCAGCGCGAGCCCGAGTTCGCCGGGCACCCCAAGGGCCTCTACATGCTCTTCTTCGCCGAGATGTGGGAGCGCTTCTCCTACTACGGCATGCGCGCCCTGCTGATCTTCTACCTGACCCAGCACTGGCTGTTCAACGATTCCAAGTCGAACCTGATCTACGGGGCCTATACCAGCCTCGTCTACATCACGCCGGTCCTCGGCGGCTATCTCGCCGACCGTTATCTCGGCCAGCGCAAGGCGGTGCTGTTCGGCGGGCTTCTGCTCGCGGCGGGGCACAGCCTGATGGCGGTCGAAGGGGTCGGCGGCCAGAACGATGCGACGATCAACGTGTTCTGGGCGGCGCTCGCCTTCATCATCGTCGGCTCGGGCTTCCTCAAGGCGAACATCTCGGTGATGGTCGGCCAGCTCTACAAGCTCACCGACATCCGCCGCGACGGCGCCTACACGATCTTCTACATGGGCATTAACCTCGGCGCGGCGATCGGCACGATCCTCGTCGGCTATCTCGGCCAGACGATCGGCTGGGGCTGGGGCTTCGGCCTCGCCGGGATCGGAATGCTCGCCGGCCTCGCCGTCTTCGTGCTCGGCAAGAGCGCCCTGCGCGGCGCCGGCGAAGCTCCCAGGCCCCTCACGGCCGGGAAGGAATGGACGCTCTACGCGGTCGGCCTCGGCGCCGTCGCGGTGATCTGGGCCCTGGTCCAATATCAGGACGTCATCCAGAATCTCCTGCTCGCCTCGGGAATCCTGCTGCTCGGCTATGTCGTGCTCGTCGCGACCTTCCAGCTTCCCTACGGCTCCCTCGGCGCCGCGCCGAGCGGCCGGCGCACCCTGATGTATGTGGGTCTCGCCCTCATGCTCGTGCTCCCGGTCGCCGCCTTCCTCGGGCTCGGCATCGCGAGCGAGACCGCCTTCGGCGGAATGCCGCTGGGCGCCTGGATCGCGATCGTCGGCTTCGGGCTCATCCTCGCGGTGATGGTGATGGAGAAGATGAGCCGGGAGGACCATCCGCGCGACCGGATGTATGCGATCCTGTTCCTGATCAGCCTCAACCCGCTCTTCTGGGGCCTGTTCGAGCAGGCGGGCGGGTCGATGAACCTGTTCACCGACCGGTTCGTGGATCGCTCCGGGGTCCCGGCGTCCATCTTCCAGTCGATCAACCCGATCTACATCATCCTCATGGCGCCGCTTTTCGCCGGCCTGTGGGTGTCGCTCGCCCGTCGCGGCAAGGAGCCCTCCGCTCCCGCCAAATTCGGCCTCGCGCTCGCCCAGATGGGCCTCGCCAACCTCATCCTGGTCTGGGGCGCGGAAGCCTACGGCCTCGCCGCGATGACTCCGGTCATCTTCGTCTTCCTCTATTATCTGCTCGCGACGACCGGCGAGCTGTGCCTGTCGCCGGTGGGGCTGTCGGCGATGAACCGGCTCGCTCCGTCTTTCCTCGCCTCGCTGATCATGGGCGCCTGGTTCTACATGACCGCGGTCGGCAATTTCGTCGCCGGCAAGATCGGCGAGGCGACCGGCGGCCATGACGGCGAGATGAGCAAGGCGGGCCTGCTCGAAATCTACGAGATGTTCGGCTGGATCAGCATCGGCGCCGCCGTGGCCGTGCTTCTGGTCTCGCCGATCGTCAAGCGCTGGATGCATCTCGACACCCTGCGCGACGACGACCGCGAGGAGCTCGCCGGCTACAAGGAGGTCGGCGGCGACCGCGGCCAGGACGCCGGCCTGTTCCCGGACCGCGAAACCAAGCCCGAAACCAAAGAGACCTGACGAGAAGGACCTCGATGCGCCTCAGCCTTTGCGCGGCCGCTTGCCTGGCCGCCCTGATTTCCGCCTGTACCCATGACGAGAAGCCGCGGACGGCGTCGGCCCAGACGCCCCGGACTCCGCCCAGGACCTATTCGAGGGACCCCTTCCCCTCGACCTACAAGCCCTATCCGGGCGCGGTGACGGCGATCACCGGGGCGACGGTGTTCGACGGCGAGGGCGGGCGGATCGCCAATGGCGTGGTGATCCTGGCCGACGGGCTCGTCCAGGCCGTCGGCGGGCCCGACACGGCGATCCCGGAGGGCGCGACCCGGATCGACGCGGCCGGCAAATGGGTCACCCCCGGGGTGATCGACATCCACAGCCACCTCGGCGACTATCCGAGCCCCTCGGTCGAGGCCCATCAGGACGGCAACGAGGTGACCGGGCCGGTCCGGCCCGAGGTCTGGGCCGAGCACAGCGTCTGGCCGCACGATCCGGGCTTCAGCCGCGCCCTGGTCAACGGCGGGGTGACCAGCCTCCACATCCTTCCCGGCTCGGCCAACCTGTTCGGCGGCCGCGGGGTGACCTTGAAGAACGTTCCCGCCCGGACGATGCAGGGGATGAAGTTCCCCGGCGCGCCTTATTCGCTGAAGATGGCCTGCGGCGAGAATCCCAAGCGGGTCTACGGCGGCCGCAACCAGATGCCCGGAAGCCGGATGGCCAACATCGCCCTGATGCGCCAGACTTGGGCGAGGGGCGCCGAATACAAGCGCAAGTGGGACAATTACGAGCGCAACGGCGGCGAGATGCCGGGCCGCGACCTCGCCATGGACACTCTGCGCGGGGTCCTCGCCGGCGAGATCCTGGTCCAGAACCATTGCTACCGCGCCGACGAGATGGCCAACATCATGGATATGGCCAAGGAGTTCGGCTACAAGGTCGCCGCCTTCCACCACGCCGTCGAAAGCTACAAGATCGCCGATCTGCTCAAGGCGAACGGGGTCTGCTCGGCGATGTGGGCCGACTGGTACGGCTTCAAGATGGAGGCCTATGACGGCATCCAGGAGAATATCCCGCTGGTCCACAATGCCGGCGCCTGCACGATCGTCCACAGCGACGACGCCAACGGCATCCAGAGGCTCTACCAGGAGGCCGCCAAGGCGCTCGCCAACGGCCGGCGGATGGGGATCGCCATCTCCGACGAGGTCGCCTGGACCTGGCTCAGCTTCAACCCCGCCAAGGCGCTCGGCATCGGCGACCGGACGGGCAGCCTGAAGCCCGGCAAGATGGCCGACGTGGTGCTGTGGAACGGCCATCCGTTCAGCGTCTACACACGGCCGGAACGGGTCTGGATCGACGGCGCCCTGCTCTACGACGCCAACGACCCGAGGCGCCGCCCGGTCAGCGATTTCGAGCTCGGCCAGCCGGGCGAAGGGGATGTGAAGTGAAGGGCTCGGCAAACGGAAAGATGGCGCAGGCTGGTATGAAATCCGTTCGGGCTGAGCTTGTCGAAGCCCTCTCCTTTTCGGCGGCCGGAAAAGGAAGGAAGGCCCTTCGACAGGCTCAGGGCGAACGGTGGTTCATGGGACTGCTGCTCGCGGCCTCGTCCCTCCTCGCCGCCCCCGCCGCCGCCCAGACCGTCGCCATCACCGGCGGCACCGTCGCCCTCGGCGACGGGTCGGAGCCGATCCAGGGCGGCACCGTCGTCATCCGGGGCGGCCGGGTCGTCGCCGCCGGCCGCGACGTCGCGATACCCGCCGGCGCCGAGCGCGTCGACGCCACCGGCAAGTGGGTGACTCCCGGCATCGTCGCGGGCTTCTCGAGGGTGGGGCTGGTCGAGGTCGACGCGGTCAATTCGACCAACGACGTCTCCGCCGGCAGCTCGCCGTTCAGCGCGGCGATCGACGTCGCTCCCGCGATCAACCCGCGGGCGATGGCGATCCAGGTCAACCGCGCCGGCGGGGTGACGAGGGCGATCGTCGCTCCGGGAACGGCGGCGAGCATCTTCGCCGGCCAGGGGGCGGTCATCGATCTCGGAAGCGACATGGAGGCGGTCACCCGGGCCCGGGCCTTCCAGTTCGTCGAGCTCGGCGAGACCGGCGCCGACGAGGCCGGCGGAAGCCGCGCCGCGGCGCATGTCCTGTTCCGCAACGCGCTGAGGGAAGCGCGCGACCTCAGCCGCTTCTCGTCGCCGATCGCCGGCCGCGGCGGGACCCGCGAGCCCCGCGCCAACGACCAGCGCGACTTCCCGCTCGAGGAAGTGCCCGACAATCGCCTTCTCGCCGCCGGAGCGAGCCGCCCGGACGACGTCCTGCTCACCCGCTTCGACGCCGCCGCTCTGGTTCCGGTCCTCCAGGGCCGGCAGCTCCTCCTCGTCCATGTCGAGCGGGCCAGCGACATCATCCAGGTCCTCGCCCTGAAGCGCGAATTCCCCAATCTGAGGCTGGTCCTGGTCGGAGCGACCGAAGGCTGGACCATCGCCGACCGGATCGCGGCGGCGCGCGTGCCGGTCATCGCCAACGCCCTGAACGACCTGCCCTCGACCTTCGAGCAATTGGCGGCGACCCAGTCCAACGTCGCCCGGCTCAAGGCCGCCGGGGTCCCGGTCGCGCTCGGAATGATCAACGACGACGAGTCCCGCCAGGTCCGGCTCGCCCGCCAGCAGGCCGGCAATCTGGTCGCGGTCGGGGGGGTTCCCGGAGCATCCGGGCTGAGCTGGGGCGAGGCGCTGGCGACGATCACCTCGGGTCCGGCCGAGGCGGTCGGGATGGGCGGCGAGATCGGCTCGCTCCGTCCCGGGCGCCGGGCCGACGTCGTCATCTGGTCGGGCGACCCGCTGGAGAACAGCAGCGCCGCCGAGCTCGTCCTGATCGACGGGGTCCGCCAGCCGCTCGACAACCACC
>Ga0190266_10000081_pt1 | contig 13289 bp, 10 predicted proteins | sample Popmic220T_FD_132448 | JGI IMG/M metagenome (GOLD analysis project Ga0190266, IMG submission 132448) | Populus adjacent soil microbial communities from riparian zone of Indian Creek, Utah, USA - 220 T | ecosystem: Environmental > Terrestrial > Soil > Riparian zone | place: USA: Utah | collected...
AGGGCCTGTTCGCCGCCGATTTCGAATATCTGCGGCGGCTCTACGAGGAAGCGAACGGCGCCGACGCGCCCGATTTCCCGCCGGCGGCGAAGGCCGCGAACGGCGCGGCGGCCGGGGGCCAATCCGTCCTGGGGGAAGCCTGATGGCCTTCCCCGTGGCCCAATATTACGGGGAGATGGCGTTCATCGCGGCCCATTTCCACTGGAGCAGCGAGACGCTTCTGACCATGGAGCATGGCGAGCGGCGCCGCTGGTGCCGCGAGATCTCGGCCATGAACCGCTCGGCCGACGGGGCGGCCGACGATCCGTTCGCGGGCCTGTAGAACGCTATGGCGCGCGCCGATCCCTATTCCGCCTTCCGGTTCGTGGTCGCCATCGACCAGGTCCAGACCGGCGGTTTCGCCAAGGTGAAGGGCCTTCAGCGCGAGACCAAGGTCGACAGCTTCCGAGAGGGCGGAGTCAATGATTTCGAGCACAAGCTCGTCTCCCTCACCACTTATCCCAATCTCGTCCTCGAGCGCGGCCTCGTCGATCCGACCTTGTGGGAATGGCACCAGTCGGTCGTCGAAGGGCGGGTCAAGCACCGAACGATCCTGGTCACGCTCCGCGACGAGCTCGGCGCCGACGCGTTCGGCTGGATCGTCCAGGGCGCCTTCCCGGTCAAATGGGGTGTCGCCGATTTCGACGCCGCGAGCGGCCAGATCGCGGTCGAGTCCGTCGAGTTCGCCCATCACGGCCTGTTGCGGCGGATGGCCCGGAGCAGGGCGGCATGAGGACTCGTCGCGCCCTCTCGATCATCGGCCGGCTGAGGCCGGTTATCGGCGCCGGCACGGCCGGCTCCGGACGTCGGCCCGCGCTCAACCTGTTCTGGCGGCGCCGTGCTCGCCGGGCCGCTTGTGCCGGCCCACCGGTGATCCAGCGGTTCAGCTTCACCACGGCGCTGACCTTGAATGTCCACCTTCATCCCGCGCATCCGGCCGCGCCGGAGCCGAGTCCGGCCCCGGCCCGGTTGCCGGCCCGACTCGTTCCGGTCCGCCCGCTCCGCCGCGAGGGGCGGGCCGACGGCGCCGGGTCAAGGCTTCGATCGGCGCCCGCCGCCGGCGCCGGCCCGGTTCGATCAGCCGCGCGCCGCGCCGATGCAACGCTCGAGCAGGCGCCCTTGGCACCGCCGGCCGCCGCCCGCCCGCCCGCCCTCGCGATCGGCCGGACTCCGCCCCGCCCGGCGGCGCCGATCGAATCGCGAGGGCCGGCTTCGCCCCGGCCGCGGCTGGCCTCGAATCCGCTTCCGACGGCGCTCGAGCGCGCGGCGGCGCCGGTCCCGGCTCGGCGATTGGCGGGGAGGCGAAGGCCGCTCGCTTCGATGCTCGCGCTTGCGAGCCGTCCGGCGCCTTTCCCGCCTGGGCGCGAAGACCGGCGGCCGGTCGCCGCCGATTTCTTCCGGAGCGAACCCGCCGGCCGTCCGGGCGGCCGGCCGGCAATCCTGCCGTCTCTGCCCGCCGACGGCCAGCAACAGGGCCGGCGGCGCCTCGCTCCGGTCGACCTCGTCTGGCGCTCCGGGCATGGCGGCGGAGTCTCGCCGTCGGTCGAGTCGACCGGCGCGAGCGCGGCCACCCCGGCGGCGGCGCAACCCGACGCGCCCTCGCCCGCATCGGTCTCGCCGGCCACCGCCGCTGCCGCCGCGCCGCCGCTCGACCGGCTCGTCGACGAGGTCGTGAGGCGGCTCGAGCGGAGCGCGCGCGTCGAGCGCGAGCGTCGCGGGCTGTGAGGCTGCGATGAAGCTCCAGAAGGTCCGGATCGAGATAATCTCCGGCTCGCGAGCCGGCACGGTCGTGCCCGTCCTGTTCAATCCCGAACAATATACGATGGACAAGGCGAACAGCTTCAAGAGCACCGCGGTGCCGGGACTGGGCAGCGAGCTGATCCAGTTCGTCAACGGCAATTCGGCGATCCTGACCATGGAGCTGTTTCTCGAGGACAGTTTCGACGGCCCGAGCCTCGGTCTGTCCCAGGCCGCGGACGAGCTGGTCCAAGGGGTGGCCAACACCTTGGTGATGGCGCGGATGAAGCTGCTCAACAGCCTGCTCGAAATCGACAGGATGCTCCACGCTCCGCCGACGATACGGTTCGTATGGGGGCCGCTCCGGTTCGACGCGGTGGTCGAGAAGATCACCAGCAAGGTCACCATCTTCCACTCCAACGGATTGCCGAAGCGGGCGAGCCTGTCGGTCAGCTTCCGCGAATATCGAAGCATCGCCCAGCAGCTCGAAGAGCCTCGGCGCGAGTCGGCCGACAAGACCAAGCGCCGCCAGGTCGACGCCGCCGAGACGCTGTGGCTGATCGCCGAGCGCGAATATGGCGACACTCGCGCCTGGCGTCATATCGCGGAGGAAAGCGACGTCGACGATCCGCGCGCGCTCAGGCCCGGCGACTGGCTCCAGGTTCCCCCATTGGAGGACGGCGATGGACTTCGTCGCGCGCGCTAGCGCCCACCAGAACCTCTACGCCCCCTCCGGGGCGGTGGCGCTCGGCGCTCCCGACCGGGACATGCTCGACGCCCACGGGCTCGCCGTGACCCAGATCGAGGTCGACCTCCAGCTGAGCGTCAGCGGCACCTTCAAGTTTACCGTGCCCAATACGTTCGATTCGGCCAAGGCGGAGTTCCTGACCCTTCGCCGCGCCCCGGCGCTCGACCTTCTGACCCTGGGCGCTCGGGTGTGGATCTTCATGGGCTATGGCGATCGGGCGCGGCGCAGCCTGATCATGGCCGGCTACATCACCAGCGTCACCACCAGCTTCGGCGAAGGAGGCTCGCCCGATCTCGAAGTGTCGGGCGTTGACGCGACCTACCGGCTGACTCTCGGTACCCGCGAACGGCAGTTTCGCGACCGTTCGGTCCACGACGCGGTTTCGCGGGTCGCCGCCGACAATAATTTCACCGCTCTGGTGCGCGGCTCGCCGCCGTCGAAAGTGTCGCTCGACGCGAACATGCAGAGCGACCTCGATTTCCTTCGCAAGCTTGCCGAGAATTTCTCGACCAGCGAGCAGAAGTGGGAATTCTACGCCCGTCCGACGCGAAGCGGAGACCAGCTCCATTTCTGTCCGCGGGCGATTTCGTCGCCGCCGGTCGGGACCCTGAAATGGGGCGTCGACCTGCTCAGCTTCAAGCCGGAGGCGAATCTGGGCAAGCAGGTCGGCAGGGTCGAGGTTCTCGGCTGGGACCAGGAGCGCAAGGAAAGGATCGTCGGCGAGGCCCGGCGGGAACCGGCCAAGCCGGCCGAGAAGGGCAGGCAGCCAGTCAGCGGCGGGCAGCTCCAGAAGCGCATTTTCGGCCGCGACGCGGAACTTCAGCTTCGCTATCCGGTCAAATCGAAGCAGGAGGCGGACCAGCGCGCCGCCGCCGAACTCGCCCAGCGCGCCAAGGACCATGTCCGGGGCGAAGGCGAGACCTTCGGATTTCCCGAGCTGCTCCCGGACACGCGGGTCCGGATCGAGGGCCTGGGCGGGCGCTTCTCCGGCACTTATTATGTCGACAAGACCGTCCACCGCTTCGACTCTTCGGGCCTTCGGACGCGCTTCAGCATCCAGGAGACGACGTCGTGAGCGCGGTCGACCTGGGCGGAAGCGCCGAAAGCGCCCGCGAGGGCGGCGGCACCGTGGCCGGCGTGGCGTCGGCGACGGTGACCCAGAATCAGGATCCGAACGGCCTCGGCCGGGTCAAGCTTCGCCTGCCGTGGCGCGATCCGGGCTTCGAGACCGACTGGGCGCGGGTCGCGGCGCCGATGGCCGGGGGCGGGCGCGGCAGCTTCTTCCTTCCCGAGGTCGGCGACGAGGTGCTCGTCGCTTTCGACCGCGACGACATTCGCTATCCCTATGTGATCGGCGCCTTGTGGAGCCGGACCGACAAGCCGCCCGAGGACAATAAGGGCCACAAGAACGACATCCGGCTGATCAAGACCCGCAAGGGCCATGTCGTGAAGTTCGACGATGGCGCCAAGGGCAGCATCCTCATCGAACTCAACGACGGCAAGAAGATACTGGTCGACGACGACGGGATCAGGATCGACGACAAATCGAACAAGATCACGCTCGATGCCAAGGCCGGCTCGGTCACGATCGAGGCGATGCAGACGCTCACTCTCAAGGCGCCGAAAATATCGGTCGAGGCCTCGACCTCGATGGACCTCAAGGGCGGCGGCTCGCTCAACGCCAATGCCGGCATGGTCAGGATCAACTGATGGGTCAGCCCGCCGCCCGGGTCGGGGACCTGACCAGCCACGGCACGCCGCTCGGGCCGGGACCGGGAGCGCCGACGGTGCTGATCGGCGGGCAGCCGGCCTGGCGCGCCGGCAGCGACACTCATGTCTGCCCGCTGTTCGACGGCCCCAAGCCGCACGTCGGCGGAGTGGTGGCCAAAGGCAGCGCCACGGTCATGCTCGGCGGGCTCCCCGCCGCCCGCCAGGGCGACAGCGTCGTCGAGGCCGGCCCGCCCAATGCGATCGCGATGGGCTATTCCACCGTGCTGATCGGGGGCTGAGATGGACCTGTCCGACCAGCGCGATTTCCTCGGCATCGGCTGGAGCTATCCGGTGACCACCGATCCGCTCACCGGCGACGTCGCGATGTCGCTCTACGAACGCGACATACAAGAAGCGATAAGGATCATCCTCGAGACCGCGCCCGGAGAGCGGGTGATGCGGCCCCGCTTCGGCTGCGGAATCCACGGCCTGGTGTTCGAGGAAATGAGCAGCACGACCCTGTTCGCGGTGCAGGCGACGGTGCGCGAGGCGCTCGTCACCTACGAGCCGCGGATCGAGTTGCTCGAGGTCAGCGTCGACCCGCTCGAAGCCCTGAACGGCCTTCTGGTACTTACCGTCCATTACCGAGTCCGCCGGACCAACCAGGTCGACAACCTCGTCTATCCCTTCTTCTATCGCGAAGGAGGAAAAAGGTGAGCGGCCGGCCAGCGTTCGATCCCCGCCGGGCCGCGGCGCTCCTCGCCGAGCTCGAGCGGCGGGCGGTCGCGACGCTCGCCGGCGACGGCAGGGCCAGGGCGGTCGGGCAGGTCGCCGGCGCGATGCTCGGGATCGCCGCCCGGATCGGCGAGGAGGTGACGCGCCGGCTGGATTCGACTCCCGCCAAGCAGGAGGACAATTTCTTCACCGCAATGGGCCTGGGCCGCGACCCGGCCCGGCCATCGCGTGTCCCAGTCGCGTTCAAGCTCGCCGATCCCGCCCCCGCCGACATTGCCGCTCCCAGCGGGACCCGGCTGGCGGCGGAGTCGGACGGGCCGCCGATCATGTTCGAGACCGAGCGGGGCATCGACCTCGCGCCCGGCTCGATCTCGGCTCTCGCCGCGGTCGACGCCGCCGGCGATTCGATCTTCCTGTCGCCCGGCGGGGTCGCCGGAGGCGAGCTCCCCAGGCCGGCTCTGGTGCGCAGGTCGGTTCGCGGCGGCGCCGCGGCGGGCGCGACCAGGCTCCAGATCAGCCCGGCGAGCGGAATCGAGGCCGGGGCAGTGCTGAGCCTCGGCGCCGGCGAGGCGGCGCGGGAATATCGGGTCACCGCCGTCGAGGGAGAGCTGCTGACCGTCGAGCCGCCGCTCGAATCCGCGCTCGCCTCCGGCGACCCGGCCGTCACGGTCGGCGATTTCGTTCCGTTCGGCAGGACCAGCCGCAACCGCCAGCTCCACGCCCTTTATCTCGGCCATCGAACCCTGCTCGACGTCCCTTCGAAGCTGAGCATCACCGTCACCGGCGCGCCTCTGCCGGCCGAGACCGAATGGAGCTGGTGGGGCAAGGCCGGCGAAGACTCGCCGCCGGCCTGGCAGCCGCTCGTGCCGGAGAAAGCAGGCGGGCGGCTTCAGCTCGGCAAGGAGAAGGGCAAGCCGCTCCAGAAGGAGATCGGAGGCAAGGAATCGCTCTGGCTGCGGGCAAAGCTTCCCAATCGATCGGCCGGTTCGATCGCCGCCCGCGACATCAGGATCGCGATCACCGATGCCGGCCTCTGCCAGGCCCGGCACGAGGACAGGTGCAAGCCGCCCGGCCCCGCCTCGGTCGAATTCGAAGCGGTCGCCAACTCCACCGCGATCGTGCCGAACAGCCCGTTCCATCCGTTCGGCCGCGAACCGCGTCTGTTCGACAGCTTCTACATCGGCTGCGCCGAGGCCTTCGGAAAGAAGCAGGCCGAGGTCAGCCTGTGCATCGAGCTCGGCGGACCAAAGCTCGGAAGGCTGGCGGCGATCGAATATGGAAGCTCGCTCCAGGCCTTCGGCGTCGGCACCGACGGGATCCTCTACCGCGGCCGATTCTCGGCCGACGGCGGCCGGCTTCTCCAGGTGCCGCCCGCGCGGCAAAGCGGGGGAAATCTGCCGTCCCAGGCGACGGTGGCGGCGCACCTGACCGGCGAAACGATCGACGTGGCGGTAGCCTGCGTCGGCGAAGTCCAGCTCGCCACCTTCTCGGTGGAAAGCAGGCTCGATCCGGCGTCGGTGCAATGGGCGCGGCTGCCGCTTCTCGTCGAGGATGCCGGCAAGCCGGTGGATCAGGTCGCGATCCAGACCGACGCGGCGATCGGGGTGATTCACGCGCGGGTCGGAACGCGCCTGCTGAGCTGGTCGCAGACCGGCGAGAGCTTCCAGTGCGTGCTCGAGGATTCCGATACCGCCGAGCTCACCGAGCTTGCCGGAACCGAGGCGCTGCTGGCCGTCGGAGTCGAGATCGGCGGCCAACGGATCATCAGCCAGCGATATCCCGGCTATCCCTGGACCGTCCTCGCGACGGTCCCGGCCGCGGACCTTCCGGACAGCGGATTCATCGCGTCGATCGGATTCGCCTCCGGATATATCGTCCTGGCCGGCTATGTCGGGCCCGAGGAATCGCCGCAGATCAGGATCGTGCGCGTCGCCACCGGCCTCGGAACCGCCGCCGACCTCGGAGTCGTTCCGGTTGACCGTCGCCTTCCGCTCGCTTTCGAACCCGCGCATCGGCTCGCGGCGGCCGGCCTGGCTCCCGATCTCATCGTCGCGACCGACCCGCCGCTTCGATTCCTCTGGCACCATGGATCCTATCAGCGCGTCGCCGATACGCCGCCAATCGGGCCGAGCGACAATGGCAGCCGCCTTTTCGTCCATGGCGGAGGGTTTGTCGCGGTTCAGGCCAGCGATCTCGGGCTCCTCTACCGCCAGGCGCCGCCGCCGTTCGACGCCGAGATTTTCGATCTGTCGATCATGGTGGACGCCCAGCACGTCCCCGCAACCGCGTCCTACGTCACGTTCGGTGGCGCCGCGACCGGTCCCAGCCCGGCGGCCGGGCCCGGCTACGCGCTGATTCCGGGCCCGTCGACGGGCGCGGCCGTCGCCCGGCTGCTGATCGAGATCGTACCGCCGGGCAAGCCGCCTCCCGAGCCGCAGGGCAAAGCCCGCCTCTATCGGGCTACCGCCACGACCGGCGACGTCACCCTGGTCAGTACGCAGCGCATCGAGCTCGAGAATATCGGCATCATGCACGACGTGGACGTCGCTTTCTATCGCGCCAATGATTCCGACGACCCCCTCGCTTTGCCCGACGAGGGGATCTGGAGGCTTCAATATGCCAGCATCGCCGGCGGAACATCGAAGTGGAAATTAAATTCCGCAATGCCGGACCCGAGTCCGGGCGACCTTCGCTTCCGGCTTCTCCAGCAGGAGGCCGACGGTGCCGGAACGCCGATAGAGGCGCCGATCGACGCGAAGGAGGTGGCGGTCCTGGCCGATCCGGCCACGTTCGACCAATGGCTTCTGTCGGGACCGCTCGCCAGCGCCTACGATCCGACCAGCACGGTCGCCTCGACATCCACCGTCGCCTTTTACCGCGTCATCGTCTTTCCGCACGATCTGGTCGAGATTTCGGCCGTCTCGGGCCTGATCGCGCGCTTCGTCGGAACGCCGGCCTCATGGACCTGGAGCTCGATCGGTCCGAACCAGCCGACCAACCCCGCTCTGTCCTGGGAATATTGGAACGGCCATTCCTGGTGGGCGCTCGCCATCGGAAACCTCAGGGACAGCACCGCGAACCTCCTGTTCAGCGGCGGCCTGTTCTTCGACGTGCCGTCCGACATCGAGGAAACCGAGGTGGCGGGCCGGAAGAATTACTGGATTCGCGCCCGCCTCAGCGGCGGCGATTATGGCGAGGCGAAGGTCAGCGCGGTCTCGCACAAGGACGTGCCCGTCGCCGGCGATTCGACCCAGACGATCGAGCGCGACACATCGAACGTCCGGGCTCCCTACGTCACCTCGCTGAAGGTCGGATTCTGCGCGCGCGAACTGGTTCCGCCGGAGATCGTCCTCACCGAGGACAATCTGGGAATCGTGAATCGCACCGGCGCCAACGACTCGGCGATGGAGATACCGGTCTTCGCTTCGGTGGCCGAGTTGATGAACCCGGCGCCGCCGCTGCATGAAGTCGCGGGCCCCGCCGCCGCCGGCAATTCCTGCGACGAACCCTGCCCGTTGTCGCCGTCCGAAATCGCCGAGCCGGACCCGTGCGACTCGCCCGGCGCTTCGGACCGCTGCGACAATCCCTGCCTCGGCGGCGAACAGCCGGACCCCGCTTCGGACGGCGCGCCGGGCGAGTCCTTCGGCCGCGGCCTCCTGCTCGGATTCGACAAGGCGTTCCGCGCCGATTCCCTCGCGCTCTATTTCGATCTGGGCCGCGGCCAGTTGCCGGGGCGGCTGCGCGCCGACGCGCTCCGCAACGGCCGGTTCGAGCGGGTCGAGATCGTCAAGGACACGACCTTCGGGCTGAGCGAGCCGGGCATCCTCATCCTGTCCTGTCCGCAGCCGCCCGACGAAACGGAGCTGGCCGGAAGCACCGGCCACTGGCTGAGGATCGCGCCGGAGGGCGGGGATTCGGGCTGGGCGCCGAGGGTGCGCGGAGTCTATCTGAACGCGGTCGAGGCCCTGTCGATCGAAACCCGGGCTCTGGAAAGCCTCGGTCATTCCTCCGGCAGCCCCGATCAGGTCTTCCGCCTCTCGAGAGCGCCGGTCCAGGCGAGCAGCCTGGTCCTTCGGGTGCGCGAGGATGTGAGCGACGAGGAGGCGGCCGAACCCGGCTTCGACGTCGTCCCGGCCGCCGGCGAGATGCCCGGCCCGTGGGTGGCATGGCGGCTGACCGAGGATCTCTCCGGCGAAGGGCCGGACTCGCGCGTCTTCGAGCTCGATCAGCAGACCGGGCTGCTGAACTTCGGCAACGGCCGAAACGGAGCGATTCCGCCGCTCGGCAGCGAGATCCTCGCCGTCTCCTTCGCCTACGTCCAGGGCGCCGGCGGCAACAAGGTGCCGGCGGGCGGCACATTGCAGCTGGTCTCGCCGGTCGCCGGAGTCGAGAAGGTCGCGGCTCTTACCGCAGGCGCGGGCGGAAGCGACGTCGAGGCGCCGGAAGCGGCGCGCCGCCGCGCCCCGGCCAAACTGCGTCACGGCGGGCGAATCCTGACCCTCGCCGACCTGGAGGATTTCGCGACCGCCTTCTCGCCCGAAGTGGCGCAGGCCCGGGCGCGGCTCTGCGGCGGCGCGATACGGCTGGTCGTGGCGGCCAATGGCCGCGATCCGAGTCCTTCGCCGGCGCTTCTGCGGGCACTCGCCCGCGCCGTCACCGAGGACGGGGCTTACGGCCTTCGCCGGGCCGGCGGCCTGGTGGCGGTTCCACCCGTCCTTCTGCCGATCGCCGTCGAGCTGCTGCTCGATCCGGACGATCCCGACGCCTTTCCGGAGCTGGCGGCCGAGGCTCGGGCGATCCTCGCGGCGCTGCTCGACCCGGCCACGGGCGGTCTCGATGGGACGGGATGGCCGATCGGCGCCGTCCCGGCGGACGATCTGGTGTCGGCGGCGCTCGAGCCGGTCGCTTCCCGGGCCAATATCGCCGGGCTCGAAATATTCCGGCTGGACCGGGAGGAGCGGGAACCGCCTCCGCCCGCGATCGGCGGCCATGTCCTGATAACTCTCGCCGCGGCCGACGTGCATGTCGAGCAGGCGCTGAGCCCGGCGCGATGATCCCGCTCGCCCCATCGCTCGACGATCTCGACTTCGACGCGCTGCTCGCGATCGGGCGCGGCCGGCTGCCGCTCCTCGCCCACAGCTGGACCGACTATAATTATCACGATCCCGGAATCACCCTGCTCGACCTGCTGGCCTGGCTCGGCGACACCCAGATCTATTCGCTCGGACGCAATCGGCTCGACGAGCGGCTGGCTATGGCGGCGCTTCTCGGAGTGCGGCAGCGCTGCGCGGTTCCGGCCCGGGGCGTGCTCTACCCCGAAGCGCCGCCCCCGGCGCAGTTCGACGTCCCGGCCGGCTCGATCCTGCTGCCGGCGGGCGATCCGGCGCCGCGGGTCGAGACGATCCGCCGGGTCACGATCGTCCCGCTGACGCTCGAAGCGGTGATCGGCGAGGGCCCCTGGGGAGCGGTGGATCACAGCGCGGTCAACCGCCAGGCGCGGGCGAGCTATTCCGCATTCGGGGAGCCGCCCGAGCCCGGCTCCGCGCTTGTCCTGAAGCTGGCCGGGCAGTTTCTTCCGGGGCCGGTCCGGCTTTCCCTGGGAATCGACGTTGTCGGCCGCGGCCAGCAGCTTGCGGCTGCGGCGCCGTTCGGCCGACTCAGGCTCTATTATCGCGACCCGGCCGGCCGGGAAACCCGGCTCGCCTGTCCGCTCGACACCAGCGCGGCGATGCAGCGTGGCGGCGCGATGATCGTCCATCTGCCGGAAGGAGGGCCGCATATCGGCGCTCTTCGGCACCAATTGGTGCTTCGGCCGGCCCCTCATGCGGCCTTGATGCCGCGTCTGAGGCGGATCGACATCAACGCCCTCCCGGTCGCTCAGCGGGCGCATTTCAAGATCGACGATCAGCGCGGCAACGGCAGGCCGGGGCAGCGGCTCGTCATCGATCCGAGGGCCCGGTTCGGAAGCGACGAGCCGGCCGGCGAAAGGGTCTGGCAGCTCGTCGAGCCGGGGAGCGCCGCGGCGGCGCCGGAGCTGTGGGTCGAGGAAAAGGACAGGCTGGTCCGCTGGCGGCGGGGCGATCCGGACCGGGCCGCTCCGGGGGAACGATTCTTTGGCGTGACCGAGAAGAGGGACGGCAGCGAGATCGCCTTCCGCGTCGGCAACGGCGTCAACGGCGCTCGAATCGGCCCTGGCGCGGCGATCCTCGTCGATCTGATGCTGACCTGCGGAGCGCAGGGCAATATCGCCGGACGGCTCGGCTGGACCCTGGCCGGACGCCCCGGCAAATGGCTCAACCGGCAGCCGATCCGGGGCGGCGAGGACCGCCCCTCGGTGGCCGGGCTGCTGGCTCAAGCGCGGCAGGAGCTGCGCGGCCGGCGCAGCTTCACCGCCTCGCGCCAGATCGCGGCGGCCGCTCTGGACCTGCCCGATTCGTTCGGCCTTCGCCGCGCCGAGGTGGAAGAAGGATGGGAGCCGGGCCGCCTCCGGCCCGCGGTCGCCGCCACCCGGACCCTGGTGGTGAGCCGCCAGGGCAGCGGCACCGAAACCCCGGCCTGGTGCCGGTCGGTAGCGAATATGCTGTCGCCGCGAATGCCGCTTGGCGAGCGCCTGGTCGTCGCTCCGGCGCGCTGGCGGCGGCTTCGGGTCAAGGCGCATATCGTCGCGCGCAAGGGATCGCGGCCCGAAGAGGTGGCTCGAGCCGTCAGGGCCGAGCTCGAGGCGCGGCTCACACCGGACGGCGGCAAGAGCCGGGCCTGGCCGCTGGGCCGGTCATTGTCGGCGAGCACGCTCGGCGGTTGGATCCGGCGGGTCGAGGGCGTGACCGGAATCGGCTCGCTGGCGCTGCTCGACGAAGCGGGCAACCAGGTCGATCTGCTCAACCTTGGCCGCGGCGAATTGCCGCTTCTCGTGGCGGACCCCGCCGACGTCACCGCCGAGGCCGGAGGGCGCGGATGAGCCTTCCTTCGCCCCGCTATCGTTTCGCGACGGAGGCGCAATGGCGATTGTGCCTGACCGCCGCGCTCGGCGAAACGATGATCCTCGACCCGGCGAAGGGCAAGCTTGTTGCCGAGCGGCCGCCCGGCGACGTCCTCGCCTTCGCGGTCGCGCCCGGCGGCGATTCGTTCTGGATCGACGCTCGGGGCCGGCTGGCGGCCGACGCCTGCATCGGCCCGGCACTGGGCGCGATCCGGCGGCTTCTGATCGGGCGCAACCGGCTCTGGGCCGGGACGGCGCACGCGGCGACCGAGATCGACCGGCGCAGCCTCCAGCCGCTGCTGACGATTTCGCTCCCGGGCCTTTGCGATATCGCTCCTGCGGCCTCGGACGGCTTGTGGCTGCTCAGGAAACAACGGGTCTGGCAGATCGATTCCGCCGGCCGGAGCAAGGGACGCGGCTTTCTCCTTGCGGAGCGGGCGATCAGCCTCGCCGCGGTGGGCGGCAAGCTGGCGGCGCTGTCTCCGAACGGCCGCCGTGTCGAGCTGATCGCGACCGCCGGCGGCCGAAGGGTCGCGGTCGATCTCGACTCGCTTCCCGGCAGGGGCGCCGGTCCGGCGGCGGGCGGAGCGGCCGCCGGCTTCACCGGCAAGCGGATATTCGGCGGAAGCGGACGCTTCCTCGTCATGGGCGAGTGGGACGATGGCGAAGCGGGCTATCTGCTGCTCGATCCGAACGGAGCGGTCGCCGTGCGCGCGCGCTGGACCGGCGGCTCGGCTCCGCTCGACCTGGTCCTGTCCGGCGCCGACTTATTTGCCGCATTCGGTTCGGAGAATGCGGTCGAGCTGCGTCGCTTCGCGGCGATGGCGCGGGCCGGAGGGGAGGCGCGGCTGACACCCGCGCTCGATACCGAAACGCTCTCGGGCGGCTGGCAGCGCGCCGAGATCGAAGCCCGGCTTCCGGAATCGGCGACTCTCTCGATACGCTGGGCGGCGACTTCTGACGAGAACCTTCGGGCGCGCGTGGAGCGGGCCGCCGAGGATCCCGACAGGCCGGACGATTCCCGGCTCGAGCGAGTGGGCCGATTGCTCGACGGCTGCTGGTCCGGCTGGGTCACCTATGTCGGCGAGCCGGGCGGCGGCGACGCGCCCGAGCGATTCACCGTTCCGATCGACGCGCCCGGCCAGCCCATCGCCTGGGTCGAGCTTCGGCTGATGCGTAACGGCGCTTCGATGTCGCCCCGTGTCGAGGCCCTCGCCATTCTCCACGACGGCCCCAGCCTGATCGAACACCTCCCGGCGATCTATCGGGTTTCGGGCGACGGCGACGGCACGCTGCGAATCTTCTTCCCCGAATATTCCAATAACGAGCTGATTTCGCCGA
>Ga0190266_10000082_pt1 | contig 13164 bp, 13 predicted proteins | sample Popmic220T_FD_132448 | JGI IMG/M metagenome (GOLD analysis project Ga0190266, IMG submission 132448) | Populus adjacent soil microbial communities from riparian zone of Indian Creek, Utah, USA - 220 T | ecosystem: Environmental > Terrestrial > Soil > Riparian zone | place: USA: Utah | collected...
GACGCGCGAGCAGGCCATCGCCTTCGAGCAGCGAAATCAGCGCGCGATGCTCTATACGCCGGGCCTCGTGCTCGCCATCGTCGAGCCATCCAATCTTCGGGCCTTGCAGGAAACACTGGACCGGATGGGGGACGGCGCACGCGTCCTGAATATCGAACTCAAGGATTGTGGCGGTGGAGGGATGTTGGTGGGTATCTCGGTGCCGCCGCTGCTCGAATTCTGGTACGCGCGCCGTTTGCAGACGAGCGGCCTTGTCGCTACCGCCTATCCCGAAGGGCAGGGCCGGGATCCGGGCTGGACCGACCCGTTTGTCGTTCGCAATGCGGCTGTGATAGCCGCTTTTCGCAACCCGCAAGTTCCCCTGGCTGCCAAATACGACGCCCTTTGGAACGTCTTCGCGCAGCGCCTCGCCGCGTTCGCGAGAAACCGCCGACCGGGTTTCAATGCTCAAGGGCGGGTCCGGCGTCTCGGGGGAGGGCCGGTTCACATCTTTCGAGGTGAAATCGTCGGTCGCTCGCTTGCGATCTGCGAGCAGGGGCGGTGGGAGAAGTTGCACATCCAGGCGACGGTTATCCCGGCGGACTCCGTCGGCGTCATGAGCATTTCCATCCAGATCTCGGAGGGCTTCTTCGCGCGGGGCGCCACGCCGCCGAGCGACGAACGTTTCCGGGACAACAGAATTCCTGATTCAGACCTGGAACGCCTCCAGGCGACCATCGTCGCCGCCCTGCAGGGTCAAACTACGGCGCGTGACATCCAGTGTCAGCAATAGGAGCAGCCGCGATGAGGATGGATACGCTGCGGATGACGGTGGGCTTTCTCATCATCGCCTCGCACCTTGCGTCATTCGGGATGGTTTTGCTTGGCGGAACCCTCGTCGCCAGCGAGAGGACGGAGCTGTCTCTCATCATCGCACCGTTGTTCGCCGTCTACGTAACGGCGATCGTGCGGCGGATGCTCGCGATGGAGACGTTCGACAAAACTCCGACTCATCCCGCGGTTGCGATCCTCGGCGTCGGAATTGCGGTTATCTTCGCGCTCGCGATACCGCTGATCATCTGGAGCTTCGAAGCGGGACGCATTGAGAATTTCGATGCGCTCAAGAGCACGATCGGGATCGTCGAGACCTCATTGGGCCTCTACACCGGCGCCCTCGTCGACCGCCTTTTCGGCGGGCCGGCCACGACGGCCCAAGGCGCGCCCCAGCTTACTCCGTGATCGGCGGCGGCGCGCCGGCCCGGCTTTTCCTCAGCAGCAAGAGCAACGGTACGGCGAGCAGCGAGAGGATCATCATCGCTTTGAAGTCGTCGATATAGGCGATCATCAGGGCCTGCCGGTTGATCTCCATATCCAGCATCGCCAGCACTGTCTGAGTCGCCGGCGGCGCGCCGCCGGTGATCACGGGCGGGATCGGCGGCAGCGAATATTGCGTGATGTGGGCGGCGAGATCGCTGTGGCTGACCTGGACGTTGCGGGCCAGCAGCAAGGTCATGATCGAGATGCCGATCGAGCCGCCGATGCTGCGCGAGAGATTGAACAGGGCGGCCGCGGTCGTCCGGTATTTCGCATCCAGCGTGCCGAAGGCGACCGTGTTCAGCGGCACGAAGATGAGGCCGAGCGCCAGGCCCTGCACCGCGCCGCTGATGATCACGGGGCGCGTATCCATCTGCAGGCTGAAGCCCGACATCAGCCAGAGCGAGCCGGCCATGGTCAGCATGCCGATCAGGACGAGCAGGCGCGCGTCGACCTTGCCGACGAGGCGCCCGACGACGATCATCGAGACCAACGTCCCGACGCCGCGCGGGGCCGTGAGGAAGCCCGATTGCAGCACCGAATAGCCCAGCAAGGTCTGCAGCAAAGGCGGCAGCAAAGCGAGGCCGGCGAACAGCATCAGGCCCATGATCGCCATGAACAGCAGGCCGGTGCTGAAATTGCTGTCGGCGAACATGTGCCGGTCGAACAGCGGATTGCGGGCGGTCGCCATGTGGACGCCGAACATCCAGATCCCGGCGATCGCCACCGCGCATTCGATCCTGATCTCCCAGCTCGCGAACCAGTCCATCTGCTCGCCGCGGTCGAGCATCAGCTGCAGGCCTGCGAGCGCGAGGGCGAGCATGGCGAAGCCGAACATGTCGAAGCTGCGGCGGGCCTTGGGAATGGTGGGCATGCAGCGGGCCATCAGCAGGGCCGCCAGCGTGCCGATCGGCAGGTTGATCAGGAACACCCAGCGCCAGTCGAAGCTGTCGGTGAGCCAGCCGCCGAGGACAGGGCCGGCGATCGGGCCGATCATCACCCCGGCGCCGAAGATCGCCATCGCGGTGCCGTGCTTCTCGCGCGGATTGATGTCGAAAAGGGTCGCTTGGGCGAGCGGCACGATGAACGCGCCGGCGACGCCTTGGATGGCGCGGAACAGCACCATTTCGGTCAGATTCTGGGCGACGGCGCAGAGCAGGGAGGCCGCGGTGAAGACGATGACCGACCAGACGAACAGGGGCTTGCGGCCGACCCTGTCGGCGAGCCAGCCGGTGATCGGAATGGCGATGGCCGAAGCGACGATATAGGAGGTCAGGACCCAGTTGATGGTCTCGCGCGTCGCGCCGAGGCTGGCCGTCATGTGCGGCAATGCGACATTGGCGATGGTCGTGTCGAGCACCTGCATCAGCATGCCGAGGATGACCCCAGCGGTGACCAGAATGTGGCGGCCCGGGCTCAGCTGATAATGTTGCGCCGCGGCCGGGGCGGAAGCCATGATCCTAGCGCCGCGCCGCCTGCTGCTGCCGGGGCGGGCGCTCGCGGGTGTCGATGGTAACGCTGGTCGACAGGCCGGCGATCATCGGCCGGCCGGGATCGCCGTCGATCGCGATCCGCACCGGCACGCGCTGGCGCACCTTCACCCAATTGCCGCTCGCATTCTGTGCCGGCAGCACCGAGAATTGCGAGCCGGTTCCGGCGCCGATGCTGGCGACATGGCCGCGCACGTCGAGCCCCGGATAGGCGTCAACTTCGATGTCGGCGGGCTGGCCGACATACATGTTGGCGAGGTCGGTTTCCTTGTAATTGGCCTCGATGTAGGTCGTCGCGCTGCGCACCAGAGTGACGACCGGGACGCCGATCACCACCGCCGCGCCGACCTGCAGCCGATCGGTCTGGCTGATGACGCCGTCGGCGGGTGCGCGAATCTCGGTGCGGGAAAGATTGAGCAAGGCCTGTTCGCGGACAACGCGCGCGGCCTCGATCGCCGGCTGGCCGGCTTGGCCGCCGCCGCGCAGTGCGGCATTGGCGGTGACCGATTCCGCCTGGGCGTTGGCGAGCCGCTCGCGCGCTTCCTGGACGTTGTGGAGCGCCTCGTCGTAACGCGAGCGGGTGATCCAGCCGCGGCGCATCAGCTCGGCCAGGCGTGCATATTCGCGCTGCTGATAGGTGAGATTGGCCTGCGCGCCCGCGATGTCGGCGCCGGTCCCGGAGGAGCGGGCCTCCAGCTGGTTCACCTGAACCTCGGCAGCGGCGATTTGCGCCTCGGCCTGGGCCAGCGCGATGCGGAAGGGCCTGGGATCGACGCGGAACAGGAGCTGGCCGCGGCGGACCCGCTGGTTCTCGTGGACCAGCACGTCCTTGATTACGCCGTTCACCTCCGGCGCGACCGAGACCATGTCCTGCTGGATATAGGCGTTGTCGGTCGAGACGTAGCGTCCCGAGGTCAGCCACATATAGCCGCCGATGGCGAGCAGGATCAGCGGCACGGACAGCATCAGCGCCAGCACCCACGGCCGGCGCCGGCTCGCCTTTGCCGGTGCCGCCTCGACTGCGCTTTCGGTCTGCACCTTGGGGTCGGCTTCACTCATGACGCTTCTTCAAGTCCCTGTTCGATCTGGTCGAGATTGCGGCGGATGCGAGCCAGAACGCGCAGCGCCGCCTCCTGGTCCGCCTCGGCGATGCCGGCCAGGATGTCGGCGTTGAAGGCGACACCCATCGCCTCGAGCTTTGCGAGGACTGGCGCCGCCTCTGCGGTCAGGTGGATCCGCCAGGCGCGCCGGTCCGCCTCGTCGCGGCGCCGCTCGACCAAGCCCGCATCCTCGAGCCGGTCGATCATCCGGCAGAGCGTGATCGGCTCGACGTCGAGCGCTTCGGCCAGTTCGATCTGGCGGATCCCACCGCCGCTGCGGTGAAGCCGCGCGAGCACCCGCCACTGCGCCTTGGTCGCGCCGAGCACGGCCGCGCGTTTATTGGCCTCGCGGCGGATCAGCCGTGCGGTCTCGGCGACCTCGAATGCAAAATTGTCCATGCGGCCGGCATATAATAAGCACGCTTATTATGATCAAGCCTTAGCCGCGTGGATGTCTCCGCATTGGCTCAGCTGGCCACGCCGTCGCCCCGATTGCCGGTCGGCGTGGCCGAGGTGAGGTTGAAGATCCGGGTGATCAGTGCCTCGATCGCCTGAAACACCGCCTCGACGCCAAAGCCGGCGACGAAGGATATGGCGGACGCGGACAGGGTCACCGGACCCAGGATGCTCTCGCCATCGCCGCCGGGGGCGGAGACGAACAGGCCGATGCACGCGCCGATCACCGCGCCCAGCGCAAGCTGCTGGAACGACAGATGGAGATCGCGCGGGCTGAGCAGGCTCGCCCGGATCTTGCGCGACAGCGAGCGGATGATGGCGGCGCCGGCGCCGAGCAGACCGTAAAGGAAGGGCAGCACTGCGGTGCCGATGATTGATGCCGTGGCCGCCGCGCGCGAGGCGGCGTCCCTGAGCTTGGCCGGATTGGAGCAATCGTCGAACCTGTCCCAGCACAGCCAGTCGGCGAGGCGGCGTTCGACCTGTTGCTGCTCCGCCAAGGCGTGGTCGCGCGCGTTGCACAAATGGGATTGGGCGGCCGCCTGATAGGGCTTGTTGGCGCAAAGGCCGATGAATTGCGGCGTGGACGCGGCCCCGCCTCCGGCGGGCTGCGTGCTCGCCCGGGCGGTTGAAGCAATCGTTCGCGGGGCCTGATCGGGCGCTCCTCCGCCGTCGTCATTGTCCCCCGTTTCGGCCTCGTCCACTCTCTCCTGGGCCGTGGCGACAGCCGTGCGCGCGCTGGCCAGCTCGGCGAGGGCCGCATTGCCATAGGCGACGTACCAGGAAATCGTGCAGGTCAGGAGCAAGGCGAAGACGAGGCTGACGCTGATCCACCAGATCGCCCGGCGAAACCCGGTCGCTTTCTCGATCAGGTCCGGATAGGCGGCTTCTGCGAGCGAGCGGCGCGTCGGCGGGCGATGCCCGGCGACTTCCTCCTCCTCGAGCCGGCGCCAGAGCGAGGCCAGCTTGGACCGCCGTGGTTTCGCGTCCCCCTGAGTCACCAGCAGGGTGAAAGCGATGGTGGATCCGCTCGCCGGCGCGGACAGGCGATTGAGATAGTCCTTTGCCCGGATCAGCAGCGCGGCATCTTCCGCTTTCTCCTCGTTCGAACCATCGGGCGGCCAGCTGATCTCGCAGACCTTCTCGATCCAATCGTTGGCGAGGCCCTGCTGCTTCAGCTTCTCCTCGGTGGTCCGCTCGGAAACCGTGGTGTTGGGGTTGGCCGAGACGTTGTCGAGCAGCAGGTGAACCTCGCTGAGTTCGCGCAGCAGGACGAAGACCTTGGGATCGCGGCTGCCGCCCTTGCGGAAGCTTTGCTGCGCCGCCTTGCGCCCCACCGCCGCCTCATCCACGTCCGGCTTGAGGTTGTTCGCGTCATGGTCAGCCATATTGCGCCTCCCCAGCGAAAGACCCGGCGCAATCGTCGCCCGGATCCTTCGCGAGCCGCGCAAGATGACACTCCCCCCTCTGCAAGGCAAGGCGGGGTCGTTACTTCATCGAAACTTCTCGATTTGGATTCAGTCAGCTGACCGTTTCGAGCAAGCCCTCGAACAGCCGGAGTCCGTCTTCGCCGCCATGCGCCGCTTCGACCATTCGTTCGGGGTGCGGCATCATGCCGAGCACGTTTCCGGCCTCGTTGAGGATGCCCGCAATGCCCCGCGCCGATCCGTTGACCTCGCCGCCGTAGCGGAAGGCGACACGGCCATCGCCTTCGAGCCGGTCGAGCGTTTCGTCGTCGGCCTGGTAGTTGCCGTCATGGTGCGCGACGGGAATGACGATCTCCTCGCCGGCCTGATAGCGGGCGGTGAAGGCGGACTGGCTGTTCTCGACCCTCAGCGCCACGTCGCGGCAGACGAAGCGGATTCCGGCGTTGCGCATCAGGGCGCCGGGCAGCAAGCGCGCCTCGGTCAGCACCTGGAAGCCGTTGCACACGCCGAGCACGGCGACGCCGCGGTCCGCGGCCTCCTTGACGGCGCGCATCACCGGCGACTGCGCGGCCATCGCTCCCGAGCGCAGATAGTCGCCGTAGGAAAAGCCGCCCGGGACAGCGATCAGGTCGAGCCCGTCGGGCAATTCGCTTTCGCGGTGCCAGACCATCGCCGGGGCGCGGCCGCTCACCAGCCGCAGCGCCTCGGCCATGTCGCGATCGCAATTGGAGCCCGGGAAAACGATAACCGCGCTTCTCACGCGGCATTCTCCGTCCGTTCGATCCGGTAATTTTCGATCACAGTGTTGGCGAGCAGCTTGCGGCACATTTCGTCAATCGCATCGTCGCTGGTGCTTTCATCGACCTCGAGCTCGATCAGCTTGCCGGCGCGGACGCCCTGAACGCCTTCGAAGCCGAGCCCTTCCAGCGCGTGGTGAATAGCCTTGCCCTGCGGGTCGAGGACGCCGTTCTTCAGGGTCACATAGACGCGGATCTTCATCGCCCGCCCTATGGCCTCAAGCCAGCGGAGCCGCAAGCGTTCACCGCTCCTTTACCAGCCTGTGCGACCCTTAGGCCGCATCGGATCGAAGGAGGTCCCCATGCTTGGCATCGGATTGGCCTGTTTTCTCGGCCTGTTCGCCTTTGGCGGCAAGCTCCTCGGCTGGAGCGACCCTGCCGGACAGGTCCAGATGGGCCTGTTCATGTCCTTCATCTTCGGCATCGTCTGCGGCTACCGCACGAAGGCATGACCGCACGGGGCTGGTTTCGCGGCCCCGGGCACCCTATTTTGAAGCGATGAGCGACATCGCCCTTTCCCCCTCGGCGGCCGCGCGCGTCGCGGCGATCGCCGCACGGCAGAGCAAGCCGGCGATCCTGCGCCTGTCGGTCGACGGGGGCGGCTGCGCCGGTTTTCAATATTGCTTCGGCCTCGCCGAGGAGATCGCCGCCGACGACGCGCGCGCGGTCCAGGACGGCGTGACCCTGGTGGTCGATCCGGTCTCGCTCGATCTCGTGCGCGGTTCGGTCGTCGATTTCGTCGAAAGCCTCGGCGGCTCCGCCTTCCAGGTCACGAACCCCAACGCCGCCTCGGGCTGCGGCTGCGGCACCAGCTTCGGTATCTGACCGGCGTCAGCGCGTCCCGTAGGTGCGGTCGCCGGCATCGCCGAGGCCGGGAATGATATAGCCGTGGTCGTTGAGCTGGTCGTCCATCGCGGCCGCCCAGATCGGCACGTCGGGATGGGCGGCGCGAAGGGCCTCGGCGCCCGGCCGCGCGGCCAGCAGGCAGACGAAGCGCATGTCGCACACGCCTGCTTCCTTGAGCCGGTCGACCGCCGCAATCGCGGTATGGCCGGTGGCCAGCATCGGATCGACGATGATCACCAGCCGCTCCGCGCAGTCTTCGGGCGTCTTGAAATAATATTCGATGGCCCCGAGCGTGGTGGGGTCGCGGTACAGGCCGATATGGGCGAGCCGCGCCGAGGGCACCAGGTCGAGCATGCCCTCCGCCATCTGGAGGCCGGCGCGCAGGATCGGCGCGATGACCAGCTTCTTGCCGGCGATGGCCGGCGATCTGGTGGCGGCGATCGGCGTTTCGACGTCGATCATCTCGGTCGGCAGGTCGCGCGTCACTTCGTAGCAGAGGAGGGTCGCGGTCTCGCGCACGACCGACCGGAACAGCTGGATCGAGCTGTTCCGGTCGCGGAGCAAGGTGAGCTTGTGCTGCACCAGAGGGTGGGAAACGATCGTCAGTCCGTCCATCGCTAAAATACCGTTCCGTCGCTGATGATGGTGAAGGGTGGGCCGCCTCCCGGGCGGAGCTCGGCGGCGATGCGGCGCCCGGCGAGCCAGCTGCCGCCTTCGAGCATCCGGGCCAGGGAAAAATCCGCCTCAGTGACGCCGAGCCGCTCGCGCACCAGCGGCGCCATCCGATCGAGCAGGGCGACCGTCATCGCCCGCCAGGCGACGATGAGCGGATCCGACACGATGTGAGCTCGGGTCGCATCTTCTGGATCGGTGAGGCGCAGCACGCCGGTATCTACGAACAGGCCACCGTTGCGATATTCGGCGAGACCGGTGAGGCCGTCGACGTCGATGACCTGGATGCCCGATTCCTCGAGCGGCTCGATCAGCGAATAGGATAGCCATTGCGAGAGCTTGTGCAGCGGGACGAGTCCGTCGCTCGCGTCGCTGCGGCGGATCGCCGGATGCCGCCAACAATCGCCGAGCGGAATGCCGTGGATGACGAGGCGGTCCGCCCAGATTGGGCCGAGCGCCTCCAGCAGCGCTTCGAGGATCTCCGGCGCGGGCAGGCGGCCCTTGTCCGCACGGGCGGCGAGGCTGTCGAAGAGGCCGCCGGGGCGTCCGTTCGGGAAAAGGTCCGGGCGCGCCTGCACTTGGGCACCGAGCCGGCGGAGCAGTGTGGCGCGGCCATCGAGCCCGAGCAGCGGATTGCCTTCGCCGGCCTGAAAGCCTTGGGCGAGCGTCTCGACGCTAAGCGCCGCGAGATCGTTGAGCGCGCCAGCCTCGAACATGCGCTGGCTGGCGACGGCAAGGCCCTCGGAGCGAGTGTAGGTGCCGCCGCCCACCGGGTCGTCGTAGCGCCAGCCGGGCCCAGTGCCCGCGTCAAGCAGGACGGAGAGAATGACGAGATCGAAGGCTGCGCGGGCGCGGACTTGCGGGTCGCCCTCCGGCAGGCGCGGCGGGCCGGCGACGAAATGCCGGGCGCGGGCGTGGAAGGGCACGTCGAGATCGGGATATTGGTCGCGCGTCGTCGCGGCCGTCAGGTCGGCCGCCGTCGCCAGCCGGTCGAGGTCGACCGCCCAGCCCTCGACACCGCCGCCAAGCGCGATATCGAGCATCTCGTGCGCCCGCTCGCGGACGGCCGCCGCGCTCAGCAGGCCGGTTATGGCCTTGGAAGACTCGTCCATCCGCGTCAGAATTTCCCGAGGTCGCGGCCCACGGTGGAGCGCAACTGGTCTTCGCTCGGCGCGCCTTCCGGAGTGAAATAGCCGGCCGCCTTCTTGGCCTCCATCTCGACATTCGCGTCGGGCGGAATGAGGCCATCAGGGATCGGCACGCGCTCGCCGATCTCGATGCCGCCCGAGACGAGCGCGTCATATTTCATGTTCGACATCGAGAGGAAGCGGTCGATCCGCGCGATGCCGAGCCAGTGGAGCACGTCCGGCATGAGCTGCTGGAAGCGCGCGTCCTGCACGCCAGCCACGCATTCGGTCCGCTCGAAATAGGTCGCCGCCTGGTCGCCGCCGGGCTGGCGCTTGCGCGCGTTGTAGACGAGGAACTTGGTCACCTCGCCGAGCGCGCGGCCCTCCTTGCGGTTGTAGACGATGAGGCCGACCCCGCCCTGCTGCGCCGCCCGCGTCGCTTCCTCGATGCCGTGGGTGAGATATGGACGGCAGGTGCAGATGTCGGAGCCGAATACGTCCGAGCCGTTGCATTCGTCGTGGACACGGCAGGTGAGCGGCTTGTGTCCCAAGGATTCCGGTTCGCCGAAGATGTAGAGCGTCATTCCTCCGATCGGCGGCAGGAAGACGCTGAGATCGGGCCGCGTGACGAGCTCGGGATACATGCCGCCAGTCTGCTCGAACAGGCAGCGCCGCAACGCCCCCTCGACGACACCGAACCGCTCGGCGACTCCCGGGAGCCACCAGACGGGATCGACGGCGATCTTGGTGACCGAGACGTCGCCCGCGTCGTGCACGATCTCGCCGTCCACTTCGAGCCGACCGGCGGCGATGGCCTCCTTGATCTCGTGCAGCGTCAGCCGCGCCTTGGTGATCGCGATCGAGGGGCGAAGATCGACCCCTTCGGTGATCAGATCCGCAAAGTCGTGCGCAACGCGATGCCCCCACGGATCGAGCGAGACGATCTTTGTCGGGTCGCCCCATTGCTTGTGCGGACCGATCTCGCAGACCGGCGAGGTGTCGTTGAGGTCCGGGCGCGCGTGCGGATCCATCGCGCCGGAGGAAATGGCGAGCGCGCGATAGATCGAATAGGAGCCGCCATGGGCGCCGATCGCGTTGCGGTCGCCGCCGGAATTGACCGTGGCGATGACCGGCCCGCGCTCGGCGGCGGTGGCCGCGCCCCAGTGCAGCGGAAAGCGCACCGGCCCGCGCGATCCGGGGTGCGACGTCAGCCGGATATGTCCGCTTTTCGCCTCCGGCGTTGAATTCATTCTCTTTCCTCCCCCGCGGCTTTCCCCCGCTTGCGACCACGCTACGCCAGCATCGCTTGGCGTGCTAGGCTTCTGTTGGAGGGGCGGCTAGACGGGCGCGATGAAGATCGTCAGCTACAATCTGAACGGCGTCCGCGCGCGACTGCCGCGCCTGATCGAATATCTGGACGAGCAGAAGCCCGACGCGCTCTGCCTCCAGGAGATCAAGTGCGACGACGATTCCTTCCCGATCATGGATATCCGCGCGGTCGGCTATGACGGCGTCTGGCATGGGCAGAAGGGTTTCAACGGCGTCGCCATCCTCTCCCCCGCGGGTTCGCCGGTGACGCTCCGCCGCCAGGGCCTGCCCGGCGATCCGGACGATACCCACAGCCGTTACATCGAGGCCGAGGTGGAGGGCGTGACGATCGCTTCGATCTACCTGCCCAACGGCAATCCGGTCGGCACTGAGAAATTCGCCTACAAGCTCGCCTGGATGGATCGCCTCCGCGCCCACGCAATGGAGCTGCTCGCCGAGGAGCGGCCGACGGTGCTTGCCGGCGATTGGAACGTGATCCCCACCGACGATCCCGACGACGTCTTTTCGGCCAAGGCGATGGCCAGCGACGCGCTGATGCAGCCGGAAAGCCGCGAGGCCTTCCGCCGGATCCTCAACCTCGGCTTCACCGACGCGATCCGTGCACGTTACCCGGAGGGAGCGGTCTACACCTTCTGGGATTACACCGCGGGCTGCTGGCAGCGCGACGCGGGCTTCCGCATCGATCATCTCCTTCTCAATGCCCCGGCCGCCGACCGCCTGCGCGACGCAGGCGTCGACAAGGACTATCGCGGCCGCGAGAAGGCCAGCGACCACGCGCCGACCTGGGTGGAAATCGAGTAGAGCCTGGGTTCCGGTGCCTCTCCCTTGCGGGAGAGGCACGCGGATGTGGATGCCTAAAAGTCGAAGGAGGCGCGCGCGTAGAGGAAGCGCCCGTTGAAGCCGAAGGGCGAGAAGCCCGAATAGGGCAGATAATATTGGTTGATCGGGTAGACGCCGCCCACCGAGGCCGGGCGCGCGCCGAACGGCGAGCGATCCGGGTAGACGTCGAAGATGTTGTCCGCGCCGATCGCGAAGTCGATCCGATCGAACGCGCGGTAACGCAGCTCGAGGTCGGTGATCCATTTGGCGCCCAGGAGGATGTCGTCCGGCCCGAGCAGGACGAGGCTGTTCGGGTCCGAGAGAGGCGCCGTCGCGCCCGGCGCGACCACGTCGCCGAAACGGGTCGTGCGCACTGTCAGGCCGAAATCGCCGAACTCGCCATCGGCGCTGAGCACGACCTTGTCGGTCGGCTGGCCATCGGTGAAGCGGATACCCTCGACCCGGCCGAACAGGACGATGCCCGGAATGGTCGCGAGCGGCCCGAGATTGTTGAGCCGGCGCTGGATGGTCGAGTGGTTGTAATTATAGGCCGCGGTCAGCGTCCAACTGCCCAGGTTGGCGGTGCCGAAGTGGTAGGTGGCGACGGCGTCGATGCCCCGCGTCCTGGTATCGAGACCGTTGACGAAGAAGCGCGCGGCGCCGACGCTTTGGAAGCCGTTGGCATCGAGCACCGCCTTGACCGCCGCATTGACCGCCGCGGTGCCGCTGCCGGCGGCGCCGAGATTTTCGGTCAGCACGATGCGGTTGTCGATGTCGATGCTGTAGAAATCGACCGTCAGGGTCAGGCCGGGAGCCGGGTTGGCGGTGCCGCCGAAGCTGAGATTGAGCGACTTTTCGGGCTCGAGATCGCGCGAGCCGAGCGCGCGCGCGACCGGGCTGTTGACCGCGAGGGTCGAGATGTCGACCGGCAGGCCGTTGATGAAGTTGGTCGAGGTCGTGGTGAAGAATTGCTGGTGCAGCGACGGGGCGCGGAAGCCGTTGGAGATCGAGCCGCGCAACGCGTAGCCGCTGACCGGCTCGTAGCGCAAAGCAAGCTTGCCGTTCACCGTATTGCCGAAGTCGGAGTAATGCTCGAAGCGGCCCGCAAGGACGGCGGTGAAGCCTTCGAAGAGATTGGCGTCGAGCTCGGCATAAGCGGAGAAGCTGTCGCGGCTGACATCGGTGGCGCTGGCGGTCGGGATGCCGGGGAACCCTTGCGCGCCGGCGGGCGCGGCGCGGCCGGGGAAGCTGCAAATGCCCGTGCCGGCATTGAAGACGCCCTGCTGCGTCGCGCAATTGGCGGCTGTCGTCGCGAACGAGGCGCGAAACAGCGGACCGGTCGCGAAGGACTGAGTGTCGCCCGGGCGGATCTTGAATTTTTTTTTGCGATATTCGGCGCCCACCGCGACCGACAGAGGCGTGGCGAGGCCGACCTCGTACTGGCGCGAGAAATCGAGGTTGGCAACGGTCTGACCGTAGCGCAGGCCGCCGGCGTCGAACACGTTCTGGCTGTTGGTGCCGAACGAGGTGTTGAGGGTGTTCCTGACCGTATAGTCGAAGCTGTTATGCCCGTAGCCGATCGAGAAATCGGCGTTCCACCCGGCAACTTCGCCGCGAATGCCGCCGGTCGCCGCGTAATCCTGCAGGTCGGTGTCGATATAGGGCAGGAAGCCGTCGGTCGTCAGCGGCACGAAATTGGCGGCCGTGGGCGTCTGGTTGGGCAGGAGCGCGCCGAAGTCGCGGTTGGCGGCGGCGTTCTGGTTGCGGTAATTGGCGGCGCTGAGGCCGTCGCGCTCGCCATAGGAACCGAA
>Ga0190266_10000083_pt1 | contig 13090 bp, 11 predicted proteins | sample Popmic220T_FD_132448 | JGI IMG/M metagenome (GOLD analysis project Ga0190266, IMG submission 132448) | Populus adjacent soil microbial communities from riparian zone of Indian Creek, Utah, USA - 220 T | ecosystem: Environmental > Terrestrial > Soil > Riparian zone | place: USA: Utah | collected...
CCCAGCAAGGCCCCGCTGGCGCGCAGCACCGCCGGATCCTCGATCGCGGCAAGGCGCGCCAGCGCCAGCGGCGTGTTGAGGTCATCGGCCAAAGCTTCGAGCACGCCCGGGTCGACCTCGCCCGCCGGCGCGTCGCCGGCGGCGCGATAGAGCCGGTCGAGCGTCGCCTTGCTCTGCGCGACCAGGCCTTCCGACCATTCGAGCGGCTGGCGATAATGCGCCGAGAGCAAGGCGAGCCGAAGCACCTCGCCCTTGTGCCCCTGCTCCAGCAATTCCGCCGGAGTGACCACATTGCCGAGGCTCTTCGACATCTTCTCCGAACCGGCCATCGAGAGGAAGCCGTTATGGATCCAGTAGCGCGCGAGCGGCGCGCCATGGGCGCAGCGGCTCTGGGCGATCTCGTTCTCGTGGTGAGGGAAGATCAGATCGAGCCCGCCGCCGTGGATGTCGATCGTCTGCCCGAGGTGCTCCGCGATCATCGCCGAGCATTCGATGTGCCAGCCGGGGCGGCCCCTGCCCCACGGGCTGTCCCAGCCGATCACGTCCTCGCTCGACGGCTTCCACAGCACGAAGTCGGCCGGGTCCTTCTTGTAACTGGCGACCTCGACCCGGGCGCCGGCGATCATCGCGTCGCGGTCGCGGCGGCCGAGCGCGCCGTAATCGGGGTCGCTCGGTACGTTGAACAGGACATGCCCGTCCGCCTCATAGGCGTTGCCGGTCTCGATCAGCCGCGCGATCATTGCCACCATCTGGCTAACATGCTGGGTCGCGTGCGGCGCGATGTCCGGCAGGCGGACGCCGAGCGCGCCCATGTCGGCGTTGTAGAAGTCCTCGTAGCGCGCGGTGACCACCGAGGGATCGACGCCCTCGCTGCGCGCCGCCTCGATGATCTTGTCGTCCACGTCGGTGACGTTGCGGGCGAAGACGAGGCTCTGCTCGCCGTAGACGTGGCGGAGCAGCCGGGCGAGCACGTCAAACACCACAGCGGGCCGGGCATTGCCGATATGGGCGCGGTTGTAGACGGTCGGCCCGCAGAGATACATTGTGACGCGCTTCGGATCGGCGGGCTCGAACAGGCGCTTCTCGCGCGCCATTGTGTCGTGGAGGCGGATCCGGGTCATTGGCCGTTCGCGGGCGCGGGCGCAGCCTCGATCGCATTGCCCTGGGCCGGGCCGCGGCGCGCGTCGACCAGATCGACGATCGTCGCGCTGCTCGACTGGAGCAAGGGATAGGTGCGCGACTGCGCCATCCATTCGGGCCGAACCGCCGCGCGGCCCCAGATCACGTCGTATACGAGGTTTGCGCCGAGATAGAGCAAGGTCGCGCCGATCAAGCCCTTGAGCGCGCCGAAGCCGGCGCCAAGCACGCGATCGACCGGGCCGACGACCGACGAGCGCACCCGAGTCCCCATCCGCCGCGAGGCGAGCTTGCCGCCGAGGAAGACGAGGCCGAAGACCAAAGCGAAGGCGAGCATCGAGGCGCCCGACACGGTGCCGACCGGCCCGACCAAGGCATCGCGCACCGGCGCGTGCAGATAGCGCAGCGCCATGATCGCCAGGAACCAGGCGAGCAGCGACAGCACCTCGGCGACGAAGCCGCGCATGAAGCCGCGCACGAGGCCAAGGCCGACGAGGAGGATGACGACGATGTCGAGTGCGGTGAGGGCCATAACCCTTGCGGGCTAGCCGCGCCCCAGCAGATGGTCAACGAGTTGGCCGAGCGTCTTGAAACCGGAGAGCGCAAGCGCGTCCTTTCCGCCACTCACGGCGGCCGGCACTAAGGCGCGCTCGAAGCCGAGCTTGGCCGATTCCTTGAGGCGGAGCGCGGCGTGGGCGACCGGGCGGAGCTCGCCGGAGAGAGAGACCTCCCCGAAAGCGACGGTCTCGGGCGACACCGGCCGCTCGGCGAGCGCGGAGACGAGCGCGGCGGCGACGGCGAGGTCGGCGGCCGGATCGATGACCCGGTAGCCGCCGGCGACGTTCAAGTAGACCTCGGCGGTCGAGAAGCTGAGGCCGCAGCGCGCCTCCAGCACGGCGAGGATCATCGCGAGGCGCCCCGAATCCCAGCCCACCGCCGCGCGGCGCGGTGTCGCGCCGCTGGCCAAGCGGACGGTCAGCGCCTGGATCTCGACCAGCACCGGCCGAGTCCCCTCCAGCGCCGGGAAGACCACGGCGCCGGGCACGGCCTCGCCGCGGTGGGTCAGGAACAAGGCCGACGGGTTGGCGACCTCGGCCAGGCCTTCGTCGCCCATCGCGAACACGCCGATCTCGTCGGTGCCGCCGAAGCGGTTCTTGGTCGCGCGCAAAATCCTATATTGGTGGCTGCGCTCGCCTTCGAAGGAGAGCACGGTATCGACCATATGCTCGAGCACGCGTGGGCCGGCGATCGCCCCGTCCTTGGTGACATGGCCGACGAGCACCAGGGCTGACCCGCTCTCCTTGGCGAAGCGGATCAGCTCGTGGGCGGCGGCGCGGACCTGGCTGACCGTGCCCGGCGCGCCCTCGATCAGGTCCGAATACATGGTCTGGATCGAATCGATCACCACCAGAGCGGGCGGCGTCGACTCGGCCAGCGTGGTCAGAATATCGCGCACCGAGGTTGCCGCGGCGAGGCGCAGCGGCGCTGTACCGAGCCCGAGCCGGCGCGCGCGCAGGCGCACCTGATCGGTCGCCTCCTCGCCTGAAATATAGGCGACTTCATTGCCTTGCGCGGAAATCTTCGCGGCGGCTTGCAGGAGTAAAGTCGACTTGCCGATGCCCGGATCGCCGCCGATCAGGGTCGCCGACCCGGCGACGAGGCCGCCGCCCAGCGCGCGGTCGAGCTCGGCGATTCCGGTCGAGAGCCGCGGCGGCAGCGCCACTTCGGCGTCGAGCCCGACCAGATCGATCCGCCGCCCGCCCCCGCGCAGATTGTGCCTAGCGGAAAACGCCGTCACCACGCCTTCGGCATCCTCGACCAGGCTGTTCCACTCGCCGCAATCGGCGCACTGCCCCGCCCAGCGGGGGCTGACGGAGCCGCAAAGCTGGCAGACATAGCGTTTCTTCGGCTTGGCCATGGCGTCAGACTAGTGAAACAGAAAGAGAACATCTAGTCCTAATTTGTCCCGATGGAACGCCCCTGCCCTGCACGGCATTATGAACTTGGGAATCCCAGCGAGGAGGCACAAAAGTGTTCGTTCAAATCCGCACCGACAACCAGATCGTCAGCGATTCGGAGGCCAATGACCGGCTCGAGCAGAAAGTGCGCGCGAAGCTGCGCCGCTTCGAGCAACGGCTGACGCATGTCGAGGTGCATGTCGAGGACGTCAACGGCGCGAAAGGCGGCGATGCCGACAAGCGAGTCAGCATCGAGACCCGCCCCGCCGGGCATCCGCCGGTCGCCGTCCACGCCGAAGCCGCGCGGGTCGAGAATGCCGTCACGCTGGCCGCGGAGAAGGCGGTCAAGGCGCTGCAACATGCGCTCGACAAGAACGGACATTGAGGTTGCGCTGAGCCGGCCCGCCGCCCACTAGGCCCCATGGTCCGCGTCGCTTCCTACAATATGCGCAAGGCGATCGGGACCGACCGCCGGCGGCGGCCCGAGCGGACCATCGACGTGCTCAACGAGCTCGGCGCCGACGTCATCGCGCTGCAGGAGGCGGACCGGCGCTTCGGATCGAAGGCGAGCGCGATCCCGCTCGCCATGCTCGACGCGCACAGCGACTATAAAGCGGTCGAGATGGATGTGCGCGCCGGCTCGATCGGCTGGCACGGTAACGCCCTGCTCGTGCGCAAGAGCGCCGAGGTGCGCGAGCATCACCTGTTCCGCCTCCCCGCCCTCGAGCCGCGCGGCGCGGTGCTCGCCGAGATCGTGACCGGGGAGACCCTGTTGCGCATCGTCGGCATGCACCTCGATCTATCGGGCCTGTGGCGCAGGCGGCAAGCGCAGGCGATCCTCGACCATCTCCATGAGCGCGACGGCGAGCCGCCGACCGTACTAATGGGCGACCTCAACGAATGGAGCACGAGCGGCGGCTGCCTGCGCGATTTCGGCGCGGACCACGATTTCGCGCCCTGCGGCCGAAGCTTCCACGCCCGGCGCCCGATCGCCTCGCTCGACCGGATCATGGTCAGTCGCGATCTGAAGGTGGTCGCGAGCGGGGTTCACCGCACTGCCTGCTCGCGGCGCGCGTCCGATCATCTGCCCATCTGGGCCGAGCTCGAACCGGCCTAATTACCCTCGTTCTCGGCCTGAACCGCATTGCCGGGCGGTTCGGCGGCCGGCTGCTCTTCGCTCAGGCCGATCCAGTCGCGGAACGGCAGGCGATAGACCATGTCCATCACCTCATATTCGATCCCGTTCGGGCGCGGGCTGGACGAGTTCCACAGCACCACCACGCCCGATTTCAGCACCGGATCGAACAGAATCATCGAGCGGTAGCCGCGCACGCCGCCATGGTGGCCGATCACCCGGTGGCCGGAATAATCGAGCACCCGCCAGCCGAGCCCGTAGGCGCTGGCCGCCGTGCGCTCGCGAAACTTGCGGCGGCGGAAATTCTCGCCCGGGGTGCGGATGCGCGGCGTCTGGACGGCGGCCAAAGCGGCGGCCGGGATGACGTCGTTGGCGACGCCCATCTGCGCCAGCATCCAGATCGAAAGATCTTTGATCGTGCCGTTGATGCCCCCTGCCGCGGGCACGCGGTAATAGGATTCGCTGACCTCCGGCTCGGGTCCGCGCGGATGGCCGCCGACATGCGGCCGGGCCCAGCTGCGCGCCTCGATCAACCCGGCGCGGCTGGCGCTTGCGCCGGTCATCCCGAGCGGGCCGAAGAAGCGCTCCTGCAGGAACTCGCCATAGGGTTTGCCCGAGACCCGCTCGACGATCTCCGACGCCGCGTCATAGGCGACGTTCTGATAAGCGTGGCAGGCGCCCGGCGCACAAATGTTGTGCAGGGTGGCGAGCGTGCCGCGCAGAAAGCGCGGGTCCAGCCCGTCCTCGAGCTTCGAATCCTGCGCGTGGCCGAACAGGCCGAGCGTGTGGGACAGGAGGTTGGCGACGGTCGCCACGTTTTCGTTGCCGTCAGGCAGCCGCAGCGACGAGGCGTAGCGGGACACCGGATCGCCGAGCGACAGGCGGTGCTCGGCGGCCAGCAAGGCGACGGCGTCCGCGGCCACCCCCTTCGACAAAGAAGCCCAGCGGAACACGGTGTCGGCCGACACCCGCTCCGCGCCGCCGGCGCTGGTCACGCCATAGCCCTTGATGAAGCGGATCTGCCCGCCCTCGACGATGCCGACCGCGAGGCCGACCATCGCCGGATCCTGCATCAGCCGCTGGAGCCGCGCGTCGATCTGGTCGTAATTGACCGCATGGGGCTGGCGCGCCGCCTCGCCGACGGCGACGTCGAAACGCCGCGCGGGAGGCGCGGTCGGCACCGGACTGCTGAAGCGCAGCGTCGCCGCCCACAGGGCGACCGCGGCGGCAATGCCTGCGATGAGAAACCAGGCGATGCGCCGAACGTGCACGTAAACGAGAATCCAGGTCCTTGGGCCGGCTCCAGGATCCACCGTCCGGCCGTCCGGCCTTAGCGGCGCGATTCTTCGAAAGGAAGCGAGGCACTTACGGCTTTGCTTGCCGCGCTCGACAGAACATCGGCTTCCTGCCACGTTTCGGCGCATGCAAGAGAAGGAGCTGCGGATCGCCCTCGTCTGCTACGGCGGCGTCAGCCTCGCCGTCTACATGCACGGCATCACCAAGGAGATCTGGCGGCTCGCCAAGGCAAGCCAGGCGGTTCATTCGAGCAAGCCGGCCGAGGACGACCCCGACGATCTTTACGCGCGGCTGCTGAAGACGATCGCGGCCGAGGCCGGCGTCGACATCAGGATCATCGTCGACATCCTCGCCGGCGCCAGCGCGGGCGGGATCAACGCAATCTTCCTCGGCCACGCCATCGCCTCGGGCCAGGCGCTCGACCCACTCACCGACCTGTGGCTCGATTCCGCCGACGTCGACGCCCTCGTCGACAGCGACGTCAGCGCCCTCTCGCGCTTCGCCAAGATGTCGGCGGTGCCGTTCGCCTGGGCGCTGTCGGCGCGCTCCGGGATCGACAAGACGGTCGAGGCCGATCATCGCGCCGAGATCCGCGCCAAGCTGGCGAATTTCGTCCGCGCGCCCTGGCTGTCGCCGCCATTCGGCGGGCCGGAGTTCACCAACCTCCTGCTCAACGCGTTCGACGCAATGGAAAAAGGCCCGCGCGGCGACCCGCTGCTGCCCGACTACCAGCCGCTCGACCTGTTCGTGACCGTCACCGATTTCCACGGCTATCCGGAGCAGCTCAGGCTCAATTCGCCGCGCGAGGTGATCGAGACCGAGCATAGGCTGACGCTTGCCTTCAACGATCCGGGCGGACCCGGCCGCCGGCTCGCCGACCCCGCGGAGCTGACCTTCGCCGCGCGCGCGACGGCGAGCTTCCCCGGCGCCTTCCCACCGTTCCAGGTCGGAGAGCTCGACCAATGCCTCAAGAAGCGCAAGCGCGCCTGGCCCGCCCGTGCCGCCTTCCTGGCCCGCGCGCTGCCCGGCCATGCGACGCTCAAGGATGCCGAGCAGGCCGTGCTGATCGATGGCTCGGTACTGCACAACGCACCGTTCGGGCCGGCCGTGGCCGCGCTCGAGAAAAGGCCCGCGCGGCGCGAGGTCGACCGGCGCTTCGTCTATATCGATCCCAAGCCGGGGATGAAGAGCGTGCGCCTTTCGGGCGATGGAGAGCCCGCGACGCCAGGCTTTTTCGGCACCATCTTCGGCGCGCTTTCGGACATCCCGCGCGAGCAGCCGATCCGCGACGATCTGGAGGCGATGGACCGGATATCGACGCGCGTTCGGCGCCTCAGGCGGATCATCAATGCCATCCGCCCCGAGGTCGAAGCCGCGATCGAGCGCGCGATCGGCCGGTCCTTCTTCCTCAGCAGCCCGACGGCGGCGCGGATCGCCGCGTGGCGGGCCAAGGCGCACACCCTCTCGGCGCGCGAGGCGGGCTATGCCTATGCCGCTTACGGCCAGCTCAAGATCGCGACCGTGGTCGAGGAGGCGGTCGCGATCATCTTCAAGCTTGGCGGCGGCGGCGACAACCACCGGCGCAAGATGGTGCGCCGAGCGCTCTGGCGGCACATCCGCGACACCGGCCTGGTCGATTCGGACGCGGTGACCGCCAACGGCGCCCGCGACGACGTGATCCGCTTCCTGGTCGCGCTCGACATCACCTTCCGCACCCGACGCCTGCGCCTCGTCGCGCGGCGGATCACCGAATCGACCGAGACGATGGAGGCGCCGCGCGAACGGCAGGAGGAGGTGCTTCGGGTGCTTCACGGCCTCATCGACCGCTACCGCCGGCGCGTGCCTGAGGTCGCGCCGGAACGCGCCGCCCGGGCGTTCGCCGAGGTGGAGGAGCATCCGGCGGCCGCGCTGGGCGCGCTGACCAACCTGTTCGACCTCGAGCCGCTCGACCGCGAGGCCGATGCCGCGCTGAGCGAGGCGCTGATGACCTTGCCCAAGGGCGACCGGCGGGCGCTGATCCTCGCCTATCTCGGCTATCCCTATTACGACATCGCCACGCTGCCCCTGCTCCAGGGCGAAGGGCTCGACGAGTTTGACCCGATCAAGATCGACCGCATCTCGCCCAACGACGCCACGGCGATACGGGAAGGCAATCCCCGGGCGACGCTTAAGGGGCTCCAGTTCAACAGCTTCGGCGCCTTCTTCAGCCGCGCCTATCGCGAGAACGACTATCTGTGGGGCCGCCTGCACGGCGCCGACCGGCTGATCGACATCGTCAACTCGTCGGTCCCCAGAGCGCGCCAGCTGCCCCCCGACAAGGTCGCGGCCCTGAAGCGCGACGCGTTCCGCGCGATCGTCGCCGAGGAAAAGCCGCGGCTGAAGGCGATCGAGTCGCTCTTCGCCGAGCTCGACCAGGAAATCGGCTAAGTCTGGACGCCGCCGCGTTTTTCGGAGAAGGGAGAGCGATGCAGTTCCTCAAGACTTTGTTCTGGGTGATCGTTGCGGTGGTGATGGTGCTGTTCGCCAGCGCCAACTGGCAGCCGGTGACGCTCAACCTGTGGGGCAATCTCCAGGCCGACGTGAAGCTTCCGGTGCTGGTCCTCGCCGCCTTCCTGCTCGGCTTCCTGCCGACCTTCCTGCTCTATCGGGCGCGGCTGTGGGCGTTGCAGCGCCGGCTCGACGTCCAGGTCCAGGCGCATGCGGTGAGCCATCCGACGCCGATTCCGACCGGCAATGCGCCGGTCCGGCCGATGGCCGGCGCGGCACCGGAATGACGCGCCCGATCTTCGTCGCGATCGACACACCCGAGCTGGACCGCGCCAAATCCCTCGCGGCCAAGGTCAAGGGCCATGTCGGCGGGATCAAGCTAGGCCTCGAATTCTTCGCCGCCAACGGACCCGAGGGCGTGCGGGAGATGGCCGGCTACGAGCTTCCGATCTTCCTCGATCTGAAGCTTCACGACATCCCCAACACGGTCGCCAATGCCGTCCAGGCGCTACGCAGACTCGAGCCCGCCATCCTCACCGTCCACGCCGCCGGCGGGCGGGCGATGATGGAGGACGCCAAGGCCGCGGCGCCGTCCGGCACCAAGGTGGTCGCGGTGACCGTGCTGACCAGCCTCGACGACAGCGATCTCGCAGCGATCGGCGCGGCCGGGGACGTCCACGATCAGGTGACCCGCCTGACCGAGCTGGCGCGCGAGGCGGGGCTCGACGGCGTGGTTTGCTCGGGCGCCGAAGTGCGCGCCGCGCGCAAGCTCTGGCCCGACGGCTTCCTTGTCGTCCCCGGCGTGCGCCCCGCGGACTCCTCTTCGGGCGACCAGAAGCGCGTCGTCACCCCGCGCAAGGCGCTCGACGCCGGCGCCTCGATCCTCGTCATCGGCCGTCCGATCACCCAGGCCGAGGATCCGGGCCAGGCCGCGCGGGCGATCGCCGGGACGCTCTAGGGTCGACTTTCGCCGGGCCCGGTCTTATCCGACCGCCCCGAGGAGCATTTCCATGAGCTGGCTCAACAAGGTCCGCAATAGCATCCCGTTCCTGCCCAAGCGGGAGACGCCCGACAATCTGTGGCACAAGTGCCCGGAATGCGAGGCAATGGTCTTCACCAAGGAATATGAGGACAATCTCTACGTCTGCCCGCGCTGCGACCATCACGGGCGGATCGGCGCGACGATGCGCTTCGATCTGCTGCTCGACCCCGGCTACACCGTGCTGCCGCCGCCCGAGGTCCGCGAGGACCCGCTCAAGTTCCGCGATTCCAAGCGCTATGCCGACCGGATCAAGGCCGCCCGCGCCGCCACCGGCGAGCCCGACGCCTTGCTCAACGCGCGCGGCGCGGTCGACGGCAACCGGGTCGTCCTCGGCGTCCAGGATTTCTCGTTCATGGGCGGATCGATGGGCATGGCGGTCGGCAGCGCCTTCGTCGCCGGCGCCCGCGCGGCGATCGCGGACCGCGCGCCCTATGTGATCGTCACCGCCGCCGGCGGCGCGCGAATGCAGGAGGGCATCCTCAGCCTGATGCAGATGCCCAAGGCGACCGTCGCCATCGCCGAGCTGCGCGAGGCCGGCCTGCCCTATATCGTCATCCTCGCCGATCCGACCACCGGCGGAGTCACCGCCTCCTACGCAATGCTCGGCGACGTCCAGATCGCCGAGCCCGGCGCGCTGATCGGTTTCGCCGGCCAGCGGGTGATCGAAAGCACGATCCGCGAGAAGCTGCCCGAAGGCTTCCAGCGCGCGGAATATCTGCTCGAGCACGGGATGCTCGACATGGTCGTCCACCGCAAGGATCTGCGCGAGAAGCTGGCGCTGCTGCTCGACTATCTGACGCCGAAGAAGAAGGCGGCCTGACGCCCCGGTGGCCGACCGCGCGCGCTCGGACGATCCCGAGGTCCAGACCCAGCTCGACCGGCTCGCTTTGCTCTCCCCGGGCGGCGACATCCTCGGGCTGGAGCGCATCTCCGCGCTGCTCGCCCGCCTCGGCAATCCGGAGCGCTCGCTGCCCCCTGTGTTTCATATCGCCGGCACCAACGGGAAAGGATCGACCTGCGCCTTCCTGCGCGCGGCGATCGAGGCGGCGGGCCTCACTACCCACGTTTATTCGAGCCCGCATCTGGTCCGCTTCAACGAGCGCATCCGGCTCGCTGGAAGGCTGATCGACGACAGGGCGCTCGCGGCCATTCTCGGCGAGGCGCTCGATGCCGCGGACGGCATGGAGATCAGCTTCTTCGAGGCGACGACCGCCGCAGCTTTTCTCGCTTTCTCGCGGACGCCCGCCAACGCCTGCATCGTCGAGGTCGGCCTGGGCGGGCGGCTCGACGCGACCAATGTGATCGAGGCGCCCATCGCCTGCGGCATCGCCCAGCTGGGACACGATCACCACGCCTTCCTCGGCGAGAGGATCGAGCAGATCGCCGCCGAGAAGGCCGGTATCGCCAAGAAGGGCGTTCCGCTCGTGACCCAATCCTACCCCGCCGATGTCGCGGCCGTGGTCGGCAAGGCTGCGGCCAGGGCCGGCGCCGATTGGCTGCCGCGCGGCGGCCAATGGGACGCGGAGATCGGCAGCGCCTTCGGTTATCGCGACCAATGGGGCGTGATCGACGGCCCGCTGCCCGAACTGTCGGGCGCGCACCAGGGCCTGAACGCGGCGCTGGCAATGGCCATGATCCGCCACCAGCGCGTGCTCGACGTGCCCGACAGCGCGCTCAAGGCGGCGCTGCGCTGGGCAGAATGGCCGGCAAGGCTGCAATGCCTGGCGCCCGGACCGCTACGCGATCTGTTGCCTTCAGGGGCCGAGCTCTGGCTCGACGGCGCGCACAATCCGGCAGCCGCGCGCGCCGTGGCCGATCATTTCCGCGGGACCGAGCGGCCGTTCCACCTGATCTTCGGCCTGCTCGCCAACAAGGACGCGGCTGGCGTACTGCACCCCTTTCGTGGCCGGGCGCTGACCCTCCACACCATCCCGGTCGCCGATCACGAGCATCACTCCCCGGCGGCGCTGGCGGCGACGGCACGCGAGATGGGGATGAACGCGATGGCCGCACCGGATGTGGAAGACGCGCTCGGCTGGATCGCCCGCCACGCCGACCGCGCAAGGCCGCCGGTCGCTCTGATCATGGGCTCGCTCTATCTCGCCGGCGAAGTGCTCAAGGCGAACGATCAGGCACCGGACTGACGCAGCTCGGCGAGCTGCTCGGCGGCCCAATCGTACATGTCGGCGTCCCGCGCCCGCTCGTGACGATCCATCATCCGGGCGCGCTTCTCGGCCTCGGCGAGCAGCGGCAGCGCTTCACGGGGCCGGCCAGCGGCGATTAGCAGCGCCGCATGGCGGCATTGCGCCTCGGCTCCCGGCATGCGCGTGCCGATGTCCGCGTAGAGGGCGATCGCCCGGTCCGTCTCGCCTTCCTCCTCGATCAGCCGCGCAAGCAGCAGTGAGGCACGGTCGTTTTCGCTTTGGGAACCGGACGGCGGCAGCGATTCGATAAGGTTGCGCGCCGCCTTGGAATCGCCGGTCTCGAAGCACGCCTTGGCGAGTCTGAGCTGAATGGTTCGGTCGGTCCCGGGCGTCTTGGCCGCCGCCTCGCGATAGTGCGGAATCGCTTCGCGCCAGCGGCCGAGCGCGGCCAGAGCGTCGGCGAGCGTTGTTCGCGTCGCCGCCGTGTCCGCGATCTCGAGCGCTTCGCGGGCCTGGCGCAGCTCCCGCTCGGGGTCGAGCACCTTGACCGCGGCGGCCTTCACCGCGCGCACTTCGCGCCGCCCCTTGAGGTCCGGGAATATCTCGAAGATGAAATAGGCCAGGCAACCGGGCAGCGAGAGAAAGATGATGACCATCAGCCACATCTGATTGCGCCCGCCGCGTACGCAATGCACGGCGCACAAGATCTGAATCAGGACCGAGGCGAAGAAGAACGGCATGGAAAGCTAGACCTTCGCTTGCGCCTCGGGCCGCTCGGGCGCCACCACGCCCGACGCCTGCCCTGCGCGCGCCTCGCGGATCCATTCGAGCACGCACAGCACCACCGCGATCACGCCGATCAGCGCGGTGAAGACGAACACGAAATAATAGCCGCGCTGCTCGATCATCTGGCCGAGCGCGCCGCGGCCGAGCGTGCCGACCAGCAGGGTCAGCGAGGCGAGCAAAGCATATTGCACGGCGCTATAGCCCTTGGCGACGATCGAGGAGAGCCACGCGATATAGGCTGCGCCGGCGATGCCGATGGCGAGATTCTCTCCGCCGATGGTGATCATCAGCCGGGCGAGCCGCTCGCTGCCGCCGAACTGCTCGACCGCCCAGGTGAAGCCGATCGCATTGCTCACCGCCGACATGGTCGCCCCGCCCAGCGCCAGATCGGCGTAGAGCAGATTGGTCGCCGCCGAGAGCGCCGCGCCGAGCGTCAGCGTCGCCATGCGCCCGATCACGAGGATCAGCCAGCCGCCCAGCGCCAGCCCGAGGATGATCGCGCCGACGCCGAAGAATTTGGAGGCGAACGCGACCTCGTCGTTGGTGTAGTGGAGCTCGCCCAAATAGAAGGGATAAGCGAAAGTGCCCCAGATCGAATCGCAGATTCGGTAGGTCAGCACCAGCGCCAGGATCAGCACCAGCGACCAGCCCATGCGGCCGACGAATTCGACCAGCGGCAGCACCAGCGCGCGGTAGAAATGGTCGGTCACCTGGCTGGCGCGCGCTTGCGACGCGCCGCCAGCCGGGATGACGTGCCGCCCCTCGCGTCGAAGCTTCGCCAGCCAGGCCGCGACGAAGGCCGGCAGGACGATCGTGGCGAGAATGATGAGCGGCCCGTAGGTGGCGGTGAACTCGGTCGGATTGGGCCGGTTCTCGGGCAAAGCGGTCATCGAGCGGACCATGAACACGAGCACCGTGCCGATCGCCCAGGCCCAGAGCAGCCCGACGGCCAGCAGGCCCCATTTGCGAACCTTCGGCAGCAGCTCGCCGGGCTGGTAGAGCGCTTCGATCTCCTCTTCCGAGGAAATGACCGTGCCGGTCTTGTCCGGATCGGGGGCGAACAATCCGGCCAGGCCGATCGCCAGCAGGATCAGCCCCAGCATCA
>Ga0190266_10000084_pt1 | contig 13078 bp, 12 predicted proteins | sample Popmic220T_FD_132448 | JGI IMG/M metagenome (GOLD analysis project Ga0190266, IMG submission 132448) | Populus adjacent soil microbial communities from riparian zone of Indian Creek, Utah, USA - 220 T | ecosystem: Environmental > Terrestrial > Soil > Riparian zone | place: USA: Utah | collected...
CGATGCCGCTCATCTCACGTCCCCTCAATCGGCCATTATCTTCGTTCGCATCGTCTTGGCCTTGGCCGCGAAATCCGGGCCGAAGCCCGCCATCGCCGCCTCCATTCGGGTCGCCTCCGCCAATTCCGGCGCAGCATCGAGTCCGAGGTGCCGCAGCGCCTTGACCAGATAGAGGACGGTCCGAAGCTTCGTCTCGACGACCCGGCCGTCGTCGCTTCGCCTGGAGAAGACCGAGCGTTGCCGTTCGAGGCTTCGCCGCAGGATCGAGACGGCCTCGGCGGGCCGGCCGGTGAGGATCGAGACATTGGCCATGCCGATGTCCGGCCAGCTGCGCCGGAGCGCATATTCGACATTGTCGGGGTCGACCTCGATCAGCGGATCGAGCAGAGCCGCTTCCCGGCGGTGGCTCGCCAGCGCGTCGTCATATCGCTTGAGCGCGACCTGGGTGAGAGCCATCGCGCCGTAGCGATTGGCCAGCGCCTTCATCAACTCGGGCGATTTCGCCAGCGCCGCCTGCTCGAAGCGGACGGCGGCTTCGCACTGCGCTTGCGCCGACTTCAGGTCATAGGCGTCCTCGCGGTTGAGGTCGCACAGATTGCCGTTCGCATAGCCCTGCTCGAGCAGGCTTCGGACGCTTCCCGGCTCCGCCTTCGCCAATGCCTGGGCGCGGTGGAGATAGGCTTTGAAGTAGCGGGAGGCGGTGGCGCGGTCCTTCCGCCTCTTGGCGATCAGCCCCAGGTAAAATTCGCTCTGGGCGTGGGTCCAGATCGCGTCCGGAGCTTCGGGCCGCTTCGCGAGCAGCGCCGACGTCGTGCGATAGGCTTCGGTGAATTTCGCCAAAGCGGCGTCGTATCGGCTTTGCTTCTCGTCGTCCGCTCCGAGCGTATGGAGGAGCCGAGCCCGCTGCTCGAGGCTGTCGTCGGCCATCCGGCGCAGGTCGCCCTGCTTGCCGTAATAGTCCATCGCGAGCTGGTTGACGGCGACCATCAGCTTGACGTTCCCGGTTCCCTCGAACTCGCCGCGCACCTCGGTGAGCAGCTTGTTGATCATCTCGTCCGCGGTCACTCGCCGCCGCTCGGCCTCTTCGCGGGCGCGAATCGCCATCACCAGCAGCAGGGCCATGATTAGAACCAGCACGGCCGCCGCCGCCGTGACCGCCGTCACGCGCCTCACCTGCCGTTGGGCGTCGCGCTGGATGAGGGCGTCCAAGGGAAGATCGGCGAGGCCGGCGACGATCTTGAGGAAGGCGAGGCGCCTGCCGTCCCCTTCCCTCCGGAAGTCGGCGCAGAGGGGTTCGGAAGCGGTGCGCAGCGGCTCGGGAAGCGCCTCGTGCGGCTCTCCGCGGACGAGCGCGACCAGGACAGGCGACTCGGGGTGGAGCTCCCGGAACAGGGCGATCTCGCGGTCCACCCATTGCGACCTGGCGGCATCGGGCGAGGCGACCACGACCAGCGCCGACGAAACGGCGATCGCCTCGCGCACCGCGGACGACAGGTCGGTCGCGGCCGACAGATCCGCGCGATCGCGGAACACCGGCCCGATCCGCCCCGGCGCCTGGCCGGGCAGCGGCGCGACTTGATCGGCGAGGCGCCTGGGCAGGCGATAGGCTTCGAGTCGTCGCTGCAGCCGGGCCGCGAAGGCCCTGTCCCTGTGGCAATAGCTGACGAACGCGCGGAACGGCCGGTCCGACGACATAGACAATTCCCCCACTCCCGGGGGAAAGATGCACGCTTCCCGGATATCTACAAATTAAATCTGCGCCATATTGGCGGACGCGGCCCCGGCGCCCTCGGCCGTCCCCTAAGCCGCTTCCTGCGGCGGGTCCGCCGGCACCGCGGTCCATTCGCAGCGGTGGAGGCTGATTGGGTCGAGGAACATTCCGCCCATCTTCTCGCCCAATTGCCAGCGCACCTGGGCGTTGACCGGCCCCACCCCGGGGACGTCCAGTGAGACGTAGCTTCCGATCCGGACCGGCTCGCCGCACTCGGCCATGAAACCGGCGGTCGAGACGTCGCAGACCTTGACCTCGATCGAGTACCAGCTCTGGGCGCGCAGCTGGGTCCGGCCCGCGACCGGGGTCCGGCCCGACCGGCGGGGCTTATACTGGTTCATCGTGCGATTCTGGGCGCAAATAGTGAAGGCGGAGTAAAGGCGTCGCATCGCCTGAGGGACGGCGGGGCGGCTCCGCTCCGAGGTCCCGGCTTCCGCCGGGATGACGGTGGGGCTATCGCTTGCGCTCGATGCTGACTCGCTTCCCTCCGACGATCGCGCTGGCCGCCGCGGCCTTCCTCCTGGCCGGCTGCGGCGGCAAGGAGACCGGGCCGATCGCGGTCAGCGCGATCGGCGGCGAACCTCGAATCGCCAACCCCAATCGGGAGCGGCTCGATGCGCCTTCTGCGATCCTGATCGAGGCGGCGGCCCAGGGCCTGGTGCGCTTCGATGCCGGCGGCGAGATCGAGCCGGCGCTGGCGCAACGCTGGATCGTCTCCGACGACGGCCTTCGCTATACCTTCCGCCTCGGCAAGGCGCGCTGGCGCGGCGGCCGGATCACCGCCGAGCAGGTCGTGGCCAGGCTTCGCGCCGCCGCGGCGCCGGCCAGCCGCAACCCGCTGAAGCCCATCCTCGGAGCGATCGACGAGATCGTCGCGATGACCGACGACGTCCTCGAGATCAGCCTCAAATCGCCTCGGCCCAACTTCCTGCAGCTGCTCGCCCAGCCTGAAATGGCGATCGTCCGCGGCAGCGAGGGCTCAGGCCCCTACCGGGCCGAGGCGCGGCCGGACGGATCGGTACGGCTGGCATTGCCCGAGGCCGAGGGCGAGGAGGACGGTCCGCCGCCGGCGCCGGCGCTGCTGCTGCGCGGCGAAAGCGCTTCCGCCGCCGCCGCCCGGTTCGCGGAGCGCCAGGCCGATCTCGTCCTCGGCGGCACGTTCGGCGACCTGCCGCTGGCGCGGGCGGCGGGAGCTCCGGCGGCGCAGCTTCGCTTCGACCCCGTCGCCGGCCTGTTCGGCCTCGCCTTCACGACCGCGGACGGGCCCTTCGCCCGGATGGAGGTTCGCCAGGCCCTCGCCATGGCGATCGACCGGCCAGCGCTCGCCGCCGCCATGGGCGTGCCCGGCCTGGCGCCGCGCCAGACGCTGCTCCCGCCCGGGATCGAGGGGCTGGCCGAGGTCTCCGCTCCCGCCTGGATCCGCGACCCCCTGGATGCCCGCCAGGCGCGCGCGGCGGCCCTGCTCCGCGAGGCCGGCGGCGCGGGCCGGCTCAAGGTGAAGGTCGAGCTTCCCGACGGGATCGGCCACCGGCTCATCTTCGCCCGCCTCCGGCGCGACTGGGCGGCGGTCGGGGTCGAGACCGTCCGGGTCTCCGCCGGAGCGGCCGCCGACCTGCGCCTCGTCGACGAGGTGGCGCCCGCGGGCCTCGCCAGCTGGTATCTGCGCCATTTCTCCTGCGAGTCGAGCCGGGTCTGCGATCCCGCCGCCGACGAGATGATGGCCGCGGCGCGGATCGCCCCCGACGCCGCCAGCCGCCGCGGCCTGCTCGCCAACGCCGACCGGATCCTGGCCGGCCTCGGCCCGTTCATTCCGTTGACTTCGCCGGTGCGCTGGTCGCTGGTCGCGCCGCGGCTCACCGGTTTCCGCCCCAATTCCGTCGGCCGCCATCCCATCGGCGAGCTGATCCGCCAGCAACCCTAGGAGAAGCCGATGCCGAGCCCGCAGGACCGATTCGACTCGCTCGCCGAGGGGCTTCCGATCGGCCGCGACCCGGCCTCGGTGCGCCGCCGGCTCGAAGCGATGGAGAAATTGCTGGAGCGGATGTTCACCCTGCCCGGCACCAACCGCCAGTTCGGCCTCGACGTCATCCTCGACCTGATCCCGGTCGGCGGCAGCCTGGTCGCCGCGGCGATGGGGAGCTGGCTGGCCTGGGAGGCGCGAAACCTTGGAATGCCGAAATGGCATCTGCTGCGGATGGGCGGCAACATCGGGTTCGACTTCCTGCTCGGAGCGATACCCTGGGTCGGCGCGATCCCCGATCTGTTCTTCAAGTCGAACACCCGCAACCTGAGGATCGTCAAGCGCTGGCTCGACAAGCACCATCCCGAGACGATGGTGATCGAAGGCGAAGTGGTGGCGCGGCGCGACTGATCCTCCCCATCTCACGACGGGGAGGCGGAAAAATCCAGGCCGATGTCCGCCGCCGGCGCGCTCTGCGTAATTCGCCCCACGGAGACGTAGGTGACCCCAGTCTCGGCCTTGGCCCGGATCGTCTCCAGGGTCACTCCGCCGCTGGCCTCGGTCGGAACCCGGCCGCCCACGCGCGCCACCGCCTCGCGCAGCATCGGCGCGTCCATATTGTCGAGTAGCAGATGGGTGGCGCCGGCCTCGAGCGCCGGCGCGATCTGGTCGAGACGGTCGACCTCGACGATGATCCGCTCGATCCCCGCCGCCGCCGCCCGCCGCACCGCCTCGCCGACGCCGCCCGCGACGGCGACGTGATTGTCCTTGATCATCGCCGAATCCCACAGGCCCATCCGGTGATTCCGGGCGCCGCCCATCCGGGTCGCGTATTTTTCCAGGATGCGAAGGCCGGGGATCGTCTTGCGGGTGTCGAGCAGGATGGCGCCGGTGCCGGCGATGGCCTCGACATAGCGGCGGGTCAGGGTGGCGATCCCCGACAGATGCTGGACGATGTTGAGCGCCGAGCGTTCGGCGGTGAGCAGGGCCCGGGCGCGGCCGCGAAGGCGAAGCAGATCGGCGCCCGCCGCCACCGCCTTGCCGTCCTCGCCCAGCCGCTCGATCTCGACCTCCGGGTCGAGCGTCCTGAAGAACGCCTCGGCGATCGGCAGGCCGGCGGCGACGATCGCCTCGCGGCTGTCCATGACGCCGGTGAAGCGAGCGTCCGCGGGGATCACCGCCTGCGAAGTGATGTCGCCGTCCTCGCCGAGGTCCTCCGCCAGGGTCTCGCGGATGAAGCGGTCGAGGTCGAAGCCGGGGATTATCGCACCAGCTCCCGCTTCAGATAGGCCATCAGCAGGGCCGCCCTTTTCGCATCCTCGGCATTGTCGGCGCCGACGCTGTGGCCGCCTTCCAGATATTCGTGGAAGTAGAAGCGGTTGCCATATTCCTCCAGCCGGGCCGCCATCTTGCGGGCGTGACCGGGATGGACCCGGTCGTCCTTGGTCGAGCTGTAGAAGAAGACGGCCGGATAGCGGACTCCCTTCCGAAGGTTCTGGTAGGGCGAATATCGGGACAGGAAGGCCCAGTCCTCCGGCCTGTCGGGATCGCCATATTCGTCGACCCACGACGCTCCGGCAAGGAGGTGCGAATAGCGTTTCATGTCGTGCAGGGGCGAGCCGGAGATGACCGCCGAATAGAGGTCCGGCCGCTGGTTCATCGCCGCTCCGACCAGCACTCCGCCGTTGGAGCGGCCGGAGATTCCGATCTTCCCCTTCGCGGTGACTCCGGTCCGGATCAGATCCTCGGCGACAGCGTGGAGGTCGTCGAAGCTCTTCTGGCGATTCTCGCGGAGCACCGACTTGTGCCACTCCGGCCCATATTCGCCGCCGCCGCGGATGTTGGCGAGGACGTAGGCATTGCCCTCCTCGGTCCAGAACATCCCGAGCGGGCCGGCGCGATAGGGCTGGCCGGTGAGGTAGCCCGGAGTCTGGGCGTTCCGGAAGCCGCCATAAGCGTGGATCAGGGCCGGCACGGGGCCCTGGACGCCCTTCCGGCGGACGAGGAAATAGGGGATACTGGTGCCGTCCTTCGAGGTCGCGAAACGCTGCTCGACGGTCCGGGTCGACGCGTCGAACTTGGCGGGCAGGCGCTGGACCAGCGACGGCCGCCCGCCGCTCTGGACGGCGTAGAGGGCGGGAGGAGTCAGCATGCCCTCGACCGTGGCGAAGGCGAGGTCCGGCGAGCCGCCGGTGGAGAGCAGGTGGACGGTGCTGTTCGCCGGCAAGGCGATCGAGCGCGAGGTCCATCCCCCTTTCTTCTTCGCGGTGAGGGCGAACAGCTTGCCGGAGACGTCGTCCAGCGCCTTGACCCACAGGACGTTGTCGGACGCGGAGACCTCCTCGATCGCCTGCTTCGCGCTCGGCCCCATGACCAGCCTCGGCTCGGCTCGGCCGCGGGCGAGGATCTCGGGGAGCGAGTAGGAGACGAGGGTGCCGGCCCGGAAAGGCCCGAGCGGGCTCTGCAGCTTGGCGATCAGCCGGTCGCCGATCACATCCTCCATCTCCGCGTCGGCCGGGAGCGGCACCGGGATAAGGCCGCCGGTGGGCGTCAGGAGATGCCGCTCGTTGGTCCAGAAGGTCTTGCCGCGCTCGACGAACACCCAGCGCCGGGTGGCGCTCTGGATGGCGACCGGAGTGGCCGACACGTCCCCGGCCTCGCCGGCGAACAGGGTCCGTGCGGAGGCGAGCGGAGTGCCGCGCTTCCAAATCTTGAGGATCCGCGGATAGCCCGAGGAGGTCAGCGATCCGGCGCCGTAATCGGTGCCGACGAGCAATGTGTCCGAATCCACCCAGGTGACGTTGCTCTTGGCCTCCGGAACGACGAACCCGCCCTCGACGAACCGGCCGGCGGCGAGGTCGAACTCGCGGACCACGTCGGCGTCGGTGCCGCCCGGGCTGACCGAGACGAGGCAGCGGCGATAGTCGGGCGCGAGGCAATTGGCGCCGTGCCAGACCCAGCTCTTCCCTTCGGCCTTGCCGAGCGCGTCGACGTCGATGACGGTGCGCCATTGCGGCTTTCCGGCGCGATAGGCGGCGAGCGGCGAGATCCGCCACAGGCCGCGCGGATTGCCGGCGTCGCGCCAGAGGTTGGCGACCTTGTCGCCGAGTATCTGGTCTGGAGTGGCGATCTGCTCCTTGTCGTCGAGTATGGCGAGAGCACGCTGGCGGTAGCTTTCATATTTGGGATCGCGGGCAAGCAGGGCCTCGGTGGCGGCATTCCACTCCTTCACCTGGGCCAGCGCGCGCTTGCCCTCCACTTCCTCCAGCCAGAGATAGGGATCGTCGCCGGCCGGAGCGGCGGCGGCGAGGAAGAGAAGCGACGCGGCGGGAAGCAGATAGCGGTGCAAGGGCGGTCTCCGATACTGGGCTGGGGACGAACTAGCGCTTCCGCGCTCGTCGTTCCAGCACGGCGATTGCGCGATACGGGCTCTCCAGTCCGAGGCTGGACGGGGTCGGTCGCCATGCGCTTCCTGTGAGTCCTCGCGCTTCAGTTTTTGAGAGACGACGCAACGACGCAACGGCGCGAAGCGCGCTCTATTATCGGGGCTCATCGCAAGCGCGGAGTCGTCGAGACGCACAGGCCGATTTCCGCAGTCGCGGCATCGTTGCGTCGTTGCGCCTTCTTTCAAAAAATGGGTTCGCACGATCTTGGAAAAACCGGTCCGGTCAGCGCCGGCTTTTCCAATTCCTCCCCGCGATTTCGCGGGGAAGGGGACCGGCTGAAAGCCGGTGGAGGGGTTCTTCGGAGTCAGCAAGGCCCCTCCACCAGGCTTCGCCTGGTCCCCCTCCCCTGCAAAGGCAGGGGAGGATTTTTTCAGTCGCCCGTGATCACCGGTCGGCCGACGTCGCCCTGCCCCACCGTGCGGCCGGCCATCTCCAGCATGCGGTCGAGCGATTTCTTCGCCGCCAGCCGCAAATCCTCGTCGAGCTCGATGCGCGGCTCGAGGTCGCGGAGGGCCAAATAGAGCTTCTCCATCGTGTTGAGCGCCATGTACGGGCACATGTTGCAGTTGCAATTGCCGTCGGCGCCCGGCGCTCCGATGAATGTCTTGTGCGGCGCCGCTTTCTCCATCTGGTGCATGATGTGCGGCTCGGTGGCGACGATCATCACCTCCGACGGCGACGACAAGGCGTAATCGAGGATCGCCCTGGTCGAGCCGACCAGGTCGGCATGGTCGAGGATATGCGGCGGGCATTCGGGATGGGCAAGCACAGGGGCGCCCGGATGCCGCGCCTTGAGCTTGAGCAGCTCGGTCTCCGAGAAGGCCTCGTGGACGATGCAGACGCCCGGCCACAGCAGCATGTCGCGGCCGGTCTTGCGGGCGAGATAGCCGCCGAGATTCTTGTCCGGCCCGAAGATGATCTTCTGCTCCTTCGGGATCTGGGAGAGGATGATCTCGGCCGAGGAGCTGGTGACGATGATGTCGGACAGCGCCTTCACCGCCGCCGAGCAGTTGATGTAGGTCAGCGCGATATGGTCCGGATGGGCCTCGCGGAACGCCTTGAACTGGTCGGGCGGGCAGCTGTCCTCGAGGCTGCAGCCGGCATTCATGTCGGGCAGCACGACGATCTTCTCGGGCGAGAGGATCTTCGCCGTCTCGGCCATGAAGCGCACCCCGCAAAAGGCGATGACGTCGGCCGTCGTCGAGGCCGCCTTGCGCGACAGATCGAGGCTGTCGCCGACGAAATCGGCGAGGTCCTGGATCTGCGGGGTCTGGTAGTAATGGGCGAGGATGACGGCGTTGCGCTCCTTGCGCAGCCGGTCGATCTCAGCAGCGAGGTCGAGCCCCCTGAGGCTCTGGCTGGGTGCGTTCATGATGCCACTCCCGGGTCGGAGACGCAGCCCCCGGCCGGCCGTCTCCCTGGTTTTGCCAAGTTCAGCCTCGCGTGCCCCGACCGTGGTCTCGAAAGGCGCGGAGTGGAGAGGATCGAGATAGGCGGCAAGGGACGGTTTTTCAATCATCGTCATTCCGGCGAAAGCCGGAATCCATGAACACCAAGGCCGGTGGGTACTCGATTGCGCCCGTGTTCATGGATCCCGGGTCAAGCCCGGGATGACGGACTATTGCTCCGCCCGGCGGTCGCTCAGCCTGGCTTCGAGCGGGCGGGGGCGGTCGAGATATGCCGCTTCCTCCTTGCCGGCCGGATCGACGAAACGGACGGCGACGCTGGCCTCGATCCCCGCGGCCCGAAGCGGCAAGGCGAAGGCCCTCGCCACGTCGCGCATCGCTGCGGCCCGGGCGATCTGCATCGGGCGCGGCTCGCGGGCCTGGCGCATCAGCTCGTCCTGGGCGGCCCGCCGGTTGGCGCTGTCGAGCTCCTTCTCGGACCCGGCCAGGGCCATGACGAAGCCGCCCTCGGAGCTCTCCTGCACCTGGTTGAGGTCGATCTCGGGTCCCGACAATTCGAGCGGCGGAAGGGTGACCGAAAGAGTCCGGCTGGCTTCGTCCCAGGCGAGGCTGGAGCGCCGCAGCCGGGCGAGGTCCACTCCATAGCGGACGATTCCCGGCATGATCAGCGTCTTGCGGGCGGTGAGTCCGAGATGGGTCTCGCTCGCGCTCGCGACCGAGACGAAGCGGGCGCTGAACGGGACCACGCGGCCCGAATCGCGCACCGACAGCAGGGCCGCGACCGCGATCGCCTCGGCATCGGGCTTCGCCGCCGCCGGCGGCGGGCGAAGGCCCCAGCCCAGCGCCAGGCCGAGCAGGAGCAGGCCGAGCGCCGGCAGCAGCAGCTGCGGCTTCAACTTCAGTCGGCGAGGATCCATCTATCCCCCTCGGTCCGGACGAGACCCCGCCGCTCGAGGTCGACGAGATGGGCGAGCACCGACCGGCCGGCCGCCGGGAACAGCCGCGGGTCGATGTCGGCATACATGTCGGCCACCATGGCCGGGATCCGCCCCTCGCCTTGTTCGAGACGACCGACGATCTGCCGCTCTCGCATGAGTCGATGCTCGATCAGCCGGCAGACATGAGCGTGCGGATCCTCCACCGCGGGGCCGTGCGCTGGATAATATATGCGGTCCTCGCGCCGAAGCAGCCGCTCGAGGCTCGCCATATAGTCGGCCATGTCTCCGTCCGGCGGAGCGACCACGGTGGTCGACCAGCCCATGACGTGGTCGCCGGTGAACAACGCTCCCTCCTCGGGGAACGCCAGGCAGAGATGGTTGGAGGTATGGCCGGGGGTCGCCACAGCCTCGATCGTCCAGCCCGCGCCGCCCAACCGTTCGCCGTCGGCGAGGATCCGGTCCGGGCGATAGTTCCGGTCGAAGGATTCGTCGGAGCGCGGGCCTTCATCCTCGAGGCTGAGCGGGGCGCAGCCCAGGATCGGGGCTCCGGTCGACTCGGCGAGCGGCTGGCTCGCCGGGCTGTGGTCGCGATGGGTATGGGTGCACAGGATCGCGGCGACTCGCTGGCCCTCCAGGGCCTCCGCCAGGGCGTCCAGATGATCGGGAAGGTCCGGGCCGGGGTCGATCACCGCGACCTCGCCCTCGCCGACGATGTAGGTCTGGGTGCCGGTAAAAGTGAAGGGCGACGGATTGGGCGCGAGGACCCGGCGAATCCGGCGGCCCAGCCGCTCTGCCCTGCCCGTCGCATCCATCCCGCCGATGTGGCATCGGCGGCGTCGAAAACCAAGCGGGCAGAAGAAAAGGGCGGGAGTCTTGGGGCCTCCCGCCCTTTCCCCGAGTCGCGCTTGCCCTCAGCGGGCGCTGCGGGCCCGTTCCATCGCCGAGCGAAGCGCGGTCTCGATCCGTGCCTTCTGCTCGTCGCTTAGCTCGTCATTGTCCCTGATCCGGGCGAGCGCCTTCTCGAGCCGCTCGGCGGTCATCGCGGTCGGCGTTCCCTTGGTGCAGATGATGACCTTGGTCTTCTTGCCGTCCTGCTCGGCGCCTTCCTCGACGACCTTCTCGCCGCCGTCGCAGTCGACCATGGCGGCGTCGCCGTGCATCTCGAAGCGGCGGATCCGCTCGCCCTTGGCGTGATGCTCGCCGCCCTTGCCGTCCTCGATGATGACGATGCGCTTCATCGTCTTGTCGCCGTCGCCGTCCGGATGGGGATGGGCGAGCGCGGCGCCGCCGGCTCCGGCGAGCAGAAGGGCGGCGGCGGCGAGGCCGAGCCTGGGATCGAGGTTCATCGCGTCATTCTCCCTTTACGAGCGTCTGGATGTTGATGTCGAAGGCGTTGACTCCGCCGCCGCCGCCCTCGGCCGGCTTGTCGGCGCGCTGGACCCGGAGCTTGACCGCGCGTCCTTCGGCGGCGGCCTGGATGACGGCGCGCCGAAGCTCGTCGACCTGCTCGGGGCTGAGCGCCTGGCCGACCGTGACGACGTGCGCTTCGGAATGGATCTGCCGGCTGAACCGGACCACCTCGCCCTGGCCCGGGGCCGGAAGCGGCTGAGCGAAGGCGAAGGTGTGGACCACCCGCGGCGCGACGGCGGAGCTGGGAAGCCGGCGAAGCATCACCGCCATCGAGGCGAGCGCCGAGGGGCGCGGCGCCGGAGCCTCGGCCGACTCGAAGCTCGCCGGCTCCGCCTCGAGCCGGGCGGGGGCCCGGACGGCGGCGGCTCGAACCGGGCGGCGGGCGGCGACGGCCGGGCTCGGCTCGGAAGCCGCCGCCGGCCCCGCCGGTGCCGGCGAGGAAAGGATTGCGGAGGGCGCGGAGGCAAGGACGGCCGCCGCCTCTTCCGAGGCCGGCCGGCCGGAGCTTCCGACCGCGAAGCCGGCCATGGCGAAGGCCGCCAGGGCGACGATTCCGCCGGCGGAGCGCAGCGGGCTCGCCCGGTGATCGCGCATCATCCGCAGGCGGCGCTTGAGCTCTCCGGCCGGGTTGAGGGCGCAGGCGGCGATCAGTCCGGGCCGGCTCGCCGACTTGACCAGGGCGCGGGCATAGTCGCACCGTTCGTCGAGCGAGGCGGTGCGGGCGACCGCCGCGTCGCAGGCCAGCTCCTGGTCGCTCCGGAAGGCCCGGAAGGCCAGCCAGGCGACCGGATTGAACCAGAAGAGGGCGAGGATCAGGGTCGCGGCCAAATTCCACCAGATGTCGCCGCGCCTGTGGTGGACGAGCTCGTGCTCGAGCGCGAGCCGACGCTCGACGGGATTGTAGCGCCTCGAGAAATCGCCCGGCAGGACGATCCGGCGCTCGATCACCCCGATCGCCAGCGGCCCGTCGACGAAATCGCTGATCCAGGTCCGGATCCCGCCGAACAGGGGCGGCCGCGCCGGGCGCGAGCTGTCCCGGATCCGGCCGAGGAAGGCGCGGTAGCCGAGCCATTGCAGGACAAGGAAGATGACCGCACCCCCGGCCCACATTGCGAGCATGAAGGGCACCCACTGCCCGGGTCCGGCCTCGGCCGGCAGGGGTGCGGCCATTTCCGCCGCCGTCGGGATGAAGGATACGACCGGCGGAAGAAAGACGTCCGGCGCCAGCTGGGGCAGCGGCGGCAGGACGAGGCGGAGCGCCGGCACGGCCCACAGGGCATAGGCCCAGCCGGCGCCGAAGCTGCGCGCGACGGGTCCGCGCAGCACGAGCACCATCATCATCAGCAGGGTGACGGCGACGAGGGTCTCGATCATCCAGCCGATCATGACTTGAGCGCCTTCAGCAGCGTCTCGATCTCGGCGATGTCGGCCGCGGTCAGCTTGTCGCGGGCGGCGAGCTGGGCGACGAGGGCCGGCACCCGCCCTCCGAACATCCGGTCGATCAGCCGGCCCGATTCCTCGGCGACATAATCCTCGCGGCGGATGGTCGGCCGGTAGAGATAGCGCCGGCCGTCCTCCTCGTGGCTGAGAACGCCCTTGGCGAGCAGGCGCGAGAGCATGGTCTTGACCGTGGCGAGGCTCCAGCCGCGGTCCTCCGGAACCCTGGCGGCGACGTCGGCGGCGGTCAGGGGAGCTTCGTCCCAGAGCACCTCCATCACCGCATATTCGCCTTCGGCGATTCTCTCCACGGCCTCACCCTCCCTGTCGATTACATGTGTAATTCTGCTTCGGGCGCTGAACGCCCGATGAATGACACGGTCATGCAACAACCGCTGTCGGGCCGCTTTACAATAAGCAAGAGAGGTTAAATCCGGTAAACCATTGCAAGCCCTGGAAATCCGCGAACGGCACGCTTTGGCACGGTGCGTGTATCTTTATCCGCGTCCACACGCTTCCACACGAACAGGGGCGGACGAGCGGTTTATCTGGTCCCGCCGTCCGCCCCTTTCCTTTTCACACCTGCGAGTCGGCCACTGGCCGTCATCCCGGACTTGATCCGGGATCCATGAACACCGTCCTTGGAAACCTCGAACTGCCGTGTCCATGGATTCCGGGCTTCGCCGGAATGACGAGCTAGGCCTTCGCCA